>Ga0172380_10000632_pt1 | contig 65675 bp, 58 predicted proteins | sample Leawe162metaG_FD_119747 | JGI IMG/M metagenome (GOLD analysis project Ga0172380, IMG submission 119747) | Leachate microbial communities from a municipal landfill in Southern Ontario, Canada - Leachate well 162 metaG | ecosystem: Engineered > Solid waste > Landfill > Unclassified | place... | reverse complement strand
GTCCCGAGGAATCCGATGCGACACCTATTATCCGTAGTTCTGCTCGCGCTGCCGCTGGCCGCGTGGGCGCAAGCCGATCCAATACATACGCTCACCGAAGCCGAGGCCGTCCGCCTTGGACTGACGCGCACCGAACTGTCCGACCTGGCGCGCGGAAGCGTCGAGGCGGCGGAGGCCGATGCTCTGGCCGCCGGGCTTCTTCCCAATCCCACCCTCGGCTATAGCCGCGACCGCAACCGGGGAACGCCTGGCGCCACCGAAGATACCTGGCAAATCGCCCAGACCTTCGACGTATCCGGTCGTCGTGGACTGCGTCGCGAGGCAGCAGACCGCCGTGTCGACGCCGCGAATGCCGGCAACACCCTGCGACGGAGCGAAATCGCCGCAGAAATCCGCCACCGCTTCCATGAAACGCTGTTCAAGCAGGAAAGCGTCCGGGCGACCCAAATCTGGACCCAGCGCTTCATCCGCGTCGAGCGTCTGGTCGAAAAACTTGCCAAGGCTGGGGAGGCATCCGGCTACGACCGGCGCCGGCTTACCCGGGAGCGACAGACGGCGCAAGCCCGGCTGAGCACCGAACAGGCCGATCTCGATCGTGCTGCAGAACGCCTGGCCGCGCTGATCGGCCTCCCGGGCAAAGCTGCCGCAAGCGTCAGCGGCGTCTTGCCACCCACTGCACCGCTCCCCCTCGATAAGGCACTGTCCCGGCTGGAACAGCGACCGGACCTGCAAGTGCTGTCACGGCGCGCCGAGGCTGCCGGCCTTGAAGGCCGGGCTGCATCGCGCGGATGGGTGCCGGATGTGACGCTGGGTGCCGGTCCGAAGCACACGGACAACGGCATCACGCGTGAGAACGGCATGCTCGTCACGGTTTCGATTCCCTTGCCGGTTTTCGACCGCCAGCAGGCTGGCGAGAAACGCGCGCGGGCCGAGGCGCTCAACGCCCGCGCCGAGTACAGCCTGGCCCGCTCCCGCGCCGAGGGCGACCTGCGCGGCCTGCATCGTCAGGTGGAACGCCTGACCACAGCGGCTAGCGGCTACCGCACCCATGCGGTAGCCGAATCGTCCGAGTTGCTGCGCATCGCCGAAACCGCCTATCAGGGCGGCGAATCCACCCTGCTTGAACTGCTCGATGCCTATCGCGGCGCGTTGGAGGCCGAAATCACGGCCCTCAATCTCGAATGGAAAGCGCGTGAAGCAAGCATCGAATATGACCTGCTGACTGGGAGTGTCACCGAATGAACAAATATCTGATTGCAACGCTTTGTACCGCACTGTTCCTTACCGCTTGCGGCGATGCCGGCAACAAACAGGCCAGGGACGATAGCCACGCGCCCACGGCTGATGGCGGCCATGGCCACGGGGCCGGTGGCGAAAAACTTACCCACTTCACCGACCAGACCGAGCTCTTCGTCGAGTTCCCGCTCCTGGTGGCCGGTGAAAAATCCGCCTTCGCCGCGCACCTCACGCGGCTTGCCGACTTCAGGGCGCTGGCTGCCGGCAAGGTGAGCGTGATCCTGAGCGGCGGCGGCCAGCCGGACGAGGTGTTTGCCACCGAGACACCGGCCCAGCCCGGCATTTTCCGGCCAGAAGCCTTGCCGAAGCAGGCTGGCGAGCGGGAATTGGCAATCGAGGTGGCCACCCCGGAATTCACCGTGCGCCATCTGCTCGGTCCGGTCACAGTCTACGCCGACCGCAAGGCCGCCGACGCGGCGGGCGGCGAACATGACGACGAGGGCATCGGCTTCACCAAGGAGCAACAGTGGAAGGTGGACTTCGCCACCGCCGAGGTTGCCAGGCGGCCTATCCGCGCCGCCATCTCCGCGACCGGCACGCTGCGCGCCCGACCCGACGGCGAGGCATTGCTGACCGCACCGGCGCCGGGACAGGTGCAGACAACCGGCAAGTTCCCCCAACTCGGACAGGCCGTGAAGAAGGGCGACATCCTTGCCTACCTCACGCCGCGTCTCGGTGGCGACACGGATATGGCCTCACTCCAGGCCGGCGCGCGCAAAGCCAGGGTGGCACTGGAACTGGCCGGACGTGAGCGCTCCCGCATGGAAACCCTGTTCAGGGACGAGGCAGTGCCGGAGAAGCGGCTGCTGGCCGCCCGCGCCGCCGAGGAATCGGCCCGCGCCGAGTTAGACGCCGCCCAGGGGCGCCAAGGCCAATATGGCGGCGGCGCCGGTGGCGTGCCGCTGCGCTCACCGGTGTCGGGCACGATTGCCGATGTCCGCGTCTCGCCGGGCGCCTTTGTGCAGGAAGGCGCCTTGCTCTTTCACATCGCCGACCGGCGCGTCATGTGGCTGGAATTGCGCGTGCCCGAGTCGGAGGCGGCGCGTTTGGCTTCGCCCAGCGGCGCGACGTTCCGGGTGGAGGGTGTCGAACAAGGCTTCGAAATCGTACCGGGCAAGAACGGCCGCCTGATTGCCACCGGCGGCACAGTAGATGCGGTGACGCGCACCGTACCGGTGCTCTTCGAGCTCGCTCAGCCGGACGAGCGGCTACGCATCGGCATGGCGGTCAAGGCGCAAGTTTTCGCCGACGCCGCGAGCGAAGTGGTGGCCGTTCCCGCATCCGCCGTGCTCGACGAGAACGGCGTGCCGACAGTGTTTGTGATGGCCGGCGGAGAATCCTTTGAACGGCGACCGGTGCGCATTGGCGCCCGGGATGGCGATTGGCTGGAGGTCGTCGAGGGTCTGGAGCCGGGACAGCGCGTGGTTACGCGCGGCGCCTATCTGGTCAAGCTCGCCGCCACCAAGACCGGCGAAATCGGTCATGGCCACGCACACTAAGGGGAGAATGACATGATCGGACACATCATTGCGTGGTCGCTACGCAACAAACTTTTCATCGTCCTCGCCGGTGTGTTGCTGCTAGCCTGGGGCGGCTGGCAGGCAGCGCGCACGCCGGTGGACGTTTTCCCCGACCTCACGGCGCCTGCGGTAACCGTGGTGACCGAGGCCCATGGCATGGCGCCGACCGATGTCGAAAGCCTAGTCACATTCCCGATTGAAACCGCCCTGAACGGTGCGCCCAACGTGCGACGGGTACGGTCCGCCACCAAGATCGGGCTGTCGGTCGTGACGGTCGAATTCGAATGGGGAACCGACCTCTATCTCGCCCGCCAGGTGGTGGCCGAACGCCTGCAACTGGCGCGCGCAAGTCTACCGCCGGACATTCCCGCGCCGGCGATGACCCCGGCGTCTTCGATCATGGGCGAGATTCTGTTCATCGCGCTGACCTCGGACAAGCATTCCGGCATGGAGATGAAGAACGTCGCCGAACAGGTACTGAGGCGCCGGATTCTTGCCGTCCCCGGCGTGGCCGAAGTACTGCCAATCGGCGGCGATACCCAGCAGTTCCAGGTGACGGTAAAACCCGACCGGCTGGCGGCCTACCAGCTAACCCTGGACGAGGTGACGCAGGCGCTGCGCGAATCGAACCAGAACGCCTCCGCCGGCTTCTACGTCGAATCCGGTCAGGAATACCTGATCCAGGGCCAGGGCCGCATCGCGGTGCTGGACGACATTGCCGACACGGTGATCAAAGTCCGCGAAGGTCAACCCATACTCATCCGCGACGTGGCCGACGTGGCTATCGGCGCGGCGCCCAAGCGCGGCGTCGGTTCCCACAACGGCAAGCCGGCCGTGGTGCTGGGCATCCAGAAACAGCCCGGCGCCAATACCCTGGAACTGACCGACCGGCTCGACCGCACGCTGGCGGAAATCCAGGCCGGCCTGCCGGCGGGGATGAAGGTCGAAAGCCACATCTTTCGCCAGGCGGACTTCATCCGCGTTTCCATCGACAACCTGCTCGCCGCCTTGGGCGAGGGGGCTGTCCTGGTGATTGCTATCGTCTTCGCCTTCCTGCTTTCGGCACGCGCCACGGCGATCACCCTGGTCGCCATTCCGCTGTCTCTGGTGGCGGCCATCCTCTCGATGAAGGCGCTCGGCGCCACCATCAACACCATGACGCTGGGCGGCATGGCTATTGCCCTCGGTGCGCTGGTGGACGACGCGATTATCGTGGTCGAGAACATCGTCCGGCGCCTGCGCGAAAACCTCGCGAAACCGGAAAGCGAGCAACGTGCTGCGGCGCAGGTGGTGTTTGAGGCGACCAAGGAAATCCAGGGCTCCATCGTCTTCGCGACGCTGATCATCATGCTGGTGTTCATACCACTCTTCTTCCTCTCGGGCGTGGAGGGCAGGCTGATGGCGCCGCTCGGTTTCGCCTACGTGGTGTCGCTGGCCGCGTCACTGATGGTGGCGATCACAGTAACGCCGGTGCTGGCGGCGCTGTTCCTGCCGCGCTCTAAGATCGTCCGCGAGAACGTCGAACCGCGCTTCATCCATTTCCTGCATGCGACCTATCGGCGGGTACTGGAAGCCACGGTCACACGCTGGCAGATGGTGACTTCGGTGAGTGTCGTTGCGCTGGCCGTTTCTCTGGTCGCACTCTCCTTCGCCGGCCGTGCCTTCCTGCCAGACTTCAACGAGGGTACGCTGACCATCGGCACCGCCACGCTGCCAGGCACCGCGCTGGAGGAGTCCGACCGCCTGGGTCAAATGGTCGAGCAGATCCTGCTTTCACACCTGGAGGTGGTGGCTACGGCCAGACGCACCGGTCGTGCCGAGGGAGACCCGCATGCCATGGACGTATCGGCGTCCGAAATGGAAGTGACCCTGAAAATGGGCGAGCGCAGCAAGGAGGACTTCCTCGCCGCACTGCGCGACGATCTCTCGACCGTGCCCGGCACCCAGATCGTGGTCGGCCAACCGATTTCACACCGCATCGACCACATGCTCTCGGGCAGCCGCTCCAACATCGCGGTGAAGATTCTAGGCCCCAACCTTGGCGAACTGCGCCGCCTGACCGGGGAAATCAAGGCGCTGGTGCAAACCGTGGCGGGCGCAGTGGACGTTACCGACGAGCAGCAAAGCGACATCCCCTTCCTGACCATCCGCTTCAAGCGCGACGCCCTGGCCCGGCACGGCCTTTCCATCCGGCAGGTGGCGGAAACCATCGAGGTGGCGTTTTCCGGCATGGCGGTGAGCCGCGTCCAGCAGGGCCAGGCGACCTACGATCTGGCGGTGCGCTTCGATCCGGCTGCGAAAGCCAGTCTCGACGCCATCCGCTCCACGCTGGTCACCACAGCCAGCGGCGCGCGCTTGCCGCTCTCCGCGCTGGCCGACATCCGCAACGACCGGGCGCCATACTCCATCTCGCGTGAGAACGTGCAGCGCAAGATGGTGGTAATGGCTAACGTCGCCGGGCGCGATCTGGCGAGCGTGGTGGACGACATACGGCGCAAGGTGGCAGCGGAGGTGAAGATGCCGCCGGGCTATCACGTGGAATATGGTGGCCAGTTCGAGAGTGCCGAAGAGGCCGGCCGCATCCTGCTGTTCCTGGGCATCGCGGTCACCGCCGGCATCTTTCTTTTGCTTTTCGTGGCTTTCCGCACCGCCCGCGACGCGCTGCTGGTCATGCTCAACCTACCACTCGCCATCATCGGCGGGGTGATTGGCGTATTTGTCGCGGGTGGCGTCCTTTCGGTGGCCTCGATCATCGGCTTCATCACGCTGTTCGGTATCGCTACCCGCAACGGCGTGATGATGATCGCCCACATCCATCATCTGGTGGAACACGAGGGCGTGCGCGACGCGGCAGAGGCCGTCAAACGCGGTGCCGAGGAGCGTCTGGTGCCCATTCTGATGACGGCCCTGGCCGCCGGTCTTGCACTGGTCCCGCCGGCGTTCGCCGCCGGACAACCTGGCAGCGAAATCCAGTCGCCGATGGCCATCGTCATTCTGTTCGGGCTAGCCAGTTCCACGCTGCTCAACATGATTGTCGTGCCGGCGCTGTACCTGCGTTTCGGGGCCATCAGCGCAGCCCGCGCGCCGACGGCCAGCGACGACCTTGACGATGCTTGAATCTTTCTTAACCAAAAGGAACAAACATGCAAAATAAACTTGGAAAATGGTTCATACCGGCCATCGCCCTGTCGGTGTCGCTCGCCGTCTCTTTGCCCGTCGCCCTGGCGCAACATATCCATATCTGATGCGCTCAAACTCTGCGCCATTCTTCCAGCAAGTGGTTTTACGCTGCGCGGCTGCAATACTGGCAGTCCATCCTCTCTTTGTCATTGTGAGCTCCCGAAGATTACGATGATTAACTTTCGGCGCAATGCCCTTCGGTTATTGCGCCCTACGTGCTGGGCTGGGTTTTGCAGCGGAAAGGAACTACTCGATCACCCATTGTGTGACAATGACATTTCTGGTCTTGGCTCCATTACCGGCTTGGAGAATATTATGCCTACGCGTTGCAAAGTGTTCATTGGATCATCATCCGAGGGCAGCAAAGTTGCAGATGCAGTTCGGCTACTACTCATTAATGAACTGGGTGAGAGCGCAAAAGTAGAGCTATGGACGCGTAAGTTTGAATTGAGCGCAACCTATATCGAATCTCTCGAGAAAGTACTTGCTGAAGCTGATTTCGCTGTCATGGTACTCACGCCCGACGACGTCACAACCAGCCGAAACAAGGAGAAACTTGCGCCACGAGATAACGTTATATTCGAACTCGGACTATTTATGGGCGGCCTTGGGCGCGAACGTTGCTATCTTGTTCATGAAGACAATCCAGAAGGCAAGGCGAACCTTAAACTGCCCTCAGACCTGCTTGGCGTAAAGGCGGCGACGTTCAAGCGTCAGGACGATGAGGATTTGGAGACGGTCCTTAATGCGAAGTGTGCCTTGATCGCCAGGCAAATGAGCATGCTTCCTCTCAGGCACAAACTAAATCCGGATGAAGCCGCAGCACGAGCATCCACACTCTCATTCTGTGAACGCCTGGAAGGCGCCTGGTGGGAGCATGTGTCGGCGGGAGAAAAATGTTGGCTGAGTTTCTTCAAAATTGAATTGGATAATCTACACAACTCAGTTCAGCTCAACGATGGACGCCACTTCGAGCCGGATGGCTCTCTAACCGCAAGATGGAAAAGTGTTACTACCCGCTTTTTCAGGGAAGAAAACAAAGTCGTGTATTTATGGCAGGGCTGGTATCCATCGAGCACCGATGCAAGTCCCCAGGACAGATTCCATGGCTATGGGGAATTCGAGTTTGAAATACCCGCGAAAGCTAGTGAGCCAATTGCTCGCGGGCAGGGAAAATTCTGGAATGTTGATGAAACCCATCCAGAAAGGACTTTGATAAAGGTTGTACAACTGCGCCGGGTCCCTGACAAGAGTATCTCCACGATGACCAGTGGCAAGCAAAAGGAAATCCGGGATTTGGTCACAAGGACGTTTCGCGACTGGGAGTGATTCAATTTTCCGCCGCATGCCCGCCAGGACTTCTACAAGCTCCTGAGCAGCACCAGCATCGCGCCGCCACCGCCGTCCGCTGCCCTGGCCTGACAGAAGGCCAGGGTTTCTTCGCGTTGCATCAGCCAGTGGGCAACCTTGTTTTTCAGCACCGGCTCGCGATTCTTTGAGCGCAGGCCCTTGCCGTGAATGATGCGGATGCAGCGCAGGCCGTTTTTCTGGCAGTGCTGGAGAAACTGGATCAGTTCCAGCCTGGCTTCGGCCACGGTGAGGCCGTGCAGATCCAGTTCGCCTTGCGTTACCCAGTGACCGCGGCGCAGTTTGCGCAGTACGGTGGTTTGTAGTCCGGGGCGCAGGAAGACCAGTTCTTCGCCGCTTTCCAGGCTATCGGCCCAGTAGACATGATCGCTGAGAGAGTCGAGCAACACATCGCGCTGGTCGCGCTGGCTTTGCAGGGGGATGGGTCTGGGCTTGGGCAGCGGATGAAGGAATCTGTGGCCGTGCCGCAGCGGTCTGGCGTCGCCGACAGCTGTGCGGAACAGTATCAGATCATCTTCATCCACCATCTATTGATCAGGCCAGAATTTATTTTGGCTGTAGGTCAGACTTTCTCGCCGGAACGAGATGCGCAGCATCCTTTCCCGGCGGGGATGCCCTTAACGGGTATAGTCCGATTTGTCGGGCTGAAGCCCGACCTACAAGTTCACGCATTCAGTGGCCGCCTCAATAGCAAGCCGGATTACTTGTGCAGGCTATCGAGATAGCGCTCGGCATCCAGCGCGGCCTGGCAGCCTGTGCCGGCGCTGGTGATGGCCTGGCGGTAAATGTGGTCCTGCACGTCGCCGGCAGCGAAAACGCCGGGGATGCTGGTCTGGGTGGCGAATCCCTTGTTTCCGCCCTGGGTCACGATGTAGCCGCCTTCCAGTGTCAGCTGGCCTTCGAACAGATCGGTGTTGGGCTTGTGGCCGATGGCGATGAAGATACCCTGCAGGGCGATGTCCTTGGTGGAGCCATCCGTGACATTCTTGAGGCGCATGCCGGTGACGCCGGATTTGTCGCCCAGTACTTCATCCAGTTCGCAGAAGGCTTCGAGCGTGATGTTGCCGTTCTGGATGCGGTCCATCAGCTTGTCCACCATGATTTTCTCTGCCTTGAAGGTATCGCGGCGGTGCACCAGGGTGACGTGCTTGGCGATATTGGACAGATACAGGGCTTCTTCCAGCGCGGAGTTGCCTCCGCCGACCACGGCCACGTCCTGATTCTTGTAGAAAAAGCCGTCACAAGTGGCGCAGCCGGAAACGCCGCGGCCCATGAATGCCTCTTCGGAGGGCAGGCCGAGGTATTTGGCAGAGGCGCCAGTCGAAATAATCAGCGCATCGCAGGTATAGGTGCCGGAATCGCCGATCAGGGTGAAGGGTTTTTCGCCCAGCCTGGCGGTGTGAATCTGATCGAAGATGATTTCGGTATCGAAGCGTTCAGCATGTTTCTGGAAGCGCTCCATCAGCGCGGGTCCCATCACGCCATCGACATCGGCGGGCCAGTTGTCGACTTCTGTGGTGGTGGTCAGTTGCCCGCCCTGTTGCATGCCGGTAATCAGAACCGGCTTCAGGTTGGCGCGCGCGGCGTAAATGGCGGCGGTATAGCCGGCGGGGCCGGATCCAAGAATCAGTAATTGGCAATGCTTGACGGACATGATGTACTCCGGTTATTGGGATTATTAAGCTAACATGATTGGGCTGGTTCCGATTTTAACAAGAATGTTGCGCATCCGTAACCTTGTGAATTTTGCCCGAATTGACTTCATGGTCCTTCTGCTATAATCGCCCAACCCGTTATACCCAATTCATATGGCATCAGCAAACCACACTTCCGGCAGCAGACAAACGACAGCGCATCCTTTCCCGCCCAGAATAGCCAGTCTGATGCGTGAATCATGGTGGCTGGTGCTGGTTGTCGCCGCGCTTTATTTCATCATGATCCTGGGTACCTATGATCGTGGCGATCCTGGCTGGTCCCACAGCATTACCGTGAGCAACATACATAACGCGGGCGGCGAGCTGGGCGCCTGGCTGGCGGATCTGTTTCTCTATCTGTTCGGGCTGTCCGCATACTGGTGGGCGGCTTTTTTCCTGTTTGCCATCAGTTGGGGCTATCGCCGCATCGATAGCGTGAACGCGGGCGAGCGCCGTTCACTGTTTGTGGCTTTTATTGGTTTCATCATCCTCCTGGTTGCCAGCAGCGGCGTGGAAGCGCTGCGTCTATACAGTCTTAAAGTGGCCCTGCCTCTGGCGCCGGGCGGAATGCTGGGCGCGCTGGTTAGCGAGTACCTGTGGAAAACCCTGGGCTTTACCGGTGCAACCCTGCTGATGCTGCTCACCATGGCCATTGGCCTGAGTTTTTTTATCGGCCTGTCCTGGCTGGAACTGATCGAGCGCATTGGCGGCTGGGTCGAGGATGGTTACAGGTATGTGATTCATCTCCGCGAGGCAAGACAGGATCGCCTGGCGGGCAAGGAAGCCGAGGCGGAACGTGAACAGGTCGTCACGGTGGAAAAGAAGCGCCAGGAAGAGCAGGAACCCATCCACATCCAGCCGCCAATCTTCGAGATTCCAAAGTCGGAGCGCGGCGAGCGTGAAAAACAGGCGCCGCTGTTCGAAAACATGCCTGATTCACCCTTGCCGCCCCTGCATCTGCTCGATGAGGCCGAGGCCAATGTCGAGTTCATCAGCCCCGAAACCCTGGAATACACTTCGCGCCTGATCGAGCGCAAGCTCGCCGACTTCGGGGTGGAAGTCAAAGTGGTTGCAGCCTATCCCGGACCGGTGATCACGCGCTACGAAATCGAGCCGGCCGTAGGGGTGAAGGGCAGCCAGATCATGAATCTGATCAGAGACCTGGCCCGCGCCCTGTCCGTGGTCAGCATCCGCGTGGTGGAAACCATTCCCGGCAAGCACTACATGGGCCTGGAACTGCCCAATCCGAAGCGTCAGATCGTGCGCCTGTCGGAGATTTTAAGCTCCAAGGCTTATGCCGGGATGAATTCACCCCTCACCATCGCCATGGGCAAGGATATCGGCGGCCAGCCTGTGGTGGCGGATCTGGCCAAAATGCCGCATGCCCTGGTGGCGGGCACCACCGGTTCGGGCAAGTCGGTGGCGGTCAATGCCATGATCCTGTCGCTGCTTTACAAGGCTGATCCGTCCCAGGTGCGCCTCATCATGGTTGATCCCAAGATGCTGGAGCTCTCGATCTACGAGGGCATCCCGCACCTGCTGGCGCCGGTGGTCACGGACATGAAGCATGCCGCCAATGCGCTGAACTGGTGCGTGGCGGAGATGGAGCGGCGCTACAAGCTGATGTCCAGCCTGGGCGTGCGCAACCTGGCTGGCGCCAACCAGAAGATCCGCGATGCCAAGAAGGCCGGGATGCCGCTCACCAACCCCTTCACCCTGACTCCGGACAGCCCGGAACCGATCGAGGAAATGCCGTTCATCGTGGTGTTCATCGACGAACTGGCCGACCTGATGATGGTTGCCGGCAAGAAGGTGGAAGAGCTGATCGCGCGCCTGGCGCAAAAAGCCCGCGCTTCCGGGATCCATCTGGTACTGGCCACCCAGCGCCCCTCGGTGGATGTCATCACCGGCCTGATCAAGGCCAATATCCCGACACGCATCGCTTTCCAGGTTTCCAGCAAGATCGATTCACGCACCATTCTCGACCAGATGGGTGCCGAGGCGCTGCTGGGGCAGGGCGACATGCTTTATTTGCCGCCTGGGACCGGCTACCCGCAGCGGGTGCATGGCGCCTATGTTGCCGACAATGAAGTGCATAAGGTGGTGGATTACCTCAAATCCCTGGGCGAGCCGCAATACGTGGAAGGCATTCTGGAAGGCGGCAGTTCCGATCTTGACGCTGTAGCTGGGGAGGGTGATGGCGACGCAGAGTCCGACCCAATGTACGACGAGGCCGTCGCCATCGTCCTGAAAAGCCGCCGCGCCTCGATATCGTCTGTGCAAAGACAGTTGCGCATCGGCTACAACCGGGCAGCAAGACTGATCGAGCAAATGGAAAAGGCCGGTCTGGTCTCGACCATGCAAAGCAATGGCAACCGGGAAGTGCTGATGCCGGATCGCGAGTAAAACAGAAATTATTGACCTGTCGTGGCGGCAGAAAGCGGCAGGGGCAGCGGCCATGCCGCCCAGTTTTTCGCGGCCGCACGGCCCTCATGAAAAACCTAAAGGATTATCTGTATCCAAATGAAATATCTGGCTTTGTTAATGTTCCTCCCAACACTGGCGTTCGCCTCGGGTGTGGATAGCCTTAAAAATTTCCTGCACAACAGCCACACGGTGAAATCACGCTTCACCCAGACTGTTGTGGACCGTAATGGCAAGACAATTCAGGCTGCGAGTGGCGCAATGCAGTTCTCCCGGCCAGGGAAATTTCGCTGGGAGTATGAAAAACCTTACCCGCAATTAATCGTGGGCGATGGCGCAAAAGTCTGGCTGTATGATGCCGACCTGAATCAGGTCACGGTCAGAAAGCTCGATCAGGCGCTGGGAAACACGCCTGCGGCATTGCTGGCGGGAAACAACGCCATCGAGCAAAATTTCACCCTGACCGATGCGGGGAAAGGCAACGGTCTCGAATGGGTGGAAGCCACGCCCAAGGCCAGGGAAGGCAGTTTTGAGCGTATCCGTCTCGCTTTCAGAGGCCAAACGCTTGAAGTAATGGAGCTGCGCGACCATTTCGGCCAAACCACGCTCATTCGTTTTGCAGGGCTGGAACTCAACCCCAGGCTGGCGCACCAGTTATTCACCTTTACACCTCCACAGGGTACGGATGTAGTCGGTGACTGATCTGTTTGCCAGAACGCCGCAACAGCCTCTTGCGGAGCAATTGCGGCCCCATGCGCTGAATCAGGTTGTCGGACAATCCCACCTCCTCGGGCCGGGCAAACCCTTGCGCCTCGCATTCGAATCCCGGAAGCTGCATTCGATGATCCTGTGGGGGCCGCCCGGCGTCGGAAAAACCACCCTGGCACGGCTCATGGCCGAGGCATTCGATGCTGAATTCATCGCACTCTCCGCTGTTTTTTCCGGCGTAAAGGATATCCGCGAGGCTATCCAGAAAGCCGAGCTGGCGCTGCAACAGCATGGCCGTCATACCATATTGTTCGTTGACGAGGTGCATCGCTTCAACAAGGCTCAACAGGATGCTTTCCTGCCTTTTGTGGAACAGGGGCTGGTGACCTTCATTGGCGCTACCACTGAAAACCCCTCGTTTGAAGTCAACAGCGCTCTGCTGAGCCGTGCCCAGGTGTATGTGCTGGAGTCGCTATCTGAAGATGAGCTGGGCACCCTGTTCGACCGCGCCTGTCAGGAAGGGCAGCATGGAATAGTGTTCAACCCTGGCGCCAGGGCACTGCTGATCGGCTATGCCGATGGCGATGCGCGGCGCCTTCTGAATCTTTTTGAGCAGGTGAGCAATGCTGCAATATCTAAAGATATTCAAAATATTGTAGAAGAATTCATACAGAACACATTAAGTCATAGCGCACGCCGCTTTGATAAGGGCGGCGACCAGTTCTATGACCAGATTTCGGCCCTGCATAAATCCGTGCGCGGCTCCAGCCCGGATGCGGCGCTTTACTGGCTGTGCCGCATGCTGGATGGCGGAGCAGACCCGCTCTATCTGGGTCGGCGCATCGTGCGCATGGCCAGCGAGGATATCGGTCTGGCTGAGCCGCGCGCACTGCGCATGGCTCTGGATGCCTGCGAAGTGTATGAACGCCTGGGCAGTCCGGAAGGCGAGCTGGCATTGGCACAAGCTGTTCTGTATCTGGCTGCCGCACCCAAGAGCAACGCGGCCTACGTGGCGTATAATGAAGCCCGCGCTTTCATCCGCAATGACAAATCGCGGACAGTGCCGGAACACTTGCGCAATGCCCCCACCAAGTTGATGAAAGAACTCGGCTTTGGCCGCGAGTACCGCTATGCCCATGACGAGCCGGAAGGCTATGCGGCAGGGGAGAGCTACTTCCCGGACGAGATGAAGCCAGTGAACTTCTACCGCCCCACACCGCGAGGCATGGAGAGCAAGATAGGTGAGAAGTTGGCGTATTTGCGCGAGTTGGACGCAAAGGCGCGCAAAACAAAATGATTATTAAGGGATAAGGATATGCTGGACATTCAATTGCTGCGCACGGACCTGGAAAACGTCGCCAAACGGCTGAGCTCGCGTGGTTTCGAGTTTGATGTGTCTCACTTCCAGGAACTGGAACAGGATCGCAAGCTGACCCAGACCCGCACCCAGGAGCTGCAAGCAAGGCGCAACACCACTTCCAAACAGATCGGCCAGGCCAAGGCCAGGGGCGAGGATGTTTCCGCCATCATGGCTGAAGTGGCAAACCTGGGCGACGAACTGAAAGCGGCAGAGGAAAAGCTGGGATTCATCCAGATCAGGATGCAGGAACTGCTTTCCGGCATCCCCAATCTGCCGCACGAGAACGTGCCGTCAGGCAAGTCCGAGGCCGACAACGTGGAAGTGCGCCGGATCGGCACGCCGCGCATTTTTGACTTTGAAGTTAAAGACCATGTCGCTGTGGGCGAGAGGCTGAAACAACTGGACTTTGCCACGGCCGGAAAAATCAGCGGCGCCCGCTTCACCCTGCTCAAGGGCCAGATGGCGCGCATGCATCGCGCGCTGGCGCAGTTCATGTTGGACGTGCATACCCTGGAGCACGGCTATACCGAAGTCTATGTGCCTTACCTGGTCAACGCGGATTCCATGCGCGGCACCGGGCAGTTGCCCAAGTTCGAGGCAGACCTGTTTTCGGTGCAGAAGAACGAAAACGAGAAGCTGTATCTGATCCCCACTGCTGAAGTGCCCGTCACCAATATCGTGCGCGATGAGATCCTGGCCGCCGAAGACCTGCCGCTCAAATTTGTCTCCCATACCCCGTGTTTCCGCTCGGAAGCCGGCTCCTACGGCCGGGATACGCGCGGGATGATTCGTCAGCACCAGTTCGACAAGGGGGAGATGGTGCAGATCGTGCGCCCGGAAGATTCCTATCTGGCACTGGAAGAGTTGACCGGCCATGCCGAGACTATCCTGAAAAAACTCGACCTGCCTTACCGGGTGATGGCGTTGTGCAGTGGCGACATGGGTTTTTCCGCCGCCAAGACCTACGATCTGGAAGTGTGGCTGCCGGCGCAGAATACCTACCGTGAAATCTCTTCCTGCAGCAATTTCGAAGCTCTCCAGGCACGCCGCATGCAGGCGCGCTTCCGCGGTGACAAGGGCAAACCGGAGCTGGTACATACCCTGAATGGCTCAGGGCTGGCGGTTGGCCGTACCCTGGTGGCAATCCTGGAAAACTATCAGAATGCAGATGGCAGCGTCAGTGTGCCTGCTGCCCTGCAGCCTTATCTGGGCGGAGTGCAGAAGCTGGAGCCTTAAGGCCCAGGCTGGATTTTCTGCCTGGCTGGTTGCTGGCGGCGGGCATGGCGGATTCGTCAGAGGTGCTGGAAAACAGGCGCTGGTAGGGCTTCTCGAATCTGGCCAGAATATCGTAGTAGGTGCGCACGTTCTCGACGAAGATCACCGTTTCGCTGCCACGCGCATAGCCGTGCTTGACCTCGCCGATATATTCAGCCTTGGCCAGCAGTGGCAGGGTTGTCTTGAGATCGGTCCAGGAATCCGGATTGAGTTTCTTTTTCTTGGCCAGAATACGTGCGTCTTCGAGATGCCCGTAGCCGATGTTATAGGCCGCCAGCGCGATCCAGGTCCGGTCCGGCTCGGGAATCCGGTCCGGCACGGTATCCTTGAGATAATTCACGTAACGCGCCCCGGCCAGGATGCTCTGCTTGGGATCAAGGCGGTCGGTCACGCCCAGGCGGTCCGCGGTCTCTCCGGTAAGCATCATCAGCCCGCGCACCCCGGTCGGCGAGGTGGCGAGCGGATCCCAGTGTGATTCCTGATAGCCGATGGCAGCGATCAGCCGCCAATCCAGCTCAGTCAGCTCCTGTGCGCGGTGGAAATGGCGGCGGAATTTCGGCAGCACGCCATTGGAGGCGATCATGAAGCCTTCCACGTCAATCCTGCCAAGCCGGGTCACATGACCATAATAGCGGTCGAGAAGGCGCTTCAAGGTGCCATCCTGCTTGATCCGGGCAAAGAAATCATTGGATTTTTCAAGCAGGAAATTATCCACATTCCTGGGAAATGCCCAGGCCAGATGCTGCGTTTCGCTCAGATCAAACGCCGTCCCGAGGGATGGCAGGTAATTCTTGAGCACATCGACGATATTCGAATCCGCAACCACGGCATCCAGCTGACCCATGGCGAGAATCTCAAGCAATTCCTCGCTTTCCATCGAAGCATTCTCCTTCCAGGAGAGCTCCGGATACTTCTTTTTTGCTTCCATGAGCATTTCGGCATAGCTGGACCCCGCCACCACCTCGATGCGCTGCCCGATCAAGGCCTTCAGACCGGAAGGCTTGGGGCTGACCGTGTTGTACACCACTTGCTGCCTGATGTTCTGGTAGGGAATAGAAAACTTGAAATTCTTCTGGCGCTCGGGCGTGATGGTCAGGCCGGCGGCGGCAAGATGGGCCTGCTGGTTTTGCAGCGAGGGAAGGATTTCATTGAACTGATTCGCCACGACAAAACGGACTTTGACGCCCAGCTCCTTGGCAAACAGTTCAACCAGGTCATGTTCTATCCCGGCCAGATGCTCTTCGGCATCTTCATAATAGGTGGTTGGACTGTTGCGTGTAATAACGACCAGTTCACCTGTTTGCTGCACAGGTAACACAGGCTTTGGCGGAGGCGAAAAATTACACCCGCTCAGACCGGCAGCCAGTAAAATCGCCATGATCCATTTTTGCATCGGCAAAAGTGTGGCCGAATTTCCCATATTTGTCCATCAGCCGGCTTTGAGAAGCGCCCTAACCGATGTAGAATGGCGCCCACCGGAGAGGTGGCAGAGTGGTCGAATGTACCTGACTCGAAATCAGGCGTGGGCGCAAGTTCACCGAGGGTTCGAATCCCTCCCTCTCCGCCACTAACACCACGCCTTCCAGGCAGCATCAGGGATTTGGCCGGATTTTTTAACGGTAAAATCGAATGGTGTTACCAGATGGTGTACCACCAGCTGCAATTTCAATTCTTAGGAGTTGCTGCTCATGTCTACCTATCTTCAATTTCATCACGGCTGTTTTTTGTTCCATATCAAGGTTCAAAAATCTCTTATTGCCCGTTACGGCGACGTTGTACGTCAAAATCTGCAAACCAGCGACCGTGCAGTTGCCTCCATTCCAGACCCAATCCCCATCCCTGAATCATCGACTCACGAAGATCCTGCCACGACCAGAATCGTATGCGGATCACCTGTTCAGGCAGCGCCCACCGGTGTGTTGATAAATTGATTGTTAAATGGCTCATTAATAACTTAATGCGATTTAACTAACATCCTGATGACTTGCGCTGGTTTTTTGCTACAATGTTCGTTATATTGTGGAATATGCACATACCGCTCGATTAAACGAACATGAAAATAACTCAGTCCGCGGTCCTTTCCTCTCACCTCCTGACCGAGGCTAAACGCCTTGGCCAGTTATTAGCGCGTTTGCGGCAGGCACGAAAGATCAAGCAGGCCGATGCCGCCCTGCGAGCGGGCCTGTCTCGTAACACCGTTTATCGTCTCGAGCATGGCGACCCTGGGGTGGCCCTCGGCCAAGTGCTGCGCTATCTGGACGCCATTGCTCCGGGAAGTACGCTGGCAGACTTATTGTCGGAATCCGACCCTGCATTGATCTTACTTAAAGTGCGCGAACAGACCAGGCGTGTTCGGGACCTCACATCGGCCGAACGCAGCGAACTCGACTTCTGACGCTGCAAGCTGGGGAGCAGGATGGTTTTTTTCCGAATGAGGCCGCGACCCTGATGACTACAGAACAAAAACTGGTGACATTTGCCTGCCTGGGCGCGACCTGGGCGCCATGCGGACAGCTTATACTCACCGAAGAGGACACGAATATCCTTGCGTCAAACTTCGCCTATGGGCTGAACTATCTTAAGCGCCAAGATGCGATAGAGGTGGATCCAGTCAGCCTGAGCATTGCGGAACGAGACGCCGTTCATGGCAAACGTCTACTGCCTGTCAATAACCTTCCCTTCTTCGGTGGCATCCGTGATGCTGCGCCAGATTCATGGGGCCGTCGCGTCATCGAGGCCAAGCTCAAGGTGCCGGCCAACAGTTTGCCGGAGTCGAATTATCTGTTGCATGCTGGAAGCGAGCGTGTTGGCGCACTGGACGTTCGCAGCAGCATCCAGGACGGCCCTACAGGAGGGGTTAGCGATTGGCACGCCCTGGCCCATCTCATGGAGGCCGCCGACCGTATCGAAGATGGACTGCCCATCCCGGCGCACCTGGACGCCATTTTTATGGATGGGACCGCCCTGGGTGGCGCCCGGCCAAAAGCCTCAGTGCGCGACGAGCAGGGTGTGCTTTGGCTGGCAAAATTCGCCAGCCGACACGACCACTTCGACATCCCGGGCATCGAGTGCGCGGCGCTGCGACTTGCTCAGCAGGCGGGTCTAACTGTACCGCCCGTACACACCCAGATGCTTGGCAACCGCCGCATCATGCTAATTCGCCGCTTCGACCGTTACTGGAGTCAATCAGGCATGCTGCCCGACCGGCACGCTGACCTGTTGGCATTTGGCCCTGGCGATGGCAGAGTTGAACACAGAATAGGCTTTGTCAGTGGGCTGACCCTTGTGGCCTGCGACGAGACAGAATCCCGTACAAAATCCTATGCTGACCTGGCCGACGCCGTGCGCAAGTATTGCCACCCGAGCGTCATTCGCAAAGATAACGAAGAACTCTTCAAGCGTATGGTCTACAACATTTTCGTCAGCAACGACGATGACCATCTGCGCAACCACGGGTTTGTCTGGGACCCGAGATTGGCTGGCTGGCGGCTTAGTCCCCTGTATGACGTGCTGCCGCGTGCCAGTCACGCCACGGAACGGTATCTCCACTTAGGCGTGGGGCCGCAAGGCCGACTGGCCATGCTCGATAACGCCCTCCATTCACATGAAAAGTTTACGCTTTCCCGCCGAGATGCCTGCACACTGATTGCCGAGGTCTGGCGTGAGGTTCGTGAATGGCGCACCTATTTTGAGGACTTCGGCGTTGCGGCCCTGGATATGGACAAAATTGCACCTGCCTTCCGCCATCTTGATGCTGTTTCCACGCCAGCTTTGCGTAAGCTGCTGCCTTGAGCATCAATGCCCCTGCATTGCGGATGGCGGCACATGCTCTCCGCCACTAACACCACGCCTTCCAGGCAGCATCAGGGATTTTGACTGGCGACCGTGCTTTGCGCAGTTTCAGGCAACCTCTCCAGAGGTGATAAGACAGCTTCAAGCATGCTGCGGCTGTTCTCCACCGCACTAAGCCAGTTTGAATGCAAGCTCAATAGTGCCTTACTGTCCTTAAGGCGTAAGCGTCCAAAGCGACAATACACCGCTATTAATGCAGGGTAGTCATCATGCCGTTTCAGGCCGCTGATTTTTTCAGTATGCGCTCTGCTGCCTTGACCCCCCAGTAGTTCGCCTCCTCGAATATCGAAAATCCGCTCAGGTCGGAATGGGCGAAATGGACACGTCCGTGAGGCAGGGCAAGGCGCTCACGCGCGGCGCTCCATATCCATCCCGGCACGGGCATGGACATGGCATGCCCCCAGCGGAAAATATCGAGTTGCTCCACTTTGTTGCGAATATCGGGGTGCGGACGGGACAAGTCTTGCAGAATGCTTTCGGCCCATTGGGGGTGGGGCGTATCGAACAGCCGCTGGCGTGCATTTTTCTCCGGCGCACTGCTCAGCGCCCAATAATAAGTCAGCACGGTTGGCCCTTCATGGCTGCGCAAGCTCTGGTGGCTTGCATTGATATAGCCCAGCGCAGGGCTGTCGTACAGCACATTGTCCCAGGATGGCGGGGCGCCATGGCCGGGGTTCGGCAGGCTGTTCAGGGTCAGGTTGGCGACCAGCCAGGGGGCGTATCGAACCTGCTGGCAGGACTGCTTGAGACTTTCAGCCAGCCCTTCGAATACGTGCGGCAGGACGAACATCGGCGCGGCGAAAATAACGCGATCGGCTTGCCAGCGCACGCTGCGGTTCTCGCTGTGCATGAAAACATCCAGCTCCACATGGCTTTTTGTTTCCTCCATGCGCTGCACCAGCGCGCCGCTCACGATGCGCTCGCTGAAGCCCTTCTGGATCTGCTTCACCAGCCAGCCGTTGCCCTCCGGCCAGGTCAGCACCTGATCGCTATCTGCGTTTGCCGCCCGTCCGTCGCGGCTGGCGAAATAGTGCAGTCCGGCCCAGGCAGATACCATCGCATAATCGCTGCCGTAATCGTCGCGGCAGCCATAGTTCACGTACCAGTGCAGCAGTGGCGAGTCGAGTTTATGCAGAAATAAAAAATGACGCATCGAGATGCCGTCCAGCGCCATCAGGTCTGGGTCACGCGCCGAGCGTGCTGCCGGAATGGCGAATGCGCGGGATCCGGCGGCATCATGGCGTTGGCGAAATTGCTCCAGCAGGGCGAAAAAACGCCGGTACTGTTCCTGATCGATATGCGAAGTGCCGATTTGCGGCAGTATCCCTTCCTGCCACAAGCCGTTCCGGTAAAGCCTTTCCTGCGGGGCAAAGCACAGATAGCGCTCGTCATAGCTGGGGTTTTCAGCGTAGGGGTCGCCTTGCAGGACGCCCAGGTCAGCCAGCAATTCACGCGTTTCGCGTGCTTCCACACCCGGCAGGGGGAGATAGTGCGCCCACCAGGGATAGGAGGAAACTGCGTTTTTACCGGAGCGTGCATTACCGCCAGCCACATCTTCCAGCTCGAATAGCTGGAAATCGCCAAAGCCGGATTTGTTCAGTTTCCACGCCGCGGAGAGGCCAGCAATGCCGCCTCCGACAATCGCCACGCCCGTTTTACGGGTTTCCGAGGGGGCAGGAAAATCCCGCCCGCGCAGGCGATGGCCGCGCTCCATGGACGGCCCCAGCATTTCACCCGCTGGCAGACGCGGGTTGGCTTGGGGCCGGCAGCCGGAAATGCAGGAGGAAGCGGCGAGAGTGAGCAGGAAGTCGCGGCGGTTCATGAGTTTTTTTACGGCGCCTGATGTTTCCACTCGGACTCGTAGTAGTGCACCAGAACCTGATTGTTGAGCCTGTTGATTTCGGTTTCCACGGGCGCCATGTCAAGGGGAAACTGGAACAGCACCGGATTCAGGCCGGCACTGACGAAACGCAGGCCGGGGCTGTAGCGTTCAGGCGGAGTATAGGGTCGATGGCCGGCGATGATGTAACCCCACTCGCCGAATGAAGGCACCAGCGCATGGTAGGGCGCTGTTTTGAGACCGACGCTGCGCAAAGTCTGGTCTATGCACCAGAATGATTTGCGGGCGTAAAGCGGGGAAGTTGCCTGGATCACGGCCAGGCCGTGCTGTGAAAGATGTTTTTCCAGCAGACGATAGAAGGTATTGGTGTAAAGCTTGCCCAGCATGAAGTTGGTGGGATCGGGAAAATCCACCACAATGAAGTCGTAGAAATCATTGCTCTGGTCCAGCCACTGAAAACCATCGGCATTGACGATGCTGACTTTGGGAGAGAGTAGCGCATCTTGGTTCAGGGCGCGCAGCATGGGCAGACGTTTGAAGAGATCTGTCATGTGAGGATCGAGATCCACCAGGGTAATGTGTTCGACGCCTGGATATTTGAGGATTTCACGTACGGCCAGGCCGTCGCCGCCACCCAGCACCAGCACCTGGCGCGGCTGCTTGATGGCCTGCAGGGCAGGGTGGACCAGCGCTTCGTGGTAGCGGTATTCGTCGCGCGAGGAAAATTGCAGGTTGCCGTTGAGGAACAGGCGGATATCGTCTTTCCAGCGGGTCAGGACGATGCGCTGGTAGAGCGTGGTTTCGGTGTAGATGATCTCGTCGGCGTAGAGATTTTCCTCCGCCAGGCTGGTCAGGCGCTCGGCCCCCAGCATGCCGCTGAACAGCAAGGCGGTCACCAGGAAGCACTGCGCGGCCAGGGCTTTTATCCCCGCAAGCTGGTTGCGGAACAGCCAGATCGCCCATGCCGCCACCAGTGCATTCATCAGTCCGAACAGTAAACTGGTGCGGATCAGGCCCAGATGCGGTGCCAGCAGCAGGGGAAAGGCCATGGATACCGCCAGCGCGCCGAGAAAGTCGAAAGTCAGCACCTGGGATACCAGGTCCTTGAGACCGTAGTGCTGCCTGAGAATGCGCATCACCAGCGGGATTTCCAGGCCCACCAGCGTTCCGGTCAAGAGCACCAGGCCATACAGCACCAGCTTGAAAGGCCCGCCGGCCCAGGCAAAAACCATGAACAGCAGAACGGCGGAGAAGCCGCCCACCAGCCCCACCAGCAACTCCACCTGGATAAAGCGCGCCACCAGTCCCTTGACGACAAAACGGGAAAGATAGGAACCGATCCCCATGGCAAAGAGATAGGTACCGATAATGGTGGAAAACTGGGTGACGGAATCGCCCAGCAGGTAGCTCGAAAGCGCGCCGGCAACCAGTTCGTAGGCCAGCCCGCAGGAAGCGACGACAAAAACGGAAATCAGCAGGGCGATGCTCATGGGCGTTTAGTCAATAGAAACCCCGCCATTGTAGGTCGGGTTTTAACCCGACATGTCGGGCTGCACCCGTTAAGGGCATCCCCGCCGGGAATGGATGCTTCGCATCTCGTTCCGGCGAGAAAGCCCGACCTACATCTATGGAATTCAACTCAGCCATGGATTGCGGAAGCGACAATCAGTGCGATTCCCAGGCACATGGAGGCAACCACGATGGCGAGCGACATGTTTTTTTCCTCGACAATTTCCTTCCACAAGTTGTAAGGCGTGAATTTGTCGATGATGATGAAACACATCCAGAAGACAAATACGCCAAGGAACGAGTAGAGCAACGAATTGACGAGATAAACAGGGTTCAGGATTTCCATGAAAAGCTCCTTGTGAATTACTTGTGATAGGCGCTGCGAGCCACGCCTGGCTGGGGTTTGCTTTCGCTGACGCTCCACACGCTCCAGCCATGATACTGGGCGTAGCTGAACAGGCTGAGTGCCAGAAGTCCTGCTGCAACGTAGGTTTTGAACATTATTATTTCTCAGTCATCATCTGAATCATCGTCAGATGAAGATGCGTAATCGCTTTCCGCCCAGCGCCGGCTTTCGAAGGAATGGCTGCGCCACCACTTCAGCAGCGGGAAAAGGGCCAGCCCCAGCAGGGTGAGGAAAAAATTGCTCCATTGCGGCACATCCCGTACCACCACCAGCCGGTCTGAAATCTGCGCTCCGCCACCCGCGGGCGTTTCCGCCTGGATTTGCAGCAAATACTCTCCTGCCGGCACGTCCGAGAGGACAACTTCGTCGCGTGAATTGCCTTCGGACCAGGATTCTCCGCCATCCCGGCCGTAGTAGTAACTGATGTCGCGCCCGAAGGCGAAGCTGCGTCCACTGTTGCGCTCGATCAGTTCCATGTCCAGATAAAGCCAGTCATTGCTCAGGCTGGTCTGGTTGCGCACCACCAGATTGCCAGTGCCGCTGACGGGAAACACCTCGGTGGTGAGCGAACTCGCCGCGCCGTTGCGCTCGAATTCGAGGCTGTTCTGGTACACCGTCCTGTTCTGCGAGGTGATCATGAATCCGGTCTGGATCAGCAGCGCACTCAGGGTAAAGGCAGCAAAGGCTTTCCAGTAAGGCAAGACCTTGCCCCGATGCGGTGAGGGCTGGTTAGGGGCAACGCCAATCGGCCTCTGCAGGGGCTGTTCCAGCTTGAATGCGGCGGCAATTTCTTCCGGCTCGACATATTCCGCCACTGACCAGGTGATTTCCTTGCCCGTTTTTTCCTCGCTCAGCATCAGCGGCGGGGCAACATAATCCGACACCTGTGCTTCCTCTCCAACCGACACCCGCCAGTTGAACTCGCCCAGCACATAAGTGACCTTGGCTGTGGCGGTCTGGAAATGCTGATATGCCGTGCCGAGAAAAATGGCTTTGGGCTTGGTCAGGCCGGGCGATACGATGGGCGTGCGCGTGGTGGTCTTGATGAAATTCCAGTGTCCGTCGTATTCGGACAGCCAGCGGAATCCTTCCTTCTCGCTGTAAAGCAGATATTCGCTCCAGGGGTAATCGACGTTATCCACCGTCACCTGGCGGCGCAGATAGCCCACCACGTCATAATCCGCACCACGCAGATGACCCTGGCTGCCGGGGAGCAGTTTGGGCGTATGCGTGTTCTGGATGCGAAAGCGCGAGAGGATCTGGTGATTTTCATGCGCGGCATCCACCACCGAACCGCAATTTCCGCAGGCGACGCTTTCCGTGCCCGTAGCGCGAATTTGCAGTGGGGCGGCGCAACTGGGGCAGTTGAAGGATTTGACCTGTGCCTTGCCTGCCATGGCCTCGCGCTCGCGCAGCCCGGTCATGCCCAGCGTGCCGAGCTCTACTTGCTCGCCGATAAACAACAATGGCGGCGCCTCGCTGTAATCGAGGGTGGCAAAATTCTGCTGGTTGGAGAGATCAATGACAGGCGCTTCATAACCCGCGCCAACCTTGAACGGCAGCTCACCTTCGCCAGCGATACAGGTGGAGCTTTCCTTGTTGATGATCTGGAAAGCCTGCCCGTGCAATTGCAGGGAGTGCCCTACTTCAAGCTCATCGAAAGCAGGAATGTTTTCCGGCGCGGGGGTGGGGAAGGTCAGGACATATTTGCCATTGGTTTCGGACAGCCAGCCGCTTTGCTGGTTGTCGAACAACAGATGCCACTCGTTCCATACGCCCTGCTGGTAGCGCAACTGGATGCGGCCGATCAGCGCGAAATGACCATTCTTGTAACGGCCTTCCGCGCCCAGTTGCAGGGGGGAAGCATCCTCCAGCAGATCCGCCATCCGGCCCAGGTTTTCCAGGTCCAGATCGTGGCGGATCAGGGTGCTTTTGCAATAGCCGCACACCGCCAGGATCGAGGCGGTGGAACGGAATACGACTGGAGCGCCGCAGGAAGGGCAGTTGGCGGTTTTCATTTACTTGTTTTAACCACGGAGATCACGGAGTGCACGGAGAGTAAAAGAACTGTTCATCTTCGTGCTCTCCGTGTACTCCGTGGTTAATAGCTTTTTAAACCCGCTTCTTCAGCAGTTCGGCCTTCTTGGCCTCGAACTCTTCCTGGCTGAGGATGCCTTTGCTCACCAGCCCGTGGAGCTTTTCCAGCAGGGCGGGGATATCCTCCGGCGCCTGTGCGGCCGGGGCAGCAGGCTGCGCAGTTTGCGTCATGCCGGCGGCCATTGCCTGACCCATGGCGATGCCGGCACCCAGACCAACGCCGGCACCCGCCACGCCGCCTTCGTTGGCAGCTGCAACGGGAATGGCATTGGCCGTCTGATACTGGGTATATTTGCCGAGATCGCCCACCATGTTCATGCCGATGCGTTGATCCAGCACGTGCTGCAATTCCTCCGGCAAGGAAATGTTCTGCACCACCAGGTTATCCAATGCGAGGCCGTAGCGGTCGAACACCGGCAGCATTTTTTCTTTCAAACGTGCGCCGAATTCATCCTGATTCGCCGCCATGTCGAGGAATGGCACGCCGGATTCGGCGAACAGGTCGGTCATGGAGCCGATCAGGGTATTGCGCAACTGGCCGTCGAGATCGTCCACGGTATAGGTTTCGCGCGTGCCGCTGACTTCGGTATAAAACTTCTTCGGGTCGGTCATGCGATAGGAATAGATGCCGAAGGCACGCAGCCGGACGATGCCGAATTCCTTGTCGCGAATGGTGATGGGATTGGGCGTGCCCCATTTGCGGTCGAGTTGCAGGCGGGTGCTGAAAAAATACACATCGGACTTGAAGGGGGACTCAAAAAACTTGTCCCAGTTCTTCAGGTAAGTCAGGACCGGCAGGGTTTGCGTGGTGAGGGTATGGCGTCCGGGCTGGAACAGGTCCGCCACCTTGCCTTCATCGACGAACAGGGCAAGCTGGGATTCGCGCACCGTGAGCGAGGCGCCGTTCTGGATTTCCATGCCGGACATGGGGAAGCGGTAAGCCAGGATGCCATCTTCAGGCTCGGTCCAGTGGATGACATCAATAAACTGCTTGGCGACGAAATCGAACAGGCCCATGGTGCGCTCCTCAGATTGAGATTTTTGCCCATTCTACCCATAAAGGACGGCTATAATCCAACCATCATGAAACCAATCGATAGCATCGACGGCCTGCACTTGATGGGCAATCTTTACGGCTGCGGAGGGGAAGGCCAACTGCTGCGGGAAATTAATGCCCTGCGCAGTTTCTGCCTTGAACAGGTCGGCAACTGTGACCTGACTGCGGTAGGTGAGTGCTTTCACCAGTTCGGCGCTTCAGGTGGCGTTACCGGGGTGGTGATTCTGGCCGAATCCCACATTTCCGTTCACACCTGGCCAGAAAAGCGTTTCGTGACGCTGGACGTATTCGTCTGCAATATGCAATGCGACAACCGGGCCAAGGCACATCAGCTTTTCGATGCGCTGGTGGCGGCCTTTGAGCCGGAGGAGAAGCGCTATTACGCGGTAGAAAGATTCTGACTCTTTACAGCTGTAAAAAAGTGACTTTCCGCAAATTCAGGGCTGATCGATGCCGCCAGGCTTCTCATCGGGATGACGCCTCAGCCTGCGCCGATCCAGCCACCAGGCCAGCAGCGGTAACAACAACAATCCTCCCGGCAGCAGAATGGCGGCCACATAGGGGCTCAGGTGGATCAGGCTGCGTATCTGTTTCCTGATAAGGCTGCGATCCTGGCTGGTCCAGTGAAAGCCGTTACGCTGTTTCATGAGCAGCGGCATGAAGCCGCGTATTTCAGTGAAATCCGCCAGCAGTTCCGAGCGCTGCCGATTCTGCAGCGTGACAAGCTGCGAATAGCCGCGCTGAATAGGATAGATAACAATGGCGGGTACGTCACCGAGCCGGCGAATCAATTTTGCTGTCTGTTTGGGCACGGTTTATGGATACGCTTGAAGATTATGATTCAAGCATACCGCCCGCATGGATATTCGCGCAAGGATCGCTTCAGCAGCACACCAGGGCCAGCTCGCCCCAGTCCGTGGTGTAGCAGGGCGGCTTGCTGTGAAGCCAAATTCTGGCTGAAGCCCGCGCCCAGAGTGGCGGAGAGTGATGGTTTTGACTCGCGCATCCTGCGCGAACTGCTTCAGGTGGTGGAACAAAATGCCGAACTGATTGAAAGGAGTTGGAATGAGCACTTCCGCTAAATCCGTGCGCTTTGACGACAACAGCATCTGGGTCGATCTGTCCGATGGACGCATCATCGCTGCGCCCCTCGCATGGTTCCCACGACTGCTGCACGCCACACCCGAGCAGCGTGGGCGGGTGGAGATCAGCTTGAAGGGCTTGCACTGGGACGAACTCGACGAAGACATTTCCGTCGCCGACTTGCTGGTGGGAATAGGGGATCTTTCTCAGCAGACGCCGATGGCGGTTTGATGCTCTCAGTCCACCGCCGGGCAGCACAGCCAAGCCGGGGGCGGTCGGCGAGGGCTGCGAGAACTGCTCAATGCTACGAATCTAGACCCGACCCTGTGCCTCCGCTGCGTCCGACGTTTGACAGCGTGCGTCCTGCGCAGCGCAGTAAATAACAAGTAGGTAGTCAAATAGTCAGGAGTAAGCAAACCATCTTCGATAGAAAATTGTTTATCTTGGTGAGCGACATGAAATTTATTTTCACAAGCATCCTTTTATTACTCCTCACCGGCTGCGCTTCCTTAACAGGTAAGAACGTATATCCATCTTCGTGGTCTGAGTTGGAGCTAAAACCAACAGCTGATGGTTGCCCCCGACTTTCTGGTACTTATAACAACTTTGGGAATGGTTTTTTTCCTCGTGAGCTCGGAAAGCCGCCAAGCCTGACGGAGATATTTAGACGAATGTCTCTGGCTGAAGGCAGCTTTAGCCCAAAGGCAACGGGACGTACATGGGATATACCGACTGAAGCAAGAGCTGTCTCTATTGATCAAACGCCAGAGACTTTAAAAGTGACTTTCTTTGGTAATGAAGGCCCATTGAGCAGCTTGAATTTCCGACGATACCACTACAGCCTTTCTGAAACCCGCTTTGATGACTTATTTACTTGTTATGTCAGCGAAAATGGAATACGCCTTCGTTTCTTTCCAGAGACGGATCGTAACGTATTACTCGTACCAAACCTGTATTTGGGTGGAGGCGCCACGCTCACCTTCCTCCTTCGAGCTACTGACGGCTCGCTGGTAGTGCAGTTACGTAGTGACTCATTGGGATTTTCCGCTGTTGTCGTTGGAACGTATCTCAGCTTCGATAGCATATGGTTTCGCTACCCCAAAGCAGAGATGAGTGAAAAGGATTAGTTCAACTGGCCATCCACACAGCATGCGTAGTTCAACGTTATTAAATGTCCGAAAAGGGTCGATCTCCGAACTTGACCTTAGCGGTTGCAATGTCTGTTTGTATGCAAGCAATAGCCATTAGCCCTGCTTGATTACTAAATGGATTTTCCAGTTCCCAGATTTGTGTGAATTGGCGAGCCAGGCTGGCCCCGAACATCGGCGGTATAAATAACAGTTTCTGGCAGTTTCGCCCCCCCGTTCACCCCCTAACCTCCGCCAACTCCCCCCAGTCCGTAGTGTAACAAGGCGACCGATTCCCCTGCTTCATTCCCCATCCCTTCATAATCCCCGAACTCGCCAGAAACAGCGTGTCCTTCCCCATCTTGCGGTTGATGCCATCCAGCACCTGCATCAGCCGTGCAGAGCGCTTCTCCGCCCCCTCGTCGCTGAACAGCGTGTGCTGCCGGCTGCCTGCCGGGCTGAGTTCCATCAGCATCACTCCCGCCTTGGCATAGCGGTAGCCGGGACGATAGATCTGCTTCAGTCCCCATTGCGCGGCACGAATCAGCTTCAGCGTGTCGTCGCTGGCTTCCGGCAGCGGAATGGTGATGCCCTGGCTGTACTGCGGGTCTTTTTCCCTGAACGGGCTGGTGCTGATGAAGACATGGATGGCCCCGGCGACGGAGGACTGGCGCCGCAGCTTTTCCGCTGCCCGTGTCGCATAACTGCTCACGGCTTCCCTTAATTCCGCCAGGTGCAGCACGGGCTGGCCGAAGGAGCGGCTGCACACGATCTGCTGTTTGTTGGGGGCGATTTCTTCCAGCCCCAGGCAGGAAATACCCCTGAGCTCCAGCACGGTACGCTCCAGCACCACCGAGAAGCGGCGCCGGATCAGTGCGGTGTCGGCCTGCTTCAGCGCCAGCACGGTGTGGATGTTCATGGCGGCCAGCTGTTCGCGCAGCCGTCTGCCCACGCCCCAGACCTCGCCCGCCTCAATATCAGCCAGCAGTTCATTCAGCCCGGATTCCTGGAGACTTCCCAGGTCGCATACGCCGTTCCATTCCGGCCGCTTCTTGGCGACATGGTTGGCGAGCTTGGCGAGGGTCTTGGAGGGTGCGATGCCGACACAGACGGGAATACCAATCCATTGCCTCACCCGCTGCCGGATTTCCTGCCCGTAGGTGGTCAGATCCCGGCTGAATCCGTCCAGCCCGAGAAAACATTCATCGATGGAATAGACTTCCTGGTGGGGCGAGAACTGCCTCAATAGCGACATCATGCGGTTGCTCATGTCGGCATACAGCGTGTAATTGGACGACAGGGCGATGATGCCGTGCTTCCTGGCAAGATCCTGCATCTGGAACCAGGGGGTGGCCATCTGGATCCCCAGCGCCTTCACTTCGGCGGAGCGCGCCACCGCGCAGCCGTCGTTGTTGGATAGCACCACCACGGGCTTGCCTTCCAGGGCGGGGTTAAATACCCGCTCGCAGGAAACGTAGAAGTTATTGCCATCGACCAGGGCGAAGCTGGCGTGCTGTTTGGCGTGAAACGGGATATTAGTCATACCTGCTTGATGATTCTGGTGACCACGCCCCAGATCAGCATCTCCTGGCCATCCCTGAATTCGATGTCCGGGTATTTCGGATTCTCGGCGATGAGCTTGACCAGGCCATCGCGCTGGAAAAAGCGCTTGACGGTGAGTTCGCCATCCACGGCGGCAATGACGATGCGGCCGTGTTCCGGCTTGATGGCGCGATCCACGATCAGCTCGTCACCATCGTCGATGCCTGCGTCCACCATGGATTGCCCCTTTACCCTGAGGAAGAAGGTCGCCTCCCGATGCTGGATGAGCTCTTCATTGAGATCGATGCGCTTCTCGACGTAATCGTCGGCAGGGGAGGGGAACCCGGCCCGGACGGAATGCCCCATGAGGGGAAATTTCTGCCTGGGCGGGTGTTCAGCGAACGCGAAGATTTCCATCCCGGACGGGATGCGGAACCCGGCCTGCCGCTGTTGCACGAAATCGAGCACCGCCGCCTTCTGGCTGATCGGCACCCGGATGGTGGTGGTGGGGTCTGGAGAGGGTTTGCGGCCTGCGCCGGCGCGCGCGCCGCCGCGTGTGGATTGATTCATGGCTCTATATTGAATAATGTAACGGTATTCAATATAGGGGGTGGCAGAGGGGTTTGTAAAGCAAATAATCATAAGTGCGCGTGGTCATTGCGAGCGCAATGACCACGCGCACTTGTTCAGGCCTTCCTTAAGCGCAAGCTATTGCTGCCGGCTCTTGCTAATCAAATCGTAAGCAAGCTGCACTTCCTTGGCCTGCTCGGTAGCCACCGCAATCATGTCTTCCGGCACCCCCTGACCCATCAGCTTGTCGGGGTGGTATTGGCTCATCAGTTTGCGATAAGCCCGTTTGACCTCCTGGTCGCTGCTTTCCTTGCTCACGCCCAGAGCTTTATAGGCATCGTCCAGCGAAGTGGCGGAAGCGGCCTGACCGCCGGCAAAGTGCGACTGGTTTAAAACCATGTCCAGCATGTGCTTGAATGCAGCCTGGTCATAACCCAGATGGCGCGCAATATCTATCAGCAAGCGCTCTTCAGCTGAATCAATACGCCCGTCAGACAAGGCCATAACAATGAGATAAACCAGCAACACCTGTTTCAGGCTGTGGGTATGGCCACAAACGGACATGAATCGCTTCAAATTCGGCTCAACATCAAAATCCGGGGTAGAGCCTTGCTTGAAAAGCGCAATGGCTTGCTGCCTGTGCTCGGCAGACATTCCCAGTTTTTGGATAAAATCTTCGACATGCGCAATTTCATCTTTGGAGATATGACCATCTGCCTTGGCAAGTTTTCCCATTAAAATGAAAACCGTTTCGATAAAAACGGTTTGGCGCTGACCGCTGCTGAGCGGGTTAACCGCGCCCATGCCATACGCGCGATAACGGGCGACAATACTTCCCAGGAAATAACCAGCAAATGCTCCGAAAATCCCGAAAAAGTAATACCCTATCAAAGCGCCAATGAGTTTAAACAAGGTAACTCCTGAGGTTGCGTGTGAAAATACCGATTATAAACGCACAGTTCAATTGCGTTAAACCGCGTCTGGACTATAGCTGACGATGAACCCCGAAGATTTGCAGCGCCTGCTCACCACCGCCATGCCCTATGGCAAATACAAAGGCCACCTGATAGCCGACCTGCCCGGACGGTATCTCAACTGGTTTGCTCGTGAAGGCTTCCCATCCGGCGAAATCGGCCGTCTGTTGGCGCTGATGCAGGAACTGGACCACAACGGCCTGTCTTCGCTGCTTGACCCCCTGCGAAAAGGATAAATTGCTCATAACATGAGTGATAGGGGATAATGGCGCCATGAATGAACAACAACCTGTTTCTCCACGCCGTCGCCAGCAAGAACTTCTGGCCATTCCGGAACGGCAGCGAACCGACGCCGAGTGGGATGAGCTTAACGAACTGGAGATCACTCTGGCTTCCGTGAACCGCGTGGAAGCTCGTGAACCCAATGTTCGCCGATCTCCCCCCCCCGCAACCAACGACCAGCCCAAATCCGGCGACAGAACGCAAGGCAAGAGGCCGGCCAGGAAGTTCCATAAGCGGCCACCCAAGGCCAATACACCTTAAATAAGGTGTAAAAAGGGGAGGGCTCGGCTTCCCCATTCCCAGAAAAACCGGACCAGCGCTCAGCACATGATAAAGCTGACCGTTGCTCGTAACCATGGAATGCCCCAAGCAATGAGCAAGGTTTCAAATCTTTATACTATTCTCCGGAATCCCGGAACTGTTGCAGCCACTCATTCTGGCTCGTTTCATGCGGACGAGGTATTGGCTGCAGCGAGTTTGCGGCTTGCAAACCCTTCGCTAACCATTCTGCGTACACGCGACCAGGCACAGCTGGACGCAGCAGATGTCATATTCGATGTGGGCCGTGTTTTTGACCCTGGTACTGGCCGGTTCGACCATCATCAACTGGATTTCAGGGAAGCGCGGGCAAATGGCATTCCTTTCAGCTCATTTGGCCTGATTTGGCGTGAGCTGGGAACAGAACTTTGCGGATCGGCTGCCGCTGCGGCCAGGGTCGATCGCTTGCTGGTGCAAGGCGTGGATGCGATAGATTGCGGGGTTACCTTGAGCAGGGAAACACCACTTGCAACCGTGATGTCCATTCCCTCGATTATTGGCGGCTTCAATCCCGGCTGGCAGGATGACGCCTCTCCGGAAGCCAGGAACGAAGCATTCGAACGGGCTGTCAGTTGGGCAAGCAGCGTCCTGAAAAACGCTATCCGCGAAGCCAGTGGGCTGGAAGCGGCCCGGGCCGTTGTAAAACAAGGCCTGTTGCTGGAAGAAGGGCGCCTGCTGGTACTGGATAACGGCGTGCCATGGAAGGAAGCCGTATTGGGATCGCCCGAGCACCAGCATCTCCTGTATGTAATTTCTCCGGACACCCAGACGAAATGGCATGTGCACACCGTGCCGGATTACGCGGGGAGCTTCAGTAACCGGAAATCCCTGCCTGCCGCCTGGGCTGGCCTGGATGGCGAAGAACTGGACAAGGTTATCGGCATGACAGGCTGCGTGTTTTGTCACCGGGCACGCTTTGTCGCAGGGCACACAACGAAGGATGGCGCCTTGAAAATGGCGCAGCTGGCGCTGCAGGATTAAGGTATTACCCCGATGCACCCGAAGCACCCGCCAAATTTCCTTGCCGGCTACCCGGTCTCATTGGCAGAGCAAGTGCAGCGGCTGATCGAACAGGATTTGCTGGCGGGCATACTGCTAAAAAAGTATCCGCTTGCGCACGCGGTGCGTACCGACAAGGCACTCTATGACTACGTGCTGGAAATCAAAGGTACCTATCTGCGCAACGCCGGGCAACTGAGCAAGGTGGCGTTCGACAGCAAGCTGCATGTCATCCAGCAAGCGCTGGGCATGCACACCAGAAAATCGCGGGTGCAGGGCGCAAAACTCAAGTCCAGGCGCGAGATCCGCGTAGCGGCAGTGTTCAAGGAAATGCCGCCTGAATTTTTGCGAATGATCGTTGTGCACGAACTTGCGCACATCAAGGAAAGTGAGCACGACAAGGCTTTCTATCAACTGTGCCAGCATATGGAACCCGAATACCACCAGCTGGAGTTTGATCTGCGCGCTTATCTCAGCCTTCTAGAAGCGACTGGCCGGCCACTCTGGTCGTCCGCGACGGCCGAGTAAAGCCGGAAGCGCTTTCAATTTCTCACAGCAGGTTGTGGCTTTTTTGAATATCCGGCCAATCCACGATTTTACATAATATACATTATACGAAGTGGACGATCTGAAACTCGAAGGAGTAACAGACGTGACCCAACCCGAAAAATTCGATTCACTTTGCACTTTTACCCTGACCAATAGCCAGAAATGCGCGGCGGCTGATGCGGTAAACAAAATGCTGTGCTCGTGGGATCGTGACCTCAAGCGATTTGCTCCCGGCACCCCAGAGCATTCCGACATCGAGCGCATGCTCGAATCGCTCCGCGATCTTTACGGCACGCTCCAGTGCTACTACAAGCTCGGCCCTCATGCCTTCACCCTCGAAGCCCAAGCCATCGCCTGCGGCTCTGATCTGCTGGGGGAATCCTGCCATGACTGAACCCATGACGGCGGCGACTTTCGCCCGGCTGCACGGCCTTTCGGAACGGTGCATTCTCAAGCATTGCCTAGCTGGGCGCATTATCGGCGCCCGCAAGCATCCCCTCACCAAGAAATGGTTGATCTTCCCGCCTGCCAAGATCGCACCTTCGCCCAGGAGCTTGCTTTGAATGCCTCCCCACAAAAAGCGGCGCGCACCTGGTCGAAAGCGGCCCAAGTTCTCGCCAGTCGATTCCGAGGCTTTCCGGGTGGCCCGGTTCACTGCCGGCCTGTCTCTGGAAGCGGCTGCGGCCTTCCTGCAAGTCACCACGCGCACGATTCGCAACTGGGAGAGCGGGTCTGTTCGCATCTCTTACCCGGCCTTCCGGTTGCTGCGTGTTCGAGCTGGCATGGCCATGCCCTTCGATGGCTGGGACGGCTGGCATGTTGGCAAGGATGGCACGCTGTGGAGCCCTGCCCGGCAGTCATTCAGGCCCAAGGATCTGGAATGGCTGTCGCTGGTGTTTGCACAAGCGAGGCAGTGGCGCAAAGATCGGGGCTTGACGTGACAGTCACGGCAAAGCATTCCGGCGGCAGCGCAGCGGCCAGCGGGAGGCGTTGCCGCCCTTCCTTCGGGGTTACGGTTACCGCTAACTCTTGTGAGTCCCCCCCTCCCTATAACAATAGGGGGACTCGTTTCACTTTGAAACAAAACGATCTTGCCCTATCGCCTTTACTGGCGCGGCTTTCCGGTCATTTCCGGCCTTTAATAACTATACCGCACATTGCCAATGGGTTTGCGGCTAGGTGGTTGCCATGATTTCAGTCGGTCAGGCGGCTAAAAAACTCGGGGTTTCTGCTCGCCGGGTTCGGGTGCTGCTCACTACGGGGCGGCTTGCTGGCTACAAGGATGCTCGTGAGGTCTGGAAGGTTAACCCCTTCCTGATAATTTCACCGGGCAAGCGCGGCCCAAGGATGAAATGCAAACAGCCGCCGAAGGCGTCCGGTATGGCGCAGCGAAGCGAAGCCATAGAGACCGCCGGAGAGCGGTTCGGGGTATGCGGCAAGGGTGATGCGCGTGAAGCGGTTTAAGCGCCCTCTCCGTCCCTTTGCAGACGGGTTTCCCGGTGGTGGTTGTTTCGGTTCTGCCGGTTTCGAAGAATTATGCTAAAAAGGAGGGGTTTCTATTCCGTGAAACATTCATTTATGATGTGATTTAGTGAAAACATTTCACAACGCATGATTTCCGCAAGAATGTAGTAAAACAGCGCGTTTACCAGATAAACACCAGAATCGTCCGCTTATACATTATACGAAGTCGACTTAGGGTGCACCGGATACAATAATTGTTTCATTCCGGACGAAATTAACGCTTGCCGCTCAACTTTCCCGCCCTGCTTTCATTGATCTAAAGGCTGCGATCCTCTATTCTTTGCCCATTTCAAATTAAACAACATAACTTATGAGCATTAGCATCAAGACAGCGGATGAAATCGAAAAAATGCGTGTAGCCGGACGGCTCGCTGGCGAGCAGCTCGATTACATCGGGCAGTTTGTCAAAGCCGGCATCACGACTGCGGAGCTGGACAGGATTTGCCACGACTACACCATTGACGTTCAGCACGCCATTCCTGCGCCGTTGAATTATGCGCCTTCGGGCCATAATCCTTATCCGAAGTCCATTTGCACTTCGGTCAATCATCAGGTTTGCCATGGCGTGCCCGGCGACAAGGCATTAAAAAACGGCGACATCATCAACATCGATGTCACCGTGATCAAGGATGGCTTTCATGGCGACAGCAGCCGCATGTTCTATGTCGGGGAACCTTCCATCCAGGCCAGACGCCTGTGCGAGATTACCTATGAATGCCTGTGGCTGGGCATCAAGGTCGTCAAGCCGGGCGCGCGCCTGGGCGATATTGGTCATGTGATCCAGCGCCATGCCGAGAACAATGGTTTCAGCGTGGTACGTGAGTTTTGCGGCCACGGCATCGGACGTAATTTTCACGAAGAACCGCAAGTGCTTCACTACGGCAAAGCCGGAACCGGCCCCAAGCTTGAACCCGGCATGATTTTTACCATAGAGCAGATGATCAACGCAGGGCGGCGCGATATTCGCCAGCTCGGTGACGGCTGGTCCATCGTTACCAAGGATCACAGTCTCTCCGCCCAGTGGGAGCATACGATTCTGGTGACTGACGGCGGTTTCGAGGTGCTGACGGTCTCCCCCGGCATGCCGCCCATCCCCGCTTCCGTTTCCTGACCTCATGCCCGTAGCCGCCATTCCGGGGCAGGATGTTGCCCACTGGCGCGCCCTTATTCAGGCCGGGCGTGTCACTCTTGCCGATCAATTCATTGACCGCCCTCATGCCATGACTTCCTTGCAACAGCATGCGCAGTTGGTGGATGGCGTGCTGCAGGAAATCTGGCGGGCCGGCGATATGCCTGAATCGGCCGCACTGGTCGCGGTGGGCGGGTATGGCCGCGGCCTGCTTTTCCCTCATTCCGATGTTGATTTACTGCTTCTGCTGGCATCCGAACCCGACACTGAAACTGCCTCCAGGCTCGAGCAAATGATAGGCTTGTTCTGGGACATCGGCCTGGACGTTGGCCACAGCGTTCGGACCGTAAGCGAGTGTCAGGAAGAATCCGCCAAGGATGTCACCGTCCAGACCAATTTGCTGGAAGCACGCCTGCTTGCCGGCAACACTGCCGTTTTTGAGCGTTTGCTGCATTCATTGCATGCCACGCTGGACCGTTCTGCTTTTCTCCAGGCCAAAATTCTGGAACAGCAGCAGCGTCATGCGCGTTTTCATGACACAGCCTACAATCTCGAGCCCAACCTGAAAGAAAGCCCCGGCGGCCTGCGCGATTTGCAGACGGTGCTGTGGATCAGCCAGGCACTGAAACTGGGTGGCACATGGAAGGAGCTGGTGGCCGAATCCCTGATCACTGCCCAGGAAGCACGCCAGATCCAGCGTAACGAGCAGTACCTGCAAGGCTTGCGAATTCGCCTGCACTATCTGGCCAAACGTCGCGAAGATCGCTTGCTGTTCGATTATCAGACGTCCCTGGCCGGGCAGCTAGGCTTCAAAAACCAGAAAAACCGCTCCGCCAGCGAACTGCTGATGCAGCGCTATTACCGTACCGCCAAGGCGGTCAGCCTGATGAACGAGATTTTGCTACAGAATCTCGGCGCCCGTCTGCACTCCGCACCAGAAGCCCCTCCCCTCCTCCTCAGCGATCGCTTCCGGGCGCGTAACCAGTTACTGGAAGCCTGTGAAGAAGCTATTTTTCAGCGCGAGCCAGGCGCCATTCTCGAGTGCTTTCATTTATTGGAGAGACATCCAGAACTAAAAGGTATATGCGCCCCGACGCTGCGTGCCCTGTGGCGCGCCGTGCCTCGGATCGATGCTGCGTTCCGGCGCGACCCGGTCAACCGAGCGCGTTTCATGGCCATTATCCGCGAGCCCGCCGGGCTGACACATATCCTCCGCAGAATGAACCAGTATGGCGTGCTGGCCCGCTACATTCCGGCGTTTGGACGCATTGTCGGCCAGATGCAGCATGACCTGTTTCATACCTACACGGTGGATGAACATACCCTGATGGTGCTGCGGAACCTGCGCCGCTTTACCGTCCCGGAGTTCGCTCACGAATTTCCCTTGTGCAGCCGCCTGATCCGCACTTTCGAGCGGCCAGAGGTACTGTATCTGGCCGCCCTGTTTCACGATATTGCCAAGGGCCGGGGCGGCGATCACTCCCAGCTTGGCAGGGCGGATGCACGGCGCTTCTGCCGTGAGCATGGACTGAATCAGGAAGATACGGAACAGGTTTGCTGGCTGGTTGAAAGCCATCTCACCATGTCTTCCGTGGCGCAGAAGCAGGACATCAGCGACCCTGAAGTGATTGCCGCATTCGGCAGCAAAATGAGCGATGAGCGTCATCTTACCGCGCTCTATCTGCTCACGGTGGCAGACATCCGAGGCACCAGCCCCAAGGTGTGGAATGCATGGAAAAGCCGCCTGCTGGAAAGTCTTTATCACGCCACCTGCCGTTTCCTGTGCGGCGCGACAAGCACCGGGGAGCAACTGGATGAAAGGCAACGTGAAGCACTGGGCATTCTGCGCCAGCACGCCGTGCCGGAATCCGCAGCCCATAAGCTCTGGGGGAAACTGGACGAGGGCTATTTCATGCGCCATGAAGCGCAGGAAATAGCCTGGCATACGCGAGTGCTCGGGCGGCTTGAAATCGATGGCACACCCTTTGTCCGGGCGCGCCTGGCACCCAGCGGAGAAGGCTTGCAGGTGATGATCTATACGCCGGACCGGGAAGATCTTTTTGCCCGTATTTGCGGTTTTTTCGAGCGAGTGGGTTTCAACATCGTCGAAGCCAAGATTCACACCACGCAGAACGGCGATGCGCTGGATAGCTTTGTCGTGCTGGACGAGGAAAAGCGAGCGACGCATTACCGCGATCTGCTGAACTACATCGAATATGAGCTGGCCCAGGAGTTACGCCAGGCCAGACCGCTGGAAGCACCTTCGCGCGGCAGGGTCAGCCGGCATCTGAAGCACTTTCCCATCACCCCGCAGATCAGCATCAAGCCGGATGAAAAAGGGCTCCATCAGGTGCTGTCTCTCATAGCCGGCGACCGTCCCGGCCTGCTCTACGGCATTGCCCGGGTATTCCTCGCCCACGGCGTTCATCTCCATACCGCCAAGATCAATACGCTGGGTGAACGTGCCGAGGACACTTTTCTCATCTCTGGCGCGCTGCTGGATAAAACCATGGTGATGTTGCAGTTCGAAACCGAGCTGCTGAAACAGCTTCAGTCTTAACCTTCCCCCTGTGCGAGCATCCGCTACGCGGATTGCCTGCTTGACCCGCTTCAGGGGAGGCGCGTTCCCTGGCTTGATAAGGGTTCGGGGCTTTCGCCGTGCTCCAGCCGGTACAGCCACGCCAGCAGCTCGGCTACCGCCAGATATAGTTCCGGGGGAATGTGCTGGTCCAGATCAACCTGCATCAGCAGGGAAACCAGGGCCGGAGATTCATGAACGTACACACCAGCCTCTTTGGCGCGCTCGATGATGGCATCCGCCAGCAAGCCTCGCCCCTTGGCCACCACTTTTGGCGCCGACTGGCCGGCGTTGTAAGCCAGAGCGACGGCAGTGCGGCGATCATCCGGCTGCTTCATGGCTCAGGAAGTTCCAACCTTGATTTCAGCCAGGCGCAAGCCGGATGTCTCCATCCCTTGCTGCAAGGCGGCTTTCTGTTCGTTCATCAGTTCCACCGTTGCGGATTCTGCCGCCCCGAGCTGGATGCGTATGCCCTGCGGGTGCAGGATCAATCTGGCGTTGATTTCTCCCAACTGAGGCAGCACCAGACGCAAGCTGGTCTGCCACTCAGGCTGTTCGCCCCCCCTCCCCTCCTGCTCGCGGGCTGAACGCTCCTCGATCTGCCAGTCCATCGGCTGCCCCGGCCAGACTTGACCCTGCCACAGCACCTGGCGGGTATCCAGTGCTTCCAGTTGCTGGCGCAGGATGGGCACAGTTTCGGGGTGAACGGGCTGAGTGGCGGCAAGCGCTTTTCCTCCCATCAGGTCAATCGGGTTCTGGGGGAGAGAAGAAGTTTGTTCTGTCTGCGCCGGATTGACCGCTGCCGGAGATAAACGTCCTTGCGGCTCATGCAGCAAATCGGTCAGAGGACGTTGACCAGCAACCCATTGCGCCTGATGAGATTCATAAAACAGCCCGCTTTGTGTCAGCGCACCGCGAAGGCTTTGGGCAAAATCCAGTGTTTTTCCCGGTGCGCCGGAAAGCAGCGGAGCCGTCTGTGCAATGCTGGCTGCCCTTGCTTGCGCCGGCTCTGATTGCGCGGCTTTTTCCAGCAGCCCGCCAAGAAAGCGCGCTGTGTCACTCAGGGAAACCTGTGGCTTACCGTTCGGGCTAGTGGTAGCGGCATTAGCCAGGTCGCTCGCCATAATGAAAGTCAGGCGCGGTTTGGCGGTAACGAAAACCAGTTCCAGCGTGTCGCCGGGCTGGGTGTTCCTGGGCAGATTCATGTCCAGCGTTTTGTCGGCGATCAGCACCTGGAAACGGCCATTGGGCAGATTGGCCACCACGTGGGCGGGTACCTTTTGCCCTGGCGTGAGCTGAGGCAGAGCCAGTTGCTGCTGGGAAACTTCCAGCAGCGGCGGAGCCGAAGTCTTGATCAGCAGTTGCAACTGACTCAGGACATCGCTGTGAATCATGGCGTGCGGGCCTGGTGCATGGCCACGATCAGTTCCGCTTCACCGCGTGAAATACCGCAACCGGCAGCAAGCTCATCCACGCTCATTCCCTGTTGTGCCATCTGAATAGCCTGACTGTAGGGAGAAGATGGGGGTGAAGTTGAATGAGTGTGCTGGGGCTGGGGGATGGGCCGGTCTTCCAGTTGCTGGTGAATGGTCAGAATCTGTTCACGCAACTGCTCGATTTCCGCCTCGAGTGCGGCCATTCTGGGCTGATCCGCCCCGGCATCGGGCTTCCAGCGCCTGAAACCGCGATTCGTGCGCAACAGCAGCAGCATCTCGGCAACATATACCGCAAGCACGACCGCCACGATAATCAGCAATTCACGCCATGTAATGACAAAGGAATCCAAGATTACATCCTTCAGTCAGCCCGGAAAGGCTTTAAATTTTCTGGGTCAGCGAAGACAAATAGTTCGAAAAATCACGGCTCAGTTCCGGATGCTTGAGCGCATGTTCGACGGTCGCCTTGAGGTAGCCCAGTTTACTGCCGCAATCATAGCGCGTGCCATCAAACTGGTAAGCAAGCACTTGTTGTTCATGGAGCAGTGAGGCGATAGCGTCGGTGAGCTGAATTTCCCCCCCGGCACCAGCCGGGATATTCTCCAGGTGATGGAAAATGCGCGGCGTAAGGATATAGCGGCCCACCACGCCCAGCGTGGAAGGCGCCACGTCCGGCGCCGGTTTCTCGACAATGCTGTCAACCCGAAATACCTGCTCCGACAGGAGCTGGGCATCCACGATACCGTATTGGCCGGTTTCTTCCCGCGCCACATTCTGCACCCCCAGCACGGAACACTGGTAATAGTTGAATTTATCCACCATCTGCTTCATCACTGGCGTCCCGGCATCGATCAGGTCATCGGCCAGAATCACGGCAAAGGGGGCGTTACCGATCACCGGCTTGGCGCACAGCACGGCATGCCCCAGGCCCAGCGCCTCCGCCTGGCGGATGTAGATGCAGGAAATGTGGCTGGGTATGACCGAGCGTATCATTTCCAGCATTTTGGTCTTGCCCTTGGCTTCGAGCTCGGCTTCCATTTCGAAGGCCTTGTCGAAATGATCCTCGATCGCCCGCTTGTTGCGGCCGGTAATGAAAACCATATCGGTGATGCCGGCGGCAATGGCTTCTTCCACTGCATACTGGATCAGGGGCTTGTCCACCACGGTCAGCATTTCCTTCGGACTGGCCTTGGTCGCGGGCAGGAAGCGCGTGCCCAGACCGGCAACAGGGAAAACGGCTTTGGTCACTTTTTGCATGAGTTCTGATTATCCTTTAAGTAATTCGAGCAGTTCGTCTTCATCCAGAATCTTGATACCAAGCGCCAGGGCCTTGTCATATTTACTACCCGGATCGGCGCCGGCCACCACGTAGTGGGTTTTTTTCGATACGCTGCCGCTCACCTTGCCGCCCAGCGCCTCGATCGCTTCCTTTGCCTGCTCGCGCGAAAGATTGGGCAGCGCGCCGGTAAGTACAAAAGTTCTGCCGCTCAGCGCGCCATTCGCCGGCCCCGCACCCACCTCTTCCGGCCATTCCACACCCGCACCGCGCAGCTGTTCGATCACCTCGCGGTTATGTGTTTCAGCAAGGAATTCCAGGATACTTTGCGCCACCACCGGGCCGATGTCCGCCACCTGCTGCAGGTCGGCCATATCCGCTTCCATCAGTCCTTCCAGATTGCCGAAATGGCGCGCCAGCTCCTTGGCCGTGGCCTCGCCCACGTTACGGATGCCCAGTGCGTAGACAAAGCGGGCCAGCGTTGTGCGCTTGCTCTTTTCAATGGCGTCGAGGGTATTCTGCGCGGATTTCTCCGCCATCCGTTCCAGGCCCGCCAGTGCCGGCATGCCGAGCCGGTATAGATCCGCCGGATTGTGGACGATCTCCTTGTCCACCAGTTGCTCCACCAGCTTGTCGCCCAGGCCCTCGATATCCATGGCACGGCGGCTGGCGAAGTGCAGCAGCGCCTGCTTGCGCTGCGCCGGGCAATACAGGCCGCCGCTGCAGCGCGCCACGGCTTCTTCCGGATCGCGCGCCACATGGGAACCGCATACCGGGCAGGCCGTTGGCATGACAAAGGCCACGGCCTGGGCCGGGCGTTTTTCCGGCACCACGCCGACCACCTCGGGAATCACATCCCCGGCACGGCGCACGATTACCGTGTCGCCAATGTGCACATCCTTGCGCCGTATTTCGTCCTCGTTATGCAGGGTCGCATTGGTCACCGTCACGCCGCCGACAAACACCGGCCTGAGGCGTGCCACTGGCGTCAGTGCGCCGGTGCGGCCAACCTGCACGTCGATGCCCAGCACCTCGGTCAATGCTTCCTGCGCCGGGAATTTGTGCGCCACGGCCCAGCGCGGGGCGCGGGAAACGAAACCGAGCTGCGCCTGTTGCGCGAGCGAATTGACCTTGTACACCACGCCGTCGATTTCATAGGGCAGGCTGTCGCGCGTAACGCCAATAGCTCGATAATATTCCAGCAAACCGGACACCCCTTGCACCACCTTGCGTTCGGGGCACAATGGAAAATGCAGGGCGGCAAGAAAATCCATGGCTTCGGAGTGGCAGCTAAAATCCGGCCCGCCTTCCACCACCCCAAGGCCATCGGCAAAGAAGGTCAGGCGCCGCCGGGCGGTAATTTTCGAATCGAGCTGGCGCAGGGAGCCGGCAGCGGCATTGCGCGGATTGGCGAATTCCTTCTCCTCGCGTTCGCGCTGGTCCTGGTTCAGCCTGGCGAAATCCGCCTTCTGCATCAGCACTTCGCCGCGCACTTCCAGCAGGGCCGGCACATTCGAGCCGTGCAGACTGAGCGGAATCGACTTGATGGTGCGCAGATTCGCCGTCACGTCTTCACCGGTAAAGCCATCGCCCCGCGTTGCTCCACTGACAAGTAAACCATTTTCATATGACAGACTGATGGCAAGGCCATCGAACTTGGGCTCGACCGCATACTCGATCTGCTCCTGTCCCAGCGCCTCGCACGCACGCCGGTCGAAGGCCGTGGCGTCCTCATCTTCAAAAGCGTTGTTAAGAGAAAGCATCGGCGTGCGGTGCTGCACCTGCTCGAACTGGGGCAGCGGCGCCCCGCCCACCCGCTGCGTGGGCGAATCCGGGGTCAGCAGTTCGGGGTATTGCACCTCAAGCTGCTGCAATTCAACGAACAGGCGATCATATTCGGCGTCGGGGATGGAAGGCGCATCGAGGACATAATAGAGATAATTATGGCGTTCGATTTCCTCGCGCAGGAGCCGCGCGCGTTCGGCGGCTTCATGGGGCAAACTCATCAGGCAAACAATCTTCTGCTGCACGGGCCGCCGGGGCTGATGCCGCGCTGCTCCATCTTGTGGTAGATGGCGGCCAGCTGCTGGCGGATCTTGTCGATGCCGGCGTCGGTCAGTTCGCGGCGGTTGTCATCCACCATCAGGGCAGACAGCGGCCCGGCAAACTGGCGCGCGGCCAGCAGCATCTGGTTGAAAGCCTGAATACCCCCTGCCGCCTTGGGTACGTCGAACAGGAAAGTCACGCCATGGGTGGCAAGGTGTTTCATCGCATCCGCACTGAATGGTACGGGTTCGAGATTGCCAAGCGAGAACAGCTGTGCGCCATCATCATTCAGGAAATGGAAGCTGCCGTCAGGCATCAGTTTCATGCCGGCAGATTCAGCCAGCCCGCGCAGCTTGGTGCCGGCGAAGGGCGCGCCATCCCTGGAGATGACATTGAAGCCGATGAGCACATCCACATCGGCACAGAACTGGTCCAGATCGGCAGCAGCAGCCAGCGCAAGCTGTTTGTCAGGATAGTTGATCACTGCATAAAGATTGGCGGCAACGGCCTGAGTCATGTCGCAAAAAGCATCCAGCTCTTCGCCGCTAACCGGGCCATTGCGGTCGGAAAGTTGCAGGCATGCGGCCAGTTTTACAAATTCTGCGCCGGGCACAGCCTGGGCAATCGCTTCCCAGTTGGTGTGGTGGTGACGCTGCCCCAGCCAGCGCACTGGCTTGCTGATGGGCTTCATTTGTTGCAGCACCAGCACCAAGGCATGCGCCGATATCGGGTCGCTGGCGCTAAGGCCTGCAACATACTCGGTCGCAGCATCGGGTTCCAGGGGAATTTCAGGCATGGGTAGCGGAGTTGGCGCTGCTGCAAATGGCTCGGGCTCGGGTTCCGCTTCAATCCGGGTGTGCTCCGTTGCAGGAGGCAGCACTTCTGTTTCTTCGCTTTCCTCCGCGACGGGAGGATTCCAGGCGGGCGGGCTATCCTGCCCAAACTCATCTTCGTACTCATCCGGCACTTCGATAGCATCGCGAGGCATCGCGTCCAGCATGGGCTCGACACGCTCCGGATGCGGCTCCGGATGCAGCAATATGTCATCGTGCCGAGACGTAAAACGCTGTTCGGCCTGGCGCCGGTATTTACGTTCCTGCCAACGGTTGAATGCCAGCACGGCAAAAATCACCACCACGCCAATGGCCAACAGGCTTACTTGCAGTTCATTCATATTCGGATTCTTTGATTGTCCTGACTATTTTAAGCGAGATTATACCGCCGCTGCGTCCTTGAGACGCACTGCTTCTTCCAGATCCACCGCCACCACTCTTGAAACGCCAGATTCCTGCATGGTCACCCCTACCAGCTGCTCGGCCATTTCCATGGTGATTTTATTATGACTGACAAATACAAACTGTATGTTTTGTGACATTTTTTTCACCAATTCGCAAAAGCGCTCGGTATTGCTGTCATCCAGCGGCGCATCCACTTCATCCAGCATGCAGAATGGCGCCGGATTGAGCTGGAACATTGCAAACACCAGCGCCAGCGCGGTGAGCGCCTTTTCGCCCCCGGACAGCAGCTGGATCGAGCTGTTTTTCTTGCCCGGCGGCTGGGCGAACAGCGTCACCCCGGCATCGAGAATTTCTTCCCCGCTCATTTCCAGGCGGGCAGTGCCGCCGCCAAACACCGCCGGAAACAACTCGCCGAAATGGCGGTTCACGGTATCGAAAGTTTCCTGCAGGCGCGAGCGGGTTTCGCGGTCGATGCGGCGGATCGCCTGCTCCAGCGTATCCATCGCCTCGGCCAGATCGTTTGCCTGAGCATCGAGATAGTGCTTGCGCTCGCGGCTGCTGTTCAGCTCCTCCAGCGCAGCGAGATTGGCTGCTCCGAGCGCCTCGATTTCCTCCGCCAGCCGCTCTACCTGGACCTGTAACTCTGCTGCCCTGGCGCGTTTTTCCAGCAATGGCAGCAAGGCTGCAAGATCCGCAGCGGCAGCAAGCAGCTGTTCGTTCCACTGCTCCTCCGCCAGGCGCGCCTCCTGCTCCCTGAGACGCGCCTGTTCCAGGCGGTCGCGCATGGGGTGCAATGCCTGTTCGCTGGACAAGCGCTGCTGTTCCAGTTGTTGCAGGGCCTGGCTGACGCCGGCCAGCACATCGCGCGCCTCGCCCAGGCTTTTTTCCCGCTCCTGCCGCTGTTGCAGGGCTTGCTGCAACAGGCCGCCAAGGTCAACCAGCGTCTGTTCGCCGGTTTCCTGTTCGAGCTCGCCGATGCGTTGGCTTAGTTGTTCGCGTTGACTGGCAAGGGTAGCCAGAAAGCGTTCCTGCTCGTCAATTTTGCCGGCACAGTTGCTCTGCCGGAATCCGGCTTCCTGCACGGCGCGTTCGGCAGCCTGCACAGTCTGGCGTTGGCGGTTCACGTCGCTTTCAAGCCCGCCGCGCTCGTGCCTGGTATCTTGCAGACGTTCCTGCAGCAGCGAAATCTGTTCCTGCTGCATCTCGATGTTGTATTCGTGCTCGCGCGCTTGCGCCATCTCGATTTCCAGCTGGGCCGCAATATCGCTGCTCTCATGCTCGATCTGTTGGCGGCGTTGCAGGAGGTGCTGCTGCTGTTGTGCAAGCCGCTCCACTTCCAGGTGCAGGCGGTGATGGCGCTGCTGGTAATCGGCGCATTGCCCGCGTGCGACGGCAAGCCTGGACTGAAATGCTTTCAGTACCGATTCTGCCGTCGAATAATCTGCCTGTCGTGCCTGTACGTCCAGGCTGCCCCGTTCCATCTCATCACCGAGCGCTTCGATCTCGCGCTGCCGGGACAGCACGCCGTGCAACTCGGACTGGGGCGCATAGTAATTAACGCTGGAGCGGGTAAAAACATGCCCTTCAGGACAAACCAGATATTCACCAGCATGCAGTTGCTGGCGCTTGCTCCAGGCCTCGCCGCAGTCTGCAACGGTATAAACACCATGCAGCCATTCATCCAGCACCGCTGCCGGGCCTTGCACCATTTTCCGCAGGGGAATGAGTTCCGGACTGCATGAATCAAAAACTTCCTGCCGCGCCTCATACAGCGCAAGCGGGGCCGGTGGCGCGTCGGCCAGCCAGGCTTGTGCATCAGCCCTATCCGGCAAGGCAACGGCCTTGAGGCGTTCGCCCAGTATGCTTTCAAGCGCGTTTTCCCAGCCCGGCTCGATGCAAACCGCCTGCCACAGGCGCGTTAGCACATCCAGCTTGTGCTTCTCCAGCCAGGACTTGAGCTTGTGGTTGTGTTCAAGGCGGCTTTGCACCTGTTGCAAGGCATGCAGTTTGGCTTCGATCCGGGTGGCGTGCTGCTGGGCCGCATGCACGGCATGCTGGGCCTCGCGTTGGGCCAGCTCCAGGTCGGGCAATTCCGTGCGCAAAGCCTCTTGCCGGGATTGTGCCTGTTCAAGCTGGGCGGACAGTTCCGCCAGTTCTTCCTGGCGGCCGGACAAGCCCGCCTCGTCCGGCTGCGGCAGGGTGGAGATTTCCTGCTGCAAGCGCAGGTATCGTGCATCCAGTTGCTGTGCGGTCTTTTGCGCGTGGCTGCGATGCGTTTCCTCGATCTGCAAGGCTTGCTCGGCCTGAGTCAGCTCGCGCTGAATTTCGCTTAAGCGGTGCTGGCAATCGCGAAATGCAGTTTCCGCCAGGGGCAGTTTATCTTGCGCTTCTTCGATGGCGAGTGCAGTTTCTTCCATTCGAAGCAGCGCGATTTCCTGCTCATCGCGCCAGTGGGCCAGGCTCGCTTCGGCCTGCTGTTGCTGCTGCCGCAACTGGTTTTCCTGACTGTGCCAGGCCTCAAGCTGATGGACAAGGCGCTGTTGCGTTTCGCGCTGGTGCTGCAAGGCCTGCTCCACTCTGGCCACTTCGGCATTGGCGGCATAAAGCTCACCTTGCGCGGCATGCAGCGCATCGCCAGCGGCATAATGCCCGGCGCGAGCGGCTTCGAGCTGGCTTTCGGCTTTGCGTAGCGCGGCAGATTCCGCCTCCAGTTCGTTGAGCAGTTTTTCCACCTGTTGCCGGGCGCGTTCCCGCGTCAGCGCGGCTTCCTGTTTTTTTACCAGCCACAGCAAATGCCGGGTGGTCTGCATCTCGGCCTGCAGGCGATGGTATTGCTGCGCCACCCCGGCCTGTGTTTCCAGGCGCTGCAACTGTTTGTCCAGCTCCTGGCGCACATCTTCAAGCCGGGCAAGGTTTTCGCGCGTGTCCTTGAGGCGTGTCTCGGTTTCGCGGCGCCGTTCCTTGTATTTGGAGATGCCAGCAGCTTCTTCGAGGAAAATGCGCAAATCCTCCGGCCGCGCGTCGATAATGCGCGAGATCATGCCCTGCTCGATGATGGCATAGGCGCGCGGGCCCAGGCCGGTGCCGAGGAACATGTCGGTAACGTCGCGGCGCCGCACATGCAGGTTGTTGATGAAATACTGCGATTCGCCATTGCGGTGTAAAACCCGCTTGACACTGATCTCGGCATACTGCGACCACTGCCCTGCCGCCTTGCCCAGGCTGTTGTCGAATTTGAGCTCCACGCTGGCGCGCGACACCGCTTTGCGCGTGGCCGCGCCGTTAAAAATAACATCCTGCATGGAATCGCCGCGCAAAGCGGAAGCACGGGATTCGCCCATTACCCAGCGAACCGCATCGATCACATTCGATTTGCCGCAGCCATTCGGACCAACCACACCCACCCGCTGCCCCGGCACCGGGATGGTGGTGGGATCAACGAAAGTCTTGAAACCGGCAAGTTTGATGTGGGTGAGGCGCAAGAGTTCTAAACAGCAGTATTTATGAGTGACGCGGGTGAAGGCAAAGAAGCTAGCTTCCCAGAACTTTCATGTTTCTGGGTTTTCCCAGGTAGTAGCCCTGGGCGTAATCGACCCCGATCTGGCGCAGCATTTTCAGCACTGCCTCGCTCTCGACCCGTTCGGCAATAATTTTCTTGCCCATGAAATGGCCAATTTCGGTGATGGATTTTACGACGGCGAAATCATATGGATTCTGGTCCATCTTATCCACAAAGGTGCCATCGATCTTGAGATAGTCCACTGGCAGATTTTTCAGGTAGGAATAGGAGGATTGCCCGCTTCCGAAATCGTCAAGCGAGAAAGAGCAGCCGCTCTGCTTCTTCAATTCGCTGATAAATTCCGAGGCGCTCGACAGGTGAGAGATGCCTACCGTTTCAGTGATTTCGAAACAGACCTTATTCATCGGAATTTTGTAAGTTTCCGCCTGGCTGATAACAAAATCGATCAAGCCTTCCTCATTGAGGGAAGCGCCAGACAGGTTGATGGTCAGCCCGCCCAACTCATCCAGCCTGTCGCGGCGTTCCGCCATCCAGCGAAAGGCGTGTTCAATCACCCAGCGATCAACGCTGGACATGCGGCGAAAATGTTCGGCCGCCATGATTAGGTCAACCGGAGAGATCAGATTCCCATTACCATCCGGCACACGCAACAACACCTCGGAGTGATGCACGGCCACGTTGTTTCCGTTGATACTGACAATAGGCTGGCAGCGTAATTCGAAGGTGCTTTTGTCCAGGGCTTCGTCTATCCGGCTTACCCATTTGACGGTGTTGATATGGCGCGCCAGATTGGCTTCGTCAGGGCGATATACCTGTACGTAATTACTGCCCTTGGAGCGCGCAATTCGGCAGCTTGCTTCGGCTGCCTGCATCAACGATTCAATACTTTCTCTTTCGCGGTTGATTTCCACCACCCCGGCACTGAAGGATAGGGACAGGCTTTTATCCCCCGAAGTAAAGCGGTAGGCCCGGAAAGCGCCAGTCAGGCGGGAAGTCATGCGCAACGCATCATCAAGGCTACAGTTCTCGATCAACATGGCAAATTCGTCGCCACCGATACGAGCCTGCAAGCCATCTTCACCCAATTCCTGTTTAAGCAGCCGGGATGTCTCGACCAGCGCGCGGTCACCCCCTTCGTAGCCGAAGGTGTTGTTGACTACGCTGAATTGCTCCAGGTCGAGATAGCACAGGATCGAAGACATGCCTGAGTCATGCACCCTGGTCAGGGTTTCCGCCCGGCGTTTTTCGAATTCACGGCGGTTGATGAGGCCGGTCAGTTGATCGTGCGTGGTTTCATGCAACAACTGGCGATGCATCTTTTGCAGCATGGTGGACTGCGCACGGTCGACCAGTTGTTCGTTGGCGTCATCCAGAACCTCAAGCTCGCTGGCGCGCAGGGATTGCGCAAGGTCATCCTGGCTGAGTGTTTCTTCCCTCAATCCCTGAGCATTGACGAAAACGAATTTATCCAGATTTTTGGCCACCCAGGCCAGTCGTACGCGTTTTTGCTGCTCGCCGCGCCCCAGCATCAGCCAGTTGCCGACTTTCAGCCGTCGCACATGCCTCCTGAATTCGTCCAGGGTTTCGTCTTTTTGGACTGGCGGCTCTTCGCCAGCCAGCTGTTGCAGCCCGTTCAGAAATTTCCCCAGCTTGCTCGTCATGTTTTCCGGTTTTTCAAGCTTTGCGCGCTGTTCCTCGGTTTCACAGCTGGCCACAAGGTCGCGGATATTCCCTTCATAAGCCTTGTGCTGGACATGCACCAGCAGGCCAACTTCCTTCAGCATTTTCTGCAGCAGGCCCGGCGTAACCTCATCGGCAGAGGAGATTTCCGCAAGCAAGCCGTCAATTTTCTTTCTGACCGCATTTTCGACCTTGGAGTCCGCGCTGAATAATTCCAGCTCGGCGATCTGGTTGATCAGTTGACGAGCGAGGTGCGACTTGTCGTAAAACAGCGAATCGTCGCGCAACGCCATTTTGATCAGCGGGATCGAAAGCTGGTTGAGCCAGGGCTTGACCGTGTCAGCCACCAGATTGTCGGCCAGCACCGAATCAAATAGATTGCCGCCGATTTGCAGAATATTGGTTTCACGGCTCGGCACTTCCCTTGCTTCGTCGCTCGGAGCGGCATCCGCCAGTTCCGACTGGAGCTTTTGCATGAAATCGTGATGAAAACTGTCACCCTGCTGCTTGCCGGGCATATCCATCCTGATTCGCGAGAGTGCCGACAACACTTCGTCCGTCGTGAAGTGAAGCGGTTCAACAGGCTGGCTTGCCATCGTGGCTTCGCTGCCTGGGCCGGGTGCGGGTGCTGGAATGAACCCTCCGCCTTCCGCAGATGCCGCCTGATAAGGTGCCGGCCCCTGGCCGCCTGAGTGTGCCGTTTGTACCGGCTGCCTGGCTGGCTGGGACGCAGGCACCGAAAGTTGCTGCTGCAACTGGCCAAGACCCTGGATCAGGCGATACCAGTCCTGTGACGATTGCTGCATGGCTGCGGGTGCCGCCGATGGCTGATCAGCGCCTGAAAAAGGAGGGGCTCCAGCCCCGGAAGCCACGGGTGGCATGGGTGGCATGGGTGGCATGGGTGGCATGGGTGGCATGGGTGGAAAAGGCTGCGCCACAGGCGGCAAGGGATTGCCGGACGAGAAGAAGGTGTCCGCGGGCTGTGCGGGTGGCACAGGCTGCCCGGTGATGCTCTCCTCGGATGCCGGATTGGCTTGCTGCAAAGTTTCCGTCTCGAACGGCGGGGGCTGCACCGGTTCTGCCCTGCGTGCCGAATAGGCCTGCTGCGGCTGTTTCTTTCCCTGAGGACGCAAGACGGGTAACACTCCAGCGTCGATCAAAAGCCGGTTGAGTGCGGCATACAGCTCACCGGTCTGGCTGCACAACACATTCTTGAAGACCTTGCAGCTGCTTGATGCAATCTTGCGCTCAAGCCCAAGCGTGCCCAGCGCTTCCTGAAAAATCTGGCTGATGGTGCCCGGTCCAAAGGGGTTGTTTTCCTTGTCGACGGGCTGCTGGAAGATGACGCTGAGGCGCCGCTCCAGCGCGTTAAGCTCTTCCTTGTGTTCAAGCTCGGCCGCGCGAGCCATGTCTGTAAAGGAAAGCCAGTCCTCGAAAACATCGTCTTCAACCAGCGAGAGCGACAATTCGCCACCGCTTCCCGATGTCTGGGCGCTCTTCCCGGCATTGCCGGCCAGCAATGGGGTCTGCCTCAAACGCGCCTGCATCCGCATCAGAAATTCGCGGCTGAACTCTGCACCGTCCTTGGTGAAAACGCTCGATGCGTTGTAACAGGCATTTTTCTCGGCAATGGTGCGGCCTTCTCCTGCAAGGTTGAAAAAATACTCTATTACCTGTTCCTGAAAAGCCTTCGCAATGGGTTCGAGTTGCTCCTCGACCATCTGGCCGCATGCCCTGAGAAGAGATTCACCAGCCGGGTCAATTTTGCCTGGAACATCCGTGCTTTCAGATTTTTTCCGGGTACTGCGAGCCCGCCCGGGTGGGGGGTTCCTGGTGTATTCATGGAGGACATGAAGGGCTTCGAAATCGGGATTGATAAAAGCAATCCCGGCGCTTTCATGGTCTGCCCTGGCGACCCGCCCCTGAAAGTGCAAGGCTTGAATGCCGCCGGATGTGGGCACCGAACAGCGAATCTCGATAATCTGGCCACGAACCGGGGCAGAATCAGGAGGATAAGGGAAAGAGAGAAATATCCCCCCGGGGCAGAAATCCAGAATCTCGATCGCGCAAACTGGCTGCTGCGGAATGGTACACTCACCCGCCAGGAAAATGGTATTGCGCGTGAAAGCGCGCTTTTCCCTGCCTGGTGAAGCCGACTGCATCTCATCCTGTGTGTCGCCAATCATCCAGTACCCATCCTCAAGTTATCAACAGTTGCATAACATCACCCGGATCAAGCAGGAGCTTCTGTTTTACGTTAACCAGCGCCTACCTGCATGATAACCAAGGTTTGCACGTCAATGCTATACGCTTGGAAGAGGTTGCAGCAAAAAATCCAGGCCAGGGCACCAGACTGTCCGGACGTTTCGTGAGCGGGCACACGCGTTATAATGCCCTTCATTTGACCCTCCGGAACAAGCCATGCCAACTCAACCCAGCAAGGAACTCGAAACTTTCGACAACCCCTATCCGGAACGTGATTACCATATCCACATGGAAATTCCGGAGTTTACCTGTCTGTGCCCGAAAACCGGCCAGCCGGACTTCGCGACCCTGATTCTGGACTATATCCCTGACCAGAAATGTGTCGAACTGAAAAGCCTGAAAATGTATATGTGGTCCTACCGCAATGAAGGTGCGTTCCACGAGGCGGTGACCAATCATATTCTGAATGATCTGGCGGCCGCCACCGAGCCGCGCTTCATGCGCCTGACGGCCAAATTCTATGTGCGCGGCGGCATCTTCACCAACGTCGTGGCGGAACAGCGCAAGCCGGAATGGCAGCCTCTGCCGCACGATGATCTGACTGCATTCGGGGCGAATTCGAACACGCGCGGGTAAGAATTTCGGGACAGGAGAACCATCATCGACCAAGCACCGATCCCGCCTCACCGGTCCCGCCTCACCCCTCACGCCTTTTTAGGCATTGATTTCGGCACCACTGGCGCCCGCGCCATGGTGATTGATGATGCGGGAGAAATCCTTGCCCAGTGCCGCCATGATTTCCACGGCGAACAATCCGGCCAGCTGTGGCGTACTGCACTGTTCGAGCTGATTTCGCAAATCCCTTTTGAGCTGCGCAATGTCCTTCGCGCCATTTCCATCAACGGCACCTCCGCCACGGTGCTTTTGTGTGATGCGGCAGGCGAGCCGCTGAGCGCTCCCCTGCTGTACAACGACACCTGTGCCAGCAGGGAAGCCGAAGCGCTCATGCAAATGGCGCCCCGCAATCATGTCGCCGCCACACCCGCATCCGGGCTGGCGAAACTAATATGGTTCAGCCGCCAGCCGGAATTCGGCGCAGCCGCCAGTTTCATGCACCAGGCTGACTGGCTGGGCTTTCTGCTGCACGGCCAGTTGGGGATCAGCGATTACCACAATGCCCTGAAATCCGGTGGTGACCCCGAAACGCTCGATTATCCCGCATGGGTCAAGGCACTTCCGGTTTCCGCCCTGCTGCCTCAAATCGTCGAACCCGGCGCTGTCATCGGCACAATCAGCAGTCGCATCGCGCACCATTTCGCCCTGCCCAGGGATTGCGTGGTGCGCGCCGGTACCACCGACAGCATTGCCGCTTTCCTTGCAACCGGGGCAGGCAAGCCGGGCGAAGCGGTCACCTCGCTCGGCTCCACCCTGGTCCTGAAGCTGCTTTCAGAGCGGCGCGTGGAAAGCGCCCAGCACGGCATCTACAGCCACCGCTGCGGGAATCTGTGGCTCACCGGAGGCGCATCCAACAGCGGCGGCGCGGTGCTGCGGGCATTTTTCGATGACGCCGGGCTACACAGCCTGAGCCAGCGCATTGATCCAGGCCAGCCCAGCGGGCTCGATTATTACCCCCTGCTCCAGCCCGGCGAGCTCTTCCCGCTCAATGACCTGGCTTACCCGCCGCGCCTTGTTCCCAGGCCGGATGATGACGCCATTTTCCTGCACGGCCTGCTGGAAGGTATTGCCCGTATCGAAGCCCGGGGCTACCAGTTATTGCAGGAACTGGGCGCCACGCCGCTGGTTTCCGTCCGGAGCGCCGGGGGTGGAGCCAGCAACCCGGCCTTCAGCGCCATCCGTGCTCGCCTGCTGGGCGTACCCATGCAAGCGGCGCTCCACGCCGAGGCAGCCTATGGCAGCGCCCTTCTCGCCAGGGATGGCACGCAATTGTTATACTCCGGCCATGACAAATCAATCTGAGCCACAGGGTATTTTCTACGCGGCAGACCTGCCTCTGAGCTGGACCGCTCTCAGCCGCCTGCAGCCAGTGCAAACCGAACAATGGCAGCACGATACGGCAGCCCTGCTGCGCGCGCTGGCGGTGATCGAGGCCCCCGTTGTCGAGACGGACAGGGATATTTCCTCCTCCAGCGTGAAATCCATGGAAAGGCTGGAAGCGAAGCTGGACCTGGCTCTCAGCCTGATGATGCAGCTTGTGCGCCAGCAGGCCGAACTACCCACGCCAAGCCCCGTCATCCTGCGCGCCAATTCTGTGGAATGGCTTGGCACGAGCCTCCCCGAACCAGCCCAATTGATTCTGGTTTCCCTCCATCTCAGCCCCAGGCTGCCCCAGGCGCTGCACATTCCCGCCACCGTGGCTGCCGTGGAGCAGCTGGAGAATGGCGCCAGGGTGCATGCAAATTTCACCCATCTGAGCCAGGAAGTGGAAGAGTGGCTGGAGCGCACCCTGTTCCGCTTCCATCGCCGCAGCATTCAGCAAAGCCACTCCCGGCAGCACGGCGAAAACTGAATATTTCCAGCATGCGCGCCCTGATTCGCGGTAAACGCTTTGGCATGGCAACGGACGAGTACAGCCTCGCCAGATTCGAGAATTTGCGCGGCCACACGATTGCGCTTGGATTCACCGCAGTATTTCTGCTGTGGGGGCTCTGGGCATGGGCCTGGAGCATCGCCCCGGCTCACGCGCCGGATACACTGGGCTGGTTCCTTGTAATGGGGGCTTTACTGGCCATCTATCCCATTGCCCTGCTCAGCGGTTTATCCCTGCGCGCCCTTCCCTGGCTGCTTTATGCGCTGCTGATGGCGGCGCAGGGCATGTTTCTGTATATCCTGGTATTGCTGGGCGCAGCGGCCCAGGGGAGCGCCGGTTTTCTCTTCTGGTTCCTTGCGCCCCCGCTGCTGGCATTCATTTTCGGCTGGCGCATCAATCTGACCGGCAGCCTTGTGCTGCTACTCTTTCCCAATCTGCTGGTTGCTGTATTCGGGAAATTTTCCGGCTTCGATTTGCTGCAATTCAATCTGCTCGCCCTCCCGGCCATGACCATCGCCCTCTTTGTCAGCCACCTGGCAGACCAATGGCTGCGCCAGATCCACGACCTGCACAAACAGATCGCGTGGCGCAACGTCGCCATAGCCTCGTCGGGAGAAGCGCTGCTGGTCACCGGCCGGAACGGGCGGATTGAGCACGTCAACCCGGCTTTTACCGGGAGCACGGGTTATACGCCGGAAGAAGTCATCGGCAACAAGCCCTCGCTGCTCAAAAGCGGCTTCCATGACAGCGCCTTTTACGAAACCATGTGGACCACCCTGCTCAACGGCCAGGTCTGGCGGGGCGAAATCATCAACCGCCACAAGGACGACACATCCATCACCCTGTGGACGAACATTTTTCCGGTTGCGGGCCGCGATGGCAGCCCGGAAAAGTTTGTCGCCCTGTCGAGCGACATCACCTCGCGCAGGCAACTGGAGGAAGAAGTCGCTCTCGGCAACGCCGAACTGGAAGCCATATTCACCAATGCCGGGGTGGGCATCGCGCTGCTCGATTCATGGGGGCGTTTTATCAAGGCCAATGATTTCTGGCTTTCGATGTTTGGATATTCCCGCGAGGAAACGATTGCTTCGCTCAATCACACGTACATTTCCAACGATGATGACGTGGTGGATCACCGGCACCTTTTCGTCGCCCTCGCCAGCGGCGAACTCCCCAGCCACCACAGCGACCGGCGCTTCGTATGCAACGGTGGCAGGGTATTCTGGGGCCACATCTCGATGACACCGGTTAAAAACGAGGCGGGCTATATCCGCGCCATCATCGCAATCGTGCAGGACATCGACGAGCGCAAGCTGCTGAAAGACAAGCTTGAATCCATGGCGCATTACGATGCGCTCACCGGCCTGCCCAACCGTGCCCTGTTTTTCGACCGCCTGGGACAAGCCATTACCCAGAGCAAGCGCAGCCAGGGCCAGTTCGCGCTGATGTTCGTCGACCTGGACGGCTTCAAGGCGGTCAACGATACTTTCGGCCACGACACCGGCGACGCCCTGCTCAAGGCCGTGTCGGAACATCTGCTGGAGTGCGTGCGGGAATCCGATACCGTGGCACGCATGGGCGGCGACGAATTCACCATCATCCTGCGCGCCATACGTGGCCAGGAGGATGCCGCCCATGTGGCGGAGAAAATTCTCGCCACGCTATCCCCCCCCTACCACCTGCTCGGCCATGAATGCCGTATCGGCGCATCCCTGGGCATCGTGCTCTATCCCCGGCACGGCAAAAATGCCGAGGACCTGCTGAGCCAGGCTGACAACGCCATGTACGCCGTCAAGAAAGCAGGCAAGAACGCCTACCGCTTCGCCGAGGACAATTCCGCATGACCCCCCAAGCATTCATTCAAAAATGGAAAGCCTCGCAACTCAAGGAACGCTCTGCCTCGCAGGAGCATTTCCTCGACCTGTGCCGCCTGATCGGCCAGCCCACTCCCGCCGAATCTGACCCCGATGGCAGTTGGTACACCTTCGAGCGTGGCGCACGCAAGACCGGCGGCGGCGAAGGCTGGGCGGATGTATGGAAAAAGGGCTGTTTCGCCTGGGAATACAAGGGCAAGCACAAGGACCTGACAGCCACCTTCGCCCAGCTCCAGCGCTACGCCATCGCGCTGGAAAACCCGCCCCTGCTGGTGGTTTCCGACATGGAAACCATCGTCATCCACACCAATTTCACCAATACCGTACAGGAAATCCACACCATCGCGCTGGAAGACATCGTCGCGCCGGAAAACCTGCAAAAACTGCGCCGGCTATTCAGCGATGCGGACCAATTCCGCCCCACCCGAACCACCTTCGCCGTCACCGAGGAAGCCGCCCAGCGCATGGGCGAAGTCGCCAAACGCCTGACCGGGCACGGTGAAGCGCCGCAAACGGTGGCCCATTTCCTGATCCAGTGCGTGTTCTGCATGTTCGCCGAGGACGCCGGCCTGCTGCCGCAAAAGCTGTTCGAAACCGTGCTCGACAAATCCAACCCTGATGGTTCGAAGGCCCAGTCGCGCCTCGCCGCCCTGTTCCAGGCCATGCAGGGCGGCGGGGATTTTGCGCTGGAAAACATCCCCTGGTTCAACGGCGGCTTGTTCAAGGAAATCGCCGTCCCCGCCCTGGAAACCGCCGACGTGGTGGCCCTGCTGGATGCGGCGCGCATGAACTGGAGCGCCATCGAACCCGCCATCCTCGGCACCCTGTTCGAGCGCGGCCTCAATCCCGACATGCGCAGCCAGCTTGGCGCCCACTACACCGACCCGGCCACCATCATGAAGCTCATCCGCCCGGTGATCGAAGCGCCGCTGCTGGCTGAATGGCAGGCCGCGCACCAGGCCATCGGCACCGCCATGGAAAAATACCTGCAAGGCGGCAAAGGATCGCAGGCCGCCCTCAAGGAAGCGCAAGCCGCCTTCATCGGCCATCTGGAACGGCTGAAAGCCTACCGCGTGCTCGATCCAGCGTGCGGGTCGGGCAACTTCCTCTATCTGGCACTGAAAACACTCAAGGACCTGGAACACCGCGCCAACCTCGAAGCCGAAGCCCTCGGCCTGCAACGCCAGATCGGCATCGACACCGGCCCCGCCAACGTGCTGGGCATCGAACTCAACCCCTACGCCGCCGAACTGGCCCGCGTCACGGTCTGGATCGGCGAACTGCAATGGATGCTGGGCCACGGCTACTCCGTGCCGCGCGACCCGATTCTGCGGCCACTGGATCATATCGAGCAGCGGGATGCGGTGTTGGAGTGGACAGCTGTCAGCGGTCAGCCTTCAGCAAATGCGCTGGAACCGGAATGGCCGGAGGTGGACGCCATTGTCGGCAATCCGCCGTTTCTGGGTGGAAGCAAGAAGCGAGGGGAATTGGGAGATGCTTATTTCGAAGCGCTCAACCGCGTTTATAAAAACCGCGTGCCAGGCGGCGCAGACCTGGTGACCTACTGGTTCGAGAAGGCGCGCGCGCAGATCGAGCACGGCAAGGCCAAAGCGGCAGGGCTGGTTGCGACCAACTCGATACGCGGCGGAACCAATCGCAAGGTGCTAGAACGCATCGTTTCCAGCAGCACAATTTTCGAAGCCTGGAGCGACGAGGAATGGGTCAACCAGGGCGCAGCAGTGCGGGTATCTCTGGTGTGCTTCGGGGCAAAAAGCCCCTCCACCCCCGGGGGAGGGGTTGGGGAGGGGGAAAATATTGAGCAGGGTAGAAACATTGCTTCCCCCAAACTACCATTATCTGAAAAAACAAAGGAATTCGCCCGCGCCTTACGCAAGAATGCAACAGATGCGGAAAACTTACTGTGGCAGCTATTGCGGAAAAATCAGCTACTCGGTTATGGTTTCCGCCGACAGCACCCGATCGGCCGCTGCATCCTCGATTTCTATTGCCATCAAGCAAAACTCGCCATTGAACTGGACGGAGGGCAACATGCCGAACCTGAGCAACAGGCGCATGACGAGAAGCGCTCGGCTTACATGGCTGACCAAGGTATCAGCGTGCTGCGCTTCTGGAACAACGAGGTGCTGGAGAATACGGAAGGTGTGCTGCAAAGTGTGTTTGATTGGCTGAGCGAATTTTCCCCCACCCCAACCCCTCCCCCGAAGGTGGAGGGGCTTTCTGCCATGCTCGACGGACAGTCGGTGGCTGCTATTCACGCTGATCTGACTGGGGGATCGTTAATCCACATTGGCAGTGGGATGAATTTAACTCTGGCCAAACCGCTCAAGGAAAATGCAGAAGTTTGTTTTGCTGGAACCAAAAAATACGGTGATTTCGACATTCCCGGCGAACTGGCTCGGCAGTGGCTCAAACTACCTAACCCCCATGGAAAATCAAATAGCGAGGTGGTAAAGCCATGGCGTAATGGGCAAGACATTACAGGCAGGCCATCGGATACTTGGATAATTGATTTTGGCGTGAACACCTCTGAGGAGGTTGCAGCTCTTTATGAGGCGCCATTCGCTTACGTGATTGAGCACGTTAAAAACACAAGGAAAGACAGCAAATGGTGGCTTCATGAACGGCCTAGGCCAGAGTTGCGCAAAGCATTACATGCAAAAATTAACAGTTACATAGTTACTCCTCAAACGTCAAAGCACCGGCTTTTCGCTTGGCTCCCAGTAGCTATACTGCCGGATCAAGCATTGAACGTCATAGCACATTCAGACGACGCAACCTTCGGCATACTCCATTCCCGTTTGCACGAGTTGTGGTCACTACGCTTGGGCACTTCACTGGAAGATCGCCCACGCTACACGCCCTCATTTACCTTCGAACCCTTCCCTTTCCCGTCGGGCTTCGCTCCCTCATTCCCAGCCCTTCTCCCGGCGGAAGAAGGGAGTCAAAGCCCCTCCACCCTCGGGGAGGGGTTGGGGTGGGGGAAAATATCGCCAGCGCCGCCCGCAAACTCGACCAACTGCGCAACACTTGGCTCAATCCGCCCGAGTGGGTGGACTGGGTGCGTACCCTGGAAGAAGAAAAGGCCGGATTCCCGCTGCGCCCCATACCCAAGCCGGGCCATGAGGCGGAACTGAAAAAGCGCACCCTGACCAATCTCTACAACGCCCGCCCCGCCTGGCTGGCCAACGCGCACAAGGAACTGGACCAGGCCGTGGCCGCCGCCTACGGCTGGGAGGACTACACCCCGGAGATGCCCGATGAGGAGATTTTGCGCCGCCTGCTGGCGCTGAACCTGGAGCGAAGTTCAGGGGTATTGGCGCCTATCCATCCCGACCGGGTTGTGAAACAATAAGCCATGCTGACTCCTGACGCCATTTATTCCGCCGTGCAAAAGCTGGTTGCAGCCGCGCAACCGAGCCGGGTGATCCTGTTTGGTTCCTATGCTCGCGGCGAAGCCGGGGAGGATTCCGATCTTGACCTGCTGGTGGTCGAGCAACAGGTGGAAAACCGGGGTGCGGAAATGGTGCGCTTGCGCCGCGCTATCGGGCGTGTGGGGACCGGTGTCGATGTCCTGGTGTATTCCGAGGCAGAAGTGGCAAGGCGCGGCAAAGTGCCTGGAACAGTGATTTACTGGGCGCTGCACGAGGGCAAAACACTGTATGACGCCCGCGCTTGAGGAGGCCTTGCGCCTGTTGCGCATAGCACAGGGCGACCGCGACGCTTTTCTGGTACTGAAGGATTCGCCCCATATCCGCTTGCCTGTCGCTTGTTTCCACGCCCAGCAAGCGGTGGAAAAGGCGCTCAAGGCGGTGCTGACGGTGAAGGGATTCCCCTTTCGCCGTACTCATGAACTTTCCGAACTGGCTCAGTGGGTATCGGATTGTGGCATTTCCCCGCCTGTGTCGCAGGATCAACTGGATGCGCTCAATCCCTATGCGGTGGTGTTTCGCTATGACGACACTGAAATCGAGACATTGAGCCGTGATGAAGCGCTTGATATTGTGAGTGGCGTGCTTGAATGGGCGGAGTGCGTTGTTCAACCCACATGATGTAAAAAGCCAGCATTAATAGCCTATTTCCGTAGTTTTACACCCCCCGCATCACCCACCACCACCCTGTCAGGGTAAAAAACGACAGAATCAGCCCCACTGCCACCATCAGGTTTGCCAGCACCGGATCAAGATCGTGCTCGGCGGCCACGATGGCGGCGGTGATCATGGGCGGCATGGCGGCTTCGAACAGCGTGACCTGGATGTGCTGGCCACTTGCGCCGAGCAGCGGCACATACAGCAGGAAGATTGCCAGCGGAGCAAGCAGCAGCTTGAACCCCAGACCGAGCGCGAGATTGCGGCCATTGCCGGCGATATGCCCCAGCCTCAGTTGCAGCCCTACCGACAGCAGGGCCAGCGGCGCCAGGGTATCGCCCAGCCGCCTCAGCAGCAGCGTGAACCATTCTGGATAGTCCACGGGAATCAGCGCCAGGGAGAGAAGCAGCGCGACGAAGGGCGGAAACAGCACGATACGCCGCAGGATGGCCCGGGCACTGGGTGCGCCGGAAGAATACAGCCCTGCCACGGTGATGCCGAGAATGGAGAGCACCAGAAAGCTGCCCAACTGGTCGGCGATCAGGCCGGTGACGATGGCTTCCTTGCCGTAATAGGCCTCGATCATCGGCAGGCCGAGGAAAGATGTGTTGCCCAGCCCGCCGGTCAGCATCAGCGCCCCCACGGTGGGACGCGGCAGCCCCAGCCATTTGCCCGCCTGCCAGAAAAATCCGGCCGCCAGGGCGAAATGGATCCATGCCATTGCAGCAATGAAAGCCACGTCCCCGCTCAGCTTGAGGTCGTGAATATAGAGCAGCGCCAGCGCCGGCAGCGAAACATGGATGACGAAGCTATTGAGCGTGGCGGGTGCGTGCTCCGGCATCCGTCCAAAACGCCGCAGCAAGATGCCGGCGATAAAGCAGGTGACGAGGAGGATGATATTGTTCATGGCGGCATAGTATATGGCACAACATGAGGCATTTACCAAGGGTACGGTCCGCTTGATTTCATGTGGAAAGACTGGCTTGTCCGCCAGTCATCCGCAACGCATAATCACCTTACCTGCCGCAACCTTGGAACAATTCAAATGGATATACCGAACGGCCAGCAAACACCGGGCAAGAAACTGACACCCAGTGCGATCGTGAGCTACTTTGACCAGTATGTCATCGGCCAGGAAGAGGCCAAGAAGATTCTGGCCGTGGTGGTCTACTCGCATTACCGGAAGATGGGAAAAGCAAATCAGGGCCCGGTTGAAATCGCCAAGAGCAATGTTCTCCTGATCGGCCCGACCGGCACGGGCAAGACCCTGCTGTGCGAAACCCTGGCGCGCGCCATTGGCGTGCCTTTCGTCACCGCGAATGCGACTTCCCTGGCGCAATCGAAATACGTCAACGAGGAAATCGAGGCGGTCCTGCTGAGGCTGCTGGACAGGGCGGGTGGAGATATGGACAAGGCGCAGCGCGGGATTGTCTTTATCGACGAAATCGATAAATTGAAATCGACCGATAGCCAGCGCGCCACTTCCGGCGAACGCGTGCAGCACGCCCTGCTGAAGATCATGGAAGGCGCGCCAGTCAGGCTGGGAAGCACGCAGAGCATGGACACCACCAATATTCTGTTCATCTGCGCCGGGGCATTTTCCGGGCTGGATACCATCACCGCCAACACCCATGCCTTTGGCTTCATTTCCATTGGCGATGCGGACAACCAGAAGGTGCTCGACCGGCTGAATTCGCGGGTGAAACCTACCGACCTGTTCGAGTTCGGGCTGATCCCTGAATTCGCCGGGCGCTTGCCGGTAATTGCGAGCTTCAAGGATCTGTCCAAGGAGATGCTGCTGAAGATCATGGTCGAACCGAAGAACTCAATCTATAACCAGTTCCGGGAAATCCTGAAGAACGAGGGCGTCGAATTGAGCATCGGGCATCGGGTTTTCGAGCAGATCGCAGATCTGGCTTTCGAATACAAGGTAGGGGCCCGCAGCCTGCGGGGCATTTTCGAGGAGATGATCACACCCGTGCTTTACGTCACGCCGGATCGGCCAGAAATACGCAAGGTCGTCATCCAGTCATTGTTCGAAGAGCCTGATTTCATTACGGATTAGCCACCAGCTCCAAGGCATTGCCATCCGGATCACGGCAAAACAGGGCGGGACGGCCGGAACGGCTCATGGTGTAGGGAATGCCGGCCTGCTCTAGGGCGAGCTTTGCTTGCTCAAGGCTATCCACGCCCAGCGCAAGGTGGCGATCGCGCCCGCCATGTTCCGGCCGGCCAGTGAGTGGATCGGGATTGGGCAACACCAGCAAGTGAATCTGCTGTGGACCGATTTCATACCAAACGCCGTCAAACGACATTTCAGGACGGCTTGAACTGGGTGTCAATTTCAGTACACCCTCGTAAAAATTACGCGACTTGATCAGGTTTGATACCAGTATAGATGTATGAAGAAATTCAGTGACTTTCATGCATATCCTCATGCTGTTTTTCAAGTTTTCCGGAAAACAGGCTGGCAGCCACGATCATCGCGCCACCGATCCATTCTTGCGCTTTCATGACCTCTCCGGCGAGGAAATACGACGAAATCGCAGCCACCACCAGTTCAAACAGAAAGATTACGATGGCCTGATTGGCGGGGGTGTGGGCGAGACCGAATTGCACCGTCAGTGTGACGCAAAAAATAGCCCCGCCAATCAGCAGCAACCACAGCCATCCGCCCGGCGGCAGACTGAGCAGGGGGCTGGCCTCGGCTGGCGACCAGAGAATCGGCAGCAAGGAGAGCAGTGCCACCCCAAGCCAGATACTTACCGACTTGGTCTGGACATCCAGATCATGCGCCTTGCGCGCCAGCACATTGGAAAGCGCGAACATCAGCCCGGCGGAAAGGCCCAGCCACTCCGCCCGGTTCTGCGGCAGCGGCAAGCCGAATTCAGGGCGCCATAACATCACCACCGCGCCCGCCAGCGAAAGCACCATGACGCCGTAACCGGCGAGGATGGGTTTCTCGCGCAACAGCAGATGAGCAAAAATCACGGTCCAGAAAGGCGAGAGATAAAACAACAGCAGCACCCGCATGATTTCGCCGTCGATCACGGCCAGCACATAGGCCAGATTGGTCCAGCCCGCGCTGACTCCGATCAGGATGGCCAGCCATCCCGCGCGGGGAACCCGGTTGAAAGCGCCGCGAAAAAAAATCAGGCCCAGCGCCAGGGCCACAATGTAGGTCAACAGGCTGGAAAGTGAGCCGGAAATCCCGGCCTCGGCAAGCAGCCGATAGGGATACCAGATCACCCCCCAGACCACTGCGCCGGAGAGCAATCCGGACACCGCCAGAAATTTCTGTTTTGCAACCATGCTCAACACTTCTATAATTTCCAGTTTACGCCTTGGATGAATGCAGTCACTCGATGCAAATTCATGTAGGTTGGGTTAGCGGCCTTATCGCGCTTGTCCTCGGGTGATCTGGCCGGGGATAACCCAACAAACCCCAATATTCAAAACCGGCATTTTTAAGGAGATTGGGTCTGTTGGGTGCGCTACGCCTCACCCAACCTACATCTCTATTTCGCCATGATAATAAATGATGAAATAATTATAAAACATAATATTAAACATAAAATTTAAAGTGAATTCAAATATAAATCACCTGCATTCCTACCCCTTCCAGAAGCTGCGCGAGCTGTTTCATGGAACTGCGCCCAACGCCAAATACGCGCCGGTCAATCTTTCCATCGGGGAGCCCAAGCATGCCACACCGGCTTTCATCACCCAGGCGTTGACGGACAATCTTGCCGGACTGGCGAATTATCCCACAACCCAGGGCAGTGAAGCGTTGCGTCAGTCGATTGCCGGCTGGGTCTCACGCCGCTACAAGGTGCCAGCGCTGGATATCGCCAGGCAAATTCTGCCCGTCAACGGCAGCCGCGAAGCCCTGTTTGCCTTTGCCCAGGCGGTGATCGACACCAACCGGACGCAGCCGGTGGTGATCTCGCCCAACCCCTTTTACCAGATCTACGAAGGCGCGGCCTACCTTGCAGGTGCCACGCCCTACTATCTCAACACCCTGCCGGAAAACGGCTACAACATGGAATTTGACCGGGTGCCGGAAGGCATCTGGCAGCATACCCAGCTGGTATATGTGTGCTCGCCGGGCAACCCCACCGGCAAGGTCATGGATCTGGCGGCATGGGAACATCTGTTCGAGCTTTCCGATCGCTACCACTTCGTGATCGCTTCCGACGAATGCTATTCCGAAATTTATCCGGATGAAGCCAATCCGCCGCTGGGCGGACTGGAAGCGGCCTACCGCCTGGGCCGCCACGACTACCGGCGGCTGGTCATGTTCAGCAGCCTGTCCAAGCGCTCCAACGTGCCCGGCATGCGTTCCGGCTTCGTCGCGGGCGATGCGGCCATCATGGAAAAATTCCTGCTCTACCGCACCTATCACGGCTGCGCCATGAATCCGGCGGTGCAGGCAGCCAGCGCCGCGGCCTGGAACGACGAGGCGCACGTGGTGGAAAACCGTCGCCTTTACCGGGAAAAATTTGCCGCCGTGACGCCCATCCTGCAAGAAGCCCTGCCGGTGATGCAGCCCGACGCGGCGTTCTATCTCTGGGCCAGAACGCCTATCTCAGATACCGATTTCGCTCTGGGACTGTACCGGGATTATAATGTTACGGTTTTGCCGGGCAGCTTTCTCGCCCGCGAAGCGCGTGGAATCAACCCCGGCGAACAATTCGCGCGCATCGCGCTGGTCGCCCCGCTGGCGGAATGCCTGGAAGCCGCGCAAAGAATTCAAGAATTCGTTAACAAAGCCAAATAAAACCTTAGGAAAAATCATGCAAGAACTGCAAAGCATTATCGAAGAAGCCTTTGAACGCCGCGCCGACATCACCCCGCGCAATGTCGAAACCAAGGTCAAGGACGCCGTCGACAGCGTGCTGGAAATGCTCGACAAGGGCCAGCTGCGCGTCGCCTCCAAGATCGATGGCGCATGGGTCACCCATCAGTGGCTGAAAAAGGCCGTGCTGCTGTCCTTCCGTCTAGAAGACAACTTTTTCATCAAGGGCGGTTTCACCAACTACTTCGACAAGGTGCCCTCCAAGTTCGCCGACTACAACTCCAAGGATTTCCGCGAGGGCGGCTTCCGCGTGGTTCCCCCCGCCGCCGCGCGCAAGGGTTCCTTCATCGCCAAGAACGTGGTGCTGATGCCCTCCTACGTCAACATCGGCGCCTATGTCGATGAAGGCACCATGGTCGACACCTGGGCCACCGTCGGCTCCTGCGCCCAGATCGGCAAGAACGTGCACCTCTCCGGCGGCGTCGGCATCGGCGGCGTGCTGGAACCGGTGCAGGCCAACCCCACCATCATCGGCGACAACTGCTTCATCGGCGCGCGCTCCGAAGTGGTGGAAGGCGTGATCGTGGAAGATAACGTGGTGATCTCGATGGGCGTATACATCGGCCAGTCCACCAAGATCTACGACCGCGAAACCGGCGAAGTGTTTTATGGCCGCGTGCCTGCCGG
>Ga0172380_10000631_pt1 | contig 65704 bp, 71 predicted proteins | sample Leawe162metaG_FD_119747 | JGI IMG/M metagenome (GOLD analysis project Ga0172380, IMG submission 119747) | Leachate microbial communities from a municipal landfill in Southern Ontario, Canada - Leachate well 162 metaG | ecosystem: Engineered > Solid waste > Landfill > Unclassified | place... | reverse complement strand
TTCAATCAAGCTAACTAAATCATGAAAAACTGATATAAAATTTAAATTCTACATAGATTGCTTTGTCGTAAACTCCTCGCAATGACAATTAATAATTAAATTCAATCATTCCTCTATTTTAATCTACTATAGAGTTTTCTATCCGCCACTTATGTTTTATAATATCCATATTTACTTTTTTAAGTCTATCTAAAAAGTATTCTCTTGCAACCTCTTTTGCGCCTAAACTTTTCAGATGTTCTGTTGGTACCTGACAGTCGATAAAATCATAACCCCAAAATTTGAGATGTTTAACAAGCATTGCATATGCTGATTTTGAGGCATCATTTACCAGAGAGAACATAGACTCTCCGCAAAAAACTTTTCCTACAACAACTCCGTAAAGTCCGCCGACAAGTATTCCATCTTTATAGCTCTCAATGCTGTGTGCCAAACCCATATCATGAAGTACGCTGTAGGCTTCAATAATCTCATTTTGTATCCAAGTGCCGTTTTGATTTTCTCTCTTTACACTGCTGCACTGCTTCATAACCTCTATGAAGTTGCCATCAAATTTATAGTGAAATTTTTTCATGCTTTTTTTAAGCGAGCGGCTCAATTTAAAATCATCCAGTTCCATTATAAGTCTAGGGTTTGTTGACCACCAGATAATCGGGTCATCTTTAGCATACCAAGGAAATATCCCATTTTGATAGGCGCGAATAAGTCTGGATGGATTTAAGTCGCCTCCCCATGCAACAATGCCGTCTTCATTTGCATCGTTAGGATTTGGAAAGGTCAACTCATGCTTTTTTAGCTGCGGTATACTCAAGTAAGTTCTTTAAAATTTAAAATCAGCTTTCTATTAAATGATACATTTACACTGCCGCCATTTTTTAGTTTGCCAAAGAGTATCTCATCGCTTAATTTATTTGTTATATTATCAGCAATATATCTCTTTATCGGTCTTGCTCCCATCTCTATCGAGTAAGAATTTTCTGCTATATACTCTGCGGCTTTAGGAGATATAGTAACTGTTATTTTTTTCTTCTTAAGGTCGCTGTTTAGCTCATCTATAAACTTATTTACGATACCCTTGACTACCTCAATATTTAGCTGATTAAACTCTACTATAGCGCTTAATCTATTTCTAAACTCAGGTGTAAAGAAGAGTTTTAGCTCCTCATTTTTTGAGAGCGAGCTGTCTTTGTTAAAGCCCATGACATTTCTAGCTGTAGCGCCGATGTTGGATGTCATAATAAGTATAACATTTTGGAAATTTGCCTTATAGCCGTTATTGTCGGTAAGCGTTGCGTTGTCCATTATCTGGAGTAAAATATTTACCAAATCAGGGTGAGCTTTTTCTATCTCATCAAGCAGTAAAACAGTGTAAGGGTGTCTTTTTATCGCCTCCGTAAGTAGTCCGCCCTGCTCATACCCGACGTAGCCCGGAGGTGCTCCGACAAGCCTGCTTATGGCATGTTTTTCCATATATTCGCTCATATCAAATCTTTCAAAATTAATGCCTAAAATTTGGCTAAGAGAGAGTGCAAGTTCTGTTTTTCCAACACCTGTAGGTCCAGAAAATAGAAATGAAGCGATTGGCTTGTTTGGCGGAGTAAGACCTGCTTTGGATATTTTTATAGCCTTTGTTACCTCTGCTACCGCTTTGTCCTGCCCGATTACTTTTTTTTGCAAATTCTCTTCCAAGTTTATTAGAGAGAGTGTTTCATCCTGCGTTACTTTTGAGCCTGATATGCCGAGTATTTTTGAGATGGTATTTTCGATATCGTGTGAGTTGACTACTCTTTTTTTCTTGGTTTTTAGATGAAATGACGCGGCAGTCTCATCAATCAAATCGATTGCTTTGTCGGGTAAAAATTTATCTGTTATATATCTTTTTGACAAATCAATCGCTGTTTTTAGAGCTTTATCCGTAAATGTTACGTTGTGGTGCTCTTCGTATTTGCTCTTTAGACCTTTTAGAATCTTATAGGTTGTCTTTAGAGAAGGCTCATTTATATCAACTTTAGAGAATCTTCTGCTTAACGCCTTATCTTTTTCAAACCCGTTTCTATACTCTGCAAATGTGGTAGCACCCATACATTTTAGCTCGCCTGAAGCTAATGCTGGTTTTAGCTGGTTTGCCGCATCCATAGTTCCGCTTGTTGAACCTGCGCCAATTAAGGTGTGAATTTCATCAATGAAAAGAATAGCGTTTGGAATAGATTTAAGCTCGTCCATAATGCCTTTTAAGCGCTTCTCAAAATCGCCTCTATATTTTGTGCCCGCAAGCATCGCTCCCAAATCGAGTGCATAAAGCTCACTGTTTTTGATAATTTCTGGAACTTCGCGTGCCGCTATCTTTAGTGCCAGTCCCTCTGCGATAGCAGTTTTTCCGACTCCTGCTTCGCCGACTAAAATAGGGTTGTTTTTCTTTCTGCGGCATAAAATCTGTGTAACTCTCTCTATCTCATTATCCCGTCCGATTACGGGGTCAATTTTACCCTCTTTTGCTTTTTGAAGTAGGTTTATAGAGTATTTTTGAAGGTACGATTCACTCTCTTTTGGAGCTTCGGCTTCGTCGCTGTGCGAAATAATCTCCAATATATCGAGTCTTGAGATATGATACTCATTTAATAACATGTAGGCAAAAGAGTTTACCTCGTCATAGATAGCAACAAGCAGGTCACCGATATCCGCACTGTGCTGTTGTGAGCTTTGGATATGCTTTATCATTCTGTCAATCAGCCGTGATAGCGCAACGCTCTCAAAAGGCTCATCGTTTACATTTTGTGGAAGTGTGCTTGTGTTTGAGTATATATAATCTTTTATAAGCTCTTTCATCTTTTGGACATCTCCGCCGCACTCAAAGATGATTTTTGCACCCTCCGGAGAGTTTAAGAGCTGATAAAATACATGCTCAATCGTTATATATTCGTGTTTTAGCTCTTTTGCATAGATAATTGATTTTTGGAAAACCTCGTTTAATGAATGGCTTATCATTACTCTTCCTCCATTTCAGCTCTTAGCGGAAAACCGCTATCTCTCGCCTTTTTATGCACCTGCATAACTTTTGTCTCCGCAATTTCATGTGTATAGACCCCACACACACCTTTGTCTTTTTTATGAACTTCGAGCATTATGGCCTCTGCCTCTTGGTAACTTTTGTGAAATATGCTCATAAGCACATCTATCACAAACTCCATGGAGGTATAGTCGTCATTTAAAATCAGCACTTTATATTTTTTAGGGTATTTGAGCGATATCTCGTTGATAATTTCTAAATCTGTATTTGTTGCCATAATTTTCCTACAATCAATAATTGTAAGATTATAACAAATGTTGGCTACTATAACTTTATATTTGGATACAATTTTGAAAAAAGCAAGTAGTTAAAAAAGTCATAGCAGATGGAGAAAATGAGTGAATTTTAAAAAATTAGATGAGCTTAAAGCAAAACTTGATAATTATAGACCGTTAAGCTCTGAAGTGGTTAAAAATCTTCATGAAGATTTAGTGCTTAGATGGACATATCACTCAAATGCCATAGAAGGCAATACTTTAACTTTGCAAGAAACAAAAGTAGCTCTTGAAGGTATAACGGTAGGCGGTAAAACTTTAAGAGAACACTTTGAAGCCATAAATCACAAAGATGCTATTTTGTTTATAGAGCAATTGGCTCAAAAAAACGAATTTTTAAGTGAATATATCATCAAACAAATTCATTCGCTCATTCTCAAAAATATAGATGATGAAAACAGAGGAACTTATAGAAAAATAAATGTACTTATCAGCGGAGCAGAACATAAACCGCCACAAAGTTTTGAGGTACCACTTAAAATGCAATCTTTTATCAAAGAGTACGAGCTAAAAAGAAAAACTCTTCATCCCATAGAACTTGCGGCGTTTGTGCATATAGAGTTTGTAGGTATTCATCCATTTATAGACGGCAATGGCAGAACATCAAGACTGCTCTTAAATTTGGAGTTAATCAAAGCTGGATTTCCACCAGTTGTGATAAATGTAGAGGATCGGTTAGAATACTATAAAGCACTAGATTGCGCACATATTACTGGAGATTACGAGCCGTTTTTGGCTTTGATGGAAAAAGTGGTTACAAAAAGTTTTGAGCCATACTTCTATGTTTTGGGTGTGTAGTTCAGTTCACTTGAAAAAATATTTTTCTTACTCTTTGATACCCTCTTCATAAGTTTTTTTATACTTCCGTAAAGTTGTTTTTATATGTTCTATCATCGGTTTTGGGGTGTAGTAAAGCAGCTCTAAAATCTCTCTAGCATCTTTGGAGTAGCGGATGTTATACTCTGAAGCATACTCAATGTCAAAACGAAAAAGCTCCTGTTCATCCACTTCTAAAACTTCTGCAATATATGGGATGAGTTCTACTTTTAGTTCGCGTTTACCGTAAAGATATCCAAGTATAGTTTGCACGGATGGAATCTCAGAAGTTCGTTTCAGTTTTGGTTCTAGCATAATGAGTTTATGCGCAAACTCTTGCTTCGTCATCTTTTTTTCTTCAAGCAGATAGTTTATCTTTTCCCAAACTTCCATAAAATTTAAACCTTTAGTCAAAACGAAATATTTTGGTCAATAATAAGAAATAATAAAGGTCATTATGTATATACTTTTGTCGTTTTGAGAATAATAAAAAAAACATAAAGGATGTTTATGATGAGTAGAATTTTAGCTGGATTGCTAGTGAGTGGAATAATCTCAAGCGCAGTAATCGCAGACGTTTATGTCGGTATTGACTATGGTTTTGCAAGCAATGAGACAGAGATAGAAGATGGAAGTAATTCATTTAAAGGGGACAACAACTATAACGATCTCAAGTTAAAAGTTGGTTATGGTAAAGATGGAGACTTTAAAGGACAGATGTCGCTCTCATTCATCTCTTTTGATGAAAAAGTTTTCGATGATGAAAATAGTGATCTCATGGAACTTGGTTTTGATGTAATTAAAGAGTTTGAGGCAACAAAACAGTTTTACCCATTTCTAAAGGCGGGTTTTGGTTTTGGTTATATGGATGTTGAGGGTTATGAGGATGATAGCATCTATGAAGTATCATTTAATGTTGGCGCAGGCATTTCTTATAAGGCAATAGAAAATTTTTATATTGTCGGTGGAATCGATTATATAGGTAGAAAATGGCAAGACATAGACTACGGACGGGGTACTATAAGCACAACCGACTCTGGATTTAAACCGTATATTGGTTTGAATTACAAGTTTTAAATTGGAATGTTGATGAAAAAGATAATTTTAACAGGTTTAACACTTGCAGGGATTTTGTTTAGTGGGTGTGCTACTGTACAACTAGAGCCAAAAGAAGTTTCTCAAAATGCTAAGCAATTTAATCAGCCATCAGAGGGAAATGCAGGGCTCTACATTTTCAGAGACTCGATTTCTGGAGCTACTTTAAAAAAAGATATTTGGATTGATGGCAAATGTGTCGGTGAATCTGCTCCTCTTACATTTTTTTACGAAGATGTAAGAGGAGGTTTAGAGCATAAGATTTCTACTGAATCTGAATTTTCTCCAAATGATTTAATTCTCAAAACAGAAAGTGGTAAAAATTACTTTGTAAGACAATATATAAGACCTGGCTTATTTGTTGGTGGTGCAAATTTAGAGATTGTAGAGGAAAAAGAAGGCAAAAATGCTATTGCTGAGTTAGAGTTAGCAAAAAAAGGAAACTGTAGCGAATAAAAATCGTTACTTTATAAAAACATTTACTTTTTTAAAAGTGAATTAAATTATACAAGGATAAAAAAATGAAAAAAACTGGCATAATGAAAAAAACTCTCTATGTAGCACTTCCGTTGATAGGAGCAATTATGTTCTCTGGGTGTGCAACACTATTCGGTGGTGGTGGAAAACAGCAAATAACTATCAACGCAGAAAAACCAGTAAGCGGAAAAATTGGTTATATTACCGAGGATAATGCCACTATTATAAATCAACAGCAGTTTACCGCTCCAGCAACTGTTACAGTTATAAGAGAAGATAAAGACATCATGATAACGAGTGATAGTAATGAATTTGAACCTGTTAAAGTAGAAAAAGAACTCAATCCATGGTTTTGGGGAGATGTTCTTGCTACAAGTTTGGTTAGTACAACTACAGATGTAGTAACAGGAGCAATGTGGAAATATGATGAAAATGTAACTATTCCTACTAAATGATTAGAAGAATTTTTCTTCTAATCTTGCCTTTGACTCTTTTTTGCTCTGAATATGCAATAGTAAAACAAGCGAATGAGGCAAAGTTGTATGAAAAAAATGAGTGGCTTGCGCTGCTTCATAGTGATGGAGAAAAAAGTAGTATTGAAGATAAAAAATTTATCCTGAGTCGAACTTTTTCTCCAAAAGATGAGTTGCAGGCAACCATAAAAGCACTTTTTGAAGAACCTGCTTTATATCAAAATATAAATAATCATCCTCAATGTAGATTTCCTGCAAGACGCTTGTTTTTGCTGCATGAATTAAACTTAAGTGATAGTGTTTTTCCATCAGTTACATGTCCTGATTTTCAAAACTACCAAGACAAGGCACCTGCAGATACAATTTCTCTCATTTATGCTTCAGAAAATGTAAAAAATCCATCAAGCATGATGGGGCATACCTTTTTTAAGTATAGTGGTAAAAACCATCAAAACAAAAATGCAGAACATGCCATAACTTTTTACACAGTTTTAGATTCATTCAATTTAATAACGCTTGCTTACCAAAATACAGTTTCAGGAATGGATGGTTTTTTTGCATTGCAACCATATAAAGATGTTGTAGCACAATATTTGTATAGGGAAAATCGCAATGTTTGGGAGTATCAATTAAAGCTAAGTGATTATAGAAGAGATTTGATTAATTACCATATTTGGGAGCTTAAAGATGTTCACATGCGATATTTTTTTGCAAGCTATAACTGTTCAACCGTTGTTTATTATATTTTATCCTTAGCAAAACCAAATATCTATGATAAAAAGAAATTATGGATAACTCCGCTAGATACTGTTAAATATCTTTATGATGAAGAGCTGATAAAAAATTCCAAACTCACTCCAAGTACAGAGTGGTTTATAAAAATGCTTCAAGAAAATATAGATAGTCATGATGTAAATAATGTTAAAAAAATAGTTTCTAAAAGCAGTTATAACGAGATAGAAAAGCTTGATTTTTTATCGTTGGAACTTTTAAAAAATTACAGTTTACTAGAGCATAAAAAGAAAAATATAGATAGTGTTGAATTTACCGCAATTAACTCTAAAATAGAGAATCTAATCAGTAAAGAGGAAAAGTTTTTTGATATATCAAATTATAAATCACCCAATAAAATTCCAAATCAAAGACAATTTGGAGTAGGTTACAAAAGCATAGAAGATGATAATTTCTTAAAACTGTCATTTTTGGGAGCATCACATTTGCTAGGTGATGATAATAGAGAGTATTTTGGAGAGAGCGAACTAAAAATAGCAGATTTGTCGCTTTTGGCGAATAGTAATAGTTTAAAGCTAGAAAATTTTACAATCTATGGAATGAAGTCTTATGTTCCATTTGATACGCTGACAAACGATATTTCTTATGAATTTGAAATGGCGGTAAATAGAGAGTATGATGAAAATATGCAATATAAAAATATTTTTAAGATAAATGGCGGTATAGGTTTTGATTTTTTGCTAGACAAAGATGTTAATTTATTTGCAATTTTAAATACTGGCATCGGTTACAATAAGGCAAGTAAAATACACATGTTGACAAACCCTCAATTTGGAATGATGATATATGAAGTTTTCAATATGAAAAGTCTCTTATCATACGAGCCGATATTTGTTAATGAAAATAAAATTTATGATAAATATTCATTAGGGCAAAATATATTTTTATCAAAAAAATATAAAATTTTTTTCAATCTTCAAATTTTTGAAAATCAAAAAAAATATGTTAACTGTGAATTTGGTTTGAGTGGATTGTTTTAGACCGTAAAACTATTTTTAATTTTGATACAATTGCTCTATAAAACAGCAATAAGATGAGATAACTATGACAAAACGAATTTTTGTAACCGCCACAAATACAAACATAGGCAAGACATACACTACAAAACTTCTTCTAAAAGAGTTTGCTTCGCGCGGACTCAAAGTCGGTGTTATCAAGCCCATAGAAACAGCTGTTGTGGACGGATATGCAAAGGATGGCGAAGAGCTTTTAGAGCTTATAAAAGAGCTTAATCCAAAGTTGTGGCACTTAGAAGCCGAAGATATCGTCCCATTCATGTATGAGATGGCTGCGTCTCCGTATGTAGCATCAAACAACACCCCAATTGATTTAAAAACAGTGCTTACAAAGATTGAAGAGCTTGAGGCCTTTTGCGATATTGTCATCATTGAGGGGGCAGGCGGGCTTTATGTACCTGTTGATGCAGATACGATGATGATTGACTTGATAGTGAAGCTTGATGCTGTTGCTCTTTTGGTCACTCACTGCTCGCTTGGCTGCATAAACGATACGCTTCTAAGCAAGAGGGCTCTGGAGGAGAAAAAAATTGCACATGCAGTAGCTTTTAACTGCAAAGAGGATGATGAGAGTTTTGCGACAATTTCGGAACCATATTTTCTAAAAACAGGTTTTGAGGTGTTAAAAGTCGGTCGTGATATTGAAAAAATATGTGATGTCTTGTATAATTGAACTCTCTAATTGTGTTAAGATTAGGTTGCCGCGCTTTGAGATTGCCACATCGGCTTTGCCTCTTCGCAATGACGGCTGAGGTTTGATTTATAAATTATTTAAAAAAAGAGCAGTATGAAACACTTAATTCGAACGGATGACTTTGCAACTTCAGAGATAGAAGCTATTTTAGAAGATGCGAAGCTCTTTGGCGCAAAAATAAAAGATGGCAGTGGCATTGATAAAATCCTAAAAGGCAAGATTATAATTACGCTCTTTTTTGAAAACTCGACAAGAACAAGAAGCTCTTTTGAGATAGCCGCTAAGAGGCTTGGTGCAGAGATTGTTCATCTTGATGTTGCAAACAGTTCTACAAAAAAAGGGGAGACTCTCGTTGATACGGCGATGAATTTGGACGCTATGAACCCTCATGCTATAATCGTGCGACATCAAAATTCTGGTGTGCCGAAAATTCTCTCAAACCATACAAGAGCTTCTATCATAAATGCCGGAGACGGCGCTCATGCCCACCCAACGCAAGCTCTGCTTGATTTATATACTCTAAAAGAGCATTTTGGGGATGTAAAAGGAAAAAAAATAGCGATAGTCGGTGATATAAAAAATTCACGCGTCGCAAACTCAAACATTGAGCTTCTCGGCAGATTCGGCATGGAGGTTATTTTAGTAGCACCCCCGCAATTTTTGCCAAAAACCAAGCTAAGAACAACACACTATATAAACGAAATAATTGATGAAGTGGATGTTATTATGAGTTTAAGAACGCAAACGGAGAGACACTCATCCCAAACTTACGCTTCGCTAAAAGATTATGCAAGCGATTTTTGCATAACAGCGGAACTTCTTGGAGAGAGGGATATAGTTTTGCTTCACCCTGGACCTGTTCACAGAAATATAGATATTAGTGATGAGCTTTTGGCAGATAAAAGATGCAAAGTTTTAGAGCAAGTCTCAAACGGTGTGGCGGTTAGAATGGCAGTGCTTAAAAAATTGATTAATGACATTTGATGATTTAAACGCCCTAGGCAAAAATAGAGAGCCGTTTTTGTTTATAATAGACTTTAGGGCTCAAAATATAGTGGCTTCTTCTTTGTCTGAGCTTGAAGCAAACGATATAGAGTTTTGCATAGATGAGGATTACCATTTCAAAATTCACGAAGATTTTTCGGATAAAAAAACGCTTCCCTTTGACGAATATAAAAAGAAGTTTGACTTTGTTATAGAGAAGATAAAAGCTGGTGATACATACCTATTAAATCTTACGCAGCCCACTTTTGTTAAAACACCGCTTTCACTAAAAGAGATATTTAAGTGTGCAAATGCGCACTATAAACTAAGATATAAAGATGAGTTCGTCTGTTTCTCTCCTGAAAAATTTATCCAGATAAAAAACTCCAAAATCTCTACATTCCCGATGAAAGGGACAATCGATGCATCAATCCCAAACGCAAAAGAGATTATTTTAAATAACAAAAAAGAGATGGCAGAACATGTCATGGTGGTTGATTTGCTAAGAAACGACCTCTCAATCGTTGCAAGAGAGGTAAAAGTAGAGGAGTTTAGATATATAACAGAGATAGAAGCCGGAGAAAAAAAACTTCTACATGTAAGTTCTCATATCAGCGGAGATATGACAGAGGATTGGCATGATAGAATAGGAGATATTTTAAACTCGCTACTTCCCGCAGGAAGCATAAGCGGCGCTCCAAAAAAAAGTACATTGGATATAATTAGTCAGGTTGAGTGTTATGAGCGTGGATTTTTCAGCGGTGTATTTGGCCTGTATGACGGAGAGTCGCTTGACAGCGGCGTTATGATAAGATTTGTGCAAAAAACCAAAGATGGATATATCTATAAAAGCGGCGGCGGCATAACGCTTGACAGTGATGCTAAGAGCGAATACGATGAGCTCCTTGATAAAGTTTATTTGCCATAAGAGAGGTTGTGAGATGATGCTAAAACTTGATGGTTTCTTTACGAGTGGCTGGACGTTTGATGAGGGTGAGCAGGATTTAAAAAACAGATACCAGATGGTAAATATCGGTATTTTGCTCTCAGCAAGCGGTCTTATCTATGGGATTATCGGAAATCACATAAGAGATATTCAAGGTTTTATACCACTAGAGATTACGCTTTTAATCATGAATTTTATAATGTTTTGTGCACTGAGAAAATATCGCCATTTTTTTGAATTTTTTGCGACAACCATGACGCTACAGTACACATTTTTGTTTCTGTTTCTCATCTACGCAGGGGAGCCTACAGACTTAAAGCATCTCTGGATATTTACATATCCTATTATTCTTCTTTATTTTCAAAAGACTGTTCATGCCGTATATTGGCTGGCTTTTATACTTTTGATGCTTATAATCGCACCGCTGCAAAATTTTATTGATATAAAATACTCTATGTATCAGGTGACCTATATCTCATTTGTTTTAGTCGTAATTAGTATAATAATCTATTTTTATCAAAAGAAAATAGATGAAGCAAGAAAAATTATTTTAGAAAGACAAAATATGCTTCGCAATTTTAATCAAGAGCTTGAGAAGCAGGTAAATGACAAAACTATGGAGCTTATAAAGCTCAATGAATCGCTAGAACTAAAGGTTAAGCAGAAGTTAGAAGAGCTAAGAAGCAAAGATCAGATTTTAGAAGCGCAGTCAAAACAGGCGGTTATGGGTGAGATGATAAGTATGATAGCACATCAGTGGCGACAGCCTCTCTCTACGATTACGCTTCAAATCGCAAATCTTCAGTTTAAAAAACTCCTTGGGCAAGATAGAAACAGCGAAGATATAGACAGCGCACTGAGCTATATCAGCGATACCATAGTCTATCTTTCCGATACCATCGATGATTTTCAAGCATATTTTCATCCAAATAAAGAGATACTAAAGATTGAAATTCATGATTTATTGCAAAGAGCTGTAAATTTTGCGATATCGAGAATACAGGATAGAGGAATCAGAATAACTATTAACAAATTAGTTGATATTGAGGTTAGCACGTATATAAACGAGCTCGTTCAAGTGGTTTTAAATATACTAAATAACGCGATAGACGCTCATAATGAAGTTAGAACAAAAGAGCCGTTTATTTTGTTAAACGTTAAAATGGCGGGAGGTATGGTTTTGATATACATAGAAGATAATGCAGGCGGTATAAAAAATGAAAATCTTCCACATCTCTTTGAGCCCTATTTTAGCACAAAGGGCAAAAATGGAACGGGGCTAGGTCTTTACATGAGTAAAATGATTGCAGAGAAACAGTTCGGCGGCGAGATTGATGTAGTAAATGTTAAGGGCGGCGTTACATTTATTATAAAAATCCCTAAAAATATCGGTTAAAAAAATAAAAATACTCTTTTGTCGGGAGTTTAAAAAAAATTGAGAATTTTTGAGATATAATTTATCAAAACAACGAAGGTTTATATATGTATTTAAAAGATTTAAAGTTCTCTTTGTGGGCAGATTTTATTGAAAGAAACTACTTAGATAGTGAATTTAGAGAGCTGATAGAGGCTGGAATAATAAACGGTGCAACTTCAAATCCGGCAATCTTTAAAAATGCGATACTGAGTTCAAGCGCGTACAAAGAGCAGCTCTCTACTCTTTCGCACCTCTCCCCAAAAGAGAAATATGAGGCGGTTGCGATATATGACATACAAAAAGCAGCAGACATATTAAAGCCCCTGCATGACATCGGGGATGACGGCTATGTCAGCATAGAGGTGGACCCTTATCTCTGCGATGATGCCAAGGGAACAGTAGAAGAAGGAAAGAGACTTTTTTCACAAATTAATCGTAAAAACGTTATGATAAAAGTTCCGGCAACAGATGCTGGATATGTTGCAATGCGCGAGCTTGTAGGTAGCGGAATCCCAGTGAACGCTACTCTTATATTTAAAAAAGAGCAGGCCATATCATGTGCAGAGGCGTTTAGAGATGGCGTGGCAAAAAACGGCTCAAAGATAGATACCGTTATAAGTGTTTTTGTAAGCAGGGTTGATAGAGCTTTGGATGATGAGCTCTTAAGAGGCGGTGTTGATGTGGCACTCAGCGGAATATACAATAGCGCGGATATATATGCAGAAGTTGAGAAACTGAGAGTTGAAGGCTGCAGGACGCTTTTTGCAAGTACGGGCGTAAAAGACGATTCGATTTCCCCTCACTACTATATAGAAAAACTTTTAGCGTATAACAGCGTAAACACGGCTCCTGTTGATACAATAAAGGCTTTTCATCTAAATGGAGTAAAAAGGAGTGCTTTGCCGATTCCAACTCAAATCATAGAGAGACATTTCGAAAAAATCAAGAGCTTAAGTATAGATTTTAATGCTGTTTTGGATAAGCAGATATCTGATGGATTAAAATCTTTTAAAGACGCATTTAAAGATATATTGGAGTCATTATGAGTGAAAACAGAAATGAAGTGGATATTAGCCAGTTAACGTTTGAGCAATTAAAAAAGATTAGAGAGTATCTTAAAAAACTTATAGAAAACGGCGGAAGTGACTTACATGTCAAATCAAATGGCGTAATTAGAGCTAGGATTAATGGGGCGATTATTCCTTTTTCCGGAAGTATATTTTCTTATGATGATGCGATGACCTTGTCGAAAGAGATACTTAGGGGCAGATATGCGGAGCTTGTAGAGAATAAAGAGGTTGACATGGTTTATCAGTTTGATGAGCGCAACCGTTTTCGTGTAAACATCTTTTTTCAAACAGACGGTCCGTCGTTCGTATTTCGTGTTATTCCTATGACTATTCCGACCATTGATCAGATGAAGTATCCTGAGACCGTAAGAACATTTACAAAAGAGTCGCGCGGACTTATTCTTGTTACGGGAACGACCGGTAGCGGTAAGTCAACAACGCTTGCGGCTATGATACATGAGATTAATACAACGCAAAAAAAGCACATTATAACCATTGAAGATCCTATCGAGTTTGTTCATAAAGATAGAGGGTGCATTATAAATCAGCGCTCAGTTGGGCAAGATACACTCTCTTTTGACAGAGCGCTAAGAGCCGCTCTTCGTGAAGACCCTGATATTATACTTGTGGGAGAGATGAGAGACAGGGAGACGATTGAGCTAGCTCTTCATGCGGCAGATACCGGGCACTTGGTTTTCTCAACTCTGCACACGGTCGATGCCAAGGAGACTATTAGCCGTATTATCGCGATTTTTCCAAACGAAGAGCAAAATCGTGTTCGTCTCTCTCTTGCAGGTGTATTAAAGGGCGTAATATCACAAAGACTTATCCCTACAATAGACGACAAGCGTGTTGCAGCAATGGAGATATTGGTAAAAACTCCCACTATTGAGAAGCTAATTTTGGAAAATCGCGATTATGAAATTAAAGAGGCGATAGAAAAAGGGCGTGAGCATTACAAGTCGCAAAGTTTTGACCAACACATCTTAGATATTTACAACAGCGGAGTGATAACAAAAGAGAGAGCGAAAGATTATGCTACAAGCGCGTCTGACTTAGAGCTTAAAATGAGCGGATTAAACAGCGGGAAAGCGGCAGATTTTGCAAATAAAGCCGAGAAAAACAGTAATATTAAGATTAAGATTGCGGAAGAGGATGTGTTTGACCTCAAATAATAGCTTTTAACTACAATTAAAGCTTAAAGATGTATAATTCCAAACATTTTTTATTAAGGATTTAATATGTTAGAAGGCATTATTAGAGAGAGTATTGGCAAACAAAGCACAAAAGCGCTTCGCCGCGATGGTTATCTAATTGCAAACATTTACGGAAAAGGGCTTGAAAATCTTCATGCTGCATTCAAAGAGAATGAATATATCCGTACTGTTCGTAATAAAGATTCTTTATCATTTCCAGTTAGCGTTGGTGAAAAAAATATGAACGTTGTTGTTCAATCATATGAGGCTCATCCTGTAACTGGCAAGCTTTTACATGTGGATTTAATGGTTGCGCAAACTGGTGTTGTGACACACTACCATGTTCCAGTCGTAACAGTTGGTGATGCTATAGGATTGAAAAACAAAGGTCTTATACATATTTCAAAGCCTCGTTTAAGAGTTAAAGCTGCTATTGAAAACGTTCCAAACAGCATCGTTGTTGATGTTGCTAAAATGGATGTTGGAGATTCAAAACTTCTTCGTGATATAGCAAGAGTTGAGAACGTTACATTCACAGATGCTGACCGTGTATCTGTACTAAGTATAATCAAAGCTAAGTAGTCATGCTAATAGTCGGTCTAGGAAATCCTGGCCCGAACTACGAGCATACTCGTCATAACATAGGATTTATGGTTATTGACGAGCTTACAAAAAGACAAAATACTCAAAAACTCTCCTCATCGTCATTTAATGGCGAACTCTTTAAATTCTCAAACCATTTTTTATTAAAACCTCTCACGTTTATGAACCTCTCCGGCAATGCAATAGCAGCCGTTAAAAAGTTTTATAAGATAGATAAAGTAGTTGTAATACATGATGATTTGGATTTACCATTTGGTACGCTTCGCTTTAAAAAAGGTGGAGGTGACGGCGGACATAACGGTCTTAAATCCACAGATGAGAAGATTTCAAAAGATTATGTAAGAGTGAGAATGGGCATAGGCAAACCTGAGCACAAGGGTGAAGTTGCATCTTATGTTTTGAGCAGTTTTAGCAAAGAGGAGCAGGCACATCTTAAGACGTGGATACCTTTTGCATGTGAAGCGGTCGAGTATTTGCTTGAGCATTCTCTTGAAGATGTAAGCTCTAAATATACAATTAAAAAATTTCAGCTAAAATAGCAATGAAACATAAAGTAGGTTTCTCGCCAAAAGGCGAAGATTTCGTGACTGAATTTAAACTGGACTCGTTTAGTTTAAATGAGAAGGATAGAAATGTTAGCATTTAAATATGTCGCTTTTCACTATATAAGATATTTTTTTATCATCCTAATAGCTCTTGTCCTGTTTCTAGTTGGATTTGACTATATGGGAAGCAGCGAGAAGCTTGATATTTCAGCCAACCTGCTTCTTATCTATGTAGTCTATAAAACATTTTACGCCATTGACATGTTGCTTCCTCTCTCGCTGATTTTTGCAATGATAAGCACAAAAATATTTTTAATCCGCTCAAATGCACTCGTTTCCTTCTACTCCCTTGGCTACTCAAGAGTTGATATTCTTAAGCCCTTCGTAGCGGTATCAAGCGCTATAATTATCGTTTTTATATCCTTTCACTCAATATCAAATTTCGCAAGGGCTGATGAGATGGCCAAAAATATTCGCAAAAATGCGCAGTATTTAAGCCCTACGCGAGACCTCTTTTTTACATATAAAGACAAATTTGTATATTTTTCAAGAATGCTGCCATTGCAGGAGAGTGCTGAGAATATACGCGTATTTAGTTTTATGGACAATTCGCTAAAAGAGGTTTTGGTTGCCTCTAAGGCAAGATATAGAGATGATGCGTGGCATATAGATGCGGCAGATGTCATTACCAAGCCTGAGGATATAAGTTTTGACTCTTTGGGAATGAGAGTGACCCAGCAGAAAAATTTAGAAATTCTTCACGGGTTTAGACCAAAAATGCTTGATCAGGTTTATGAGGGCAAAGTAAACTTTACCATAAAAGATGCGATTGACGCATATATACTTTTAAAGGCGCAAAACATAAACACAAACAGTGTCAAAAGCGCACTTTATAAAATATTTGTGTACCCGCTTTTCGTACCTAGTCTCATTGTTATTATCTTCTTTTTTGTTCCTGTGAGTGTGCGGTTTTTAAATGTGTCGCTTTTTAGTTTTGCGGCAATTATCTCATCACTTGTCGTATGGGCTCTTCTTTTTGCGCTTATAGAGCTATCAAGTCATAAAACTATACCAAGTGAGCTGGGAATTATAGCTCCGGTATTTGTACTCTTTTTGGTTGCGCTAAGACAGTGGAGAAAGTATCGCCTTGCCGCTTAATAATCATGCTATAACAAAAATATAAGTACTTTTTGGATAGAATGCCCTAAAAAATATTTGGGACTTTTATGATAAATTTTAAAGAGTTGGCATTAACATATAAAACTCCACTTTATATATATGATTTAGACTATATGACCAAGCAGTACGAAGAGCTCAAAGAGGCTTTTAGAGGCAGAAAGTCTATTTTGGCATTTGCGATAAAATCAAACTCAAATCTTAGCATTATCAATCACTTTGCAACTTTAGGAAGCGGTGCAGACTGTGTCTCTATCGGTGAGGTTCGCCGCGCGTTTTTGGCAGGCGTTCCAAGCTATAAAATAATCTTCTCCGGTGTTGGAAAGAGTGATGATGAGATACGTGAAGCGATAGAAAAAGATATTTTGTATATCAATGTTGAGAGTGAAGCAGAACTTGGACGCGTAGAGCTTATAGCAAAAGAGTTAAAAGCTACATGCAGAATTAGTATTAGGGTAAATCCAAACATTGACCCTCTTACACATCCATACATCTCGACAGGACTTCACGACAACAAATTTGGAGTCGAGATAGAGGCTGCAAAGAGAATGTACATAAGAGCGAACCACTCTGAACATCTAGATCCTGTGGGAATCCATTTTCACATAGGCTCTCAGCTGACAGAGCTTAAGCCGATTTATGAATCTGCAGAGATTGTGGCTGATTTGGTCCGCTCACTTCAAAGTATAAAAGTTGAGTTGAAGTTTTTTGATATCGGCGGCGGTCTTGGCGTGAGATACAAAGATGAGGTTACTATAAAACCTTACGACTACGCGCAGGCTGTACTCTCCACTCTAAAAGGTTTGGATTTGACTATTATCTGCGAGCCGGGAAGATTTTTAACCGCAAACGGCGGATACTTTTTGACAAAAGTTCTTTACGAGAAGAAAAACGGCGCAAAAAGATTTGTTGTGGTTGATGGCGCGATGAATGATTTTATTCGCCCTAGCCTCTATAAAGCTTACCATAAAATTGAAGCGATTACGAATAGCAAAACAGATGAGAGCGAGGCAGATGTAGTTGGTCCGGTTTGTGAGAGCGGCGACTTCTTTGCAAAAAACTACTCGCTTCCTACACTAGAGCATAATGATTTGCTTGTAATTCACAGTGCGGGAGCTTACGGCTTTGGAATGGGCAGCAACTACAACACAAGAGGCAGAAGTGCCGAGGTGGCAATCAAAAGCGGCGAAGCAAGACTTATCCGCAAACGCGAAGAGTTTGAAGATTTGATAGCTTTAGAGAAAGAGTATTTGGTTAAATAAGATGTATTTTATTGATGTTCAGGGCACTCTTATCAGCGACAGCGACAAATCTCCGATTCGCGGAAGCATAGAGTTTATCGACATGTTAAATGAGAAGAAAATCCCATACATGGTTATTACAAACAGCACGAAAAAAGCTTCAAGCGAGTTTTACGATTTCTTAAAATCAATCGGATTTAATTTTGAGTTTTCATCTTACCTTGACCCTCTCATGATACTCGAGTCGCGCGTAGCAAAAGACTCTGTTGCTGCTTATGGTGCAGATGAGTTCTTGGATGTTTTAAAAAAGATGGGTTATGTTTTAAACTATACAAATCCAAAGACTGTGCTCATTTCAATAAAAGAGAATTTCACTTCGGATGAGTATGCCCAGATTATAGATTTTCTACTCGGCGGAGCATCTTTGGTAGGTATGCATGAAACATCCATATATGCCAAAGGCTCCAAAAGATACCCGGGGGTCGGAGCGATTTTAAAGATGCTTGAGTTTGCTACATCTTGTAGCTATGAAGTTGTCGGAAAACCAAGTGTTTCATTCTACAAAGAGGCGCTGCGTATGTTGCAAAAACAGAAGAGTGACGCAAAATTCAGTGACGTGACAATTATCAGTGATGACGTAAAGGGTGATTTGGGCGGTGCAAAAGAGATGGGAATGAAGACTGTTTTTGTGACAAGCGGAAAATATAAAAGCGCTGATGAGATAGTCCCATTTTTAAAACCTGAATTAAGACCTGATTATGTATATGCTGATATGCGGGATATTTTGGATAAAACAAGTTTGGAGAGCAGATGAAAACTTTAGAGGAATGCAGAGAAGCAATCGACATTATTGACGATGAGGTTTTAGAGCTTTTAAACAAAAGAATGAAAATCGTCAAGCGTGTAGGCGAGATAAAAAAGAGCAGCGACAGCGCAATTTACAGGCCCGAGAGAGAAAAAGCGATTATTCAAAGATTGACGCAAAACAGCATCGATGCAGGTGGTCTTTTAAATGCAAGCGCGATAGAGGCTATATTTTTAGAAATATTTGCCGTATCAAGAAATCTGGAACTCCCAGAGCGCATAGCATATCTTGGACCTGAGGGCAGTTTTACTCATCAAGCGGCAGAGAGCCGTTTTGGGGCTATGAGTGATTACCTCTCCATGAAGTCAATCCCATCTGTTTTTAAAGAGCTTGAAGCAAAAAGAGCAAAATTCGGTGTTGTTCCAATTGAGAATTCAAGAGACGGTATAGTCGGCGAAACACTTGATTTATTGGCAAACAGCAGTGTAAAAATTGTAGCGGAACTATATATGCCTATCCACATGTCATTTGCTACAAAAGCAAAGAAGTTATCCGAGATAACAAAGGTTTACTCGAGAGACAAGGGCTTTGGACAGTGTAGAGAGTTCCTTCAAGAGCACAACCTTGTCAATGTTGAGCAGATTCCTGTTGAGTCAACTGCAAAAGCTGCTATTTTGGCTGCCAAAGACCCAAATGCAGCTGCAATCTGCAGTCATATCGCGGCTAAATTATATGGTATTCCTACAATGTTTGACCATATCGAGGATGATATAGGTTCTCAAACAAGATTTGTAATACTAAGCGATTTTAAAAATGCCAAGAGCGAGGATGATAAAACTTCTATATTGGTAAGATTGCAAGATTCTATAAAAGCAGGTTCACTGGTTCATTTCTTACAGGATTTTGACGAACAAGATATAAATCTTTCAAAAATAGAGTCTCGACCATCCAAGGACAAGGGCGGTTTTGACTACTGGTTCTTTATAGATTTCTATGGGCATGTAGATGATGAAAAGTTTCAAAAGGTATTACAAAAACATAAAGGAGAAGTAACTTGGTTAGGAAGTTACGTTAAAGGACAAGACATTGAAGTTCAATAAAAATTTAGAAAATATTAAAACATATGAAGCTGGAAAACCAATAGAGCTGGTTGTAAGAGAGTACGGCATTGAGCCAAAAGATATTGTAAAGCTTGCTTCTAACGAAAACCCTTACGGCACCTCGCCAAAGGTCATAGAGGCTGTAAGTGCGATAGTTTCAAAGATGGCTCTTTATCCTGATGACTCTATGACAAAGCTTAAAAAGGCGCTAAGTGCAAGATTTGATGTCAAAGATGAAAACATAATTATCGGCTCTGGAAGCGATCAGGTTATAGAGTTTTTAATACATGCAAAAGCGCATACCGGTTCAAAAATTTTAATGAATAGCATAACATTTGCAATGTATGAGATATATGCTAAACATGTCGGTGCAGAGGTTGTCAGAACATCTTCACAAGAGCATAATTTAGATGAATTTTATGAGCTTTACAAAAAAGAGAAGCCTGAGATTATATTTATTTGCACACCGAACAATCCAACTGGAGATGCTCTTGATGCGGATAAAATATATAACTTTTTGAACAAGATAGACAGCGATACTTTGGTTGTAATTGATGCCGCTTATATCGAGTATGCAATTGCCAAAGACGTAAAGAAAAAGATAGACGCAAAGGCGCTTATCGAGCAGTTTGAGAACGTTATCTATCTCGGAACATTCTCCAAAGCTTACGGGCTTGGCGGCATGAGAGTTGGATACGGTGTAGCGGACTCTAAGATAATAAAAGAGCTCTACAAGTTAAGACCGCCTTTTAACATTACCACTTTATCTCTCGAAGCTGCAAGCGTAGCTCTTGGCGATGAAGAGTTTGTGAAAAAAAGTGTAACTCTAAATTTTGAGCAGATGAAAAGGTATGAAGAGTTTGCAAAAGAGCAAAAAATAGATATAATAAACAGCTATACAAATTTTGTTACATTGTGCCTAAATTCAAGCCAAAATTCTACAAAAATATCGACTCAGCTATTGCAAAAAGGCATGATAGTTAGGGATTTAAGTAGCTATAACATGAACGCAATTAGGGTCACAATAGGCACTGATGAGCAAAATAGTCGTTTTTTTAAGTTAGTAACACAATTTTTATAATAGTAAAAATACTTTGTAGCTCTCGAAAAACTTGTTTTTTCTAAAGAAACTTTGTTTTTCGTAGCTTCAGGGGGTTGTAGGGACGTTAGTCCCTGCCACTAAAGGGGACGTGTTCGCTTTAGTGCGCAACATCAGATAATAAATGGGAAGTTAATGGATTTTAAAGTACTTTTTTCGCAACTAGTCATTTTATATGCCAAGCTAACAAAGCAACAGAGACTTATTATAGGTTTTGCTGTTGTGGGTATTGTCGCATTTGTTATTTTTCTAGTCGTCTATACCTCAAAACAGGAGACTGTTAGCAAGTACGAAGTGCTTTTTGATTCTTTAACTTCAGAAGATGCTGCAAAAGTTGTGGAGCAGTTAGAAAAAGACAATGTTCCTTATGAAATTTTTGACAATAATGTTATAAAAGTTCCTAAAGGGGTAGTTTACAAGGAGCGTCTCGCAATCGCCTCTCTTGGGATTCCAAAAAACAGCGGAGTAGGTTTTGAGCTTTTTGACAAGCAGGAGTTTGGTTCAACCAGCTTTGACCAAAACGTAAAATATCTCCGCGCATTAGAGGGTGAGCTCTCTCGTACTATAAACTCATTGGCACCTATAGAGAGTGCAAGTGTTAGCCTTGCTTTGCCAAAAGATTCTCTTTTTGTTGAAAAACAGACCGCTCCAACGGCTTCTGTTATGCTTCAGCTGGTGGAAGGCAGAAAACTCTCCACAAAGCAGATTAGAGGGATTAAAAATCTCGTAGCCGCAGCCGTTCCAAATCTTACTCCCGCAAATGTAATGTTGATTGATAATGACGGCGAAACCTTGGGTGATGAAGATGAGATGGCTCAGATGGGTGAACTCTCAACTGTGCAACAAAATTTTAAAACAAAAGAAGAGAAGAAAAAGCAGAAAAAAATCATAGATGTTGTCTCTCCTTTTGTCGGCGGTGAGGAAAAGGTTGTCGCTCAGGTCACAATAGAGTTTGACTTTTCTATACAAAACTCAACATCAGAGGTGTTTGACCCTGAAAATGTAGTCAGAAGCGAGCAGGTAAGCGAAGAAAAAAGAGAGGGTTCAACTCCACCTGAGGTCGGCGGTGTTCCCGGAACTGTAAGCAATATAGGTCCGGTTGAAGGTCTTGCAAGCAATCAAACTACTGAGAAGTATGAAAAAAACAGCGGTACTACTAACTATGAAGTTGGTAAAACAGTCTCAACCACAAAGAGCGAATTTGCGCGCATAAAAAGAGTTACCGCGGCGGTTGTAGTGGATGGAAAATACAAGCATAAGCTGGATGAGAGTGGAAACCCAACTGATGAGATGGAGTACGAACCTCTCTCAGAGAGTGACATAGAGGCACTATCAGCGCTCGTTAGCCGCTCTATCGGTATTAACGAGGAGAGAGGGGACCAGATAAGCGTACAAAATCTCCAGTTTAAGGGTCCTTCTGTTGATAAAACAAAAGAAACAGTTGCTCAAGCTGTTATGTTTTCTCAAACATATCTTGCACCGTTTTCTGAGCTATTTAAGTACCTGTTTGTGCTTCTTATTCTCTTTGTTGTCTATAAAAAAGCTATCGCTCCGTTTGCACAGAGAATGCTTGAGATCTCCAAAGAAGAGGATGAACTCAGCAAGCCACACCTCTCTATTGAGAATGACGAAGATGAAGATTTGGTTGAAAAAGTTCAAACAATGCGTAGAAAGGTCGAGGAGCAGCTTGGAGTCGGTGAAGGCTTTAGTGAAGATGAACTCAAATATGATGTTCTTCTTGAGAAAATTAAAGGAATGGCGGAAGAATCACCTGAGGCTATCGCTTTAGTTTTTCAGGCTTTGTTGTCAGAAGAATCTGATGTTTCTAAGTAGAGAGCGGGAGAAGAAATAGATGAATTTAAGTCCTACACAGCAGGCTAAATTTGATGAGATGGGAATGGGGCAGAAGATTGCAATTTTGCTTATGCAAATAGGCGAAGACGCAACGGCTGCAATATTCTCAAACATGAGCGTTGACGCGATTACCGAAGTTTCAAAAAATATAGCTACGAACAAAAGCGTTGATAAAGCTGTTGCTACCGCGATACTTGAAGAATTTTATGCAATTTTTCAATCAGGGCAGTTTATAACATCCGGCGGTCTAGAGTATGCAAGAGAGCTTCTTTACAGAACATTGGGACCTGAAGAGGCAAAAAAAATTTTAGAAAAACTCTCAAAAAGTATGCAGGAAACCCAAAATTTTGCATACCTATCAAAAATCAAGCCTCAACAGCTCTCAGATTTTATTATTAATGAGCATCCTCAGACAATCGCTCTTATCTTGGCTCACATGGATGCAACAGAGGCGGCAGATACGCTTCAGTATTTTCCAGATGACCTTAGAAGCGAAGTCTCCATGAGAATGGCAAAACTAGGCGATATATCTCCATCGGTTATCAAAAGAGTTTCAGCAGTGCTTGAGTCCAAACTTGAGTCTCTTGCTTCCTATAAGGTGGAAGTCGGCGGTCCTCGCGCTGTTGCAGATATCTTTAACCGTCTTGGAGCAAAAGCTTCTAAAGAGACGCTCGCTAAGATTGAAGAGAGAGATGAGGAGATGTCTAACCTCATTAAAGAGATGATGTTTACATTTGAAGATATCCAAAAACTCGATAAAAACGCGATTACAGAGATTTTAAAAGCTATTGACAAGCCTGACTTGATGTTAGGACTAAAGAGTGCACCTGAGGATCTCAAACAGAAATTCTTTAGCGCTATGAGTGATAGAGCTAAAGAGGCGTTTGAAGAAGAGATGCAGTTTATGGGTGCTGTTAAGATGAAGGATGTTGAGGGCGCGCAAAGAAGAATTGTTGAAATTGTTAACGGTCTTGCAGAGAGCGGTGTTATTCAACTTGGAACTTCAACTGAAGAGATGGTAGAGTAATTTGGCAAGCATAATAACCAACGATAGAATCAACAGACACACCGTCGATAAATATAACTTCAAAGTGCTTGCACTCGGAGCAGAATCAAGCGATGAGTTTGTAGAGTCAACTTTTGCAAAAAAACAACCCTTGGCTGAACCTGAAGCGCCGATAAAAGAGCGTGAAGTAGACTCAAGCGCAATGTCTCAAAGCTCTAAAGATTCACTTATAGAGTCGCTCTTAAATAAAACTGATGAGATGTCTTCTAATTTTATCAAACTTCAAATGAAGCTAGAGAGTATGAACGAAGAGCATAAGACAGAGCTTGCTAAAGTAAAAAATGATTCTTTTGCGGCGGGTTTGGAAGCTGGCAGAGAAAAAGCGCTTAAAGATGATGAGAAAAATGTCTCTAACATTGTGTCGCAGTACAGTGCGTCCATAGAGAAGCTTGAGAAGGGCGCTAAAGAGTTTGAGAGCGCTTTGGAGGGGATTAAGAGTGAGTTGATAAGTGCAGCTTTGGATATCTCAAAAGAGGTGATTAAAGTTGAGCTTCAAGAGAACTCGAAAAAGGTAGCATTTACTTTGGCAAAAGAGCTTATTAAAGAGCTTCAGAGCGCCTCAAAGGTAGTTTTAAAAGTCAATCCAAAAGACCACGGGACAATTTCCCAAGCTGTTGGCTCAATGGCACACGTTGAGGTGATATCTGATAGCGCGGTAACTCTAGGCGGTGTAATTGCAATTAGTGATGCAGGAAACATAGATGCGCAGATATCAAAAAGATTTGAGCGTGTAAAAAGGGCAGCACTTAGTGAGTAAAATAGATTTATGAGTATAAAAATAAGCAGAATAAAAGAGCTCGAAGAGATTTGTAAAGATATCAGAGCAGAGATATTAAGGGTAGTTAGCAAAAACGGCGGGCACCTAAGCTCAACTCTTGGCGCGACTGAACTTATCGTGGCAATGCATGAGGTTTTTGACTCCAAAAAAGACCCTTTTATCTTTGATGTTTCACACCAGTCCTACGCGCATAAACTTTTAACAGGAAGATGGGAAGAATTTGACACTCTAAGACAATTTGAGGGCTTATGCGGATATACGAAGCCAAGCGAGAGCGAACATGACTACTTTGTAGCTGGGCACAGCTCCACATCTATCTCTCTAGGTGTGGGCGCAGCAAAAGCCATTGCGTTAAAGGGCGAGCAGGACTCAAGAGTTCCCGTCATAATGATTGGCGATGGAGCCATGACTGCGGGTATGGTGTATGAGGCGCTAAACGAGCTTGGTGAGAGAAAATATCCGATGGTAATCATACTCAATGATAATGAGATGAGTATATCAAAGCCAATTGGGGCGATAAGTAGAATTCTTAGCTCCGCAATGGCTTCCCCGTTTTATCAAAATTTTAAAAGACATACAGAAAATTTTGTTGATAATTTCGGCGAGGGTGCGAGATACATCGCAAAAAGAATGGAAGAGTCACTTAAGTTGATAACTCCGGGAATTATGTTTGAAGAGATGGGGGTTGACTATATCGGGCCTGTTGATGGACATAATTTGACTTCACTTATAGAGATACTTCAAAAAGCAAAAGATCTCAAAAAGCCTGTTATAGTACATGCGCAGACTCTAAAAGGCAAAGGGTATGAGATAGCAGAGGGCAAGGATGAAAAGTGGCATGGCGTGGGTCCTTTTGATATAGAGAGTGGAGCAAGTGCGAAAAAAAGTACGCAAAAAAGCGCAACTCAAATATATACAGAGGCGCTTTTGCATCTTGCAAAAAACAACCCAAAGATTGTCGGAGCAACTGCCGCAATGCCAAGCGGAACAGGTTTAAATGAGCTGATGGAAGCATACCCTGATAGATTTTGGGACGTAGCGATTGCGGAACAACATGCAGTCACATCCATGGCGGCACTCGCAAAAGAGGGATTTAAGCCATTTTGTACCATCTACTCCACATTTTTGCAACGCGGATATGATCAAATCATTCATGATACATGTTTGATGAACCTTCCTGTTGTTTTTGCGCTTGATAGAGCTGGAATAGTCGGAGAAGACGGAGAGACTCATCAGGGTGTTTTTGACATAAGTTTTTTAAGAGCTGTTCCAAATATGACGCTTTTTGCTCCAAGAGATGAGAAGAGTTTTCATCAGGCTATGGCATTTGCGGCGGAGTTTGCATATCCGTGTTCGCTTAGATATCCAAGAGGCGCATTTACCCAAACGGACCTGCCTGAATCTTTGCCGTTTGAGCTGGCAAAATCTCAGCTTCTGCGTTCAAGCAGCAGCGATATTTTATTTATAGGATACGGAAATGGCGTTGGACGTGCTTATGAGACGGCTGGCTTTTTGGATTTTGAAGTAAGCATTTTGGATTTGCGATTTGTCAAGCCGCTTGATGAGAAGATGCTTCGCAATATGGCTATAAAACACAAAAAGTGGTTTGTCTTTAGCGACAGCTCAAAAATGGGTGGAGTCGGAAGCGCTATCTTAGAGTTTTTATCCAGTGAAAAGATTTTACATGTAGAAGTTGTAAGCTTTGAGTATGAGGATAAATTTATCACGCATGGAAACACGAAGCAGGTTGAGGAGTCTTTAGGACTTCTGCCTGCACAGCTTGCGCTAAAAGTTAAAAACTCGATTTAATTGTTCTAACTCTGATATAATCATAGAAGTTTAATATAAGTGGGGCGATTATGAAGAGAGTAGTTAGTGCAGCTTTGATTTGTCTTTTTGCATCTACGTCCGCAAATGCTTTTGAGTTTGATATCGGAGTCTCAGGCGGAGATAGAGGTGTTGATGGATTCTACTTCTCGATAGGGGAATATTACCAAGTTCCGGAGAGAGAAGTTTATGTTGTTGAGCGCACGATACCAAGGGAAGAGGTTAATATAGCTTACTTTTTGGCAAAAAGGGCGCATAGAGATGTGAGATTTATTACTGATTTGCGACTTGGCGGGCATAGTTGGTGGGATATAAGTTTGCGTCTAGGACTAGATCCTCGCACCGTTTATGTAGTAGAAACTTATAACGACTATGGACCGCCTTACGGCAAAGCGTACGGGTATCATAAAAAAAATCATCGATTAAATGACAGAGAGATTTTAGAGTTGGTAAATGTCCGTTTCCTCTCTGAATACCACGGGATAAGTCCTGATGAGGTTATTGAGCGTAGACAAAAGGGAAGTCACTACTATTACGACAGAGATGAGCGTCGTGAGATGAGACATAAAGTTGAAAAATATGATGAACAAAGAAATAAAAAAGAGATAGAACGAAACAGGGAAGATTATAAAAAAAGAGAAGAGAGCTACAAAAAAGATAGAGAAAGAGAAAGAGAAGAGCGCAAGGATAGACGAGAGAAGAGTGAAAAAAATGAAAAAAGAGGAAATGGCAACGGCAACGGCAAGAGCAGAGATTAATAATATCTCTGCGCTACTTTAGCATTAAAACTCCTGCAAATCTGCCTGTTTTTGCCTCGGCTCTGTAAGAGAAATATCTCTGCGTGTTACAACAAGTGCAATCTTCGCAAAACTCGATGTTTTCTTTTTTTATACCGCATGAGAGCAGCTGTTTTAGTAAAATTGCACCGACATCAAGGTAGAAGCTCGCGCCTCTTTTTCGCATTGCATACTCCAAACCTTTCTCTTTTGCCTCATTGTTTATCTCGCTCCCAACTTCGTAACAACATACTCCGATGCTTGCTCCCACGCTTACATGTATATTTTTTGGCTCGGAGCCAAATTCCGTTTTCATCTTCTCAACCACATTTTTTACTATGTTTTTAAAGGCACCCTGACGTCCGGCATGAGCCGCCGCAATAACCTTTTCTTCATTGTCATAAAATAGTATTGGAGAACAGTCGGCAACCATAACCATAAGCGGAGTGTTTGTTTTGTTTGTTACAATCGCGTCGCATGTCGGAGGCGTGTTGAAATCTTCATTTGAGACTACATGCACGATGTCGGAGTGAATCTGCTTCATATGCACGAGCGAGCTTTTTTCATAACTCAGTTCTTTGGCTAAAATGGCGTGATTTTTTTCTACATGCAGCTTTTCATCGCCTACGTGAAACGCCAAATTTCCGCTCTCTTTTGTGGTAAAAGAGTGGATAAGATTTGGAAATAGTGCCAATTTTTTACTATAATAGAATTTCATAGAAAAATTATATCCAAAAGGGGATGTTTTGAGTAAGTTTAGTTTATATCCCGTTACTTTAGACGGGTCGGATATAGAGGCAAAAAGGGAAGAGATAAGGGCATATTTTCATAACACTTTTGATATTTTTGAGAAGATTTTTGAAGTTTTAAAGAGCGATGAGGTTTTCTACCAAAAGTCAGAGCCTACACGCCACCCTATGATATTTTATTTCGGTCATACAGCAACTTTTTTTATAAATAAACTAATCCTTATGAAGATAATAAAAGAGCGCATAAATCCTGAGTTTGAGTCTATCTTTGCCGTTGGTGTGGATGAGATGGAGTGGGATGATACAAACGGTACGCACTACAAGTGGCCAAAAGTGGATGATGTGAGAGAGTATCGTAAAAAGGTCAGAGAGAAAGTTGATGAGCTTATAAGTTCGCTTCCATTGACTCTGCCAATCACGCAGGAATCGCCTATGTGGATAGTTCTTATGGGGATTGAGCATGAGCGTATCCATATAGAAACTTCGCTTGTTCTGCATCGCCAGATGCCTCTTAAAGATGTCAAAGAGGTAAGAGAGTTTAACATCTGCCCGCACAGCTCAAGCGCTCCGAAGAACGAGATGATAAACATAGAGGGCGGCGATGTGGTTTTGGGAAAAGAGAAGTCGCACAATCTCTACGGCTGGGATAATGAGTATGGAAAATTCAATCTACATGTAGAAAAATTCAAAGCCTCAAAATACCTTGTAAGCAACGCCGAATTTATGTCGTTTGTAAAAGAGGGCGGATATGAAAATGAGGAGTTTTGGGATGATGAGGGGAAGAAGTTTTTAAAAATAAGCGGCGCAAAACATCCTACTTTTTGGGTTTTGGAAGATGGCAAGTACAGATACAGAACTCTCTCATCAGTTATTGATATGCCGCTTGACTGGCCCGTGGATGTAAATGCACTCGAAGCTGAGGCATTTTGCCGCTTTAAGAGCAAAAAAGATGGAGTTATCTACTCTTTGCCAAGCGAGGCGGAGTATAGGCTGATATATGACTATGCAGGCTTGCAGGATATTCCGGACTTTCATGAGAGCAGGGCAAACCTGAACTTTTACCACTACTTTAGCTCATGCCCCGTAAACGAGTTTGGTTTTAACGGCATATATGATGTGGTCGGGAACGTCTGGCAGTGGAGCCGAACGCCGATATTCGGCTTTGAGGGATTTGAAGTTCATCCCGCTTACGACGACTTTTCAACTCCTACGTTTGATAACAGACATGCACTGATTTTAGGCTCGTCATGGGCAAGCAGCGGAAATATTATTATGAAGCACTCTCGTTACGCATTTCGCAGACACTTCCCTCAAAATGCAGGCTTTAGATATGTTGTTTCAAAGAGCGACGTAAAAATAGAAAACGATGTTTACGAGAGCGATGAGCTTGTATCGCAGTATTGCGAATTTCAGTACGGTAATGAGAACTTCGGCGTTAAAAACTTTGCAATTGAGTGTGCAAAAATAGCCTCTAAATTTGCAAAAAACCACACAAAAGCGCTTGATTTGGGATGTGCGACGGGACGCGCGACTTTTGAGCTGGCTCGCATTTTTGATGAGGTTGAGGGGATTGACTTCTCGGCTAGATTTATAGGTGTTGGCGTAAAACTAAAAAGTGAGGGATACATCGGATTTACTTCAAAAACAGAGGGCGATTTGGCAGAGAAAAAAAAGGTGACCATAGAGGAGCTGGGCTATGACGGAGTGAAAGAAAAAGTCTCTTTTTGGCAGGGAGATGCTTGTAACCTAAAGCCAAATTTTAACTCTTACGATTTGGTAATGGCGACAAATCTCATAGACAGACTCTACAATCCTAGACTGTTTTTGGAGAGCGTTCATGAGAGGTTAAACAGCGAGGGCGTTTTGATTTTAACATCGCCATACAGCTGGCAGGAGAGCTCAACCAAAAAAGAGTTTTGGCTTGGTGGATACAAAGATGAGAGCGGCAAAGAGGTAAAAACCATAGATACGCTAAAAGAGATTTTGGGCAAAAAGTTTGAGCTTGTCCATCTGCAGGATTTGGAGTTTGTCATAAAAGAGACGCACAGGAAGTTTCAACACAGCATCGCAGAGGTTAGTGTTTGGAGGAAGAAAAATATTGCAAAATGAAAAGAGACGTTAAGAGAGTAATGATATACAACAGAGTATAATATTTTATAAAATTTACAAGTCGGTGAGTTGATATAAGTAGTGATGTTGATTTTACGAACTTGGTTCAAGAATTAACTAAAAAAATAGATGAAGAAAAAATTATCGTCTTAACCGTTGAAGATGAAGTAAGTATAACTGACCCTAAAGATAAACTAATTATTGAGACATTAAAGAATATTTTTGATTCTTATAACGAAAGCTTGAAAGCTGTTGAAGGTGATAGCGATAGCAGTAATGAAGCGGATAAAGAAGAGATTCTTTTTTGATAAACATTGCAAATTGACATACTATTTTATAAAAACTTTTTGAGATGTTAAGATAAATAAAATTATCAAGGAAATAGCATGAACAACCTTGTAGAAATGAACAAAGAAAATATTTCAAACAAAATATACACCATCCGAGGGCTTACCGTGATGCTTGATAGTGATTTGGCAGAGCTTTATCAAGTAGAAACTAAAAACTTAAATAGAGCAGTAACCAGAAATATAGAAAGATTTCCTAAAAGTTTTAGGTTTCAACTTACCGAAGAAGAGTATGAAAACTTGAGGTTCCAATTTGGCACCTCAAGTTCAAAAGATTCTTTAAGGTTCAAAAATGGCACCTTAAAGGATGAAGATTCTTTAAGGTCACAGAATGCGACCTTAGAAAGTACTCGTGGAAAACATCGAAAGTATTTACCTTATGTTTTTACTGAGCAAGGGGTGTCTATGCTATCAGCCGTTTTACGAAGCGATATCGCCATCAAAGTAAGTATCCAAATCATAGAAGCTTTTGTAGAGATGAGGAAAATCATAAGCTCAAATAGTCTGCTGTTTTCCAAAATGGAAGCTTTAGAAAAACGACAAATTTCATATGAAATAAAAACCGATGTAAAAATAGAACAAGTTTTAAATGCTCTTGAACAAAAAATGCAAAAACCTGATGAGGGGATATTTTTCGACGGGCAGATTTACGATGCTTATATTTTTGTAAATGATTTGTTAAAAAGTGCAAAAAGTGAAATAGTGCTGATAGATAACTACATCGACGACACCGTTTTTACACTCTTTAGCAAATATCCAAATCTAAAAATAAAAATTTACACGAAAACTATCTCAAAACAGCTTCGTCTTGACTATCAAAAGTATCAAACTCAATATAAAAATATAGAACTTCAAGAGTTTAAAAATGCTCATGACAGATTTATGATAATTGACAATAAAGATGTGTATCATATCGGAGCAAGTTTGAAAGATTTGGGCAATAAATGGTTTGCATTTTCTAAGTTTGAGATGGAAGCTTTAGAGATTTTAGGGAGATTAAAACAGTGAATTACGACTTTTCAACTTCCGCTAGTAGAGAAAACACAAACGCGGAGAAGTATGCTCTTCGGGAGAAGCTATTTGGCACAAACGATGTTATGCCCATCTGGGTGGCGGATATGGATATCGATACTCCCGATTTTGTGCTAGAAGCGGTAAAAAAACGGCTTGAACATCCCGTCATAGGATATGAGGAAGTGCCGCCAAGTATGTTTCTTGCCCAGATAGAGTGGATGAAAAACGAGCATGGAGTGGAGTTTGCCCTTGAAGATATGCTCTATTCGCATTCGGTGGTTGCAAGCATAAACGTTGCCATAGAGGCATTTACAAAAAAGGGCGATAAAGTCATCGTCCAAACACCTGTTTATCCGCCATTTTTTCACAGTGTGATGGAGCACGAGAGAGAGCTTCTGAAAAATCCTCTCAAGCAGAGAGAAGACGGAAGCTACACTTTTGATATAGAAGATTTGAAGTCAAAGATAGACGAAAAAACAAAACTTCTTCTTCTCTGCTCTCCGCACAATCCAGTCGGGCGTGTTTGGAGAAGAGAGGAGCTGGAGGAGATTTTAGAGCTATGCTTGAAGCATAACATAGTTGTTTTTAGCGACGAGATTCACTCCGATTTGGTTTATGCGCCAAATCTACATGTTCCTTTTGCTTCGCTTTCATATGAGGCTAGAGATATAACGGTTACGGCTATCGGCGTAGGAAAGAGTTTCAATATGGCGGGCTTTGCCATAAGCAGTGTCGCGGTGCAAAACAAAGAGTTGCGGGAGAAGTTTTTAAAAGTTTATAACCGTATCCACTTTGCAAACGGAAGCACGCTTTCGCATGTAGCTTTTGAAGCGGCTTACAAAGAGGGCAAAATATGGCTCGAAGAGCTAAAAATACATTTTGCAAAAAATTTCTACATGTTAAAAGAGTTGTGTGAAAATTTTCCGCATCTTATTAAATTGACTCCGATTGAGGGAACCTATTTGGCTTGGCTTGATTGCCGTGGTATGGGTTTAAAGGATAAGGAGCTGAGAGATTTTTTTGTTCACGAAGCGGGGCTTGGGCTTAGTGCGGGGATTAGTTTTGGCAGAGAGGGGAGCGGGTTTATGAGGTTGAATTTTGCTCTCTCATCTGCTAAAATGTCACAACTGATAAATAAACTAGAAAATGCACTAAAAAATTTTGGGAGACAGAATTGACTGAGATAAATTGGGAAGAGTTTAAATTTTTTAAACAATACAGCGATAAAAAAAATGACAATTTTGAGGTTTTGTTGGATTTTTTAAAAAGCCACTACAAGATGACGTCGCCAAAAGAGATGTATGAGACGATGGCCAACGACGACACCGCGCTTCTGATGTTAAACAAGAGAGAGATTAATTCTTTGGAAGATTTAGAAAAACGCCTTTACAAGAACTTCAGTGCAAAATGATTTAGAAAAAATAGCTTCTTTTTTATCAAAACATCATGTGCTTAGTCTTGCAACCAGTGATGGTTTAGGGCTTAGCGCATGCAATCTTTTTTACGCATTTAACTTAGAAAAAATCTCCTTTGTCGTAGCAAGCAGTGATGAAACAACTCACATAAAAAACATCTTAAAAAATCCAAATGTTGCGGGAACGGTTGTTTTGGAGACAAAAATAGTCGGTAAAATAGAGGGAGTTCAGTTTAGAGGCGAGTTTTTGCCTTTGGAAGATAATGAGTTAAAAAAGCTCTATTTCAAGAGCTTTCCTTATGCGCTGGCTATGAATCCAACACTTTGGCAGATAAAAATAAGCTACTTTAAACTAACCGACAACACTCTGGGATTTGGCAAAAAAATCATTTGGACACAACCTTTTCTTTAAACATCGTACAATCGCTTCCGCTGCTTTGAAATACTACGATTGAGGGAATCTGTTGCGACTTGAAGCCGTATGCCCTGCAACCGTGAGGTCGTGCTGCTTCCCATGTAACAAAATAGTATTCACATTTTCTGCAATTAATTCTTTTCATATATATCTCGGTTTTAAGTTCGGTATTTTAGCATATTTGGTACAATGCTCAAAACAAATAAAGTAATAAATTAAAGGAAAATAATGGATAAGATATTACTTATGCTACAGCTTCAAGCCGAGCTGAATGAGGCGACAAACGGGGATAAGTGGACTAGCGGGATTACAAAAAACAACAAGGTTATCAACTGGAGGCGATGCATCTATATGGAGTGTGCGGAGATGATTGACAGCTTTACTTGGAAGCACTGGAAGAACATAGATAAAGAGGCAGACTGGGCAAACTTGCAGATAGAAGTTGTCGATGTTTGGCACTTTATTATGAGTTTGGCGATAGAAAACTACACTCAAACAAGAAGAGGGCAGGTTGATGATTTGGCACAAAATATATCAGAGCTGGATAGTTTTGCCAAGATAAACACAAAGAACAATCTATTTGCCGCGCAGGACGATGTTATAGAAAAGATTGAGTCTATTATGATAGATACGCTTTCACGTGGTGTTCTAAACTTAGAAAAGCTGATAGCAGACTTTTTTGATTTGGTTCTTATGAGCGGACTTGACTTGGAGAGCCTCTACAAACTCTATGTCGGAAAAAATATTTTAAACCAGTTTCGCCAAGACCACGGCTACAAAGATGGCTCTTACATCAAGGTTTGGGACGGCAAAGAGGATAACGTTGTTATGAAGAGAGTTTTGGATGAAAACAGCAATGCAAAACCAAGCGAACTATATAAAGAGCTTACAAAACTCTATCTAGCGCTAAACAAGAGATAGCATTTGAGCAGTGTATTGGAGGTAGAGAATCTATCTTTTGGGTACAAAAAAGGTTCTTTGCTTTTTGAGAATTTATCGTTTTCTCTTAAAAGAGGGGAGATAAAAGCGATAGTAGGGGCAAGCGGAGCAGGAAAAAGCACCATTTTTGAACTGATAATGGGCAACTTAAAACCACTCAAAGGGAGTGTTAAAGGCTCATTTTGCTCTGAGGTGTTTCAAGACCCGTACAGCTCGTTTCATCCAAGTTATACGCTTTTAAATCAGATAAAAGATGTGGCAAAGCTTGATGAGTTAGAACTCTATCTAAAAAATATAAATCTAGATTATGAACTTCTTTTAAAACTTCCTCATGAACTCTCAGGCGGACAGCTTCAACGCGCTTCCATCCTTCGCGCTATGCTTATGAAACCTGACCTGCTTCTGCTAGATGAGCCGACCTCCGCACTTGACAATGTTATTCAGCTAGAGGTTATGAGTATGCTTGTTAAACATCTTGATAGAATGGGAATGCTGCTTATCACGCACGATTTGGATTTGGCAAAATGGTGCGCAGATGAGATAATCATGATTTAAGAATAAATTTCACTATATAAAAACCGCTTCCTGCCATAAAAATAGAGCCAAAAGCGTTTAGAGAGATATTTGCAAGCGCCAAAGCAATATGTCCGCTGTTTAAAAGGAAAAAACTCTCGATTGCAAAAGTGGAGTAGGTCGTAAGCCCTCCTAGTATGCCTGTTGTTAAAAAAGATTTTACATGCAAAGAAAATATGGTCGTGTACATAAAGTATGCTATTAAAAGCCCCATTATAAAACTTCCTACTAGATTTACTCCAAGCGTTCCAAATGGAATGTCATGCGGCAGTCTATGCGATATAACTCCGTTTAGATAGGCTCTAAGTACAGCACCTATGAAACCGCCGCTACCTATTGCTAGTATTGTTTGCCAGCTCATCATCATACACCTTTTGCATTTTAATTCTTAAATCACTTAGCCAATTCTCGTCACTCTTATCAGCAACAAAAGATTCCATAAAAATCACGCTGATTTTACCCGGCTTATAGTAAAACTTCTTTATATTGTAGTATTTTGAACTCTGAATTATCACAACAGGCTGTACGCAAAGAGCATTAGCGTCCGCTACTATCTTCGCACCCGATTTAAAAGGGAGCATTGTGTCTTTTGCAGAGCGTGTACCCTCAGGAAACATAGTTATAGCCCTGTTTGTTTTAAGTACATGTTTGGCATCTCTTAGGAGCTTTACAAGAGATGTTTTGCTCTCTCTCTCAACTGCAATGTCTTGGGGCAATTTAAGGGCAAGACCGAAAAAAGGTATATCGAAGAGCTCTTTTTTTGCAACCCAAGCAAGGTCTCTTTTTGTTATCGTCTCCATGATGGCAATGTCCAAATCACTTTGATGATTAAGCAGAAACATTTGGGCATGTGGGTCTTCTGTTCCTTTTATCTCAACTCTGAAAAATATGGTAAGTCTGATTAACCAAGCAGAAGCTTTTCTAGCATAAGGTCTTGGTAAAATGTAAAAAGTCAAAATCATAAAGGTAAGCGAGGTGACAATTATAATTGTCGCAAAGAGCCAACTAATCTGAGCAAATATTTTCATCTTTTACCCACCCTATCTTTTCATCATTTAACTGTACTTTTACCCATCCATCTATCTCATTCTCTTTTTGCATGTTATGCTCTTGTGTGGTCGTCTCAAATATCGTTCCGTTAGCAACAGGAAGCAGATGTATCTCAGAGCCTCCTTTGATGCATACCTCCTTAGAGGGCAAACCGACATAGACTATGTAGAGAAGCGGGAAAATGATAAAAATAAGATAAACGTATTTTCTTCTCCATAATATTATTAAAAAGGCGACCATGGCTATAGTAGCCGCTACGCTCATCTTTAGTATTTCATGTGACTGGTCTGTCGGTTTTAAGTCGCTCTGAGTCGTTACGCTGTCATCGCTGACAACAATCGGTATATTAATAGGGATAAATCTGTTTTTTACAAGATTAAAGTACGACATAAGCAGATTTTCGACTTTTTTATCAATTATTGCATAGTATGTGATTCTAGAATCAATATAGGAGCCCGTAAAAGATTCTATCCCCTGTTTTTGAACATCGCCCAGTTTTAAAGACGTTATATCGGAGTTTGTTGCAGCTGCTACAAAGACTATGATATTGTGCGTAGCATTGTAGTTTGTAGTTTTATGCTCGAGTATCTCAAATGAGTTTGCAATTATATTTGCAAAATCGTTTTTTGGGTTTAACGAGATAACATTTAGTTTCTCGCCACTCAATATTGTATCTTTGTATGGGGTGCTGTTATAATCAAGCAGAGTCGCTTTAAAGTCGGGAAGTTTTGCATCTTCTGAAGTAGCTACAAAATAGAATGTTTCATAGTAATGTTTTGAGTCTTTGTTTCTTGAGGGAATATTGCTTAAAAGTTTTACCCCTTGGCCGTTAATAAGCTCGTATGTTATATCTGTAAACTCTTTTACAACGCACAGAGATTTGATAGTTACTTTGAAAATCTCTCCCTTTAAAACTCTCTCGGGAAGGGCTTCGTAACTTAGATATATAACTTTTGCAGAGGGTGCAATATTTACCTCTTCTAGGTCGCTATCTTTAACTATTTCCTCTGTATCCGCGGGGCTGTTCGCATTTTGCAAGTCGTCAATATTTGCAAATAATGAACCATAAAGAAATAGTAATAGTAGTAGTTTAATCACGCTTTGAAAAATCCCTGTAGCATTTTAACGCCGTCATCGCTTCCGAGAATTTTCTCCATTGCTCTCTCAGGGTGAGGCATAAGTCCAAAAACATTCTTCTCTTTGTTGCAGATTCCAGCTATTGAATCAACGCTGCCGTTGGGATTTTTTTCATTTCCCTTTTCGTCACAATATTTTAAAAGAACCTGGTTGTTTGCATAGAGCTCTTTTAAGCCATCTTCGTCAATATAGTAGTTTCCGTCATGGTGAGCGATAGGAACATTTAGCACATCATCTTTGTTTAGCTCTTTTAAGAAGATGTTGTCATTGTTTACGACTTTTAGAGTGTGGTGCTTTGAGAGAAAGTGAAGACTCTCGTTTCTCTTAAGTGCGCCTGGAAGAAGACCGGCCTCTGTCAATACCTGAAAGCCGTTGCATATGCCCAAAACTTTTCCGCCGTTGTTCGCATAGTTTATAACAGCTTTCATAACAGGACTGAATTTTGCGATAGCACCGCTTCTTAAGTAGTCGCCGTAGCTAAAACCTCCTGCAACAACAAGCAGGTCGGTATCAGATGGAACACTCTGCGACTTATGCCATAAGATTTCAGTATCCGCTCCTAAAGATTTAAAAGCATGCTCTGTATCGTATTCGCAGTTGGTGCCTGGAAACTGTAAAATCGTTACTTTCATTTTATAAGCTCAATCGTATAATCTTCAATTACCGTATTTGCAAGAAGCTCCTCGCACATTTTTGTAACGGCAGTCATTGCTTTTTTCTCATCTTTTTCATCGAGAGAAAATATTATCTGTTTTCCGACACGAACATTGCTTACATTATTAAAATGCAGTGAAGTTAGCGCATGATGCACCGCTTTGCCTTGTGCGTCTAAAACACCCGCTTTTAAAAATACGTTTACTATTGCTTTCATCATTACTTCCCTAAAATTCTATTTAAAACTTGCTCGTAAGCTACAGTCAGTCCGCCCAAGCCTTGGCGAAATCTGTCTTTATCCATCTTCTCGCCGCTTGCCATATCCCAAAAACGGCAATTATCAGGACTGATCTCGTCTATTAAGATTATATTGCCGCTAGCATCTTTTCCAAATTCAAGTTTAAAGTCAACAAGATTGAGACCCTTAGAAGCAAAGTACGGTTTTAAGATGTCGTTTATCTGTCTTGCCATACGGCGAAGTTTGTCAAGCTCATCTTGATAATCAACAAGCCCAAGGATAAGCGCATGCTGGTCATTTAATTTCGGATCACCCAAAGCATCGTTTTTATAATCAAACTCAACAAGAGTAAATGGTAAAACCGTTCCGTCTTTTATGCCAAGATTTTTGCTTAGGCTTCCAGTTGCAATATTGCGAACGATTACTTCAATCAAAATAACTTTAGTTCTTTTATGCAACATGTTATTATCATCCAGAATTTTTACGAAATGGGTCTGTATGCCGCACTCTTCCAAAAGTTTAAAAAGCTCTGTCGAAATTTTATTGTTCAGTGCGCCTTTTCCCGCTTCGCTTGATTTTTTTGCACCGTTAAATGCAGTCAAATCATCTTTGAATTCTGAGATTAGCAAATTTTCATCATCTGTTGTGAATAGCTTTTTCGCTTTTCCTTCGTAGAGCAGTTCTCTTTTTTGCATCTTGTTACACTCCTTTTGTAATAATTAAAGCTTTTATGATATCGGTACCGACTTTTAGCTGAATGTCTTTATTCATCATCTCATCGGTTATGACAAATTTTGAGTCCACTTTGGTCTCTTCCTCTTCTTTTGCGCCGTCAACTTTTTCTAACTCTTCTGTTAAATGTTTTTTAAGGTCAGCCTCTTTTAGTGCATACTCATTTTTATCCGTCTTTACTTCGCCAGGGAAAACCTCGATATCAGGTTTTACTCCAACTGCTTGGATGGTTCTGCCGCTTGGAAGGTAGTATCTTGCGATGGTAAGCTTGATAGCCTCCTCTTCGGTTACAGGGAGCACTACTTGAACGCTTCCTTTTCCGAATGTATTTTGCCCAACGATAATTCCGCGCTTATGGTCTTGAAGAGCTCCGCTTACAATCTCGCTGGCACTTGCACTTCCGCCGTTTACGAGCACAACCAAAGGCACTTTCGTTAGAGTGTTTTCAGCTTTTGCAGAGTAGATCTCATCATCAGCTTTGTTTCTGCCTTTTTGAGAAACAATGTCGCCTTTGTCAACAAACAGATCCACAAGTCCAACTGCTTGGTCAAGAAGCCCGCCGGGATTGTTTCTTAAGTCAAGCACAATTCCTTTTGTAGTTGATTTTTTCTGCTTTATTGCTTTTGTTACATCGCTTACGACTTTTTTATCAAAACTTGTAACGCGGATATACTGGATATCGTTCCCGATAGTTTTTGCGTAAACTGATTCTATGGTAATTGTAGCTCTTGTTATAGTGATAGGAAGCGGTTTATTCTCACCTTCTCTAACGATTGTCAACTCAATTTTTGTGCCGACTTTGCCTCTCATTATAGAGACAGCCTCATCGATAGTCATGTTTAGTGTAGACTGTTCATTGATTTTAAGGATAATATCGCCTGCTTTAATGCCTGCTTTGTCAGCCGGAGTCCCCTCGATAGGTGCGATTACGGTCAGTGCCCCGTCTTTTACTCCGACAGTGATTCCAAGTCCGCCAAACTCGCCGTTTGTCTGAACTTTTAGATTTTTATAATCCTTTTGCGTCAGGTAGTTCGAGTGGGCGTCAAGATTGCTCATCATCCCATCAAGCGCTTTGTCCATCAGCTCTTCAATAGTAACATTATCAACATTATACTGTTCTACGATACTGATGACTTTTGTAAATTTTGCTAAAGCCTCAAGTCTCGATGCCTCTTTGCTCTCTTTTTTTTCTTCTTCCAGAGCAAACAGATTTGTAGAAAACAGCAAAGCCAAAGCAACTGTAACAGAAGCAAAACCAAGAGTAACTAACTTTTTGTTTTTCATTATTTATCCTATCTCAATTAAAAAGGCTATTATAGTAAAAAATAGTAAAAAGCTGTTTAAATAGCAATTCGAATTGATTATTGATTCGTGGTAGTTTTTATTTAAATTTTTTTAATATAATACGAAAATTTTAACAATCAAGGTATAAATTATGAGTACGATAAAAGAGTATTTAACTGCACACCACGGGGAGTGCGACGAGCTTTTTGCCAATATGGAAGACGCGGTCTCAAAATCTATTGAGAGTGCAAAAGAGGCTTATGAAGCTTTTGCAAAAGAGACAGAGAAACATTTTCAGAGGGAAGAACGCGTTATGTTTTTTGAGTTTGAACAAAAAACGGGAATGACGCAGGGTCCAACAGCAGTTATGAGACATGAACACACTCAGATGAGAAATTTGATAGAAGAGATGGGCAAAGCAATAGACGCTAAAGACAAAGATAAGTTTTTTGGCAACAGCGAAACGCTTATGATTTTAATGCAGCAGCACAATATGAAAGAGGAGCAGATGCTCTACACTATGGCGCAGCAGCACTTAAGTGCCGATTCTGAGCGTATCGTTGCTATGATGCAGTCGATGATTGTTCAGTAAAGGTGGGATGCGGATATGGATTTTGACGGGCTATCTGTAGATCAAGCGCCGCCCATATCAGCACCGCTTAGATTTTTTTTAACGGCGCCGCTCTTTGGCATTTTAGCAGGAGTGTTGATTCTTTTTAGCGACGCACAAACTCTCTCAAGCCGACACTCTTTGGACGCAATTGCAATTGCGCATGCAATTACCATTGGATTCCTAAGTTTTGTGATGCTTGGAGCGCTTACTCAGATGCTTCCTGTTTTAGCCGGAGCAAAAATTGCCAAAGTCGGCACTGTTGCAGCGGTTTCACACCTGCTTTTGCTTTTTGGCACGCTTTTTATGATATTTGGTCTGCAAAACGCGCACTCAACACTTACTCTCGCGGCATCGCTATTTTTGGGAAGCGGTTTTTTGATTATGATAATCTCGATGCTCTCTGGACTGCTGAGGGTTAAAAATATGACTCCAAGCGTGAGAGCGATGATAACGAGCCTGATATTTGCATTTATGATAGTTTTGATTGGTGTTCATCTCCTCTCATCGTATGGATTGGACAAGTTTTCAGAACTACATCTGCTATTTTCAAATATTCACAGCGTATGGGCAATATTCGGTTTTGCGGGCATTTTGATTATAGGTGTTGCTTTTCATATTTTGCCTATGTTTTACGTTGCTCCCAGATTTAAAAAGTTTTGTAAACAAAAGGTTGTTTGGATTATAAGTATTGGTCTTTTTTTATGGCTTATTTGTAATCTCTATTTTGAGGAGTACGCAATAGCGGCAAAAATATGGGTGGCTCTGTTTTTCTGGGCGTTTGCAACCACCGTTCATATAAAACTGAATGCGCGCCGCCGTCCTATAAGCGATGTGACAGTATGGTACTGGAAAAGCTCGGCGATTTTTATGACGCTAGGCTCGTTTGCATGGGTAATAAACGACTTTTATGATGCCAAATATATTGTAGTCGTCTCGGTGCTGATAGGCGGAGGATTTATCTTCTCGATTATGTCCGGAATGTTATATAAAATAGTTCCGTTTTTAGTCTGGTTTCATCTTAACGCAAAAGGGTATATGAGCATACCTACGATGAACGAGATGATTGACAAAAGATTGGCAAAAATACAATTTATTCTCTTTATCGTCTCTATTATAGGGTTTGTAGTATCATTTTTTGTACCATCTTTGTTGGCTCTTTTTGCGGTTACATTTATTGCAAGCATGATAATATTAGAGTACAATATCGTCTCTGCGGTTTTGATTTATGCTAAAACTATTAAAACTAAGCCAGATTTTGACATGAGTATGTTTACAATGAAAGTGGAAAATTAAAAGTGAAAAATATTATTTTAGTCGGTTTTATGGGCGTAGGTAAGGGTAGTGTTGCTCGTGAAATTATCAAAATGTCTGACTACATGTCGATAGATACGGATGACTTGATAGAGAGTATGGAAAACAGAACTGTTAAAAAAATATTTGAAGAGAGCGGTGAGGAGTATTTTAGAGATTTAGAAAAAAAAGTCTCTTTATGGCTGCAAAACAATGTGACAAATACTCTTATCTCAACAGGCGGCGGATTTTATAAGCAAAAAAACTTAAAAGATATCGGCATCGTTGTTTTTTTAGCTTCCCCGTTTGATAAAATACTAAAGCGGATTAAAAGCCATCCCAATGCGTCCAAAAAACTTAAAAAGAGACCACTTCTAAGTGACCTCAAAAGGGCAAAGGAGCTCTACAAAGAGCGTTTGCCCGAGTATACGGCTGTTGCTGACATAACAATCGATGTGACCGACAAAAGCGCACTTGAGTGTGCTAAAGAACTTTTAGAAAAGGTAAAAACATATGCGTAAGATTTTTATATATTTGATGCTCGGCATCGCTCTAAATCTCTCTGCTTCAGAGATATCATGGGCAAAGGATTATCATGAGGGAATTAAGGATGCAAGAAAGGTCATAAAGCCTGTTTTGTTTGTCTCATCAAGCCATAAGTGTAAATATTGTGTAATATTGGACAACACTACATTCAAAGACGCTAGGGTTATAGAAGAGTTAAATAAAAATTTCGTCTCTATCATATCATACAGCGATGAAAAAGATTATATGCCTCAAGAGCTGTGGCAGCCGGGAACTCCTGCAATCTGGTTTTTAAAACCTAGCGGAGAGCCCTTATTTCAGCCACTTATGGGTGCCATGGATGCAGAGAATTTCTTAAAAGCGCTCTCAATAGTAAAAGAAGAGTTTAGCAAAGGAAAGAAGTAGATAATGATTTTTACAAATTCAAAAAGTAGCACTTTTAAAGCCCAGTTTGAGGAGCTTCTAGGACGCGGCAAGATGGACATGGAGCACGTAAGCGCTATTGTCTCAAATATTATAAGCGAAATAAAAAGTAATAAGAATCAGGCATTAAAAGAGCATATTGCGAAATTTGACAAGTGGACTCCAAAGAGTGATGATGAGTTAAAAATATCAATAGAGTCTATGGAGAAGGCATATAAAAATCTCGATGAAAAACTAAAATCTGCTCTGCATCTTTCCTATGACAGAATCAAAGTATATCATGAGAAACAAAAGCCGAGATCATGGTTTGATGATGAGCCAAATGGAACAATTTTAGGACAGAGAGTTACTCCGGTTGATAGTGCAGGGCTTTATATTCCAGGTGGAAAAGCCGCTTATCCTTCGTCATTATTAATGAATGTTATTCCGGCTCAGGTTGCGGGTGTCCAAAACATCGTAGTCTGCACACCGACTCCAAATAATGAGCCAAACGAGCTTCTTCTTGCCGCTTGCCATCTATGTGGTGTAACTCAAGTTTACAAAGTAGGCGGAGCAAGTGCAATCGCGGCTATGGCTTATGGGACCCAGACTGTTCCAAAGGTTGATGTGATTACGGGGCCGGGAAATATCTTTGTGGCAACAGCGAAAAAGATGGTTTTTGGCGATGTGAATATAGATATGATAGCAGGGCCGAGCGAGATAGGAATTTTAGCCGATGAGAGCGCAAATCCTTCTCATATGGCAATCGACATGTTGTCTCAGGCTGAGCATGATGAGATGGCAAGTTCTATCCTGATAACTCCGTCGCAAAAGCTGGCGGATGAGGTTAAGATTGAGATTGAAAATTGGCTAAAAAAGCTTCCACGTGAAGCCATAGCCAGAAAATCCATCGAGGAGCGCGGGGCGATAATCGTGACAGCTGATATGGAAGAAGCAATCACTCTTATGAACCAAATTGCGCCTGAGCACTTGGAAGTTGCAACGATGTCGCCTTTTGAGCTGCTTCCGCTCATTAAGCATGCCGGAGCGATTTTTTTAGGGCATAACACGCCTGAAGCGATCGGCGATTATGTGGCGGGGCCAAATCATACGCTTCCAACAGGTGGAACTGCCAAGTTTTACTCTCCTCTTGGAGTTGAAAATTTTATGAAAAAAACATCCATTATCTCCTTTAGCCAAAAAGCTATAAACGAGATAGGCGAAGAGTGCGCACTTATAGCCAACATAGAGGGGCTTACGGCGCACGAGCAGTCAGTCAGAGTAAGACTTAAAAAATAAAACTAGTTTTGCCTTTATAAGAGATGATAAAAATTAATATGTAAAATGCCCTTATATTTTAATATAAAGGCATTATCATGTTACATCCTGCTTCAGTACACTTCGCGGTGGTTTTACCACTAATAGCTCTAATCATAGGCTTGGTTTATCTTCTTAAGCCAAGTGAGACACTTCAAAAAATATCTACAGGCTTCATACTATTTGCTGCAATTTTTGTTGGCATTGCATTTTTTACAGGTAAAGAAGACGCCGGAGCAGTTTTTGAATTTCTCTCAAGCAATGGAAAATCAGCTCTTGGAGAGCATGCAAAACTTGGAAAATATTTGGCAATAGCTATGGGTTTGGTAGCAGTTATTAATCTATTTGGATATTTCAAAAAACTTTACAGAGTAGAACTTTTATCAATCGTTTTGGTTGCCTTCATTAGTGTCGGTGTGCTTTATCAAGGAAAAATGGGCGGAGAAATTACCTATAAGCATGGTGCTCATGTAGAGGGATATACAGAGGGAAAAGCTTGTCTTGAAGAAAAAGCTCTGTTTGAAGACGATGAGGATGATGAAGAGTAAAGTAAAATTTTCAAATATGCACAGCAGCAAAAATTATTATAAAATTATCACATTTTTATAACTAATTTAAGCTTTATATAGGTAGTATTCTCTCAATGAGAATTCCTATTATTTTAAAATAAGGAATTCTTTTTTAAAAGATTAACTATAGTTATAAATCTTAACATTTGTCTATTAAAAGGCTACAAGGAGAATATATGCAATTAGGCTTCCTAGTTGACTTACATCTGTGTATGGGATGTAAGGGGTGTGAAATCGCATGTAAAGTGGAAAATGAAGTTCCGCTTAGTACATGGAGACTTCGTGTTAAATATGTTGATGTCGGAACATTTCCCGAAACAAAAAGAACATTTACACCTTTAAGATGTAACCACTGCGAAAATGCGCCGTGTGAGAGAATTTGTCCGGTTAGTGCACTTCACTATCTTGAAAACGGAATCGTAAATATCGATAAAGAACGCTGTATTGGCTGTGCAGGCTGTGTTATGGCTTGTCCATACGGAGCAATTTACATTGACCCTCAAACGCAAACCGCAGATAAATGTACATATTGTGCGCATAGAGTTGCTTCTAGCATGATGCCTGCTTGTGTTGTTGCTTGTCCTGTTGAGGCAAATATATTCGGTGACCTTGAAGATCCAACTTCAAATATCTCAAAATATATTCAAGTTAATCAAGGCGGAGTTCAAGTTCGTAAGCCTGAAAAAGGAACAAACCCTCACCACTATTATGTAGGCGGCGGAAATGTCACTCTTAATCCTCTTGCTTCTCATAGAACAAACGGACATTCACTGTTTAACAATATAACAACACTTCCAGTTGGAGGACACCACTAATGGTACATGAAACATTAGCAGCGACAAATGCTGTAGTTACTTTAGACGTAGCACTTCCTGGTATAGTTTGGCCTTGGCTGGTCACGGTTAATATGTGGGCTAAGAGTATAGGTACAGGCGTTATTTTTATGCTCTTTATGCTTCTTAGAATGCATCCTGAATCAGTTAAAAACTTAAGACTCCCAAGTGCAATAGCAGCATTTGTTTTTATTAACATTTTCTTACTTTTCACATTGGCTGACTTACATCAACCGTTTAGAATGTGGCATATATTTGTCTATCCACACTGGAATTCTGCTATCGCGGTAGGTTCTTTTATGGCTTCTGCATTCTTGGGTCTTTTAACTCTTCTTGCGTTCTTGGCATTTAAGAAAAATAATGAGTTATTTGACAAAGTTCTTCTTTGGACAACAATTCTTGCTATTCCGGTTACGCTTTATACAGCTTCATTGATGGCTCAGTCTACGGCACGTGAACTATGGCAAATGCCGGCTGAATCAGCTCAAATGATTTTAGCAGCACTGCTTGCGGGTTCTGCGTTTATGCTTCTACTTGGTGGCAATAAATTTAGCGATGAGGCTAAAAACACTTTAGGCGTTGTTTTAGGACTAAGTGCGCTTATGGCATTTATTATCTACATGTCAGAATATATCTTCGGACCTATGAAGGCTGAAGAGATTGCAGCGACTATCGGATACATCAAAGGTGATGGACCTTATGCTGTTATGTTCTGGCTTGGCCAATGGATGACTTATATACTACCGATGCTGTTTATAGTACTAAGCAGAGTCAGTAAGTCTGATGCTATTTTAAAACTAGCAGCAATTTTAGCGTTAGTTGGTTTGGCAATAGTTAAACATGTATGGCTAATGATTCCACAATTATTACCAATGAGTTAGGGAGAATATTGAATGTATTTAGAAAGTAGAAGAACATTTTTAAAAGGCGCTGCATTTACCGTTGCAGGCGCAACTATAGCAAGAGGCGTATTTACTACTGATGCTATTGCAGAATCGGTAAGCAACAGCAAGTTTACAAATACTCCGGACTCGCTATCGTTTTATCCTCCAATGAGTGAGTGGAATGATTTTAAAGAGTTGGACGGTGATGACTGGAAAAGAGGCGGAATTGATCGTCATGGCGTTAGAAGTGAATCAAATCCTGATGGTATTGAAGTTAACGATTATGCAATCGTTCCTACTGCATGTTCAAACTGTGAAGCGTCATGTGGATTAACTGCTTGGATTGACAAGAAAACATTTACTGTTAAAAAGTATATGGGTAACCCTTTTCACCCTGCTTCTCGCGGTCGCAACTGTGCAAAAGGTTATGCTGTTCAATCTCAAATGTATGATCCGGATCGTATAGCATTCCCACTAAAGCGTGCTCCAGGTTCTGCACGTGGTGAAGGTAAGTGGATTCGTACTACATGGGACGAGGCAATGACAACCATCGGTAAAAAGATGGGGGACACGATAAAAGTGGGTGATGAGCTCTCTAAAAAATCTATCATGTATCACGTTGGTCGTCCGAATGAGAATGGTTTTACACCTCAAATTTGGCATACACTCGGTCAAGATTGTACAAACTCGCATACAAACATCTGTAGTTCTGGCGGGCGTACTCCTACAATTCAGTGGGCAAATGATGATAGAACATCTCCAGACTGGGCAAACGCAAAACTGCTTTTCCTAAACTCATCACATGCTGCTGATGCGGGTCACTACTTTGCTCAATCTGCTGCATTTATTGCTGAGGCTAGAGCTAAGGGCGCTAAGATGGTTGTTATGGACCCTCGTCTTTCAAACTCGGCTGGTATGGCTGACCTTTGGATTGCTGCATGGCCTGGAACTGAGCCCGTAATCTATCTTTATTTGACAAACAGAATTCTAAGTGAAAACAAAGTAGATAGAGAGTTTGTTAGAAGATGGTTAAATTGGGAAGTATTCTTAGACAATAAAAAATATTTAGAGTTTATGGTAAGCAAAGGTTATATCTCAAAAGTTCCGGATGGTGACGATTTTGATACGTTTATAGAGGTGCTAAAAGAGCTGTATTCTCCTTATACTTTAGACTTTGCAGTTAAAGAGACACACGTTCCTGCATATAAATTAGAAGCACTCTATGATATGTTTATTTGGGCAGGGTCTGCAATATCTACATATTTCTGGAGAGCAACAGCTGCAGGTAACCGTGGCGGATGGATGAGCGGTCGTTCAGGATATCTTTCGCTTGCACTTCGCGGTGCTATCGGACCTGAGGGTGGTACATTCTTCCACCACTGGCATGTTATATCTGTCGGCGGAAAGGGCGGAAGCTCAACTGTCGGACAAGGCAAGCGTGGCGCTAATGTAGCTCCTATCGATGTTTATAATGAACTATCTTGGCCGCCGGAATGGCCAATTTCGACTTATGAGATGTCATACCTGTTGCCACACCTTCTTGCTGATAAAAAATGGCAGCAAAAGTGGATAGACAAAGGCCTTAAAGTTCCTCAGAAGCTTGCTGTATGGGTTCCTCGTATGTATAATCCTGTTTGGATTAATCCGGATGGATTTAGATGGATTGATACTCTTAAAGATGAGTCTAAGATGGAACTTACGTTTAATCTCTCTCCGATATGGTCTGAGACTAACTGGTATGTTGACTATATCCTTCCTGTCGGTCTTGCAGGTGAGAGACATGACCAGCACTCTGAGGCTTCTATGCCTGCACGTTGGACATCGTTCCGTCAGCCGGTTATGAGAGTTGCACTTGAAAAAGCTGGATGGAAACCAAATAATCCAAACCGTGCTACACTAGAAGCTCACATTAAAGCTGGGCTTGGTGAAGTTTGGGAAGAGAATGAGTTCTGGATAGAGTTATGTGTTAACTACGTTGACCCTACAGGTGAACTTGGTATTAGAAAAATGTGGGAGTCTAAAAAGAATCCTGGCAAACCTGTTACGATTTCAGAGTGGTATGATGCTGCATTTGGCGACAACTTGCCAAATCTTAAAGCAACGGCTACATCTGATGATAGATACAAGAACTCAGAGTTCCCTGTTTATGAGTATATGAGAGATTACGGCGCTTGGATGGAAGAGAACAACATCTACTCTGCACAAGAGCGTGAAATCAAAGACGAGGGAGATAGTTATATTTCTCACGGGCATAAATACAGCAAAAGCGATGTGACGATTAACAAGAGAACGGGCGTTATGACTGCTGAATCTCATGGCAAGAAAAAATCTATCGGTATCGTTGTTGATGGTAAGAAGATGGAAGGTTTTGCAACTCTTGATAAGAAGCTTGACTTCTTCTGTGAGTGGCTTGCTGATGATTGGAAGTGGCCTGAATACGCTATTCCTTTCTATCCAAGAAATGAGCAGGAGAAAAAAGAGATGCTTCATATCGTATCACATGTAAACCACTCTTTTATGACAGAAAAAGACTCATACGCGCTTAACACAGTTTTCCGTCTGCCGTATAATATTCATACGCGTTCTGCTAACTCTAAGCACCTTATGGAGATTTCGCAAAATCATGACCCTATCTGGATCTCAACTGGAGATGCGGCTCGTCAAGGATTTAAACGCGGAGATGCTATTAGAGTTAGAATAGTGGATAGTTTGACAGGACTTGAGTCAGGTTATTTCGTAGCAATGGCAATACCTACAGAGGGCGTCCTTCCTGGAACACTTGCTTGTTCACACCACGGCGGAAGATGGAAACTAGTTAACTCCGTATCTATTCCTAATGGTGTAACTGATGGAAAAGTTGATTCGCAACCAATAGCAAGAAATATGAACGATCCTAAATTTATGGCTCACTCACCTGAAAATGCAGGTAAAGATGGCGCTCAAATCAAGATTGAAAATTATAACGGCGTAGGTGGAATCAACAGCTTTGGTGTTCCAACAGCCGAGCTTCAAATGGATGGAAAAGAGGGTAAACTCAAGTACGTTGAGGGTATCAAGCCTTTCCACAGTGAAAGATTTGCTGATTATAATAGAGACAGTGCAAATATTTGGTGGGATGGACTAAGCGGTTCATGGCAAAATGCTGTTGCTGCTCCGCATCCAGACCCAATATCTGGTATGCACTGCTGGCACCAAAAAGTTATTTTAGAGCCTGCGCAAGCTGGTGATAAAATAGGCGATATCTTTGTAAACTATGACAACAACTTTAAAGTTTATGAGGGTTGGAGAGATCAGCTTACTCGCGGGTTGGATGAGAACTCTACGCTTAGACGTCCAGAGCATATCAAGCGCCCATGGGTACCTTTATCTCATCAAGCGTACGTAGTTAAAATAACTAAATAGCAGCAAGGGACATTTGTCCCTGCCGTTAAAACGAACAAGTACGTTTTAATTCACAACAATTAAAACCCTGCCAAAAACATTCTTAACCACAATCCTAACGTAGTCGTATATCCTACATCACTAAAGAAGACTTCACCGTTTTTATCATAAATAATTGTTGTTGGAAATACTGACACGCCGAGTTTATTTGCCATTCTTCCATCCATATCATTAAGAACCCTAAAATTTAAATTTCGGCTTTTTAGGTACTCTTCTATTTCTAAATCATTTCCAGATTTTATGGCAATTGTCAAGACGTTATTGCTCTTAGATATTGTTTGTATATTAGGCGCTTCTGCTTTACATGTAGGACACCAAGTTGCCCAGAAATAGATTAAAATAGGTTCATTTTTAGGCAATGCATATGAGGTATTATTTAAAAGCACAACGCTTGAGATATTTAACGACTCTTTGTTTAAGTCATTGCTTCTATATAGGCTCAATGCGTTGGCAAAAATAGTCATAACAAGAACAAAGAGAAGAATCTCTTTAATATATTTAATCGCTTTATCTTTCATAATAGTCATCTTTTTGTTAAGGTTAACAAAATAGTAATCATATATTGCTAACATTACATAAATATAGGAGATTAGTATGTTTATAAAAGCAATTTTGGCGATGGGTTTACTGTTTTTTATGGGTTGTTCACAAAAAGAGCTCAGTAGCAAGCAGGTAATGTTTCAGAGTGTTGATGAGAAAGATGCGGTTTTGCTTCAAGATGGCGCAGATAAGAACCACTGTCCTAGATGCGGAATGGATTTAGTCAAATATTATAAAACAAGCCATAGTGCTTCCCATGAGAATAAAATTTATCAATACTGTTCCATTCACTGTCTTGAAGAGCATTTAGGGGATGGTGTAGAGCTTAAAAATCCAATGGTTGTAGATGTAGCCACTTTAAAATTTATTGACGCTACAAAGGCTTATTATGTAGTAGGCAGTAGGGTTAGAGGGACGATGAGCAAAATAAGCAAATACGCTTTTTCAGGTCAAGATGATGCGCAGAAGTTTCAGACTCAATACGGCGGCGAGATAATGGATTTTTATAAAGCGTTGGAGGTTGCAAGAGGAGATTTTAAAAATTATAGATAACTATAATTTAAAATTTCCAGACTGCTTTTTTTAAAGCATAATACCTTTTATAGTAAAAAAGAGAATTCCTGCAAGTACCGCAGCAACAGGGACTGTAATTAGCCATGCAGTAACTATTTTTTTGATAGCATCTCTTCTGACAAATTGGACTTTTTTGGCTTTTTTAATGTTTTTCTTTGTAGATTTGATTATTCTTTTTTCATTCTCGATTAGTTTGTAAAGATCAACTATCCTTGCATAGTCCGATTGAGTTTTTTCGCTTTTTTCCTGCAACTCTTTTAGCTCGGCTTTGTATGCATCTCTGTTAATCTGCTCATCTTTTATAATGAGAACATCCTCTTCAATTGTATGATTGTTTTCATCTTTTATGTGTAGCCACTCTCTTAAAAAGCCCACACCAAATATTCCCCCAATTGCGATGTGCGTAGAGCTAACGGGAAGACCGAGCTGAGAAGCTATAATAACGGTTACGGACGCTGACATGGCAATAGAGAAGGCTCTTATCTGGTCTAAATCAGTTATCTCACTGCCAACTGTTTTGATGAGTTTTGGACCGTATAGTGCAAGACCAAGTGAGATTCCAAGTGCGCCTACGCCCATTACCCATAACGGAATAGAAGCACTAGAAGATACACCGCGATTTACTACAGCATCATTAATTGCAGCTAATGGTCCAATGGCATTTGCAACGTCATTTGCGCCGTGTGCAAAACTAAGAAGAGCCGCTGCAAAAATAAGAGGAATAGTAAATAGAGTATTTACAGAAGTTTTTGTATTTTGCAGGGTCGTAGTATTTGAGCTAACCCTTTTTTTAACGAAAAAATAGACAATTATCGCAACTAAAACGCCGATTGTAAGTGCTGTTGTAAAAGCCGGTTTTTTTGTAACTTCGAAAGAAATAAGAGGCAACATGTTGATAGACTCTATTATTTTAGGCCATATCTGCTTGACGCCCTTAAGTATTAGGTATGTTACAAATGCTAAAGACATAATTGCTACAAAGACAGGAACGTAAGTTTTGGCAGCCTGTACCTTGTCTTCTTTAAAAACAATAGATTTTTTGATAGCAAATAAAAATGCAGCGGCGATAATTCCGCCTAAAACCGGTGAGATTATCCAAGAAGCGACTATGCCGCCCATTGTACCCCAGTCGACTACGCCAAACCCTGCAGCTGCTATTCCTGCTCCCATAACAGCCCCAACGATTGAGTGTGTTGTAGAGACTGGAGCTTTCATAATTGTTGCAAAGTTTAGCCAAAGAGCTGCAGCAAGGAGTGCGGCCATCATTGCCCATATAAAAGCATCAGGATTGCCACCAAACGCAGAGATGTCGATAATGCCGTTTTTTATTGTCTTAACGACTTCGCCGCCTGCAATAAGTGCGCCGGCAGCTTCAAAAACAGCAGCGATAATAATTGCCATAGTAAGAGTCATGGCCTTTGAGCCAACTGCTGGACCGACATTGTTTGCTACGTCGTTAGCTCCGATATTCATCGCCATATATGCGCCGATTAACGCGGCTACAGCCAAGAACATACTATTAGAGATTCCGCCGTTGCTTAGAAAGGTAAATGTTAAAACACCAATCATAAAAAAAAGCGCAAAGCCTAATCTTGTAAAGTCTGCAGCACTTTTTTTAAGCGCCTGCTTTTGGAGTCTGGCAATAGTTTTAATTTCCATTAAACACCTTTTTAATTAGTGGTGTAATTGTATTGTAATAAAATTTATAAAGTTATTACAAGCTGGATTTTAAAAGAACTAATCTGCTTTTATATAGGCTTTTATTATCTTTTGTGTTTCAAGGGGTCTGTCTCCGCCTCTTTGTCCGAGCGTTGCGACGTTTTCAAGTTTTTTCACATTACTCATGGTTTGCGCAGTAACTTGACCAAAAATTGTATGATAACCGTTTAGCCATGGAGCAGGGGCTGTAGTTATGAAAAACTGGCTACCGTTTGTGTGAGGACCTCTGTTTGCCATAGCAAGGATACCGGGTCTGTCAAAAATTTTATTTGTAAACTCATCTTTGAAATCTTTTTTCCAGATGCTCTCTCCGCCTCTGCCGGTTCCGCTCGGATCTCCGCCTTGAATCATAAAATCTTTAATAATTCTGTGAAATATAAGACCATTGTAATAGCCATTTTTTACATGAGTAGTAAAGTTCTCTACAGCCATAGGAGCAACTTCTGGAAATAACTCTATTTCTATTACTCCTTGGCTAGTCTCTAAAACAACATGCGGGTTTTTCTCCTGTGCACTAAGATTTACCGAGAACAACATCAGTAAAATAAGCATAATTTTTTTCATTTTTTCTCCATTTTTTGTATATAGGTACTATATTGTATCTATTTTTATTAAAATTTAAAATGTAAAAAGTGGCTTTTTAGGAGAGCGCTGTAAGAAATGTGTGAGTTTATTTAGAGAGGACTTTACCGCAAGTAAATTGCGGCAAAGCTAGGTTTTATTTACCAGCAGCAACGCGGTCTTTAAGACCTTTGCCAGCTTTAAATTTAGGAACCATTTTATCTTTAGTAGAATAAGACTTGTTAGTTCCAGGAACTTTACCGCTTTTTCCTTTTTGTAATGAAGCGCTAAAGCTTCCGAATCCTACAAGAGAAACATCCTCTTTTTTTACCAATGCAGATGCCACTGCATCTGTGAATGCTCTGATAGCTGCTTCAGCTTCAACTTTAGTTTTGTATTTACCACTTGCTTGCACTAGTTCAACGAATTGAGCTTTATTCATAAATCTACCCTTGAATTTATAAAGATTTTCCGAAACTACCTAGGTCTTAAAATAAAATTTCAGAGCAAGGCAATTCAGCTATAGACACTTTATAGTTTATTTGCTTAAAGATTTCTTCTTTTTATCAAAAAATGATAAAAAATATGAAGTTTTTCTCTTTTTAAGTCCGAATTTTGCACGTTTGAGTAGTTTTGCAGCAACGCTGCTAATCTTGCTAGCTATAATTAAAGAAGATAATTCTCTCATTTTTTTATATCTATCATCATGCGTATGGATAGATAAAAACACTTCCTCCAAACCGTCTCTCTCTTGCTTTGTTAGTGCGCTCATAAACTCAATCCTTAAGGTTATTGATTTTTCTTACAGCTCTAATAATCTCTTCATCTTCAAGCTTGCCTAGCATCTGCATAACCGTGATTGCCGCTTGAGGCTTTGCACGTCCTAGCTTCCAATCTTGGTATGTGCGCATAGATATTCCCAATGAATCAGCCATATCTTTTAGGGATATTTTCTTTCCATTATTTTTGGATTCTATGGAGTTATGAAGAATATTAAACAGATCATTAATTTGCATGGAGTGATTGTACGGAATAAATACTTAAATATACATTTAATTTATATAAATATAATAAAAAAATACTAATTTATACTATAAAATATATAATTAATTTATAATACAGTGTATAAAATATTATTTAAAGTATATAACACACGGAATATCGTATTTAATATAAATAAAAAATTCCTATTTATAATGGAAGATAAAAAAATGGGATAAAAAAAGGGAGTTTTTAAGAGTCTATGGAGATTTTTTTGTTTGTTGGATGAAGGGTAATGTAGTTGTCGGATTCTACGAGATAAAAGGGCTCATAAGCTCTCTCTTCGGTTTTAAATATAAGCTCTTCCCCGTTATTTGATGTAAAGTTAATCGTATTAAGCCCTCTTAGAGGTTCCTGAATTGTGATTTTTGCGTGTTTTACACAGTTTATTATCGCATTTTGTTGCGCTTTTAGCTTGTCAATCTGCTCTTTTAGAGCTGGAACCTCTGAGAGAGTATGTTTTTTTACGCTCTCAAGCCTGTATTTTAGATCTTCCATCTCATTGTCTATAAAGTTATATCTGCTGTTAAGAGTAGGAATATCTTTATAGTTAATTTTAAACAGATTATCTTCTCCGCTTACAAGTCTGATGGTAATGGAGTTTGACGCATAGACCTTGAGATTGTTCTTAACATGTCCTATCGTTACGTTTTCCGCATAAACGGTCCCGCCAAGAGAGCTTTCTATCTCCACGTTAGTTGCATGAACTTCTCCGCCTTCAAGAAGCTTTATTTTTGCGCTATGGCATCTAAGTTTGCCTTTATGCCTGTTGATGCTTGCAAATTTTGATTCTTGTGATGAGTCTTGGTGTGTTGCGCCATCAATTGTAAGATTGACTGCCCTCAGCTTTGATTTTGCGCCGACATGCCCGCTTATGTGGATTGTCTCCGACGTCAGTGCTACGCCTTCTCCAAGACTGTCAAGCGAAGTGTCGCTTTGTGAAATTATCACCTCTATATTATTGGCTTCATCTTTTGCCACAGAGTCTTGAACGCGGGAGAGGTGCTGCATCTTTATTTTATTATCAATGTAGAAATCATCTTTGTCAAAATGAACATATCCTTTTATTTTGCTCTTATAGATTTTTCTCTCATCATTCTCTATAATCTCAATGCTTTGTTTATCAATATTGCATTTTAAGTCGTCACTGTTTTTTAGGTAGTCGTTATCGATAATTTCGCCAAATGCATTTAGACCGTTTCTTCCAAAAACAGGTTTTATAAACTCGACAAGCACCTCTTTCTCATCAACCTCTATCACCTGATGATTTGTCTCTTTGTCTAAAAAACGCATAAGAAGCTTGCTGTTTCTTCTTACTTCAGGTTCTATTCCCTTAAAGAGCGGGATTTTGATTTTTTTAACAAACTTTCCACCATAGAGATATTTTACAAAAGCTTTGAGTTTCTCTCTCATCTCTTCATCAAAAATATTGATTAATATATTGTTTGTCGCTTTTATATTATTAAGCTCTTTTAGAAGCAGCAGATATATCTCTTTTGGCTGATATTGTTTATATGGAATTTGAGATTCAGGATGCAAGATGATTGCCGGAGTGGCGTTATTGTCAGAAAAATTTATATTATAGTTAAGTTTAATTGGGCGTTTAGGGTTCTGTTTTATCGTAATGGTATATATCTGCTTGAGTCTTACATGTTCGTTTACCATTTTTTCATGATTGCTAAAGTAGCCCATGGCATCCTCAACGTAGAGTACAAAATCATTATCGGCGATTGTTTTTATATATGTTTCAACGCCATCGATGTTAAAAGAGAACTCCAGAGGCGAGCAGTTGTTCTCTGCTGCAAATTTGTTTATTGAAGCGACGATATTTTTGGTTTTTATTTTTTTAGTAAGCAAGCAAATCACTGTAGTCGTATTTTGAAAAATCAAGGTAGAGTTTGCCGTCTTTGTGGATTACTCTTGAATCGTTGTCGTAAGCATCCAAAAATCTTTTTTTAATGGTTTTTCTTTGATAAGATTTGATTTCAAGGGACCTTAGATAATCTTTTAGCTCGACAAGCTCTTGAATCTCTTCAAACTCAGGCTCATTTTGATGATTGAGGCTTTCTATTTCGTGTACCTCATGTATAGTTGCACCTGCTCTCTCAAGCTTCATTTTTTTGTCTATCAGCTCTAAAATAGTTTTTAGTTGAGCATCTTTTGTGCTGTAAATACGCTCAATTTTCTCTATCTCATCACGAAGCATCTGCTCTTTATCATCTATTAGTTTGTCTATTTTAGACTCTAACTGAGCAATTTTGTCTTTAAGGAAGCTGTTCTCTTTTTGATAGAGTGCTATAACGGTGGCAACGGTAGTTTTTGGCTTAGCTATTTGAGTGTTTTCTCTAGGAATAATATTTTTTTCTTGGTGAATCTCTTCTCTTTTTTCTCTATCAAGCGAGCTTCTAGTGACAATTATATAAGTCTTGCCCTCTTCAATAATATAGTTCAATTTTTTTGCTTTAATTTTGGAGTTAATCATCTCTTTGGACATCTTAAAATATTTGCAATATTCATCTATCGTTAGTCTCATCTCAATCCCCGATATTTTTTTGGTTATTTTAGCATAATAAGTTTTTATAAAAGTTATTTTAAATGAAGCCTATAATACAATTAGGCAAAAATTTTATAAAAAGAGTCTAAGAATGGGTGTTTTAAATATTGTAAAGTCAGGGGTACTGTTTGGCGACGATGTGCAAAAAGTTTATCAGTATGCAAAAGATAATGGATTTGCCATACCTGCTATAAATGTTGTGGGAACTGATTCTATAAACGGTGTTTTGGAAGCTGCGGCAAAGGTAAACTCTCCCGTGATTATTCAATTTAGCAACGGCGGAGCATCGTTTTATGCAGGAAAAGGTCTTAGTAATCAAGGTGAGAAAGCTGCAATAGCCGGCGCTGTTTCAGGGGCGCTGCATGTGCATATGATGGCGGAGGCATACGGTATTCCAGTTATTCTTCATACAGACCATGCAGCAAAAAAACTTCTTCCGTGGATAGATGCTCTTTTGGATGAGGGCGAGAAACATTATAAAACTCATGGCAAGCCTCTCTACTCTTCTCACATGTTAGATTTGTCAGAGGAGCCTCTAGAGGAGAATGTCGCAATTTGTAAAAAATATCTGCAAAGAATGAGCAAAATCGGCATGAGCATAGAGATAGAGCTTGGCGTAACAGGTGGAGAAGAGGATGGCGTTGACAACTCAAGTGTTGATAACTCTCTTCTTTATACTCAGCCTGAAGATGTTGCATATGCATATAAAGAGTTAAGCGAAGTTTCTCCAAGTTTTACAATTGCCGCATCTTTTGGAAATGTTCACGGCGTTTACAAGCCGGGAAATGTGGTTCTTACTCCAAAAATTTTAAATAACTCTCAGAAATATATAGAGGAAAAATTCGGCACAGGTAAAAAGCCCGTAAATTTTGTTTTTCACGGCGGTTCAGGCTCGACGCTTGAAGAAATTCGTGAGGCGATAAGCTATGGCGTAATCAAGATGAATATTGACACAGACACTCAGTGGGCTACATGGGTAGGTGTGAAAGATTATTATGAGAAAAATAGAGATTATCTTCAAGGGCAAATCGGAAATCCAGAGGGCGAAGATAAGCCTAACAAGAACTACTATGACCCTAGAAAATGGCTAAGAGACGGACAAAAAACTTTAGTTAAAAGAGTAGAAGAGGCATTTAGCGATCTTAACGCAATCGGTAGAAACTAAATAAAATTCTTGGGTTAAGCAGTTTTAAGAAACTTGCTTAGCTCTGCACAAAGCAGTTTGTTGTCAATGGGTTTAGAGATAAACCCATCCATTCCCGCACCTAAAAATTTCTCGATATCAGTGGTAAGAGCATTTGCCGTAACGGCTATGACGGGTGTTTTTTCCAAAGCGTTTTTGGCTTCATAGTCCCTTATCTGCATAAGCGCCCCGATACCGCTGAGTTCGGGCATGTTTTCATCCATTAAAACCAAATCAAATTTTTTCTCTTTAAACAGCTTTACTGCTTCTACGCCGTTGTTTGCAATATCGTAGCTTACCCCGTAACTGTCCAATATAAGGCTCATCAGCAGCTGATTTGTCTTATTGTCCTCGGCAATTAAAATATTTGCGCTAAATTTAATCTCTATATTCTCAAATTCATCCTTGGAGTTCTCATTCTCCTCAACAATGTTTTGTATTTTTTTTGGTGCAACTCTATCAATAGCTTCTATTATTGACATAGGTGTAAATGGCGCAAAGAGCGGCGCTATAAATTCGGCATTTGGCTGCTGCATGATGTTTGATTTGTATATTGCAATTGCCGACGTCTTTGCGTCTATTACTTTTTTATTGTTTGCATCATTTGGAATGTAAAAGAGTATGTCGTAAGATTCATCTGTATAATCTTGAAGTTCAAGCGTGTCTACAATTCCAAAAGCGCTGAGATATTTTTTTATAACTCCCCCAAATATGGTCTGCATCTCTTGGCAATTTAATATGGCAAATTTATATTTTTGAATTTTTGTCAAATCAACAAGCTCTTTTGGTGTTTGATCTATAACGTTTAGTGGAATTTTGAGCGTAAATGTAGAACCTACGCCCTCCTCGGATACAAAAGAGAGTGAGCCTTTCATCTGGTGTGCAAGTTTTGATGATATAGATAGTCCAAGCCCGGTTCCGCCATATTTTCTCGTTGTAGAGGTGTCTGCTTGAGAGAAAGGGGTAAAAATTTTATTTTGGCTCTTATGCGGTATTCCGACTCCGTTATCCTCCACCGAGACGATAAGTGAGGCGTTTTGTATGGAGATGTCCATTTTTACAAGTCCGCCCTCATTGGTAAATTTTATTGCGTTGCTTAGCAGGTTTGAAATTATCTGTTTTACTCTGGTCTCGTCTATGCTGATGTTTCTAGGCAAAGTAGGGTCGATAAAGGTGGCATAAGATATGTTTTTCTCATAAGCTTTTGAAGCAAAAAGAAGCGCGATGCTGCTAAATTCATCTACGGGGTCTATTTTTCGCGGCGTAATCGTAAATTTGCTGCTTTGAATTTTTGAAAAATCTAAAATGTCATTTATGATATAAAGAAGAGACGTGCCGCTTGTGCTAATAATATTGAGGTATTCCAGAGATTTTGCATCCTCAATTCTTTTCTCAAGGATTGTTACAAAACCTAAGATTGCATTTAGCGGAGTTCTTATTTCATGGGACATATTTGCTAAAAACTCATCTTTTGCATTCTCGGCTTTTATCGCATTATCTCTTGCCTTTGTTATCTCTTGTATCTGTTTTGTCAGCTCTGCAGTCTGTTTGGCAACCTTATCCTCAAGAGTTTTATTTAGATTCTCTAGTGAGTTTGTCTGCTCGGTAATTTTGTCGGATATCAGCTCCGTCAGCTCATTAAAAACGGTTTTGAGGTTTATAAGATACGGATTTGCCGGCTCAAAAGATGATTTTTCATAAAATATGCCGTCTTTCATAAGGTGAACTATCTGTGTCGTCTCGTTTATAAATCTTTTGTCTTTTTCGAGCTGTTTTTCAAGCGATGAAATCTGTTTGTTGATTTTATTTGCTATTGTACTTAGCTCATCTTTTGAGGTAATATCTATTTTTTTTGGAGCATAGCTTTTGAAGTTTAGAAAATTAAAGAATTTATCCATTCCGGAGTCTAGATTTTTGAGCGATTTATCAATTCCGCTTGCGAGCAGATAGGCCCCAAAAAGAAGAACAAACATTGTTGTAAGGGTAATAACGAGTTGATAGATAAAAGAGTTGTATAGCTCACTGTTTCTTGTTTTTATGTCTGAAACTATTTGAGAAAATATATCAATTCCTAGAGCGTGGTAGTCGTTGATTCTTTGTGTGGATACGCTCCACCATAGCTCCTCATCTATAGAAAACTTATCATTTTTAGAATTTTTAACGACTTTTCTCGCCTCGCTAAAGTAGTTGTTTGTGTTTTTTGCATCTATCTCTTCTAGCTTTTTATCAATTTTTGAGCTACTTAAAATAGTTTTGATATTTGCATGTAGATTGTATTGTGTCTCAAAAATTGTGTCGATTCTTTCCACATTTATCTCAGATAAACTGTTTCTATTTATTTGGAGGATTAAAGCTCTCTCTTGTCCGCTTATCTCTTGGAGCAGAAGAATTTTTTTAAATGCCATTATTCTCGTTTGAATCATCTCGTCGTTTGAGTAAAATTTTATACTTTCCACTAGCTCTAAAAGTTGACCGCTTGTGTATGAAAAGTAGGTAAACGAGTTCTCATGCGTCATCTCGTTGTTTGCTATGCTATCTCTTATATAAACAATAGATTTTAACAGGATGTCAACACTGTTTATTATCTCTTGGTTGGCTATTTTTAGGCGTTTTTCATTTAAATTCTTTATGAAAGTTTTGTAGCTTTCAATCGCTTTGTCGGTTTGCGCATGTTGTGTTAAAAGCATCTCCGTGAAATATAGATTACCATCATCAATATTTTTTATATTACTTGAACTCAATCCTCTCTCGAGTTGAAGCTCATGCAGCACGTTTGCGGTATGGTTCATTAATGTAGAAGAGGATATTAAAAGGTCATGATTTTGGTATGAGTTGTACTTATCTACTGCGTGATTAATGGAAAAAAGCAAAATAGTGACTATTGGAAGAACAGTCAGCAAGAAAAGCTTTTGTTTTATCGTCATTAACAGCCCAAAATAATTTAATTATAGTGAGCTATATTATAGTAATTTAGCTAAAATTACAAGCTAGGAAATGAAAATGAATGATAAAATATTTACAAAACCGATAAAAAAACAGTTTGAATTTGATGAAGAGGTTGCCGCTGTCTTTGACGATATGCTGCAGCGAAGCGTACCGTTTTATAAAGAGTCGCAGAAGATTACGGAGTTTTTCGCCTTTAAACAGTTGGAAAATGGCGGGATTGCTTATGATTTGGGCTGTTCTACCGCGACACTTCTTATAAATATTAGCAGAAAACTCTCAAATATAGCAACTCTCATAGGACTTGACAACTCTGAGGCGATGCTTGAACAGGCTAGAAAAAAGTGCGAAGCATTTAAGGCGGATATAGAGCTTGCAAACGCAGATATACTTGAGTATGAGTACAAAGAGGCAGACCTCTTCATCAGCAACTATACGCTTCAGTTTATCCGCCCTCTTATTCGTGAGGAGCTTGTTAAAAAAATATCTGCCTCGTTAAAAAAAGATGGTATGTTCATATTTAGCGAAAAGGTTATAAGCCACCATCCAAAGCTTAACAAAGATCTCATTGAGTGTTATTACGACTTTAAAAAAGAGCAGGGTTACTCAGAGTATGAGATAATGCAAAAAAGAGAAGCGCTTGAGAATGTTTTGGTGCCTTATAGTGAAGATGAAAATATTAAAATGGCAAAAAACTGTGGTTTTTCGCACTGTGAGGTAGTCTTCCGCTGGGCAAATTTCGCAACATTCATAGCTATAAAATAAAAAATACTGCACATTTTGTCGTTGATTTATCTCAATGTACCAGAGTACATTTTCAATAAACTGCCTCGAACTATTTTTGCGATTTTAATTTATAAAACTTCTTGCATAACTTAGATAGCTTTGTCATTCTTCCTCGCAATGATTGTCATTGCGAACGAAGTGAAGCAATCTAAAAAGAGGTTATGAAAGGACTCTTTTGTAGAAACCATTTACCTTCACCAAACATTTCCTTTTGGTCTTTCTTCTTCGGTTCCGACAACATCGTCGACAACTTCATCTTTTTTTTTGCCAAGCTCTTCATAAGTGATAATATCATCTTTGCCGCACTCTTTGTGGTAGTAGCCCTGAAGGTCGTAATACTCTTCGCATTCGCTGTAATATTTAGCCGAAATTCCGTGTTTATTAAAACATCCCAAAAACAAGAACAGTGGTAAAGTAAGTAGTAAATATTTTGTCATGGTCGTCTTTAAGCAAATACCAATCCAATTTTTTCAAACTTTAAAACTCTCTTTTGTTTTGCAGTATTGTGTTAAAAAACATTCGTTGCATTTTGGGTTTTTTGCTTTGCAGATATAGCGTCCAAAAAGTACCATTCCCTGATGGAGTGTGCGGAGATTGTTTTTGAATTTTTTGACAAGTGTTGCTTCTGTTTTAATGGCTGTCGTATCATCGCTAAGACCAAGGCGGTGCGAGACGCGAAATACATGTGTGTCAACCGCCATCAGATTGGCTCCTGTGTACTCTATCATCACGACATTTGCGGTTTTTTGTCCAACACCGCCAAGAGTTACGAGCTCTTTTTCATCCATCGGAATCTCTCCGCCGTAGATCTCTGTGACTCTTTTTGCCATCTCAATTAGGTTTTTTGCCTTGTTGTTAAAAAATGAGCAGCTTTTAATAAGCTCTTTTAACTCTTCTATATCAGCTGTTGCCAAAGTTTTTGGATTTGGATATTTTTCAAATAGGGCAGGCGTGATTATATTTACTCTTTTATCTGTACATTGTGCTGAGAGCGCAACCGCAACAACCAGTTCGTATGCATTTTTATAATCAAGTTCAGTTACCGCATCACTGTAATTTTCGATAAAAAGTCGATGAATCTCTTTAATTTCTTCTTTTGTGGCTTTTTTCATGACGCAATTATATATAAAATGCTCTTCGTTTAATAATCATTAGTATTAACAAACTAAAATTTTTCCAATTAAACAAGGTAAAGTAATGAATACAGTAACAAAAATCGTAACGTCTTTAGCTATGCTCTCAAGCATCTCAATGGCACAAACACTCGTAACGGTCAACGGAACCGCTGTTACTCAACAAGATGTTGAGAGAGAACTTATGGCTGCAACGCAAGGCAGATTTAATCAGGTTCCAGCGGAAAAACAGGCAGAGTTTAGAAAGCAGGTTTTAGAGCAGTTAGTTGCAAAAGAGCTAGTGTATGATGATGCCAAAAAGAGCGGTGTTTTAGAGTCACAAGAGTACAAAGATAAGTACGCGGAAGTAACTGAGAGAATTAAAAAAGAGATTGCTATTCAGGTTTGGCAAAAAAGAGAAGTTGATAAAATTGCAGTTTCAGACGCTGATCTTAAGAAATATTATGACGCAAATAAAGAAGAGTTCGTTGAAAATGAAAGCGTTAATGCTCGCCATATTCTAGTAGAAAAAGAGGCAGACGCGAAAAAAGCTATCGCAGAACTTAAGCCGCTCAAAGGTGATGCACTTAAAAATAAATTTATTGAAATTGCAAAAGCAAAATCAACATGTGCAAGTGCCGCTGAAGGTGGAGATTTGGGTTATTTTACTGCAGGACAGATGGTTCCTGAGTTTAATGACAAAGCATTTTCTATGAAAGCTAAAGAGTTTACGATGGAGCCTGTAAAGACTCAATTCGGATACCATGTAATCTATATCGAAGATAAAAAAGCAAAGACGACAAAGAATTTTGCTGAGGTAAAACCGTTTATCGAGCAGAGACTGAAAATGGAAAAAGCAAAAACAGTTATGATGGCAAAAATGAAAGAGTTAGAGAAAAAAGCTCAAATCAAATAATTTTATGAACTCTCTCATATCTAAAATAACTTTAGAGGGGAGAGCTTTTTATGTTAAAAGAGATGATTTGATAGACCCTTTTTTAGCAGGTAACAAGTACCGCAAACTATACACACTTTTGCAAACTCCCCCAAATAAACTTAGTAAAATTATCTCCTACGGCGGAACACAGTCAAATGCAATGCTCGCAATTGCCGCGATGTGCAAAAACAAAGGCTGGGAGTTTACATATTATACAAAACCTATGAGCGATGCGCAAAAAAATGAAAATAGTGGCAATTTTTATCATGCCAAAAATCTTGGAATGGTACATGTAGAAATCCAGCAGCAGTTTTATAAAGATTTTATAGCCTCTTTGAGATTTAATCTTGATGAAAAAACATTTGTTATTGACCAAGGTGGTGCGGTAGAAGAGGCAAGACTTGGACTGGAAGTTTTAGCGGATGAGATAAGAGAGAGCAGTTTGCATGTCAAATCTTTAGCCACTCCATCAGGAACAGGTACGACGGCTCTTTATTTGGCTCTTTGCTTACCGGAATACAAAGTCTATACAACACCTTGCGTAGGTGATGCTGAGTACCTAAGAGAGCAGATGAGCGCACTTCATGAGATGCCGAAAAATATGACTATTTTAGAGCCACGAAAAAAATACCATTTCGCAAAACCGTATAGAGAATTTTTAGAGATGCAACAAAAACTTTTGTCTGCCGGAGTTGAGTTTGACCTGATTTATGCGCCAAGTCTTTGGATGTGTTTAGTTGAGCAGACGGATGAAGAGATTTTATATATTCACAGCGGCGGAGTAAGCGGAAACGAGAGCATGATGCGCAGATATAAGCAAAAAGGGCTGGTTTAGAGTATAGATACTATTTTATTTTTTTTGTTATCGTGATCTTTAAAGAGCTCTTCAATTTGAACATCTAAAATTTTAGCTATTTTTATAATATGTTCTAGACTAAAATGCTTTTCTCTTTTGCAGCTCTCGGCATTGGTGTAAAAAGTTGCCGTTGTAAACCCCATAGATAGGGCTACTTTTTCCTGTGTTAATTTTTTTTCTAGCCGAAACTTTTTTATATTTTCTGATATAAGTTTGTATTGATACTCTATCTCTTCTTTGGTAACATCAGAAAATTCTTTCAAAATTATAACCTATAAGTTAAGTATAAAAAAAGAATAGTAGGGATAAAATGATTTTTATGTTATAACCAATAGGTTATTATTAAAGAGATTGGTAAGCAAATTGTCAATTTTAAAGGAAATGAGTAAAATGTTATTTAAAAGCAGTTATCTTATGGGTGGAATTATAATTGTTGGAACACTGTTTTTTAATGGATGTGCTGGTGTAAGCATGAGCTTAGAGCCAAAAAATGTCGGCACCATAAAAAGATTCCCTGAATTCAAAAATGGTGCAAATATGGTTTATATTCCCTCTAAAGAGGAAATAAAGACGGTAAATTTAGGTGATAACCTATATGAAGAATATTATGTGCGTACATTTGATACCAAAAGCGTATTTGTTGAAGAGTCTGCTCAAGAATCTACAGCTTTGCATATTGTTTAGTTGACACAAATAATGATATGCAATTTGATATGTTTAGAGCTTGTCATCATCCAGAATATGTTAAACTTGATAAACCTATAAAATATCATATTAAGCGAACTCCAGAGGTCATTACGCAAGATTCATTCAAATATCAAGTTTTGTATCAAGGTAAAGTTGAAAATAAAATTAAAATATCGTTTAGAGAGTTTAAAAATGATTTCATTAGGCCAGCATTCACACAAGACATAGAGTATGCATTAGAGTCTGATGGAACAACCATAATAGGATTTAAAAATCTTAGAATCAAGGTTTTAAAAGCAACTAATTTCGATATAACCTATAAAGTTGTCCAGTATTTAAAATAATATTATCTTTATCCCGTTCCTCCTCTCCGGAGACTGTGAAAGAACCTTGTTCTTCACAGTCTCATTTTGAAATATACATAAATTTCATACCTCCAAACCAACAATTTACAAATATCTTAAAAATATAAAGCCTATTTTGCAAATAACTGGC
>Ga0172380_10000630_pt1 | contig 65733 bp, 101 predicted proteins | sample Leawe162metaG_FD_119747 | JGI IMG/M metagenome (GOLD analysis project Ga0172380, IMG submission 119747) | Leachate microbial communities from a municipal landfill in Southern Ontario, Canada - Leachate well 162 metaG | ecosystem: Engineered > Solid waste > Landfill > Unclassified | place... | reverse complement strand
GAAAGATCAAGCATATTCTCCAGCTCACGCTTCATACGACTGATTGCTACTCTGAGGTCTTCAACCTGCCTTTTATAAAGCAGTTGTGCATCCTCGCCAATCGCCTCAGCACGATCTTCTCTGATCTTCTTGTTGTTTCTCTTCAGTGACGATAAGAACGCTCCTTCAACTTTCTCTGTTTCTGACATAATCTTTCTCCTTTGTTTATTTAAAGTAGATTCATAATGAATCCCAAGAAGATTCTATTTAATAGAACCTTCCTTGAACACATTACTTTATTTTAAATGCACTCTGATCAGCACTCCAAACTTCTTGAACACATCAAGAGCAACTTTGTCGTTGAGGTACTGTTCAATCTCAGAGCACTTCTTGATTTCCTCAGCCACATGCTCTTCTCCGCCAGCCTGACCTTGGATAATAATAGTACCATTTCTTCGTATAGCCATTTCCTTCCTCCTTTATTACTTAATTTGAAATCCAAGTCTTTTTAAATACCTGATGAAAGCACTAATAACTAAAGGCTCAAGATATACCTTATCCGTAGGATGCCCTGAGACCTTATCGTTTGCGGCAAGACATACCTGCCACCCATCGTAGTCGACATACAGTCCATCGCCAAGATAGTCTTCATTAGGCCCATTTTCAGCCATCCCAAACCTCCTTTAAGAGTATGCTAATCCGTCTTTTTCGATCCCTATCACCAGCCCATTGAACTCACACATCAAGGCCCCTAATCCCCACTCTATCCATCTCTCATCAGGTTCCTTTTTGTAGCGTTTGATTAGCTTAACCATTGAATCGTACTGCTCATCAGTTACTTCTGCACTGACATAAGGTTTTGTGCTTATGTTGAGTTTAATCATCTTAACTTCCTCCCTTCTGGACTTCTGCTGCTTTAATGCTTTCGTATGCTTTGATCAGTATGTTAGTGTAACCAATGATACCTTCCCAATTCAGAAACTCATCAAAGGCTTCTCCTGTGGACATACCTTTAATTCGTTCAAGCCGCTTATCCGTAGGAAGATGGTTAAGTCTATTACAAAGATTCGCTATTACCCTGTAGCTTAACTTATTAGGGTCTAGCATAATTGTCCTCCTTGCCTCTCATTGTTGAAAATCTGATGATAACATCCCCTCTCCGCTCAGCTCGTGGTTCGATGTTTTATAGATTCTACTAAAGTTTCTATATTGTTTAATTTAGCAAACTTACCAAACAATTTAAGTGCGCTACTGTTATAAGCTATCGCTGCTTCTATAAGTGTCTCGTAAGATCCACAGAAATAAGCTTTCCCCTTTAACCTGCAGCTAACATTAAACATATTACGACTCTTATTATAAGAAACTCCTTTACAATTATCTAGTGATCTCATATTTTGAAGATTCTGTGATGACGTGCAATTTCTTAAATTGTCTTCTCTATTATCCCATTTAAGACCATTAATATGATCCACAAATAAATTATCTGGTGTACTCATAATAAGTCTATGCATAGGAATATGAACTTGTTTTCCTTCGTATATTACAGTTCTATCAGCGTAATATTGATTTCTGTTATGTCTTACTACATTTGCATACCATTTAAACTGATTAAGATAGTTATACCACCAGTCATCGACTATAGTACGCAGGCCCTGTGTTAGTTTAATTTCCTTCATTTTTCTTAGCCTCCTCCCTATCGCATTTTTCAAGAATTGCTTGTCTTGCAAATTCTCTATCTTCTAAGCGAAGATCTAAGGCTACTTTCTTTGCTCTAATTTTCTCTTCTACTGTTAACCATGCCTGAATAAATTTCATATTATTTCCTCCTTTATTTTGATAAAATTATCATATCATATAATTCCAAGTAAAGCAAGGAAATAATATTAGTTTAACCTTATTTTTGTTAGTTAATCCTAACGCAATCTTCTTTTAGAGAAGAAAATCTGATTAAAACTTCTCCTCTTCGTTCTGATCTCGGTCTTACTGTGTTAGGGGACATCGGAGGTTTGTATAAGCTTTTGCAATATTTCCTTTGGTCAGCCAGATATACCTCACGCAGGTCAAAGACATTTATTCGTTTAAGTATTGACATTGTCCACCGCCGCTCTTGTCACAGGGATATTAAAGCAGTTTGCAATGATAATTGCTAATCTACTGCGAATAATAGGATCAATAGCGTCATTCCAACGCTTATATGCTCCTGGACTATCCATACATGAAAGAAGAGGACAATTACTACCGCCTTTGCTGCACCCCATTATAGGGTCTTCACAAAGGAAGCAGCTTAAGTGTGGATGTGGTAGGTCTAACTTTTGCATAGTAGCAAATCCTGGCCAATCCCACTTTTCTTTGGTGGGATTCTTAGCCAACCAATTCCACAGTGCTTCGTGGTTTTCTCTTGTTGGAGTAGATAGCTTCATCTTAATGCCTCCTTATGCTTAGATGTACCTGCCCATATAGGTGAGTGTTTACGAAAAAAGTCATCAGAGCACATTTTTTCTACAAAATACCAGGGATGCATACCACACCCAGGACAAGCATCGAATTCTAAAGGAAAAGTATAGTTATTTTTACTGCTGTCAGTCTTTATCCAATGATCTTTACCAAAGCAGTTACAGTGCAGTACGTGCAACTTACCATCCGCATCACGAAACAGATTGACCTTGGATAGAGGAACCACTACGCCTTCATAGATCTTTGTTTTCTTCATCTTAAGACCTCCCTTCTTTCCAGGCTTTACCAAGTCCTGAAAGCCATTTGGAAGCTTGTCGTCGGGTGGGCGGGAGGTTTACACTTTTGCAGGCCGCAAGGAACTTCGGATCTGCGTCCTTAAGAAAGTGTCTAACCTTACCTTCATTTATCTTCCGCATAATTCATACTCCTTTCTTGTTAAGGGTAAACTGAATCGTGGTTAATCTTCCTTTACGCCTGTCAGGTTGTGCGTAATAACACCACATGCTATACAAGGTCCGTCGTGACCTATAACGCGTGTACATATGAGCTTAATACCATTAGGATGTTGTGGATCTACTATTCGTTTAAGGCACATCTTTTTATCTTCTTTTGTATTACAGTATTTACACACTATGCTTCTTCTTTCAAACAAAGATTTGTTCATTTATTGAACGATTCTTAAACTCGGAACAGGATTCGATACCTGTATGAGCTTACCCCGTTAACTGCTCTCGGTTTTGCAAGGCCACGGGCTGCGAGCTTGCCTTAGCGTCTTCTATTCCGCCACCCTCATTCAAGAACCGTCCAATAATTGTACAAATCTTTAAATTTGGTCCGAGTAGGAGGATTTGAACCTCCGACCCTCTGGTCCCAGGCCAGATACGCTGCCAGACTGCGCTATACTCGGATTATTAACATTACTTTGATAACTTAATAGTCTTGACACATACATATAACGGATCTCTTGCCTGTACAAAGGTTCCACCCTTTTGCTCACATTCTACTTTAAGGATCGTGTCATACTTATGGCTATAATCAAATAAGCTAATTAATGTTATTATAATTGATAAACCGCCGACGATGACTAAAACATTTATTATCTTCTTAATCATCACTGTATCCTTTACCATTGTATGAGTAATTATACCATATCCAAAGGTAGATGTCAATTAAAATACATCAGTCAACAATGGTATATGTTGGCTTATGTTTTAATATCTTATGATTGCTCAACTCTTTTTAGAGTATAATAAACAGCAGCAGCTTCGCGCTCACCCTCCCATGTTAAGATATAATCCCAAGGAGGTCCTTTAACCAAAGTACCATTAGGTTTCCTGAAAAGAAATCCTTTGGCTACCATCTCACTTAATACTTCTTCAGTAAGTTTACCAAAGCATCCTCCTACGTCACAGTGAGATAATCCATTGTAGCCGTCAAAGTATGCTATGTAGTATTTTCTACTAGCTAGTGTGCGTAATACACTTGGTACATCATCAAAATAGTCTTTTACCATTAGGTACACCTCTTATTAAACATCATCTTTGTCTCTTTCTCAATCAGTATCACATCATCATCAAGTGAACCGTTTATCTTAAGACTGACACTACCAGTATCTATTACATTAAAGGTGGTCATTAACACTAGAATCAGTCCTGCAGAGACAGCTACCTCTTCTTCTCCGACCAGCTCCTTATGCTGCTTACCATTGGGCAGGGCTTTAGTGAATCGTAACTCGTCAGTGGATAGGCGGACATATTTGTAGGTTGTAAATTCTTTGAGTTTTGTCATTTTATTCCTTTATTTAATTGTTGCAAGCAATTGTTTAGCAGACACATACTTAATATTTCTATTTATCTTGGCCTCTGTACTGTGCATACGAAGCAGCAATGTTTCCATATTACTCTTAACATAAAGCATGTATGCATCAGTATCAATATACTGATTACTAAGCTTTGCTACGATTTCATTAATTGCTTCGTGATATGAAGTTAGTTCTTCAATAATAGCAAGCCTTCGTTCTTCTGCTCTTTTAAGATTTATAGAGTTAAATAAATCTCCAGGTTCATTTGGCATGACTTAATCTTCCATTTCATTTAAAGTTTTTTCTATTTCCTCTGCGGAAATACCATCCTTCTCCATAAGCATTCGCATCCTGCTCTTTTCATCAGATTCTTTAACTATTGGAGTGAGAATGCCATCTTCTAAAAAATAACAGGTTTCCTGGCCTCGGGGGAATAGCTCAACAAAATACTCCCCATCAACTTCCTTTTTTCTTATCCCTACCAGAGCAGCCATAAACTCAGGTAGCTTTCCTCTCTTATAAAACAGCGAAGTCCTTTTGGATTCCTGGTTCTCCTTTGAGGAGCACGAAATCAATAGACTCCTATTAGTATTTCCGGTCTTGATTGACTCAAGGAATTTCTCTATATGCTGCATTATCTTTTCACCTCTCAATTGTTAAGTTATCGTGGTCGGGGGTTGAGGTTCTCCAACCTTGTTAAAAACAGCATACCACGTTTTTTGTTAGAACACAAGCTAAATATGTTAGAAATTGTAATTATTTTAATATCTGTAAATTGTATGTTGTTTTGCTGTATGTAGTAAAATTGTATGTTGTAACATGTAACCTGTATGGCTAGGGGGTGTCGTAGTAATTTACAGTGTTCTCGTTTAGCTTACTTACATTAAGTATCGTCCAATTGTTGGATGGTTCTCGTTGTTGGGTATTATTAGTCTATCTCTTCTTAGTCTATTTTTTTTTTATAATTTTTTTTTCTAAAGAACAGACAGTGAACTAATTAAAACATAAAGACTTACCTAATTCAATTACCTTAAAAACCAAAGACTGGAAATTACTACGGCATGTCCTAGTGATACTGGTTACAAATTACAACGTACAAATTACAATTTAATACTGGAGGAACTAACACAGAAAAACCTCAGTTCTTTAATAGCAACTGAGGTCTTTTAAGGTTAGCACTCCTGCACTGCTTCGATCAGTCCGTCCAGTGTTGAGATGGTCTCGAAGACGAGGTCAGTCTCTTCGTCTGATTCAGTCCCCTTCACCAAGAAGTCTTGGATGAGGGAGGTTATGATTCGCTCGCTGGTCTCTATGATTTGCTGGTTGAGTTCTGGCATTAGTTTTCTCCTTACATTAAGCTGATAAGAATGTAAAATGCTGCGAAGATTACTGCCAATAGGCAGTAGTCTCCTACTACTCGCTTGAGCATCTTGTTGTCTCCTTTCTTGTATTACGCTACTATGCTTGGTAACTAACCAGCGTTGGCTTGACCACGTATCTATCGAAACCCCCAGAGTGCGGAATTGGACGAAACTTACACTTCTTTATTCGTGCTTATATATAATATGTTCTTCATAGCACTGCCAAGCTATTGGAGTCGCTAATATTGTGTATATGGTTCTTCCGTTGAACACCTCAACCTTTTCTATTGTTCCCATGACCGGAGTCTTAAAGGTAACAATATCTCCTACTTTATACTCTGGCATTTCTTTGTCTCCTTTCTTGTTTGTCAGATACGTCCATTAATTGGACGATACTGGGTGTTTTGAATTATGCTGTCCACGATGCCTCCCAGGTTAATTAACCGTTGATTTCCTGCTCGAACTCTGCGAGCTTCGCTTTCTGCTCCACTGTCATCGGCAGCCCCAAAAGCTTCATTGCTGCCAGTTGTTTGTAATCGAACGAGGTCTTCAGTTCTTTGACCTTGGCCTTCATGATAGCCGTGTCCGGGTCTGCTGTTGCGTTTACCCTGGCAGGTCGTGTTCCTGCATTGATATGGCCTTCCAGTTCTCTACGTTTGGCGAGGCAGTCAATCCTGTACATATCCTCACCCTCGGGAGTCTTGTTGTAATCGCCCTTTTTGATGCTGGTCGTACAGTCCTGCAGGTCGTCAATAAATCCCTTCAGGCAGAACAACAGGATTTCATCGGGAATTGGCTGAATTTCAGCAAGCTCGGCAATTTCCTTCTCATACCTATTGTAGGTAAACTTGTGTCCACCGAAGGCAACAACAGTCATGGTCTTTGTGTCATAAACATGACTGGCCTTTTTGCGCTCTGCAATAACCTGCGCCGCTACTTCGGATGTGATTCCGTTTGTTTCCATTTTGTGTCTCCTTTATCAATATAGATGATATGGGAGGCATTACGGAAAGCATAATCCATTTTCATTATATGCCGTATCCGCTGGCACGTTATACGGTTTGTCAATGAACAGGTTTTTGTGATATCGAATCAGGCTAATAACCATATTCACCTGGAGGAATAAACCTCGTCCACCAAAAACCTGGCCGGTAATGTTTCCCGGTTAATTATATACATTGCGAGGTCCGTGCCAAAAGCTCCAATGTGACGAAATAAATAAACATAAACAATATCAACAGGTTAGACGTTATATCAATAATGACACAGGTTCATGTCAATATGGTCAGGCAATGAATGTCGAATGTTATGTCAACTTCAACAATAAACATAACAATATCAACACGTTACGAGGTGGCAATAAATGTCGAACCTTCGACAATAATGTCGAGGCTGTATAACGGTGGTTCATGTCAATGCTGGCGTCAATAAACCTGTCCCAAACTGCAGGGCGTCAATATACTGACATATGTTAGGTATGGCATAACAACATCTTCCCCAATGGACAGACCCCCCCCCCATGAGCCCCCATACCACCCCTATGACTGTTGAAAGACGAGCTCCTTTTTATACAAAAGGTATTTTTTAACTTGGACCTTAGACCAATCAACCATTAAGATTGGTCCAAAGATTGGACGAAACTGATTTGGTATCCCATTCCAGCGACCCTCAATCACTATTGGAATTCAGAATGGACCTGCCGCTCTACACAGAAAGTTAAAAATTTTAACTTGGACTGACTCACCTTATCAAATAATATTAGAATGAAAACGAGCCTCAGCACCAATCTTTCTTCGTTGGTGTATTACGGGTCACTTGGAAAGAGATCGTGTCACCACGGTCAATTCTGGGCGTTGTACGGGGTGTTTTGAACGAGTCCTAACGTGTTGATTTCGTTGGGTTTTTATGATTTTAGTAGAAATATATTCTGTGTTTCTTGACAGAAAAAGATTGACTTCTGAAATTATTTGTGATACGGTAGTTTAGATCATGAGTGTAGTGTACTTTGTTGTTAGAATGTAAGGGGAGTTTTTGATGGGAATCGCCTCCACCATAGTTAAGAACCTCGCATCTGAGACTGCCCCGACCTTTGGCAAGTTTGTCGAAGAACAGCCTGGACTGTTCTCCAAACTGGCAGATGTGGTGAGAGGAACTAACTTTGGTAAGATGGACTCGAGGCAGTTGAATAAGACCTTGTTGAACAAAGGTGTGACTGTTGACGAGGTTGGAGATACCTTGGGCGGGTTGAGTGGGACTGTGTCTAGGCAACAGGTTGTGGATAGGATTGGGGAAAGAGGAATTAAGACTGAGGATGTTGTGCTTGGTGCTCCTGAAAGAACATTAAATCCTGTCTCCGCAGAGACACTTGATAGTAAGTTTGAGGAGTTTTTTAAGGATGCGTATGACAATCTTAAGTCTGTAGGCACTTACAGTGACTTAGAAGCACAACAGTTTGCTCAAGAACAGGCCAGGCATAACATCATGCGTTGGAAGGATATTAACCATCCGACTGAACTTACAAAACCAACCCACTACTCAACCTGGGTAGCCCCCGGAGCCAAGGAAGGTTCCTATCGGGAGATGTTTGTTACGGCTCCTTCTGTTGGTAAAGATGATAAGTATCTTCAGTTCACAAAAGGATTACAAGACATAGATAATATGATGTTACCTGCGCGAGAACGTATTGCAAGTCAGCAACGTTTACAGGAACATCTTGGTATTACGGATGAACTGGCAACTGACTATATGTCTAATGATATCAAAGGGCAATGGAAAGACGGTCACACTCCTTACAACAACATCCAGAACCCCATTGTCCGAATTCGCTTTAATGATAGAATAATAGGAGGTAACTCTGTAGCTGAGAATCGACTCGAAGAAGTTAAGAAGCAGATGGATGGCATGTTGGAAGGTAAAGGTAATACGGAGTCACTTGCGACATACGATACTCCTGAGTGGACGCAACTAGTGAGTGAGTACAACAAATTACAGGGTAGCAAGTCTTTAGATCTTGGAAAGAAGAAGATTCTCTTTGTTGAGGAGATTCAGGGACCGCAGGGAGATCAGAAGTATTCCTTCTTAGGACCAAATACAGACGGATCAAAGTGGGGTTCGACTGTACATAAGTTTGATACAAAAGAAGAGGCACTTTTAGCAGCAAAGAAATTTGGTGTGCCTCCGACTGCTGTTGAGAAAGTCATTGAAGGTGAGCAAGGCAAGATGCCTCCTGCCCTTCAAGAACGTATCTACGACATCGGAGTGAAACGGATTCTGGCTTATGCTAAAGAGAATGGGTATGATGGAGTTGCTTGGACGCCGGGGAAAATGCAGGCGGATAGGTATTCTTTGGCGAAGCAACTTGACACTGTGCAGGTAAGTAAGTTCGGTTATAAAGATAATTACCACTATCAAATTAATGGACTTAAAGGCGGAGAACGTGTGATTCAGCAGGATGTACCCAAGGAAAAATTGGCTGATACAGTGGGAAAAACCTTAGCTGCTAAAATTATTGTTGATACAGACAAGCAAGAAATTGGATCATTTATAAAATATGAAGGTCTCGACCTCGAGATAGGTGGGGAGGGTCTGAAGAGTCTGTATGACGTAAGGATTCCGAGTCTGTTTAAGAAGTATGGAAAGGCTGAGGTTGGAGAACTTGATTTATCTCATTCTGTTGCTCCTGGAGAAGGTGAGGTTTTTTCCCAGCACTTTAAAAAGAAGTTAGAAAATATGAAGGTCCCTTTCATCCCCATTACCCGTCAGACTCCATCCCGCTACCCCATCTACGGACTTGCCCCTCTGACTGCCCTTGGCATCGGCGCTAATCAGTTTGGTCCTCAGTACTTTAAGGATAACCAAACTGCACAACCGAGGGGGTTCTAAGATGGGACGACCCAAGAAGGAACTGGATTTGGATATCCTCTTTGACTTTGCTTCGCAGGGTATGATCCAGAAGGATCAAGCGAAGGAACTTGGAATCTCAATCCCGACCCTCACTAAGCGGATTGCGGACATCCAGTCCAAACATGATTTGATCCTCCAGTATCGTACCTTGCAGTCCTTGCAGTTGACTGAATTGCAGGCTCGGGTGTTGGAGGCAATAACCCCCGACAAGATTGAGGAAGCAGGCCTTAAGGATCTCGTACTTTGCTACAAAATATTGAAGGACAAAGAGTTGGTGGTCGAGGGGAAACCTACGGAAATAAAAGGATTAGTAGCTCATTTGATCCATTTAGAGCAACAGGAGATGGCATCTGCAAAAACTCCTTTACTTCCTGCATGTTTCGAGGAAGGTGAGTTTGAAGATCTTAATGAAGGTGATAAGATACCAGAATTAATATAGGCAGGGAGACTGACCTTATCTTTGGAGCGCTTCCTTTGGAAGCTAAAAGGAGATTAAAGAATGGAAAAGAGAAAAGAGTTTAACATGACTGAAGATACTGCAACAATACTTCGAGTATTTTCAGAATTAGCAAATGAAATACTTTGTGGTGGCGCTTATAAGGTAACAAAGTTTGTTAGTCCAAAGTTGACTATTAAGGCCACTAGAAAAAGGTATGGGAAGAAGGTCTGGCATGATGAGAAACAAACTCAGATCATGTTTACAATCGGACCTCCTAACTATGAAGAGCGGGAGATGTTGAAGAGGGCAAAGAAGGTTAGCAGTGCGTCTGTTGACTTAGTTATCAAACACGAGAAGAAATAGTTAAGGCATCTCCCTGCCTATTTAAAGGTGTATATTATGTTAGGATTTCCCAATAAAAACGAATTAATCTTTGTGTTGCTTACATTGTTTTCATTTTGTGTTGCTTCTGCTTTTATCATATACAACTGGATTAATTAAATGGTAGAACTGAATAAAGGAGTTTTGAAGAAATTGCAGGAGTGGAAGAACAGTCCACTTCAGTTTGTGGCAGACTGTATCCAGGTTACACCTTCAGAGCAACAGATCGAACTCCTTATGGCTGTCAAAGATAACAAGCGTATTTCTGTTCATTCAGGACACGGTTGTTTTGCTAGAGGTACAGTTGTGCATATGTATCCTTACGGATACAAAAATGTTGAAGACATCGAAATAGGAGACTTGGTTATGGGAGACGATAGTACTCCCAGGGAAGTTCTCGAGTTGTACCAAGGAGTAGCTCCTATGTATCGAATACAATACAGTGACGGTACTTATTATGATGTTAATGAGGCACATTCACTTGTATTACGACGTGATGATATAAACAGAGAGATACTTATACAACCCAAAGAATTTATGGTGTTGAATGATTCATTCAAAAGTCATTATAAAGGATATAGAGTTGGTATTAAATATGACTATTTCCCTGTTGCTATCCCACCATATATTCTAGGTTTGTGGCTTGGCGACGGGTCAGCAAATGATACTACATTAACTAATATAGAACCTGAAATACTTAGGATTTGGGATATGTTTGCGCAAACAAATGGAATGGTATCTCAAAAGACAACTAAGAATGATATTTCGTATCGTATTGATAGTGTTAATGGCGAAGAAAATCTATTTCTTACCTACCTTAAAGGGTATAAATTGTGGAAGAATAAACATATACCTAAGGAGTATTTGTATAATTCACTGGAAATACGACTACAGGTATTGGCAGGATTAATAGATACTGACGGATGTTTACCTGATAAAGAAAACCATTTTTACATGATATCGCAATCTAATAAAGAGTTAGCTTATAATATAGTAACACTTGCTAGATCGTGTGGAATACATACTACTATTAATATAAGATCTACTGAGTTTCCTAACAAAAATGGTATAAAAGTAGAAGGTAAAATGTCTTATCAGATTGCACTATCTAGGAATGTGAGTAGAATTCCAGTTAAGGTAGAACATAAGATACTTTCACGAAAGATAAAAAAGAGAATTACAGGACTAGGTAATGCAGTAACTGTAATTAGTTTAGGTACGGGCAGTTACTTTGGATTTAAGACAGATGGTAATCATAAATTTGTTCTTGGTGATTTTAGTGTTGTGCATAACTGCGGCAAAGATGCCTGTGTATCATGGATAGCACTTTGGTTTTTGGTAACAAGACCATTTTCTAAAGTTCCAGTTACTGCACCAACAGCTCACCAATTAAGTGATATCTTTATGGCAGAAACTGCTAAATGGTTACGTCGATCTGTACTAGCAGATGAATTTGTCATGCTCAAGGACAAGATTTTTCAGAAGGATAATCCTAAAGACTGGTGGTTAAGAACAATATCTGTATCTGCACGTGCAAGTAAAGATGAACAAGCCGAAACCTTAGCTGGTCTCCATGCTGATCATTTGCTGATAATTGCTGATGAGGCATCTGGTATTCCTGATCCTGTATTTATACCTTTAGAGGGCGCACTTACGCAGGCAGATAATAAGGTTATTCTTATAGGAAATGTCACAAGAGGTCAAGGTTACTTTTATGATACTCATTATCATAATTCTATTCGACAGGATTGGTTAAAACTACGTTGGGATTCCCGAAAGAGTACTAATGTCGATCCATCTTATCCTGACTACATGGCAAGAAAGTATGGGATTAACTCTAACATTTACAGAATACGTGTTGAAGGATTACCTCCTCTGGCAGATGATACAACCCTTATTCCCCTTTACACTGCGGAACAGTGTATTGGAAACGAGTTCGATGTGGCAGATGATGAACCCTTGTATTTAGGTGTGGATGTTGCTCGGTTCGGATCAGATGATTCGGTTATACTGCCAAGAAGAGGTAATCTTATTAGTCCTTGGGAAAGGTTCAACGGATTGAACACTATCTCTTTGGGAGGATTTATCCTTCAGTCCTACCAGGAAATGGAAGCAGCTGGTTGCGCAATAGACGTAATTGGTGTTGGAGCTGGTGTTTCAGACTGGTTGTTTAAACACAATCTGCGAAACCTATATCAGGTGAATGTTACCGAGGCATCCATTGGACTGGAAAAGTTTGATCGTTTAAGGGATCAACTTTGGTGTGCTGTGCGGGATAAGTGTGCTTTGGGAATATACAGTTTTCCTGACGTAAAGAATCCCGACGACACAGAGTCTTTGGGCCAACAACTGGCTAATGAACTTGGTTCTGTTAGATATGACTTTAACTCCCACGGCGGGATTAAGGTAGAGTCGAAGAAAGAACTTAAGGCACGGGGCATAGCGTCACCTAATATTGCGGATGCTTTGTGTCTGTCTGAATACTTTTCTAACATCTCTACCAAAGTGTTTAAGAAGGCGAGACCCGAAAAAAGTAAGGTGATTAGACCTTGGCAGTTTAATAGAAGTAAGGGATCTGGACGAGTTCGTTCGCAAAGATGGATGGCGGTATGATAGTATTTCCTTATAAGTGGAAACAACAGATTCCTACACAAGAATATATTTATAGTATTTTACTTGAGGTACTTGATGATATTCCTTGCTATAATCTTTCACTTTCTGGTGGTATTGATTCAGTACTTTTACTGTGTGCGCTTAAGGAAGTGGGAAAAGATGTAACTTGTTATACTACAGCAATGTGTGAGGATCATCCTGATGTTTTTTACTCTCGTTTAGCAGCAAAATTTTTTGGTGTAAAGCATGTTGTGTTTTATAGTAAAGATGATAAACCTGTGTATAAGACATTTTATGACGAACTTATAAGATATGAAGTTACTTCTATTATAGCAGGAGATGGTGTAGATGAGTATATGGGAGGCTACTATGATCATACTAAATACTTGTCACATGCGGTATATTACCACTATTTAAGTAGGTTAATACCTGATCATTTATCTATATTAGACAATGAATCAGGTAGTGTAGATGTATACCTACCTTATCTCGATGAAAATTTAGTTGGTCTTATGTCACGTATTCCACTTCATGATAAAATAGCTACTGGCAGTAGGAAAAGAATAATGAATACTATAGCGCAGGGCAAAATACCTGAGGATATAATAAATAGAAACAAATATGGTTTCTGTGATATTTGGAGAATAAAATGCTGAACAGTGATCGTACTTATAATTCAGTATTGCAGTATTTTCACAACTATGAGCATGATCCAGAGGGCTTAACTCATTGTCGTGGACCTGAAAATAATCCTTATAGGATTGTGCATTATAAAGGTGATCACATTATAAATGTAAAAGCAGCAAGAGGTCATGGAAAGGGAAATATTCCACAATGGTTTAAGTTTACTGAAAGAAGTGGTTCGGGTTGGAAACTTTCTTCAGGAGAAAAGGTTGATAATAGTACTTTAACAAAAGAAGATAAAACAAAATTATATTTTAATATCAATGACAGTGCTCCCATGCGAATACTTAAAGCAATGAATAGTACAAAGGAACATGAAAATGCCTTAGATTCACTTAAAGTACTTAAACCTATACCAGTAGCTAAACCGAAAGTATAATAAGACCCGTCCAATAAATGTACGATACTTGAAAACATAACAGGAGAGAGGCAATGGCTGGCAAAATATCAGATTTCATTATTCAGAAACTAATGGCCTCGGAGCAACAACCTCATCAGTCACAGGAACTTCCCTCCCCTGAGGCCGTTGCAGGTTCTGCTCCGGGTCCTGCTGCTACCATGCCCCCACCCCAAGGCGGAGGGCAGGGTGGAGTAGATCCTATGGTGGATGATATTGCTAAGAAACTGGCTACTATGGAAGGAAGTCCTGACCAGAAGTATCAGATTCTTGTGCAATTAGTGCCTCAAATAGCACAGGCCTTTATGATGAGGATGCAACAGGAGCAGCAAGGTGGACAGGGTAGCGGGTATGATGTTCAGTCTGGTGGGATGGGCAGCCGCAATAATTGACCTTGTGTTGTCTCTTTTTGAAACGGCGCTACCTGATTTGGTAAGGTAATATGACAGAACAAGATATACAAAAACTGAAACAATCTTTAGGTAACAGTAGTAAACCACTGTTTGCGGTGCAGTTTTGCAGAAAGTGCAAAAGCACTAAGAAGATTGCTAATCATCATATTACCTATATACCAGAAAAGACTGCACCTTTGTGTTCGCATTGCCATGCTAAGATAACTGTGTTAAATACAGTAACATCTATTGTTACTGGTATTAATAAAGAGAACGATCTTGAACAGTGTAATATTAACAGAAAGAAAGTTTGGAGATGGTTTCTCAGAAAAAGACGTACTATCTCTATCTCAGATGTTCTGGATTTTCTTTGTATTGATTACGACTTCACAGAGGAACAGATTGATTACATTACTTATTCTGGCGCACGTTGCCTTTAACAGAGGTATGAAATGCCATTTAAGATGGTTAAAAGAAGAGGTGGTTACACAGTGAGTTCACCCAATAGTGTTCATGGTAAACACATGACTGAGAAGAACGCAAAGAGTCAGATTAAATTGTTGAACGCTGTGGAGCACAATCCTGAGTTTGCTGCGATACTTAGGAAGGGTAAGGGAAAGTCTAGTGTTGCGAGGCCTAAAAGCTAATGAACATTATTGATGATAGTGCAATAATTAAACAGGCTAATTCTGACGGAACAGATGATGATGTAAAACTGTTGAATAAGATGATGGAGTGGCTTCACTCAGCAGAGACTGCTACGTCTGAGTCTGATTGGCGTGAGTTGGCCAAAGAATCTTATGATTTTTACAGTGGCAAACAGGATACGCAAGAGGTTCTTGATCTTCTCGAAGAGCAGAATCGCACTGCTACTGTATACAACGAAACTAAACCTAAGGTTGATATGCTGATTGGGTTGGCTTCACAAAACAGAAAAGCTCCGATGGTATTTCCAGTTGAGACTAACGATGCCGCACTATCCGAAATAGCCAATGGAGCATTTAAACATTTTCGACGTACAGCACGAGTTGCTAGAAACGAGATAGAATGCTTCGAACATATGGCAAAAGCTGGTAGAGCTTTACTGCATTTCTATATTTCAGGGGATGATCCATATGCACCTGAAATTAAGAGTAAAAGGATACATGGGAGGGACTATTGGCTTGATCCGTTATCTGTTGAATATGATCTTTCAGATGCTCGCTTCATCTTTGTTGATAAATATTTTAGTAAAGAAGATTTGGAATACTATTTCCCAGATCTCAAAGCGGATGAGATGGCCCAACTTTCGCAGAGTAATCCAGAAAATCCGTCTTTCTACTCACAAGAAAGAAATATGTATCGTGTTACAGAATGCTGGTATCGAAAGATTGAAAAAGTATATTGGGTGCAGAATCCGTTAACTAAACGTAATGAACCACTTACGGTAAAAGAATATAGTGATTTTAAAAAGAAGATCAAAGAAGGTATTACACTTCCTAGTGGGCAAGTTCTGCAAAAGGAGCAATTTCCTGCTATTGATAAACTTAAGAAAACTGTATATTATGCAATATTTTCTAATACTAAAGTAATTAAAAAAGGTCCTTCTCCTTATCGTCACGGAGAATTTCCTTATATTCAATTTGGTGCGTATAAGGATGATGATACTAACGCCTGGTTTGGCGCTATTGAAGCTATGAAAGATCCTCAAAGAGGGATCAATGTTATGAGGAGACAACTTCAGCATCTTCTTCAAACTGCTCCTAAAGGTATCTTCATGCACGAAGTTGGTACAGTTATTGATATTGAAGGTTATGAAAATAGGTCATCTGAACCAAATTTTCATATGGAACTTGCGCAGGGAGCACTTACAAAAGGGCAAGTTAAGTTTAGCGAGCAACCTCAGATCAGTCCTGTCTATGCACAGTTGATAGGTTTAGATACTCAGACAATGAAGGATGCGTCTGGTATTCAAGACTCCTTAATGGGTCAGCAAACCTCCTCCAGGGAGCCTGGAGTGACAGTTAGGATGAGACAGGAAACAGGGCTTGCCGTTCTTTTTATCATCTTTGATAACTATAGAGAATCGCGGATGCAAGCGGGAAAGCAACTTCTTTCACTTATGCAACAGTATGTAACAGATGAACAACTTATACGAATTGAAGGTGAAGAAGGTGCAAAGCTTATTCAGATCAACTCACAGAAAGACCCCAACGCTCCTGGATTTAACGATATATCTGTTGGTAAGTACGACTTGGTCATTGATGAAGCTGTGGAAAACCAGACAATGCGTATGGCTACGGCGCAGATGCTTACTGATTACAGCCAGAATAATCCCGGAACCATTCCTCCAGATCTGATCATGGAGTATTCTGATCTTCCGTTGACTGCTATTACTAAGGTAAAAGAGTATAGCAAAATGATGATGGAACGGGAAGAGCGGATAAAGATGGCATCTGTGCAGGCTGGGCAACAAGATCAGCAGGCAAAGTTAGAACTGGAAAAGATGGCCTTGGATGTTAAATTGCAGATCGCATCAATGGATGCTAATATTAAGTTGCTTATTGCAAGTCTGCAGAGCGAAACAAATAAGGAAGTTAACGAGGACCAACTTATTGTGCAGCACAAAGAGCATCTTGATACGTTGGAGCACGAAAGTGGTGTGATACAAGCTCAACTTGGCGTTGGGCATAAAGAGCACCTTGACAATGTCGAGACTGCAAGGATGGAGAAAAAGGATAAGGTTAAGAGTGAAGGGTAATTTGGTTTTGTGTTGTTTCCTTTTATCGACACAATACCAGCAAACATTTATTTGAACTGAGAGGGAGGGAATTTAAGATGGCATTTACAGCGGAAGAATTAATGACTATGCAAGATGAGGCAGAGAAAGAATTGGCAGACTCGCTTGAGGTAGATCCTAAAATCGACGCTTCTGTTAAAGAAGATACTAAAGTTGACGATAAGAAGGAGGGCGAAGATGGCAAAGCAAAAGGTGAAGAAGGCAAAGACACCTCTGACACTAAAGGAGACGTTGGCACCAAAAAAGAAGAAGTCAAAAAAGAAGAAGTAAAGGTTGATGATAAGAAGGATGATAAGAAGGATGATAAGAAAGAAGAACTTCAGGATGATGAGGAAGTTCGAGAGTTGCGTGCTGTAACAAGAGCACAAAAGGCTGAACTTGATAAGATAACAAAGGAGTATGAAAGATTAAATAAACTTTTGGAGTCAAAGGGACTTGTCGACGAAGATGACAAAAAACTTCGTAGTGACGAAGAAGCTGCTGCTCGTGCTAACTACGAGAAAAGACTAACATATCTGGGAGATATGCTTGAGATTATGAAGGTTAATCCTAAATTTGAGGATGTCGAGACCGTTGTATCCCAGCGACACTTTGATGATATGATAGTAGCGCTGGCCAAGTACCACGTTAGTCAAAAGGGTGGTGATGTTACACAGGTGATGTCCGAGGTCGAAAGGGAGATCTGGTCACTTGCTAATCCGTATAAGTATATGTACGAGATGGTTAAGAAGTATCACCCCGACTACGTACAGGTTGAAGAGCCAGTTGCTAAGCAGAAAGACGAGAAGGTAGACAAGAAAGAGTCTGTTGACGAGAAGAAGTCTGATGAGAAAAAGGAAGATGTTAAAGAGGATAAAAAGCCTAAAGAGCAGGCAATGAGTCTTCAGGATCTTCCTGGCGGTGGCGGCAAAGATGGAGGCGGATGGACTTCTGCTAAGATTGATGCGATGGATGAAGATGAACTTTCAAAAGTTCCTAAAGATATTTACGAAAAGTATCTTAAGAACGACTTACCATAAAGGAGATAAGCAATGGCCGGAAATCCTAAGACACAGTTTTTGACAAGTGATGCCCTTACCAGAAAAAAATGGGCACGAGATCTTTTTTCAGTACTGCTTCCGGCAACTGAATTTAATGATCTAACTGGTAAAGATAGTAACGCCATTATTCAGATGAAGACGGAGCTTGCTAAAGGTGAGGGTGATACGATTACCTTTGGTCTGCGGCTTCCTCTGACTGGCACTGGTGTGCAGGGAAACGATCCGGTTGAAGGAAATGAAGAGAAACTGATCTTCAAGAACTTTGCCGTGACGATTGAAGAACTTAATCATGCTGTTGATACTGGCGGCAAGATGGAAGAGCAGAGGATTCCTTACGATCTTATGGTTGAGGGGAAGAATGGTCTGCAGGATTGGTGGGCTGCAAAACTGTCTGACTATGCCTTTGCTGTTCTTTGTGGAGATACCAGTTATAATGTGGTTGCTGGAAAAGGTACGTTTGCTACGGCAATTACGGCTCCGACGTCAGGTCATGCTCTTCTGATGAATGATGTTGCTGAGGCGTCGATGACCAGTGCTGATATGCTCGACCTGACCTTCCTTAACAGAATGAAACAGCGTGCGGAAATGCCCTCTACTGGTTGTTATAAAGTGCGTCCTCTGATGATTGGTGGAAAGAAATACTTTAGAGTTATTCTTCACACCTACGTTTTTGACGCTCTTCGTGAGAATACTAACGTGGGACAGTGGGGCGATCTGCTTCGTTCGGCTAACAAATTGGCAGTTCCTGGCGTCGAAATTGAATATAACGGGATGCTGATCTCCAAATCTGAGCGCGTTAGATCTCCCTCGTCTGGTGTCTATCGCAATCTGCTACTTGGTTGTCAGGCCGCTGTGTTCGGTTGGGGTGGTGCTGGTGATTCCAAGTCTACTACGATGGCCTTTGTTCCTTATCAGAAAGATGCCAACCGTTTCATGATGGTTCGAGGTGGTGGTATTTTTGGTATGGCTAAGTCTATCTTTAACTCCGAAGACTACGGCGTGATTGTCGGATCTTCATACGGCGCAGCGATCGGTTAAGGAGGTTTTAGCATGGCTACTGATTTTTACACCAATGCTTTTGCGGACAATCTGAGACTTGCCAAAAGCAAGCTTGTGATCAGTCCAGATGACGGGACCTACAATATTATTAGGATTCCTAAATACGCCTTTGTTAGAGACGTATGGCTGCAGATTACTACTGCAACTAATGTGGAACCTACTACTTGTACGGTTGGCTGGTTAGGCAACGGTGAGACTGCCGTGACGAATGGCTTTATCACAACCGATGTTGCTGATCCTACTAAGACTGGACTTAAAAGGGCTCAGAAGGATACTGTTACTACTTTCGAAGGAAAGTATTTCAGTGGTGCTTCTGGTATTATTACTTTCACATTTGCGGCTGGTTCCGCAACAACCCTGGGTACTTACAGAGTTTTCTGTGACTACACTGTAATTCATTAAGGAGGTTAGAAAATGGCTACTACAGCAACGATTGCAGATTACAGACGATCTGACCTCCGTACGAATGCTTTGGAAACTCCGTTCTGGATTTCCTCAGCAATCGTTGATGCGGCGGCAGTTTCAGGTCTGAAAGACAAAGCATGTCTTCTGTTTTCATTTCCCAAAGCAGACCAAAAAAATATTATCTGGGATATTACTTGCCAGATTATTACAGAGTTTACGGCAACAACGACTATTAAAGTTGGTTATGGAACTATTGCAACAGACGCAGTTACCACTGCAGGAACTATGACGTATGCAGGAGCAACTACTGATAACTTCATGACCAATGCTAACTTTACTGCCATTACTGCAGCTTGGTATACTCCTGCTGCAGCAAATACATGGTTGACTGCGAGGGCTGCAGGAACGCATACGGAGGCAGCAAATCTTCTTACAGGGGCGGCTACTACTGTTCCTTGTGTGACATTAACTTTTGGCACTGCAACAGTAATTGTTGGGAAGATCCAGGTTCATATGCAGATTGCCGTTATTCCTGGAACATAGGAGGTTTATAGATGTCAACTGCAACGATTCAGGATTATAGAAGAACTGATCAGCGTACTAACGCGCTGGAGAATCCGTTCTGGCTTACTTCTGCGGTTGTGGACGGAGCAGCAGTATCTGGTCTTGCTGACAAGGCTTGTGTACTGTTTTCCTTTCCTAAAGCAGGAGAGAAGATTATTATCTGGGATGTGTGGCTTCATATCATCCTGGGTTTTACGTCAGGTACTACTATCGACGTAGGTATTTATACGTTACTGACTGATGCTGTGACTACAGCAGGTGACGCTACTCTTGTAGGAACTATTAATCAGTTGATTCCTACGGCAACAACTGTGGATGCTACTACGATTGGTTGGTATGGAGCTACGGCAAGCGATTGGCTTACGGCAAGAGCTGCTGGTACGCATGTTGCTAATAACAATATGATTACTGGTGTTGCTGCAGCAGTTCCTTGTATTGCGATGACTCCTAAGGTTGCAACTATTATTGTGGGTAAAGCTCAGTTGCACCTACTTGTGAGTATTATTCCGGGGACGTAGGAGGTAAAGATGAGTACAACTGTGCAGGATTACAGACGAACTGATCTTCGAACTAATCTTGGAGGTGATCCTTTTTGGATCATGTCAGGTTTGATTGACGGAGCAGATGTGTCTGGATTGAAGAACAAAGCCTGCGTACTGTTCTCTTTTCCTACGGCTAACCAGCAGATTATTATTAGTGGTATTATGGTAAACGTGCTGACTGCGTTTACCACTACCACTACCCTTGAATTAGGGTTGTGTACTCTTGCAACTGACGCTGTTACTACAGGAGGAGTTGCAACAGTTACGAATGATGATGCTTTTGTTGAGGCGGGAGACATTACTGCAACCACAATCGGAAGGTATTATCCGACTGCTGGTGACTTTGTTGATTCGCATGTATCAGGTACCTTTATTGAAGGTGGTAATCTTATTGTAGGAGCAAGTACTGATGTTCCTGCGATTGCTATCTTCCCTAAAGTAGCAACTATAATTGTTGGTCAAGTTCAGGTAATGATGCTCATCAGCATTATTCCTTAATAACAGGAGGTTAAAATGAAGGTTGAAGGAAGAGTTGGAATTATTGCATCTTCTGAGGGAACGGTTAATCCGCTCACTACAGACACTGAAGGAGCCCTTCGTGTTGCAAGTGCTTCTCATGGAGCAAGGTACGAAGCGGCAGCAAATGGTAAGATTTATTCTCTTGTGCAGACTGCTTGGACAACTAATATTGCTGCGGGGCATTTGTTAGCAGGAACTGCGGCAGCTAATGTGCAGTTTATTCTGTGGAATCCGATCGACTCTGGCGTAAATATTTCACTGCTTAAATTCAGTGTTAATATCACATCAGGAACGAGTCCTATTTCTGGTATGTGGCATGCAGTTGGATCAACTGCTCCTACGATTGCGACAGGTACGTTGGCTGCTGGTTCTTACATTAATAGTCATTACGCAGGAACGGCTACTTATGATGGTGTCGCTGGTTACTATACACACGTTACTGGCGGAGCGGCAACGGGTGCTTCGATTGCAAGAGTTGTTAGATCAACCGGTATTTCGCAGACTGCTGGTACGTACGCAGCTTTGGGTGGTATACTGTTGTTTGACAATCTTGACGGAGATATTGTTCTTCCTCCCAATAGTTTCTGGGTTCCGCAGTGGGCAGCGGCTGGTACCTCAATGCTCGGTGGTTACTCAATTACTTGGGAAGAGATTGATGTTTAATCGTAAGATTCGATCATTAATTGGACGAAACTGAATAAACGGGAGTATCCGAGTCATGAACTTTTCTGAACTTCAAAGGGAAGTTAAAGCAATAGTGATGGATCAGAGTGCTAATATTCTTATCACTATACCTGATGCAATCAACGAGGCCGTTCAACAGGTGGCAGAAGAGGTGGTTCTGCCATCGTTGAAAACCCTCTTTACAGTTACCACAAACACAAGTACCTATTATGTCAACTTTCCATCTGGTTTTTCTGGGCGGCTTAGTTACATAGGAGATACTGAAGGTGTTATACCATTGCTTGACGGAGGTCTTGAACAACTCATAATTAAGCATCCTGACGTAACTGTAGTTGGAGATATAGAGCATTTGGCACAAGAAGGAAATGTTTTGTACTATCTTCCAATTCCTTCTACTGCCAAGTCTTTAACTTGCATAGGTTATAACTATCCTGCTACTTTAGTAAATGACACGGATACTCCCTCTGATATACCTGAAATGGTACACAGAGAAACAATTTGTTTTAAAGCTGCTTCTATTATTTACAGTTATATTGAAGACGGAATAGAACAGGAAAAGGTAAATACTTTAATGTTTGCCGGTTTAGCAAAGACAGGTATGGATAAACTTAGTGCGTGGGCGCATCGAAGACGATCCAATGTTGGAACTTCGATTTGGAGTCAGTAATGCAGAAAGCGGTTTCTTTACTTAAAAACACAATAGGACTTAATAATAAGCAATCTGCTACTAAACTTATTTATAATCCTGAGAGTGGTATATGTGAACTTGTTACTGCTTATAATGTAGATATTGAGGATACTGGATCTGTTTCTAGACGAAAAGGTTTTGGTGTTACAGCAGTAACTGACTCTGTACATTCTTTATTTTATGAAAAAAGTGATTGTTTATTTGTAAGTGGAACTACCCTATATAGATTAAATTTTGATTATAGTAAAACATCTGTAAAGACAGGACTTACAAGTGGACTTAGAGTATGGTACACACAGGCAAATAATTGTGTTTATTATTGTAACGGTGTAGAAAAGGGATACGTTAAAGATGGTATTTGGTATAACTGGGCAGGATCTGCGTATACAGGTCCTATAACTACAAGAAGGTTTAGTGATCCTCCTGTTGGTACAGTATTAGGTTTTCATAATGGTCGAGTTTATGTAGGTGTAGATAAGAATATTTGGTTCTCAGAGTATTTAGCCTACGCTTGGTTTGATATGGCTAGAAATTTTATAATGATGGAAGGTAATATCCGTGTCATTAAAGGAGTAACTGAAGGAATATATGTTTCAGATGAGTTTTCTACTTATTTCTTTCAAGGTGGAGATCCTTCTAATTTTAGGTTAAAGTTGGTAGATACAAAGCCTATTATAAAAGGAACTGATTGTTATGTTGATGTTTCCAAGTTTAAAGAAATAAACAGAAAAGGAATAGGTGTGATATGGGCATCTTCTACCTCAATATGTCTTGGTTTAGAGGATGGAACTGTAATGGATTTAACAGGTGATAGACTTGTGTACCCATCAAGTAATTATGGATGTGGTGCAGTTATTAATAACAACTATATTTGCTTTTTGGAGGAATAAGAAATGGCACTTAGATTAAGTACACATCTTAGAAACAAATTGTTGGGTGGTGTTCCTGAAAGACATGTCGCTACTTACACAGCTGTTACAAATGCTGATATAAAAGTGGCATCGACGAGTACTTTTACTGACGTTATCAGTGGATTTATTACGAAAGGGTTTACTGCAGGTGATTCCATACTTGCGTATGGATTTACTGGTGATATGGCGCAAGTACATGGTCCTTTTACTGCAACAGAAGTTCTTGCAGGTCAGATCACAGTATCGGGTACTCCATTATCAGTCGATGCGGCTACTGGTATAAAAGCAACCTTGGTCTGTCTGACAGGTGGCTCGTTAAAAGATATTTTTAAAGATGGTGTTCTTAAAATTTATAGTGGATCACAACCTTCAGATGCTGATGCAGCTTATACAGGTACGTTACTACTTACTGTTACAGTAGCAAGTGGTGCGTTTACCTCAGGTGTTGTTACAAACGGACTAGAGTTTGGCACAGCATCTTCTGGTGCGATTGCTAAGAACAGTGACGTATGGTCTGGTGTTGCTGCAGCAACAGGAACAGCAGGATACTTTAGATTTTATGCTAACGCAACTGATGCAGGTGGAGCGGATACTACTCCTTTTCTGTATTCAAGAATTGACGGAGCGATTGCTTCAAGTGGGTCTGATCTTAATATGTCATCTACTTCTATTACATCTGGAGCAACCACAACTATTGATACATTCCAGATAACACTTCCGGCAGCATAAGGAGGATTAAAATGAATAAACTTATTTTTGGTGATACAATTTATGCTGGTTTAATAACCAATCCTGTTGGACAGGAATCTATTTCCATTGGTAGTAAATGGGAGTGGGAAATTTTTAGAAATGGAAAGCTAATTGATCATGAAGTTTCCTTCAACAAAGTAGTTAATGAAGGGCTTGATTTCATGCTTAATGTTATGTTTAACGGAACAGCAGCAAAAGCAACGTGGTATTGTGCTATCTTTGAAGATGATTATACACCACTTGCTGCTAATATTTATGCAACTCCTGGTTATGCAGAGTGTACTGCGTATGGTGAAGCTACTAGACCTGAGTATGTTGAAGCAGCGTCTACTGCTAGATCAACATCAAATACTGCATCAAAAGCAGTTTTTACAATGAATAATACTAAGACTGTTTACGGTGGGTCACTTGTTTCAAGTAATGTTAAAGGTGATACCGCTGCAGGTGGTGCAGTATTGTTTTGTTCAAGTAAATTAGCAGCTTCAAAGTCTGTTGTTAGTGGTGATATTATTAATTTAACTATTACTATAACGGTATCTTCTACGACCTAAGGATAGGTAGATGGCAACAGGTACATTTAAAGTAGTAGCAGCAAGTGATAATGCATATACTGCTCAGGGATTTGATACCTATACTTCTGGTTCTTTTGTAAGAGTTGGGAATAATCAGTATCCTAATGAGGGTTATCTTAGATTTCCGTCTGTTACTATTCCAAGTGGGTCAACTATTACATCTGCGAAGATTACGTTATATGCGCGTGATAACTTTGCAGATGGAGTAGGTACTTATTTAAAGATCAGAGGGAATGATGTAAGTACAGCTGTTGCTCCTGTTAGTTATGCAGAATATATGGCATTAGCGCTTACTACTGCATCTATTGACTGGGACCCAGGTAATTGGACATTAGATACGGCATATGATTCTGGTGATATAACAACAATCATTCAGGAGATAATAGATGGAGGTAGTTGGGCATCTGGAAATGCAATAGCTATATTATTAAAAGATGATACCAGTACTCAGTACATTATAAGAGATGGTTATGGTATCGGTGATGGAATTGCTGCTAAATATCCTGCTCTTTATGTTGAATGGACACCTCCTGTTATTTATGCAGATATAACAGAGACGTTAACAGTTACTGAAACTCCTGTTGATAATCTTCCTGTTATCACAGAAACAGTAACTTTAACTACAAGTGATCTTGGAACACAAACAACATATACAACTACTTTAACTGATACTTTAACAGTTACAGAAGTTCTTGCAGCACCAAAAGCACATGAAGCGGCCATTACAGAGACGATAATTGCAACAGATGCAGATATTGGTAATCTATCTGTTTTGATTCATGATACTTTAAATGTTGGGGATAGTATATCTGCAGTTGTATCATATATCAATACAAGGATCGCTTACTTAGCACTTCCTGCTTTAACCTTAGAAAGTAAAGGAAGTGAAAAGGGAAATTTTAGTAAGAGTTTAAAAGCACTTACTGTTATTGCAAGTACTGGTGCTGCACTAGATGTAAGTCTACCATTTTTTGAACTTAGTACTACAGCGCACAGAAATATTACTACAGAGTTAAGTAGAATACTTCCTCACTTTACTATTAGCGCAACTGGATTGGCTGGTTTAATAGGTGATTTAAGCGCAAGAACAGGAATAATAACATCATCCGGTACTACACATGACAGTGGTACTAATAGTTTAAGTGTAAGCATGGCAGTAATGATAGCATCTATCAGTGCGCATAACGCAGGAAGATTTACAAACTACACTCTTCAGTACACAAGGTCTACTTAAATGACAGATACTGTTAACTTTAGATTGCACGGAGATACTGAGAAAGCTAAAGGACTTAGATACTTTGGTACTAAGTTACTGTCTACTCTGCAGAACTCTATGAAATTTAACAACCTGAAACAAGGAAGGATTGAAAGGTGTCTTGAAGATGGAAGTGTGGTAGTTTGTAGGTCTATTTTTGGTACTTCTGTTGTTGATCTTTTTTCTCCTGTTTTTGTTACTCCTGTGAAAGAAAAAGTATTAGTAAAAACAGAAGAAATATATGATGTTTATTATGTTGTTTGCTATAAAGACGAAACAGATATATGGCAGTATTCTTTTTTGGATTTTAATAAGAATATTGTATCTACTATTTCAGAAGATATGTTGGGTAAACATCCATTAGTATTTTGTAGTGGCTTTGAATTACAAATAGGAGATTTAATTTATATGCACCCTGGAAAGTTATACAATCCTTTAACAGGGGTGTTTTTAGATAAAGAATTAGGAGAAGGCATTGATTATGCGCTTGTCGAAAATGATATTCTTTATTGTTATAGTTCAGGGGAAGGTATAAAAAGTATTAAGCCTGTTTTGGAAGAAGGAACTTATATCTTTGAAGAAACTAGTGTAACTGTATTAGGAACTGGTGGAATGGAGGAGAATATATTCTTTCTTAATACAACTGCTGTTTATGAAAGTCCTGAGTATGAAGCGTATTTAATTAAACTTGCTGAATGGCAGGCAGGCGAAGCATCTGCGCGTAATGCACTAGATCTTAGAACGTATTTTATTATGATAGCAGGTATCTACCCAGATCCTGGTACAATAACGTATTACGGAGATTATAGTGGAGGTAATGCAGAGAGTAGTCACATGCCTGGTATCGGTGCTAGCTATTCCACTATTGTACCTTGTGATTCACCAGCTCCTGGAAAGACATGTGGTTATATTTCGTTTAGTGATTATGGTTTTGGTGATGATAGTACAGGTGCTTTTTTTACTGTCTCTTATTATAATTATGGAAGTCCTACCACACAAACAAAAGTTTATTACTACGGTCCTCGTCCTGCTTCTGTAGCACCGGGAGGAGTATATAAAACTATCCAAGAAATAAATAAATATAATGGGATACTTGGGGAGAAGAAGGCAGGACGTTCTATTGCGGCACCACCAAGTAATATCTTAGAAGAATGGATAACACCTACTACTGGTAATTACCAAGAGTGGTATACTGGCAATTTTCCTTATTGGTTTACTATAACTTTTCCTTTTGGAAGTTTTAGTGATGGTAGTTCAAATCAAGAATTACGAACATCTGAATCGTTAAGTGTGCGATATTCTCCTCTTGGTACTTGTTGCTATTATCGTAATCATATGATTATGGGTAATGAGAATTATTATGTTTATACGTTTGATGGAAGTATTATTGAAGATTTATATGTACTTCCTGTTATTAATTCAGAATGGAAGGGCATAATAGATCAATCTATACTTCTATTAAGTAATGATACTGATTACTATTGTTGGTATAATGGAGATTTTTTTCATAAAGAAGAATTATATTCCTTATTTAATGTTCCCAGTACAGCAAAAGAAATTCGTAGTATATTTTATATACCTAATATCAATAACGATACTACAATAGTGAATTTATAGGAATCAAAATGTCATCTTTAGGAATCAGATTAAACACAAAAAATATAGGTATTTCGCAATATGCAGATCTTACTATAAATAGTCTCTGCTGTTTTAATGGTGTATTGCTTGCGGGAACAACAAGTGGAATACTGAAGCAATCTGGAAACAGTGATAATACGAGTACAGATATTCTTGCTTTTTTCCAGACTCCTTCAGTAGATTTAGAAAGTAATCATAATAAGGTTATTAGGTATATAGATATTGATGGTGATACTGAGGGTGATATTGACATAGCGGCAGTTTATGATAATGATAAAGTAACTGCAAAAAGACTCGATTCTTTAGGTGTACTTGATCAAAAAACCACTAGAATTTATACTAATCATGAAAACTATGGTAGGTCTGTTGGTGTAGAAGTAAGAAATGTAAATGGAAGTGACTTTACCATTGATTCTATTGATTGTTTGGTTAAAGTATATAAGGTAACAAAGATAACAACAGCTACTCTTGGTAGAGCCAAATTAACGCTATCTGCACTTACAATAAGTGCGACATCTGTTTAGGAGGCATTAATATGTCGGGCGAATTAAACACTATTTTGTCTGTTGCTAGTAGTAATGTTGCAGGCGGAGGAAACACTGCAATAACATTAGTAAACGAAAAATATGATCAGATGGTTATCTATGCGAACGATGCGTGGATAAGAGTATACGCTTTACTTGATGCACTTAGAGTTCTTGTTACATCGCCATCTTTTCCTACTGTTGATATTGAGTATGAAAATGTAGATGTTAATCTTAACTATGATTTAGTGGATAGACCATCCCCTCCGTCTGATAGTGATCTACAATTTAACGAACCCGCAAGACCTGTTTTAGGTAGTATGTTGGAAATGCCTACTTTTTACTTACCAGGAACATCTATTGCAGTCGCTAAAGATTTATTTATACAGAGAGTTAATGAAAGACTTCTTAATGGATCGACAGGTCTTGATACTACTGTTGAACAAGCTATTTGGGATAGAGCAAGATCACGACAAGAATTAGTAAACCAAAAACTTTATACTGAAACAGAGACATACTTTTCTTCTCGTGGATTTAATCTTCCTAATGGAGCAATGTCCGGCAGATTGAATGAAATAGCGATAGAAATAGTAAGGAATGATAGTTATCTTAATACAGATATTCTAACAGAACAGGCTAAACTTGCCCAGGCAAATGAGCAATTTATGTTAAAAGAAGCATTTGCTAATGTACTTAATACTGAAAATATGTATGCAGAAAATATTCTTAGAACTAATAAGAACACAACAGATGTTTTTATCGCAAAGGTAGAGGAGTATAAAAATGCTATCTATGGTCAAGTTGCCAGAATAGAGAATGTTGTTAAAGTCTATGTAACTAAAATTGAAGCTTATAAAGCTGATATAACTGCGGCAAGTCTTGATCTGGATGCACAAGTTAAAACACTCGAAGCAAATATTAAGCAATCGCAGATTAAGATGGAACTTGCTTTAAAGGAAGCTGAACTTTCACTTGAAACTGCTAAAATTCAGTACGGGTTGCAGGTGGAGTCACTAAAGGCTGGTAGTCAAGTAGCTGCACAGATTGCTGCAAGTGCTCTTTCTAGTTTCAATACAAGTGCAAGTGTTGGTTTTAGTGCAGGTGCGCAAGTTGGGTTTAGCGGAAATCAAAGTGAAACCTTTGATAGAACAAAGGAACTTACTACAAGATCTATAGAGGTCAGACTTTCTGAAGCAGAATAAGGGAGTATATTATGCGCACAGCTGAATATGTTGAAAATAGTATTGCATCGTTTGATAATCTAGTTAAATCTATAAGGGATGTTAATGCGCAGCGAAGACTATCTAAGGATAAGTTATACACAGATGTTAACTCTATGCATTATGGTCCTGGTGGCGCTATGGACAGGGTTGCTACTATGCAATATGGTACTGGAGGTTCTGCAGATAGGATAGCATCTATGACATATGGTCCTGGTGGTATGTATGACAGACATTTTGCGTCAGGAGAAAAGGTAGCTCAAATGCAGCAACCATTGTGGAGTGCTGAAGCTAACTTGAAAAACGCACAAGCAAGAGGTACTAACTATAATACAGATCTTACATCATGGATTGCTGGACTTAAAGATACTGAAGGTAACTCTTTACTTGGTAGGCAGAAGGGCATTGAGTTTAATGTACTTAGAAGTGCAAATCCTAATCTTCCTGGTTCTAGTATTGCTTCACCGACTGTTTCTATTGCTAAGCCAAGTCGTCCAGATTGGTACACAGGAAAACCAGTTACTGACTTATATAATGAGTTGGATAAAGAAAACGCTAAATGGAAACCTTTTGGTGAGGAAAGTCCTGCTATGAACTGGATGTCTAGACGTGTCAGAAATATAGGTGAGGCACCTAGAAGATTTCTTAATGAAGTTGCTGCTCCAGTAGCAAACTGGTCAGGATGGAGTCGGTAGTAGGAGAATATCATGTCAATGCTTGAAGAATTGATGAAACCTAGTCCTATTGTCTCGCATGTTCTCGGACAAAGAATAGCAGAGCAAGATAGGATTGCAAAAGAGCGAGGTGCTTATCTTTCTGATCCTGGAAATGTTGAGCGCATCCTATCTCACTGGGCGCATGGAACTCTTCCTGAAAAAGCAGGTGCAAAGATTCCTGTTGGTGCATCATTAGATAAGATTGAAAAAGCAATGCCTGATGATGATCCAAGGAAAGGTTTGGCTTCTAAGATATATTACGATTCTGCTAATATCATTGCAGCAAATCCTGGTATGCATCCAGCAGAGGCATTGTCAAGAGAATACTGGAATAGAACATCAGCTTTAAATGCTGATGATAAGTTATATCATTATATTAGAGAAAAGAAATCTAATTTACTCGGTTCTTCTGATGTGGCAATTGCACCTGGCTACGAGAAGTGGGCAGCAGATCCTAAGCAGACAGAGAACAAATGGGAATGGACTAATCCTCTTGTCTCCGCTGGATTCGGCGCTGGTATGTCTTTGCTTGGTGCAGGAGTTGGTGCGCTGGCAGGCAGTGTTGCAGGTCCTGCTGGAACTGTTGCGGGAGGAACTGCTGGGCGTACTATAGGGGCAGGTATTGCAGGATGGTTAGCAAAGACACTCGCAACAAAAGCAGGTTCTACTTTACTTGGAACGGCAGGTAAAGCAGCATTAACTGCGATTCCCTCTTTTGCTGTTTTCGACACAGCACATAATATTCTTAAAGAAACTGACTGGGCAAAGGAAAGACCTATTACCAGTATGCTAGTTGCAGGTGCTGCAGGTGCAGGTGTTGATGCAGGATTGTTGAAAGCAGGTTCAAAATTGCTTACTAACTTTAAAGGTAGTTGGGATGCTTTAAATACTGCTGGTGGTGATGTAATAAAAGATCCATCTATAAAGAATCTTCTTAGTTTTGAAGGTAAACGTGCAGATATTGCTAGAGATTTAACAAGTCTTTGGGATAGAGAATTTGCTTCAACTGAGATGAAAGCAGCTGTTCCTAAGTTTGATGAGGTAATGACAAAACAGTATCTTGATAATACAGCAAAAGGCATGTCACATGCAGACGCCACTGCTGATGTGTTAGAAACAAGATACGCAAAAGATGCTGTGACTAAAATGACAAAGATTGAAGATGACGCTATTAGTCATAGTGTCGACTATAATCGTTTACTTGGAGAACGTGTAACTCCTGGGATGTCTGCAGAAGAAGTAGCAAAAACAGGCCAGAGTATTTTAGACGAACTTCGACTTACAAAAGGTGCTTTCTCTCCTGAACAGTTGTCAAGAGAGAACGTATCTGGATACAGTACTTTAATTCCTAAAGATAGAAATTTTAATCCTATAGGCATTGTGCAGGAGATGTCTGCAAATGCAAAGAAGTTTGATGCGTTGGCAGAAAAGCATGTGTATGACTATGAAAATCCACTTGCCTATGAAACCATGTCTAAGAAAGAGTTGCTTGGAAGAGTGCAAGAACTTAACACAGCGAAGACACAGGGTATTTTAGACGATGCTACACACTCTTTATATATGACCCCTTTAGAGACTGCAATACGTAACAAAGGTATTCTTCCCCCTAAAGACAGATCTTTATTTGAATTCAAAGGTAACAAAGTAGAAACACCTGAATTTATTACTAAACTTACTGATGAGTTAACAGGCGCAATTAATGCAGGAGATAGTGAGAGATATCGTGCTGCGTTGGGTCATTATATGCTTAATGGTAATGGCAAACTATCAGGTGAGGTTGTGTCTAAACTTGAGGCGATGACTAATACTGATAGTTATCGCAAGATGGTGCAGACTGAACTTGACAGTACAACTAAAGAAGTACTTAAGTTGACACAAGGTGATACTGCTGGCTTAAAGAAAGCCATCGCAAACGATATTAAGAAAGGTGCAGACTCTGCCGCTATAATGTCTAAGTACGGTAAACTTGGGTTATGGTCAACTGTTCCTATTATTGCTGGTAGTGTGTTACTGGGTGGACCGGGAGTTGAGACATCAGAAGCTGGCGTGATTCCTGATATGATTGCTAAGCAGGCTATGAAGGCACTTAATCCTAAGGTGACAGAAGAAGTCTTAATGAAGAGTATGATGGAAAAGGGTTATCATTCTACTATATTAAACGAAGCAAAGGATGGAATTACTGCTTATCAAAAATCAATAAATTTCTCAGATCTTCATGGAAGGATGCCTAGTCCTTTTGAGGATCTTCAAGTGAAGAAGGGATTTAGTCGTTTTCTGTCTACGATAATGACACCTCAAGCTGTTGCACAATTTCTCTTTAAACCTTTTTCTAGTGCAAGTCCTATTATTGCAGCAAAGACTACAACTGCTTTAGGTATTACGGAAGCATCCAAAATTGCAGTTTCTAATATGCTTAAAGGTATAACATCTTCGAGTAAAGAAATTAGGGAAATATATAAACCAGTTGTCGAGCGATTTCAGGTTCCTCTTCGTGAAGTTAGTGATCTTAATAATCAATTATCTTTGTATGATAAGATTCTTTCTGGTAAGTATAAGAATTCAGAGGGAGGTACAATTGATAGACTTAGTCGCGAAATAAGAAGAGGATCAAAACTTGATGAAGAAGATTTGGCAATGATTGCAGATTTTTCAGCAAAAAGAGACAATGTTCAAAAAAGACTTAGCAGTTATGATGATACACTTAAAGAATATAATACGATTCTAGATGGACTAGACAGAGAAGTTGCTAGACAATTTCCATCTGCAAGAATATTCTTTGCTGCTAATAATTCAGGTATGGATGCTGCAGATCCTTGGGTTAAGCAATTCCTTAATCACAATGAAATGCTTGCTGCAGCAAAGATTAAGAATATGCTCGGGCAATACAGTGAAAGAGCAGTAGCGTCTGGAATGGATGTTATTTCTAGTAAAGACTTCATGCATTATGTTGCACATCCTGATACTGATTTTAAGTTGTTACGTAGTATTACTAACGATCTAGACTCAACTGTCGGGCATGGTATTGATATGTCAGCGTTTCATAGGAGAGGATTTAATACTCGCCCTATGATGCCAGATATTCACTATGCTATGGATAGGTATATTCCAGATGCTAATATGAGAATTGAAATGGCATCTTTCTGGAAAGAGTGGAGACCATTTTTAGCACAGGCAAGAGCAGCTGGTAATTTAGGTGCTGTAGATTACCTTGAGAGTGTTGCCAAAGGTTTTAGTCCTGTTGATCAGTTTGGAAGTTTAAACAAGCTTGCAATGACTGCACAGATGTTTGAAGCAGCTAGACTTATTTCACTGAGTCCTTCTGTCGGCTTTAAGCACGGGATGAAGGTTATGGCAAATATTGCACTTAGTGGGTTTGGTAATGCTTTTGAAAATCTTCCTAAAGCTGTTCCGATATGGAAAGATCTCAAAATGGCAGAACTTCTTAAGAAGGCTCCTGCTAACATGAGAGCAGATTTGGCTAAAGCACATATCGGAGCGCAGAATCTATATCTTACTATTAGTGATATGTTACCACAAACGCAAGCTAGAAATATTGTTGAAGAGGGATTAATGTGGTGGAACAGTAAAGCTAACTTTATAGTAAATAATGTTGAAAAAGCAGATAGGGCATTTTCATTTGCGTCTGCTGTTTCAATGGCTGCTAAGCAAGGAATGACTCCTGCGCAAGCAAGTTATCTTGTGTATGATACTATTCTTAAAGCCAACTTTCTTAGTGGTGTACATAATCCTAGTTGGTTAAGAGATCCTAAAACAAGACTTTTATTCCTGTTTCAGGGTACTCCGTATAAGATATTTGAGCAAAGAATGATTACTGCTGTAAAGGGTGGAGGGGCTATTGCAGATGCTACTAAAGAGTTGATGAGACAGTTAAAAGGTGACATAGAAACTGGTGCAAGAAATTTTCAGGTTGGTTTAATTAAAGATGCTTTGTTAGCTCCTAAAGATCTTAACGGAAAGTCGTATGCAGGGCAGTTAATGCGAACTATTCTTACTGCAGCAGCTGTAGTAGGTGCTGGTAAACAACTTGCTGATGTTAATTTAGGTGCACAAGTGTTTCATGTTCCTTTTACTAGAGCAACAGATACTAACGTAGGTCTTGCTATGAATCCTGCAATGGGAGCTGCTTACAGTACATTAATGAGTAAGGATGACTCGACCAATGCTGTTGTAGAATTCTTTAGTAAATGGTTAGGTTCCGGTATTCTTCCTGCTTCTGTTTATAAGGCGGTGAGATTATCTAAGAATGATATTCCAGAAATATATAAAGATAGTAAGTTTCAATATTTCTTTGGCATACCATCTGTTAAAGATGTGGATTAAGAATCGTCCAATTATTGGGTGAATCTTTAAATAAATAATCAAGTACCGTCCAATGTTTGGTCGGATCTTACATAAATGGAGGACAGTAAAATGATAAAGCTCAAACATACTAGCACGGTTTCTATCTCTACAGGCACAATCTCAGCGAGCGGATCATACACTACTGAAGCTTATGACTGTCAAGAATTACAAGGATTCTTTTCGTTGCAATGGACAGTTACAGGTGATGGTACTATGAAGGCAGAGGTTTTAGTATCTAACGATGGATCAACCTTTTTAGAAATTGATTCAGATATTACTTCTGCACAAACTAAATCTACTGGCACAAGTGGAGTAAATATGGTTGACTTTGAAGTTACTCCTTGTAATCAGTTTAAGATTAAGTTTACCGAAACTGGTACATCTAATTCTATTACGGTAGTCGCAAGACTTAAATCTTTTTAAGGAGGCGTATGTATGAAACCTTTTGCTTGGAACAGTCTTGCAAGATTATTAAAGAATGCACATACCTGGATTGGTCAGCAGACGTTCACGAATATTAATGTCACTGGAGGTGCAATAAGCGGCGTTTTAATAACTGACGCACCTTTTGCAACTTCTACAAATCCAGGTGTGAGCGCAGCCACAACCACTGCCATTGTCGATGCTAACAACGGTGTCCTGATAACTACAAATGTCAACAATGCACAGACGATAGGAAGTCCCACAGTAACTACAGCGGGGAAGAGATTCACAGTTATAAACAACGACACATCTTCTTCTTCTATTATCGTCAACGGTATCACCCTTGTTGCTGGCAAAGCTCAGACTTGGGTATGGGACGGTACGGCGTGGGTGGAAATTGATCTCGGAATCACATCTCTTCCCGTTCTCGTAACTCAGGGCGGAACCGGACTTGCTACCATCACCGACCACGGTATTATGCTTGGATCAGGGACGGGTGCAGTTACCCCTACAGCGGTTGGCGCGACGGGTGAAGTGCTTATCGGCCAGACAGGGGCAGATCCAGTATGGTCAGCAAATCCAAGCGTTACAACCTTAGCGGCTACTGTTTTTAGTCCCATAACCTCTGTCAACGTCGATTCTTCAAGAGCCATCCTTGCTGCCGAGATGAGAGGACAGACCCTTCTCGTTACCGGAGCATATACACCCACCTTACCTACCGCAGTAGCAGGATATAACTGCATCGTAGAGGCGACTACCGCAGCGGTGTATTCACTTGATCCTGTTACGGGGACAGACGTTATTGAACTTAATGGGACTTCTCTCGCAGCAGGAAACAAGGCAACCTCAGATGGTTCTAAAAGAGCCAGAATGGTTGTCAAGTGCTACGCTGCCGGAACCTATGTTATCACATCTGTAAATCATGTAGCGGTTGATGGGGGTGCGTAATGAGTAGGGAAGAAGGGAATCCCATAATCAAAGGTCCGACCGCCGTCACTCAGGCCAACATGAAGATATCCGCTGTTGACGGTACAGCCTTTGTGGACTTCTCTGCTTCGGCGTTCTCTGCTGATAATATCCGCAATAATGACTTCGTTGAGATATTCGACTCGGCAAAGAGGAAGATAGGCGGGTTTATCAAGGCAGCGGGAACGGGGGAGACATTTGGATCTGAACTTATTACAAATGGTGATTTTTCCAGTGTCAGTATTATTTTTGGGACACCTTCGGGATCGTTCGCAGCAGGGGATATGGTGTCGGGGGGGACGAGTTTAGCCACAGGCACATTTGTTTCAGTTGGTGGAGGCATCCTTGTCTTGTCTGGTGTATCAGGAACTTTTGCAGCAGGAGAGACAATCACTGGTGTTCCTTCGGGAGCCACGGGGGTGATAACAATCCAACGCCCCACAGGGTGGACAGTAGATGCCTGTACACCAACTATTGTAGCGGACGGTCAAGTTGGTACTTGTTTGTCATTATTGGCTACCTCTACCGGAGGAAGTGGAGGGGTTCTACGGCCGGTCTCAGTAAATAATAAAGGGTTATATATAGAATCGGTTTACATAAAAAATGGTTCTGCTGCAAGTAAAACACTTTCTTTCTGGTTAGCCCCTACGCATGGGAATATAATTCTCTATGCAACGGGGGCAGCGTGGAGTTTAAGAACAGCATACAGAACCATAATACAGGGTAATGGCAATATTTATGCGGCTTATTATGGCTCGTCTGAAAATGGAAAGGATGTATTGGTTGATGAGTTTTCCTTCAAACAAGTCCTCACCCCCTCCTCCACCGGCGTAACCATCACCAACGCCCCCGGAGGCGCAACCTATAATTGGGGAGTCAAGGATGCCAATTTCAACTATAACGATGCCTCAGGCTACACCTACCACATAATCTCCCGTCAGGCGTATGGGACGCTGATACTCAATCAAGAGACGGTAAGCGGCACCCTCCATCTCGCCACAGTAGATGGTGGGGCAATGTTCTTCCACGACTCAGTGGACTTCTCCACCTACGCTGGCGACGATGCAGGTGTTACCCCCTATGAACTGGTATTCGAGGACGCTGCGGGGAAGTGCGCTATGGCCTATGCAGCGGCGCAGGGTGGCGGGGAGAGTTTGGATAGTGAACTCGTTGCTAACGGAACTGCATGGACTGGCGCAACTGGTACAACTCCCCCCACCGGATGGAACACAGCATCTGGGAAAGTTGGTGTGCATACAATAACGGATAGTGGAGATGGGGCACCATATGATGTATGCCTCAAACTCGAAACCAACAACCCTGTGCAAGTATATCCAACTACATATTGCAACAGCACTGTAAGTGTCGGAGCTTTGTATAAAGAATCAACTGCGTATAAGAAAGGTACGGCTCCTATTTGTTATATCAGCATAGGAAGCACCTCTGGCGGTTTTGATTATCATAACAATGCGCACAATAACGCGGCGTGGGCCACATACACCAAAAATTTTACTGCAAAAACTACAACAGCAAGTGTGGGATTAGTCGGAAGTAACGACCAAAATACTGCTGGATTGTTCAGTTTGTTCGATACAGTATCGTTAAAGAAATACCTCGACATCCCAACCACCGGCCTCCATCTCGTCTCCGCTATGGGCGGGACTACCCGAAACATGAAGTCAGTAGATGCGGGATTTGACAGCAATCAAATTGTTAAAGTTCGTGTCTATCGCACTGGACAAACAGATACCACAGCAGGTGCTTTACTTGATGACGCAGGGTTATTCCTGCTTGATGACGCAGGTGCAATTTTAACAGAGGACTAAGGAGGACATAACAATGGCTAAAGTCTCTACATACACAGAACTCACAGCAGGACAACTTAACAATACCGCCGACTATTTCAGCGTTTCGGATGCAGGAGCTGCGAGTAAAAAGATAAATTTAGCAAGTATGGTCTATGCCTATACCGATTTGGGCACAGCTACACCTTCCACGATCCTGTTTGCGGATATGACTACCATCCCTCATACATGGTGCGCTAACCATAGTTCAGATCAGACAGTGACATTTGCAGCTCCTGTAGCCGCTGATGTAGGGAAACATTTCACCATTAGCAAAAATGGTACAGGCGCAGGCAAAGTGATCATGGATCTCCCTTTAGGGGTATATGCAGTTGCGTCTGGACAGACTACCTCCGATGGTGGGACAGTATCCCTGGCTGGTAGTGCATATGGGAGTATGACTTGGAGAGTTAATTCTGCAACTGTTATCCAGCTGGTGTGTGGCGATGGATCGCTCACATTTGCATAAGGAGGACTAAATGGGAACTAAAGTAATGGGCGGTAGTAGTGATTTTATAGGCGGTAATTTCATTACCAATTCTCGTCTTGGTGTATTTTCCGGTTCTACCAATGAAAACGTAGGCGCAGACCTTATAGCCAACGGAACATTCTCAACTGACACGGCAAACTGGACCGCCGTAGATTGTACTATCGCTGCTATTGATGGCGGTGATGCTGGTAAGTGTCTTGAGATAACCATGACAGGCGGTTCTCTTCAATACGCCAAGCAGGCACTTACCGTTGTTGCGGGGCATACCTATCGAGTCGCGGTAAAACGCAAATCTGGAACCAGTGGGGCCGGTTTCGGAGGGCTGATGGTCTATGAAGGGGCTACTCAGATCGGTGTATCTTACGGGAACACTACGGATAGTTTTGCGGATTGCGAGTGCTACTTTAAACCTCTCACCACATCCGTTGATGTCTGGATTGTTAAGAACAACGCCACCGCAGGAACAATGTTGTTTGACACTTGTATCTGTTTCGAGAAAACTCCAGCTTATATTGCAGCAGATGTTCAGGCTATGGAAGATTGGACTAAATATTCAGGAGCCAACTTGTACAGAGAATCGGTAGGCGCGAATACTCTCGGAGGCACGTTCTATTCTATCAAAGGCTCTCCTACAGCAGCAGGGAGGATTTACTGGAATGGTGGAGGCTTGCAGGCAGATCCTAATTTTGTTGCCCGGTTTGCAGGAAAGACAATTACAATAGGATGCTATCTTAAAACCTCTACAGCAAATCATCTTGCCCTTACTATCAATGATGGAAGCGACCGAGATTCTGCTTGGATTCATCCGGGAGACGGAACCTTCTGGTGGGCGGAGATGCCATACACTTTTGCATCTGATATTACCTACGTTAAGCCTTTCGGGATTAAGGTCATTCAGACATCAGGCGATTGGTATATGACTCAGCCTATGGGAGTATTTGGAAAGACTATCGGTATAGGAAACTTCCAACCCATCCCCGGTGAAACCATCTATTTCTCGGCTCACCAGAACGCCAAGACTCATGCTGGTGCAGGGGTTTATAGTGATTTGGACTTCACGGATATCTCGGTTGAAGTCGATTCGTATCTTGTCATTCCCAAAGGTGTCAAGAGAGTATATTTTAGGGGTTCGTGCATGGACTCTGGATCTGCTGCTGGCGCTTCCTATATGTCCTTTAGGAAGAACGGAGACAGCGGAAACAACGTAGATGCTACTATAAGCTGCGGTGGTCTTGCTAATTCACTTTATGCTTACTCGGCTCCCATGTGGGTAACTGTAGATGCAAACGGGATTTATGAATACAAGATTGAGGCTACAGGAGCGGGAACCTTAACCACAGGCACGATGTACTACATGGGAGTGATGTACTAATAATATGGCAACCGGAACTCTTATACATGGTTTCCAGAATAGCGGGCAGTCTTTGTCGGATATTACCCTGACTGGTCCTACTCCCATATCTTTCTCTGGGTCTGGTCTGCGTAAACTTCAATTACGTCCCAATCTCATCCAGAAAGCCAGTAAGTTTCTTGGAAAACCTACGGAAGTGTATCGTGGAGTCAATGTTGGCTACTCGATGCCTATTTATAATAGCGATGATGAAGAACTGTTTTTCCGATGTAGGATTCCTTTTCGATGGGATGGTACTACAGATCCTCAGTTCGGAATGTGCGTATCTCTATCAGCAGGTGAAACCGTAGGTGATTACTTCAAGTTTCAACTTGGATGGCAAGTTTCCGCAAAAGGAAATGTAATATCTGAAACAGTTTCTACGTCAGTATCTGAGCAGATAGTAATTACAGGAAGAAACGATGCATATGATACGTACTTTATTTTCTTTAACTTCGATGCAAATGATGTGAGTAATCCATTAGAGGCCGGAAATATGTTACAGGCACGGATCAGGAGAATTGACGCTACCGATCCCGATGTGTCTAATGAGATAATCATCTGGGACTGGGCCGCTATATGGGCCGTTGATAAAGCATACTCAGCATGGGCAGTAAGCGTTAATGATACGTAGCGATATACTTAAATGGCTTCTTGTTTTTCTATGTGTGGTGACTATGGGACTACTTGACGATATATTTGGCAAAGATATAAAAACTCAGGTTGCTGTTCCTAATATGGTAGGAACAGTAGGATGTGTAACTAAGTCCTTATATGATGCTATGATGTGGAAAAAGAAATATGGGGATGATGTGCAAATAGCTATATCGAAGATAGATGCTGTAAAGGATGTAGATCATGCACAGGCTATTGCTACAGTAAAAGGTAAGTACACCCCACTCACATCTCATGAATATGACGGAGTTGTAAGACCTTGGACTATGCATTTTCCAGAAGCTAAACCATATAGACATGTGACTGTCGATCAATTTCTAGTTGAACAGAAAGATAACCTAGATCCAGATACACTAATATACTTAAATAGAATAAGAAAGTAATACAATTCCACCAATAAATCTGAGGAGTCGGCACATGGTTAGAAAAGAAGGATCAGTAGTAGTTGGTGTTCTTACATTTGGTTTCCTGGCTATAATGGTCGGAGCAACGGTGTCTACCCCCGTTGTCGTGCAGGAACCATTGATTACCTGGAATTTATTTCTCACGGCTATTATAGTACCAATCGGTCTATTCATCCTGTTTTTTGCCATCAAGAGGCTATTCTCAGCACGGGACAAGAAGGATGACGAGATTAAAACCCTCCTCGATCAGAGAGATCTGGAGCGGCAAGTCGCCATTAAGGAGAGATATCAATCCTTCTCCGAGACACTGTGCAGGATTAAGGAGAGGGTAGAAGAGATAGCCGAAGCACAGACTGATCGGGTCACATGGAACCACTGTAATGATGTTCATAAAGAGATAAGGGAAGAGTTTCGTGCTATTCGAAATGGAGGATCACACTAATGTCTCTCAAGGAAATGCTTACTATTCATGAGGGGCTGAAACTGAAACCTTATAAGTGCCCATCTGGGTTCAATACAATAGGAGTAGGACACAATTATGATGCAAACCCACTACCTAAAGATATACGAGAATACCTTGAGGAACACGGAAAGATCACGCCAGAGATGGTTGACAGACTTTTGGATTCCGACATTGCTGTGGCCTTGGGATCTTGCAAACGATTGTATCCTAGCTTTGATGGATTTTCTGAACAAAGACAGAACGCACTTATTGACTGGATCTTTAATATTGGAGAAGGGACAGCCCAAAAGTTTCAAGTTACCAATCGGGCTATCAACGAAGGTAGGTGGGTCGATGCTGCAAAAGGAATGACGAATAGTCGATGGTACAAACAAGTAGGCAAGCGAGGTGCGGAAATCGTACTGATGATTAAGGAGGGTTAAATGGCTGAGGAACGAAATGTATTTCAAAAGATAGGCGATGCAGTTGTTGACTTTGCCCCTGGTATAGCTACAGTGTTGGCAGCCACAGGTATAGGAGCACCTATAGCAGCGGCAGTAGGGGCTGTTGGCGCTTTAGGTAAAGCCTTCGGCCTTGGTTCTAATGCAAAACCGGAAGAGGTCTTGGCTGTTATATCCGCAGACCCGGAAATCAGACTAAAAGCTATGATAGCTGAAAACGATTTCAAGGTGAAAATGCGTGAACAGGACATAGAAGAACTTACCGTTCAGCTGCAGGATATTCAAAGCGCAAGGGAACGAGAAAAATCTGTTAAGGACAACGTAAATCAGATTCTTGCTTACTCAATAGTGGGAGGGTTCCTTGCAATGGTAGGGGCTACTCTACTTGGTTATGCTAAGGTGGATAGTGTTCTTGCTGGAACCCTTGTTGGTTATCTTAGTGCGAAATGCGAACAGGTATTAGCCTATTATTTTGGAAGCAGTAAGGGAAGTCAGACTAAGACAGATTTACTTGCAAAGGCAGAGCCGATTAAGTAATTTCATTTAATTGGAAACATTTCGGATGCCACTTTGACCACTCCCATACGGCCTGTAAGAGTTTGCTGGGAGTGGTGATGTAGTTTTCTAAGAATATTACACAGTATCCTTGGCAGGCAAGTTCTGAAATATATCCAGGCGCAACAAATTGCCCAATTAGTGTCATGACAAGTTGCATACCATCTTCGGTACGTAGTATCTTCTCCAGCAGTCTGATTATTCCTGCACCTTGAGAAAAGTCAGGATTAATTGGCTTAGGTACTTCATTTTCGTAAGAAGCGCCGCATTTGCAGTAAAATACTTTTGCTCCTCGGTCTTTCCAGTATCTATCAACATGCCACTCATGCCAGCAAATCCCAAGCCACTCCGCTACCTCCCTGTTCATCTGTTCGGTGGTAACAATTCGTAGCCTTTTCATTTCGTCATCTGACAGGTCTGATATTCTTATTTTGCTGTTCGTCTGCTCTACTGTTGGCATACGCGTACCTCTTATCCTTCCACATCCCTCGCAAGGGTGAGATATATGGTTCAGACACCCTTTATGCGCGCAAGGTTCTCCGTCTTTAAGGGGCTGCTCTACTGTTGGGTTAGTGGTCATGTTTCCGCAACCTCCTTTTTGAAAAATTCTTTTATTCCAGATAGTACTTTTTTGTCATTAGCTTCCATATTTACAGTGTCCAAATCGGGCCATGACAATCCGGTTTCCTCTATTAACTGCTCTGCCGCTCCCGTATTGTATCCTTCTACTAAGATAACCGCAGATAACAGTATTCCAGACGTAAGCCCATTCCTGAAATCCACAGAATCACTATTTTTAATCATATCACTTCCCCTCCTTCTGTTCCAGATACTCCGCCACCAGACCACAGGATTCGAGGCGGAAGAGCCAGCTGGAATATGTTGCATCATATTCGGGAGCGAGTACCATCATAGAAGGCTCAAACACCCTATACGCATACTCGAAGAAATCCTCCCACTCCCCATTCTCGACCAACTTATCTTTCAGAGCCGCAAAGATAAGAATATTTTGCTCTTCAGGGTAAAGTCTGTATTCTTCGGCCAGTATGAGTTCTACTTGAGGGCAGTATTCAGTCAACCGCTTTCTCTGATCGTCGGTTGGTGGTTTCATAATCTAGTCTCCTTTAACACTATGTAAATTATAACAACTACAGCAACTATGTTCATAACAACTATAATGGTTCCGGCAGTCAGTTCGTTCATAAATACCCCTTGACTTTCAATACTATAAATATCGAAATGATGGAGCCAATTAAAGCTCCGAGAATAACAGCCCCAATTGCTCCGCTATTTGTGCTCCAAAACTTATACCATCTCATATCTCCACCTCCCACTGTGCACACAAGGCCCGAAGGATCGCCTCGGTGGGGGTTGCACCTTCAAATATCTTACAATCTATTGTGCATGTACATATATTTCCATCTTCAAAACGTGATTCACTTAAAACGTAATCATCTTCTAACATACCGACCAGACTCCTCTTCTGAGCCTCCGGGTTGGAGTCGTCTATGGTGCGGGGAAGCCAGATAGCCTCGCCACACGCATGGGAGTGAAAGTGGCGTGTCCCTACGAGCAATATTTCTTTGCTGTGTAGAAATGTATAACGGTCTCCAGCTCTCCACTCCCCCATCCTCTCCCGAAAGAAAGGTTGCAGAGCTATGTAGTATTTCAGTAATTCAGGGTTCATATGTCCTCCTTATTGCCGCAGGTCTTACAAGTAAGCCTTATGCCACCATCGCCACCTTTGTACCATTCACTCAGCACAACGTTTTCACTCCCGCATTGGCAGATGATTTCAAAGTCTTTTGTTTTCATCCCTTCTCTCCTTTCCTCTCCTCCAACCAGATGCGAAGATAAATCAGGGCATCGGTGGTTAAATCTGCCAAGTCTTTTAGAATATATTCCACATGAACAGGTTGTCCCAACTTCATTAACTGCAAGGACGTAAAGTGCTTCATCATCGCATCATCGAAAAGATCGTTGCTTTTCAAATGATCTAACACCTCAGCCATTGAAGGGGCGGGAATACCTGTCCATCTACAATCCCCTGTTTCACGTAAAGCGTATTTCATGTCACCACTAAAGAAATACCACGTTTTCTCCGTCTCCATCACGATCCCCGCTTTCACAAGTGCTTGGCAGGGTTCAAGGGTGCCGTAGTTATCAGGATTCATTGATACCCTCCTTCTGTAATTTACTTCCACAATAAGGACAGAAATTCAACAGCGGAGAATCACCATTACATAAATGATATCCTTCTTTCCAGGCAGAGCAGAAACACCAATCCTCTTTTTTATTCATCTTATTCCTTCTTCTGCCCAAGTGCTTCACGGGCGATTTCCTGCATAACATCGCAAGAATCTAACTCATTGGTATCAGAACAGTAGATTCCGTGCGTTGCTATCTTCTCCAACGCTCCCCGAAGGCGTATAGCCTCATCTTTCCAGCTTTCAAGACCATCAGCTTCGTGCCTTGCCGTTGCTTTCCATGTTTCTACATTTTCCCGAAGACGCTGGTTCTCGGCTAACAACTGCTCGCACATAGCAACCGTTTCTGAGCGGCGTTCTTCTAACTCCAGCACTCGCTCTTTAAGATGTTTGTTCTCGGTTTCATACTCGATCCACTTAGTTTCTGCTTCTATCTTGGCGTTGGTCAGGGCGTCCATGTAGGAAACTTCGGCTTCCAGTTTAATAACTCTGGTAAGCGTCGCATCATACAAAGTTTTATATTTACATACCTCTCCTCCATTGCTTATATCCTCTGCTTCCAGTTTCCGAATTTTCTCCTTGAAGGCGTTGCATTCCTTTGTAATCGCAGCCTCAAGCACGTTGCATTTATGGAGTTCCTCCTCCATATCTGCTATTGTCTGTTTGAGGGCGTCGATCTCTACATCCTTCCTTCTCAACTCATCTGCAGTACTTCTGAGGTCGTTTTGCACCTCCGGGTCTAGATCGTTGGGATATTTACTGTCTATCCATGCCGCTACTGTTTCGAGCTTACACGCTGTGTTCATTTCCTTCCTCCTTATTAAATCCTCTGCTCGTATGCACTCACCGCAGTAGACTGATACGAGTGGCTATCTTGAATTCTCGAAGCTACTAATTACCACTATCATACTACACATTAAGAGCAGAGGAGTTTAATTCTTCTTCTTTGTGTCTTATAGCCATTGTTGCTAATGACTGATACATCGAACAACAAATAGGTATAATGCCTTCTGTTGCTGACATCTGAGCAAACCATAACTGATACCCTTTTTCATCAAACTCAAAAGATACCTCATAGATGTCATCATATATCTTTCTTGCCCACATCACAGTGGCAAGTCTACCTTCTATCGCCATGCGTATCTTTGGTTTTTGGTCTCTTAAAATAATAACAGGATTTATCATCCGTGACCCCCAGTATCGTCCAAATATTGACCGGATCTTAATGTTGCATCCCAGTGATACCAGATACCAGACTCACCACGAGGTCCTTTAAATGCTCGTCTTACCTTACCAGCACGAACTGCAGTTTCTATTACGTTATTAAACTTATTGTTGTCAATGTCTCTCCATACTAACGATAATAGACTTTTCTCATCAATAGTCTTTCTTGCTCTTATTATTTGCAAAACTGAATCAGTCTCACTAGTAACAACTGATTTTCCTATTGCTTTAAAAGCGTTTCCCATTTGTATTTCAGCTTCTTCAATGTCATCAATAGCACTTTGTAAATGTTTCCACTCTACTGCTAAACTATCAGATGTAGATGCGGCTATTAGCATAGACAACTTTAATACATACATAGGTTTTCTTGAGTACCACCCATTAAAAGAAGGATCTTTACATACTCTATCTGGGTTTGTTTCTTCATATTCATTATACCAGTCATCCCACTTTTTGATGCAATCAGGAGACATTGTATACTGTCCTGATATTCTACTGATAACAAACAGATCCTTTATTAACTTGTCCTTAAGTATTTTTTCTTCCTCTGTCTCAATCGGTCTTGGTACTTTTTTCTTTTTCCTGTCTGCCCAAATAAACATTATTCTTGAAGTTAAGCCACCTCCAACAGCTGTCGGGGGTAGAGAGCTGGCAAGGGAGTCCGGTGTTGTTGCCGCTAATAAATTGATAAATACAGATGGAACAATATTGGAGCCTGAATTTTTCGTGCGATATTTCCATGGAAGCTCCTGGCAATCAAAAAGATCTGTTAGAAGAACTAACATCTTTGTGTTTTCCTTCTTCTGCCCAAGAAAAGACTCAAATTCTTTTGAGAAGATACATAAGGAGCTATGCTTAAACGTAGAACCATCAGGCATTAATTCATCAGTAGCTCCTGATTCTAAGTCTTGAAGCATGGCTTCTTTTGTCGAAGCATCTGCACTTGTTACTATCTCAGGTATCTGCGCTAACATTTGCATTGCATAACTGATTGCTTGGCTCTTTCTTGCTATTCCTGGTTCGGCTACAAACACAACGTAGATATTGGGAAAGATCTTAATCCTACCAAGGGACAGATGCGCTTTCTTCCTCAGGGCTGAGGCCAGTACTGAGTACGCTGCCCACTTGTCGAATATCCGAGCCGGTTCCGTGTTCGTCTGATATATCATATAGGCTTCTAGCCAGTTGTCCAAATGTCGCATTACTTTCTCTCCCGATATGCTGGCCCTCTATGCTACGTAATTTCTTTATAGCGCAGTTAAGTTCACTTATTAAGTCATCGCAGTTAAAATAAACGTCTCCACTAAAACCTGTTAATGCTTCGAAGTTTACTATAACAGGAATGATAAGCACGATGTAAGATCTTATTGTAACAAAACCCTTACCATTTATATCTTGTCTTATATCTATCCTATTTGCGTTACTCACTACTGCATAGATAGAATTATAAGGAACTTCTATTGCAATCTTTTCTCGAATTTGTTGCATTAAGACTCGGCTCTTCTGATAACTTGTTGTTATATAGATGTAAGTCATAATTCTCTCCTCGTTATACATTATTGAGAAGTGCAAACTCACCAAACAGTTCGGTTGCTGCGTTATTGTAAGTAATAGCAGCTTCTATTTCAGTTAGAAAGTATCCTAAGTTGTAATGAATACCATCTTTTTTGATTTGCGCTTTGTATTTTTTCGGTGATCCTCTGTGTTTGTCGTAGCATACGCCTTTACTGTGATTTGTGGGTGATACCTTATTCATACTATTCTGACTTCTTGTACAGTTACGCATATTACTTTTTTGGTTATCATAACCTTTACCGTTTTTATGGTCTACTTCCATTTCATCAGGAGTTCGCATTATTTCTCTGTGCATAGCCAGATGTTTTGTTTTATTCCATCTATAAGCGTACCACGTATAATCAGTTTTGTTAACATACCAATTAAACTGATTCAAATACTCAAAATCCTCGTCATCAACAAGAACTACACGGTTTTTTATGTTTGTTGCTATTTCTTTCATATTACTCACCTTGAAACTGTTAGTTATTATAAATTTTTAATTCGCCATGACGGAATCCAATCTTCCATCTCTCCCCATGTTTGACCTATCTTAAAATCAGTATCAATAATGAAGGTTTCGTCATTTATCTTCAAAGGAATTCGCATACACTCAATCATTCTTTGTGAACACTCTTCTTCCTGTCCCTTCTTACATGCAACGTACATAGCGTCATGAAGTTGCATAAGCAATCTATACTGACTTCCATACTTATTATAGAAATCAAGCATTGCTGTATTGAGAAGATCACCTACTGTTGATTGTGGTTTGAATGAATAAGCACTTCTAAACAGATCATCTCCCCACCGTCCAAGAAATCTATGCTTCCTTCCAAGGAGGTTGGTTAATGTTCTACTCTCTCTTAGCTCTGCTTGAATCCTCTGATACCAAACTCTAAGAAGAGGATCGGCTCTATGGTAGAGCTCCATTAACTGCTTGGCTTCCTTCATCTTAATACCAAGACGAACTGCTAGAACTGCTGGTCCAGCAGCATAATTCGAGGCATGTCTGATGGTTTTTCCAACTTTCCTTTGTTTATCAGTAATATTAGCAAAGGGAATACCAAACATCTCACTAGCTGTTATCCTGTGAATATCATAAGGTTTTCTTGCTTCTCCTACTAACCCATAGGATTCTTTAAACATTCTCTTAAGTCTATTATTTCCAGTAAGGTATGATACAGCAACAGCTTCAGCTTGAACATAGTCACCCTGAATCATTGTCTCATCATCTTCAATTCCGTACATTTTCCTTGCTATCGCAGGAATATTCTGAAGATTTCCACTTCCATAGGGTAGTATAATAGACTTTGAAGAACTCCATCTGCCGAAAGACTTTCTTCCTTCTTCATCTGTTGAACTTCCTGTAATATTGTAACTGGTATGTACAGTATCTTCTGGAGACAGCTCAATACTCAAGAATGAAGATTTAAGTTTACTCCATTTCTTATACTCTAAGATCATATTGAAGATAGGATTATCAGGTTCGATAATAGAAATCTTCTTTAAAGCTACAGCATCAGCAGATACTACTCTTGGATCGTTAACTGATTTCCTTTTCTTGTACTGAATTGGAAGACCCAAGTCTATGTAAAGAAGTTGTTGTAACTGCTTTGGGCTGTTATAGTTGATCTCCTTACCAACCAGTGTGTTTAACTTTAATTTCGCTTCTGCTGCATTTGTTGTTGCCGTTGCCTTTAACTCTTGCTGTTTATTCTTATCAATCCTCATTCCTTGAAGTTGCATCATAACAGAAAGTTCAATCAAAGACATCTCAAAATCGAAAGTATTTCTTACTCCGAGTTTTTCCATCTCTTTCTGTAAGACAGGAACAAGAGCGTGAGTGTTGCACACATCGCCAGCATTGTATAAAGATCTGTTATCCTTAGCTTCACCTTTCCACGGAGCAACATCTAGGCAAAGCGAAGCAAGAAATCCAAGATCCCTTGGACACTCCGGCCAGCAAGCATGAGCTGCAATCAGTGTATCAAAGAAATGATTCTTAATGAAGATATGATTGTTATACCACAGAACACCCTTGTCATAAGCACCATTCTGCATAACGACTGGTTTTTTCTGGACTAAATAATTAAAGGCACTCCATAGTTTTTCTTCATCCCTCTCAGGCATTGTCGGAGTTCTACCATTGATTATTCTAACACTAACTCCAAAGTCAGAACTGTGTGCAACACCAAGAATATCTATGTGAGTGCCGGGTTGTAAGGTTTCGATATCAGCAGAGATGTAGTCTATATTGTTGTCATCAGCTACTTCATAACAGTAATCAATAAACTTAGCAGGACTGATGTCAGCAATCAGTATCCTATTGTCATCAGGAATTGTTGAAAACTCCGAGTGCCTTTTGGCTTTCCTAAGGTCCATTACCGTTGGAAAGAGAAGTTTCCATTCATGATTCAGCGCCATAGGATGATAAGTCGCAATGACTTTAAATCCTTCTGCAAGCGAGCACGGAAGAATATATCCTCTAAATTCAGAGATCTTCTTCTCTCCGGTCAAGGCCCAAAGTGCAGTGTTTCCAAGCGCAACTACTACGTTAGGTTTGTTAAACTCTATTTCTGTTTTAAGTTGTTGTATCCATTCCTTCAATTTAGGTTTGGGTATAGTACATTTCTTATCTTCAAAGAAGAATGAAATCTTATTTGCGGGAGGCCGCTCTCTGGCTACATTGGTGACCAGGCATTCATACCGAGTAATACCTGCTTGACTCAGTACCATGTCTAGCGTCTTTCCAGCTGCTCCTATAAAAGGAACACCCTGAAGTTCCTCTTCAGCTCCTGGGGCCTCCCCAACTAACATTATTTTTGCATTAGGCGGACCTACAGTACGGCAAATCATTAGATTCTTTTGCCTCCGTGTCTGTACTCTCTGTTTCTGTTTATTTCCATCTTCATGGTAACAACCTTATCAAGGTCAATATGTAAATGCTCAGCCATATCAAACACCCTGATTAAAACATCTGCTATCTCTTCTTCAAAATTGCGTAGGTTGTTATTTCGGTATCCTTCTAAAGCCTCTGATACTTCTGAATGTATTAAGCAAAGAAGTTCCGGGATAGATCTATCTTCATCCCACCAACCTTTTGAGTTTGCAATAGCATGGCACTCAACTGCGTATTCTTTTAAGGACATCTTTGTCTCCTTCCAGTTCCGTCAAATAATCGGACGATTCTTATTTAACCAATATAATCTTAGATTCTGCTTCTTTCTCTTCCTTTCCCGGATTACTCACATCAAAAGGTTCCCCACAAGTAGCGCAAGCAATTCCTTCTTGTGTCAAAAGGTACTGCGGTTGACCTGCTGGACTAAGTAATCGGGGAATAAATCTAACTTTCATCTGAGGTAAGAAGCAGGTATTTCCACATGCTGTACACTCCATTACTTTTAAGTTACTAATGTTGATATTGAGATTCATTTGATCAGCCATTTTTGTCTTTCCTCCATTCAATTAAGCCATACACGGCAAGTCCAGTATAAATCGTAAATAAAATTCCTTGAGCAGGAATATCTTTATAGAAGTCAACCACTGCCCAATACGCATTTGTAAAGAACCAGATGTAAAAACAAGCTATTTTCTTCTTAATATTAAGAACAACACCAATCAAAGCTAGGATTGTTAATACAACTGTAAAGCACTAAACATTTCTAAGTTCCTTAATAATATTATAAATAGAATAAGGTAGAAAGGTCAATTTAATAAAATCCCATATACTCTTAGGTATGCGAACAGCACAAGCTGAGTTAAGTAATGCAGCCATAGTGGATTGAATTGCATACAAAAGTAAAAACGATAATATATTTTCTGTTGTTAACTCAAACATTCCTCTTCTCCAGCCATTTCTGCATCCTTGTCACTACAGAAGCGTAGGATTCAATAGCTTTCTCAGACCCCATTGCAAGCATCTTAAGATCACACGCTGCCTCAATCACTGCTCCCGAACCCATAAAGGGATCCAAAATATACTGACCAGGATGATTAGTTCTTGTTAAAAGTTCTTTAATAAGTAAAGTAGGTTTCTCTGCTTGGTGTGTCTTTTCGGATGGTAGAACTGGGTCACATTGAATCCAATCAATTCTTCCTTCTGTCACCAGTTTAGATTCTGGTTTTCTTGCAAACAGGATAAACTCATATGCTGATGATGGCCACATTGAAGGCTGGTTACATTGACCACTTTCTCTTTTTATCCAGATAATAGGACGTTCTCGCACTATCCATCTTGCTGCAGTCATAACATCTTTGAGCCACCAAAAGTGAGATGGGGCGCAGAATATGTATATGTGTCCTGTTGACTTTGTTACTCGATAAGACTGTACAGCCAGTTCTGCAAGAAGTGCCTTAGCATACTCTTCTCCGTCTTCGTACTTAACTCCGGATGTTATGTTGTCTCCGCCTGTTTCTCCAGCAATTCCCATAGCAATATCAAAGATGTCAATTCCATAAGGAGGGTCTGTTAGAACTGTATCAATGATACCATCTGGCAATCCAGCAAGATACGATTCCATAGGTCTGTTAACAATAACAAATTCTTTTGCTTCTTTAATAGTAGATTCATATTTTATCAGCCCGTCGAGTTGCTGACTAACCTTTTCCATGTTCTTTAGAACACTCTTCATCTCAGACTTCGTATCGCACTTACCAAGTTCGGGCATTACTTTAAGAGCGGCGGCAAGTATCAAATCTTCTGCTGTGGATGCTTTGCTTTTACCAAGAAGTTCAGCAGTGTCTTTAACTCCCCATCCCTGTTTCTGCCCCTCTTTAGTGACACCTGGAATCGCTTCTCCGTAAAGTTCCTGCTTAAAGCTATGTAGTTCAGCAGCAGCAAGGACCTCTTCAGCTACGGTTAATGCCTTCCTTTGTACATTTTCCTCTAACTCCATCTCCCGCATCAGCATATGATCAATTGCATCTACGTAGCATACTTTAACAGGAATATCAGCAATCATACAAGCAGCAAGCCTACGTCCACCAGCAATTAATTCGTTGTTTTGGTTAATCACCACTGGTTGCAGCTGACCAAACTTTTTGATTGATTCTGCAAGTTTTTCTATCTCACCGAGTTCTTTTCTAATGCGAGGAAGTTCATCCTTTACTGTAATAGCAGTTGGATCAAGTGTAAATATTTTAGATTCATCAATTCCAGTTAACATTATTTATTACTCCTGCTAGTTAAAGTTTTATTGTAAATGGAAGGTTTTTACACACAAATCCTGCTGCTCCTTTATGTCCACCACCTCCGAATGTCTTAGCAATTTGACCAACATCAACAGTTTCAGAATACATTGATACTGTAAATTGCTCACCGTCATGAATGTAGGCAATACAAAGTGGATATTGATGGAATCTATGCCCAAAACCTCCTGACCCGAACATAAATTGATTGCAAGCGTAAGCACCATGACCGCTTATTTCAGTTTCGTAACCAAAAGATTTACAAAGATCATTACAATAATTATCACGGTATGCCACAGCAGTGCAGCCTGAATCTATAATAGATGACACATAAAAATTATCTTGTAATAACAACTCCCATAGTAAACTTTGCGGGCTAGTATCATTCTTAACTTTCATTCCTTCATAAAATTGGAAACATTCTGGTTTTAATTTTAATGCCCACTTATCATAATCTCCTATTAACTGAACACTCAGTGGCATGGTTTCCATAGGAAAGTAGAACATCCATGCTAATTCGCAGCCTGAAAACTTCTTATCTTCAAAGTTTCGTAATCCCGTTAGATACTGATACGGATAATCTTTAGCTGTTGCATGGTGATCTATCCAAACAACAGAATTAGAAAGCTCAACAATATTTAACATAACTTCTGGTGGATAACTGAAATCAACAATTATGACATCTTCACCTGCAAGTTTTGTTAAAGGTGCTGTGTCCTTATAGTCGGTTTCGTGAAATATTATTTCTGTGCTACCAAAATACTTTTTTACGATCGCTGCTGCACATTTGCCATCCAGATCGTTATGATGTATACAAATCATAGTTATTACTCCTCCGCCTCCAATGTAAGATTATCGTCATCAAACAACACTGCATCATCTTCAGGTGTTTCTTCTGCGACCTCCGATGGTTCATCCTTTAGAGCTCTTAAAGCTTTAATATCTTTCTGCTTAATACCAAGAAGTTTCATTAGCACTTTCTCTTCTTCTGTAAGTACTAACAATCCTTGTTTCTTAGCAGAGGGTTCTTCGGTGTGAGAAAGATCAGATGCTCTTTTAAATCTATAACCAGCAACAAAGGCAAGTCTTTCCTCTTGCGACATCTCGTTATAGTTAGGGTAGAGTTCTTCGAGTTTCATCGTTGTACCTTTCCTGGTTGATAAGAATCGCTTGCTTCGTAAAAATCAAACTTTTGAAAATGTACACAAGCAACGCAAACTCTTGCGCCTTGCCCAAAGATGTGAGGCATTGCTGTGTTGGTTAATGACTTATCTTTTTCTACTGTCATTTCCTCATAGAAAGCACAGAAAGGTTTGTGGCAAGGGCGCAAGGTTTGCATTTAATTCTCCTCTTTTTCCAGATATATAACATGAGCAGCCAAAAATACAATAGCTCCATAAAGCTCAGAAATTGCTCTTGCAACTGGAAGATTCTGGCTTTCGTGTATTTTCTTTACTGCCTGCCCAAGTTGAAAGGATTTAAAATGTTCTTCGATCCACATGATAGGCTGATCGTCGAAAGGTTTATCATTAGCATGACGTTCCTTTCCCTTACCCTTTGAGGCCTGAAGAAAGGCCTTATCCAATACTTCTGTTAAGTTTTTATACATTGTGACTTACTCCTTTAAATTGAAAGAGGGCTCACCGTGGACTTTAAAGGCTCAGCGTTGCCTAGGCACTGAATTCGTCCTTTGGACATACTTACCTCGCACCGTCTATTGCCCTCTTTGATTTAATACAATGTCGTGCAGGATTACTGCGTTTGCCCGCAGTTAGCGTTTGACCGTCACTCCTGCCAGTTTCTACTACTGTAGTGATCTAACGGAACACACTAACAACATTACGCTAATTTTAGTACATCGAAGATTTAGTAACCTTCTTTACATCATTGAAGATCTTTCCTTCCCACTCTCTGGTAGCAATAGTAAGATCAACTTCGAGACCAAGCCAAGTCTGCTCAGTCAACGCAGCAATGATGATCTCAGGCGTGGACATATCAACACCAATAGCAGCAGAGAACTGTTTCAGCATGTTGATCTTGCTCTGTCTCTTTGTTGCCTTTCCAGACGTGTTCATCTCACTCTCATCACCGGGGCGAGGCAGCCAGTTACGATAAAACACTGTAGACCCGTCTACACCAGTCTCGCCATCAGACATCAGGCCACCGTTGTCATGAAGTACGAAAGTCCAGGAAATAGCCTGTTGTGCGGGATCAAACTTAACACTGGTTGACGCAGCGTGGTATGTGCCAGCGGGGATGAGAGGATCGGGCTTGTACTCATCATCTATGTTAAAATCTGTATCAATCTTTAATCCCTGATTTTCTTCGCTTAAATCTGCAAAAGGATCTGTCATTTTAAATCTCCTTAGTATGTTGTGTTATGTTTAAGAATCGTCCAATTGTTGTACCAAACTGCCGCGTGTTCTTTGTCTTTAGTCTTTGGCCTTTATTTCTTTATTATCGTCGCTTTAACCTCCTTTACTTTTTCTCCTTTAATGTAAGCCATTACTTCATTATAGTCATTATTCATGATATCTGGAAGTAACCGCTGCTTTCCGCTTATTCTTGATCTTGCTTTATTCCAACCTACAGGAACAGTCTGCACTACCCATCTAACATCTCCGTCCTTTTTAATTGTGGAGCAATAATATACTTCATCGAAATAGCCAGGAATTTTAGTTGAAAGTTGTCCAGTAAGCATTGGCTCAACTCCTACAATGTTTCCTGTGTCTTCATCCTTGATTACGTTAAGATGTGCGATAAAGACTATATTAGCATTCATATCAAGGATCTGCCGAAGTCTGCCTTCCATCAGATTCTTAACCATTCCATAGTGAACTTGCCACAGAGGTCCACCGGCGGGATTTCTCTTCGGGTCAAGCTGAAGACTTCGTTCCATAGCTAAATCTGTCATTGCAGAAAGGTCATCTACCACAACAGTTTTGTATTTGCCTTCTTTAACATCTGCTTTAACTCGCATTAAAGCCTTCTCGAACTCAACCCAACCTATTGGGGACATGGAGAACTGATCGTAATCAAATTTAAGTCCTCTGTAACCTACTATTCCACCTGAAAAGTCGAATATGTATCCTGGTGTAGGAAAAGTACTTGCAAATATCGACTTGCCAGTTCCTGGATCACCTACGCACATTACTTTTAAGAACTCAGTATCCACTGTTACATCCATAGCGCTTGGCAATTTAAACACCTTCTTTCTTTATTTTATTCCAAAGACATTTCTCAGGGTGAAAAAGATCTAACCTTCCATCGTAGTCTCTACAAGCAGATGGTCTCTTCTTGTAGATACCACATCCATTAACAGTTAGATGCTGACAAGGACTGTAAACAACTATCCAGGGCATAAAACTTCTGAAATGTAACTCCATACCTCTAACATTCTGATAAAATTCAGCATAGCCTGGACCCTGTAGTAGAGGTAAATTAACATATTCACAGCAGTATTTACACTCGATGCATAATCTGGATTTTTCATCCAGTGACTTTAAGTCGATGGAGATTTGTCCGTTAATTGGACGATTCTTTTTCGCCATTGTTTACCTTTCAATAGTTTCATACTCTTTAATCCAGTCGATTATTGATTCTGAGAATCCGTCAACATGAATCCACTTGCCATACCCAACTCCATTTCTAGCAGATGCGACATTAATTATGTAAGCATTTCCAGAAGGATCAGGAACATGATCATGACTCTGCTCGTCAGTAAATACTATTAACCTATCTACATCTTTAATCTCAGAATAAACAGCATTTACTGCTTTACCAAGATAAGTAGATCCATGTGTTTGACTACCAACAATAATATCTCTTAAAGCAAATCCTCTTCTTGAAGGAACTTGCACAACAGATTGTGAGAATGTTAATATAGTAGCTCTTTCGCATAACTCTCTAAGAACCATTGCTACTCCGCAAGCAGCATCCATTCTGGTAAGATTTGACTTTGAAGATAGTTTATCCTCCATACTACCAGACACATCTACCAGAACAACAGTGTGTCCACTAAGTCTTTTTGTGTCTTTGATGCACTTAAGCATTGCAGTCTCAAGATAAGGTTCGAGGTCAAGAGCATATCGTGCGGCTGCGATAAAGCGATAAGGAAGGATTCGTTCTGTGTTAATATCTTTAATTGCCTCAATAATTAAACTTGTAGTAACACCAGCCATCTTCATATTACGAAGATTTCTAAGCAGCGCAAGTCCACCAAGTTTACCCTGCGAAAGAAGGCGTTCCCATGTCTCTTTCTTGTCAGCACCAGAAGACAACTGAACTTCCCATGTGTCAGGAGATTCAAGAGTACCAGCAATTAATTCTTTCCAGACCGCTGCTTGTCCAATTGATTCTGGTTTTGCGTGGGAAAGAAACAATACATCTTTAAGTTTTATTTTATCGTCTCGATTATACTTAGCTAAACTATACGCAGTAAATTTGGTAAAGGCTTTTGCTAATCCTTTCTTTATCTGTGCAGACAAAGGACATCTACCATCTTTCCAATAGATAGCCAAAAACTCTGTTAATTCATCAGGTCTTTGTATTACTCTATTAAGAACCATAGCAGTTTCTTTATATCCTTGTCTAGCCAATTCTCTGGCAAGAAGAAGAGGAACATGCCGAAGTTTGAATTTCTCTCTTGCTTCTACTGCCAGTTCAGCAACTTTGTTAGGATCGACTTCTTTAATCAAAGAAGCAATTCTTGAAGCAATGGTTTCTCCATCCTCATAAAACTCTCTTTCCCAAAGCATACAGGAACACACTGATCTTCGAAGCATTTGATAAGCATTTACGTGAAGTGATGCTTTTGCTCCTTCGTGAGTGTAAACAGGAATTGCTTTTGCTGCGGTGTTGATCTTCGCCATGTCTAAATTTCCTTTCTAAAGTTTAAGAAGTTAAATGAGGGAACAATCAATTTCAGGAAGCCTTTCGGCCTTCTTAACAGGAAGTACCTGAAATTTTCGCCACTCATTTCTTTAAAACGTAACTCCGGAGGTTTGCACTTTCTGCTCGGTCTGAGCGTACACAGTGCCTCTCTGCAGAGTTACGTTATTATGCTGAAGGGCAGGGGAACAGGCAACTAAGGAGTAGCCAAGTTTGATCTTGGCAACCATTGCTGGTCTTAACCGAAGTATCCATAGTTTACGCCACCTGCTTTAAATCTTAAATAATGCTGAGGAATAAACGATTACAGTATTTTTCGCCAAAGAAGTAACTGTAATCTTCGCCATCAGCAAGTTTTGGTAGATCGGGTGGGACTCGAACCCACGGTCCAAAGTTTGTTTGAAGTATCCATAACCTTCGCTACCTTTCGGAGAATAAGCGGTTAAGGTCTTTTTGGTCTTTTGCTCTACCAACTGAGCTACCGATCTAAATACTGAAGAAAGTGGACAGGAATCGAACCTGCGTCTCGTCATCCTAATTGAAGTAACCCTATTCTGCGCCACCTTTCGGGGAAAAGTCGAATAAGGAAATTTTCGCGTGCTAACCACTACACCACCACTTTCATTTATTTCAAGTTAAAATACTTCGTTTTTGACAGACTTTCGTTATCCTTCCAATCTCCCAAGATCTTTCCAAGCACCACAATAATTGCCTGAAGAGCTTCCTTTTCGTGAGAAAGTATGGAAGCCTTATCTGCTACCATCCTACTAAGGGAGGTCATTGCACTGATCTGACCTTTAGCAGTGTTACGTTCTCTTGCCCATCTTTGGGCTTTGGTTAAGGTAAGTTTAGCCATTATTCTTCCTTTAAAACATCCCAATGACTTACATGAAATCCTTCTGTGATAACGTCATCAAGTTTTCCACCCTGATCACAGAGTTTAGTGTACGTACAAGGTCCGTATTGATAGCACGAGTCAAAATTAACTGGCCATTTGTTTGCGTCAATGCTTGTTGTGATGTCAAGTGCAGTATCAAGAAAAGACTTTTTCCACTCAACTAAATCCTTGTCATTATATATCTGAGGAATTCTTCCAAAGTCCGTAGTTACATCTCCATACTCTCCGGTCTTCTTATTTTTGTAAGCACTAACATAAGCAAGTCCAACCAAACACCCTTCTGCAGGAAACTCCAAAGCATGCTTTCCAGCATAGGAATACCCAATTAACTGCCCTGACCTGTTAAGTCTCGATGCTTGCATTGAAAGATTCTGACTTGTGGTCTTAAAGTCAAGAATCCAATTAGCAAAGTTCATTTCTACTTGAAGATCAAGGCGACCAGTAAAGTACAGTGCAGAATGATCTCCCCTATCCATAATGTAGTACAGTATCTGCTCTTCGTCATCATTATCAGGTTTGATTTCTAATTTGAACTTAGCTTCAGTATTGATTATCTTAATGTATTCTTCATCTTTCTGATAAAAGGAAAGATAATGAAGAAGGGCTGTACAAGCAGCATCAAAGGTACGATAATCAGGAAGAAAAGTTTTCTTTGTTGTTTCCTCATCCCACTTCTTCTTACCAAGCTCAAGAGCAGCTGAGATTGCGAGCTCTTTATCAGCCCAACCATTCTCTTTGATATATTTATAATAGCCCTCAAGTATTCCGTGCCACGTTACTCCGTAGCGTATTGCACTTGATCCAAAGTTTGACTGAAGTCCTCTGATATGCTGCCAGTAATATTTGCGCTTACATGTTCTAAAACAAGATGCTTTTGTATTGTCAAGTTCGGGCATTAGTTTACCTCCTTTATCGTGTAACCAAAGGGAACCATCCCCGCTATGATGTCTTCCCAATGGGAATAAACTCTTGATCCTTTGGTTATCGGCGCATAAGGTTCGGTTGGTGCGAAATCAAAGCCACTGTCTCGTTTTTCGTAGTACGTATTCCATTCGTCGCCCGTCCCGCAGTCAAGGTGGTCATAATATTCTTTCCTCTCGTGATAGTCGGGATGTTTTTCAATGAAGGCAGTTATATCTTTGTCGTACTGTTCCTTGGCAATCAGGTATTCTGCGTATTTCTGGTCAGCATCTTCAATATTACGATGAGCCTCTTTTGTAATAGCGTCCCATATATTCGGTGAAATTGTCTTTTGGTACTGGTCTGAATATTGCGGGTAGAGGAAATTATCGAAGTCAACGATTCTCAACCCGCACTTATTGTGAGAATAATTCCAGTTGCGTATAAATTCCCACATTACCGCCCCGGCCTGAAATCCGGTTATTCCTCCCTGCTTTGATTTGTTCATCCCCCCTGCTGCTGCTATCGAACCTGCGGCCAAGGCGTGACAAATTGTTCCGTAGTCGTGACCGTAATCATTCAAGAGGCGATTCAAGAACCCTGGCAATTCTTCCAAGGTGACTTTCTTAGCATCCTCGTACCATTGCTTATGAACTCCGTCACTCTCATTAATTTGTACCATTAAGACACCTCCGGTCCAATAGCCTCTGGCGTTATTTCTTCTCTGTTGAGTTGCATAATTACTTCACCAATTGACTTACAATCACCAGACCAGCCTTTGCCTTCTACATAACCACATAAATCATACTTATAAGGATTTTTTTCGTACCTTAATACGATGTATTGATCTGTAAATTCTTCTTGTAATTTCTGGAAAGCTTCATCGAAGGTCATGATTTATTTCACCTTTCTTTTTAGACTTGTGCGGATATTATACCAGTTATACTATTAAAGCAGGGGGTGTGATAGGATTCGATACCTATATGATACATTTCTCTAGCGCTAAGCTGTATCCACTCTACTGGAGATGCGCGTCTTTATTCTTACGCCACGCCACCCCTTTAATAGTATAACTAAAGGAAAGGGAAAGGGAATCAAGGAGGATAAGGAGGTAGGCCGAAACCTCCAAGATTCCCTCTCCAGGCCATAATTAGATCAGGCCCAGCTTTTTCATCAGAGGCTCAGCAAGAGCTCGTTCCTTTTCAGACAGACCAGCGAACTTATCAAGCAGGGACTTTTTGGTAATCTTCTCACCAGCCGGGGACTTTGTGGTCCAATCACCCTTGGCAAGAGCTTCGGCAGTCTTCTGGATGTACTCAGCAGCCTCAGCAGCTGATTCGCAACCTGCAGCGGAATCGCCCAATTTCTGGCTGAAGCCATGGAGCATAGCTTGATGTTTGATAGCATCAGAATAGGTATTGATGTCAAACTTCATAACCTTATCACCAGCCGTGATGACAAGTACATCACCTTCGAAGGTTTTGGAAATCTTTTTAACCCTAGTCGCTTTTACAACGGGTGCTACAACAGCTCCTTCTTCACTCATTTTGTTCTCCTTTATTTGTAGTTAAGATTTGTTCATTAAATGGACGGTCCTTTGTCATTTAAATCAAGTTCTGGCTGAATGTCTTCAGCCCCCATTTCGCCTAAACTAAGTCCCTCCCTTCTCTGTATTTTTATGTATTCACTTAGTACGTCTGCAATCAGACTCCTAATGTTTACTCCTTTCCTCACAGCATCCATCTTGAGCAGCTTATACTCATTAGGATCAAGTGAAGCATTAAATCTTGTTTTTTCCATCAGAAGCTCCTTTTGCATTTTTGTCCAACCTGTATCAATTGTTATAAACATGATACATCAAATGTTTTTAGAAGTCAAGAAAAAGTTTTCGAGAAACACAATTATTTTTTGTCTTTAATCCCTTCTCATCATCGCTTCAAGTTCATTAATTTCTTCCTTTGTCAGTTCCTCTCTGGCTTCCATCCTCTTGATAAACTGAATAAGCCTCATTCTGTAATCATCAGATCGTCCTTCCCAATCTAAGAACAGTCCGAGAACCTGAGTAAGGGGAAGCCAGTATCCTTTTCCTGCATACTTAACGCATCGGAGTGTTGAGGACACGGGGCAGTGGATGTTCTTTATTCGCAGCACCTTAGCTTCCTCATCATGCATAAAGTCAGCATCAACCAGCACTGTGTTAGGTCCAGTTATAGCTGCACGAACTACAGTAAAGTCGAAACTAGATAGAATCTCTTCCATTGAGCCCATTGTAACTACTCTTCCTTCTTTCACAGGTTTAATTAACTGGATACCTGGTACATGCCTGAACTTACCTTTCTTCGTAATCTTGTATGTGATAGCAAGTTCGTTCTCGTGTCTGATTTCAAGTTCTTCTTTTTCAAACATTTGTCTGGCTTTTGTAAAGTCAGCATCAGTTGGGCAGTACACATCAACGTCTCCAGGAAGATTCTTCTTGTCTACCCGAGGAGAAGCACACCATCTGGCATAGCCCCCACAGATAAAGCACTCTGTTCCTGCACTCTCCAGTCCATGAAACAATCTACTAATAGCATCAAATCCTCTCAGTAGTTCTACAGTAACAAAGCCTTCTTGAGAATAGTACCTTGGCTCTTTCTCCTTTTCTTTCTGTTCTTTCTTAGTCATGTTCGGGTTTGTATCGAGGTGCTTTGTGTCCATTTTAGTCTCCTTTGTTAATTACACAGTAAAGAATTCCTTCTCTTCTGCCTCAGTCAATCCTTCCAAATTATCTTCAATCTGTTCCTTCTTATATCCGTCCTTAAGCATCAAAGTAATCATCCTTCTTCTTTGAGGATCAATCACAACCTCTTGATATGTTCCATCAACGTCCTTGATTAATCCCTTTAAAGTAGCCCGATCTTTCCTCTGCACTACTACCCAAAAACGAGAGTCCTTTCGCGTCTTGAAGATATTAAGTTGAGATGCGTGAATTGCTTCAGCCATCGCGTAACCAACTTTCTCTTCTTCCAATTCATTGGCGAACGCAGTTTGCTCTTTCTTACTCAGAACTTGGATCATTAAAGATTGTCCAATCTCTAATTTAACTGCCTCTGCGAACCATGATTCTGACATACTACTCATTAGTTTCCTCACCACACATAGAATTCATTTCTTGCACACTAGTTATTACTGCTTGATTAAACTCTTCTAGTGATTTATTTTGGTGTTTTAAGCTTGCATACACCATTTCTTTCCACCAGTCCGCACATGTATCTAGACTACCGCAACAAGCAGTATTTGCTATTAGTGCCCACATAGGATGTGAGTTAGCTTCTAAGCACTCTTTGCAGTATACACATGATATTGGAACTCCTGGGACACAGCATACACCTATGGCTATGTTGGTATTGCAAGACTCACAAATTAGTATAGGTTTTTCCGGCATAAGTTTCTCCTCACATTGCTGAAACAACAGTTAAATACAAATGGACTAAATCCTCTTTACTCTTTGTGAGTAGAAATTCTTTGCAGCATCCACAAGCCGCGCAAGACCTTCTGCTAGTAGAGTCAATTACAATCCCAACTTCAGTTGTTCTAACAGATACCAGACCTGTGCCGTCAAGGGATGGAAGCATTTTAAACACTACTTCTGTAGTGACTTCGCAGGTCTTGCATGAATAAATCACTTTTAAGTTATAAGGTTTAAGTTTATTTGACGGCCTGAGTTCCTGTTTTGGAGCCAATCTGTCTCGACGTTTAGGTGGGTCCAGTTTACCTATTAAGGCCTCTAATAACGCTTGTTCCTCATCAGACAAAAGGGACATATCAAGATCTTTCAATGGCTGCTACCTCCTTAGATTATGTGAGCAAGGGCAAATAATGTCAAAAATACTATCAAAATATACACAGTGTCAAAGATTAGCTTCCTGATTTCTTTGTTCATTTTAGTATATCTCCTAGTGAGTTCGTTAAACTATTGAAGCATGTAGGTAGGTTTATCAAAATTTGGAGATTCAAATACTTCAATTAACATTCCAATACTTTCATGTAGTGTTTCTTGGTAAGCATCTACGACTAAAGAAAAGGTAGTTCCACTGTTTCCTTTTTCATTTTTGATGTCCTTGCATGTAACTATTATAACCTCCGAATATCCCGCAGCATTTAACAGATTCTTTGCTTCATCCAGTACTTTCTCTGCGGCATCTTCATCTTCTTTTGTCATCTTTCAATTCCCTCCTTATCCAAATAAGGTTTAATTCTGAAATGATTTAGGCAAGACACTGCCCTTCCCATCTGACCTTTGTCGTAGTATCCTTTAAACTTCTCAAAAGCATATTCTGACGACAAAGGATAGACATACTCTTTTCCGTTAAGTTCAACAGTGATCTCCCATACTCCAAAAAAGTCAAGGGAGGTACCTATCAGGAGCAACTTAGGTTGTGGTCTCTTCATCTTTCAATCCTTTCTCAGTTCTCCTTTTAAGTATTTGCTTAGCGTTGTGTACCTCATGCCACCGATAATTTGCCTCGTCGTTGGTACACTTACGATAAGTTAGAGTTGCTGCTCTTTTAACTAATTCTTTAATTCTCTTCGTTACCATGTTTAAGTTCCGTCCAATTATTGGTCAATCCTTAACTCAAGTTTCAAAGTCTGCAATTATAACAGCTCTTCCTTTCGCAGGTAGTGAGGTTTGGGCACTCTTCCTTTTCACTGGTATCTTCTTCATAGGCAGGGCCACCGGGGAGTTTGTCTTGTTCAAATTCATATTGTTTTTCGCTGTCAGTTTTTCTACTACTTCGGCAATACATAACATAAACCTCTTTTTAAATCTTCCTGTTGAAGTAATTGATTGTTTTGTATTTTCTTTATTACTACTACCCGAAGTAAATCGCATATACACTGTTTTTTCACGATACTGATATTGATCAAACTTCCAAAGCTTAACTAAATAGCTCATTTTATCCTCCATATCTCAGCAATAGCAAATCCAGTTGGTACGATCTTTCCAGTCTCCTCGAACCAGCCTGTTGCCAGTGCATCATTAGCAACCTGCTCATTTTCACTCCACCTCTTAATGAGTACTTCATCAGGTTCCAGTTTAACTCCAGGAATATTACAGGTTAAGGTAGCAAAGGGCTCTAAGTTAGCAAGTTCAATAAGTCGGATTACTGTTGCTTTCCCGTCTAAGTACTTGTCAACGTAAATAAATACTTCGTATCTCTTTCCCCATGCATTAACCTTAAATCTTTTACCTTCAAGATCTTGCATTTAACCCTCCTTAATAATTAGTTTCCTCTTTTCATCTGTACTTATCCTGCCTGTTTTTAGGTATTTGTCGTAATCGGATCTACAATCATTTTCATTGTTGTAAGGTCCAATTCTACAACTTCCATCTTTAAAGTAGAAGTACCATCCATACGCTGTCTGATCAATACCTTTTGCTAGATCTATACCAGTTATCTGAGTACCTGTTTCAAGAATCGACATAGTTGGCCTCCATTCTTCAGCACATTCTGAACAGCTTCCTTACTGTTAGCTGTTGTTTTGAAGCCAAGATCACATTTAAGCTTTTCGTTCTTTCCGCCTTCAGCCTCAGTGATACGTTTGACATTTCCTTTGTCGTCGACACCATCTTCAATCGAGCGCCGAGGTACTTGGTTGTGCTGGCACGAGTCAAAACAATAATTAAACATCTTTCTTTTCCTCCTTGAATTTAAGTAAAATACTTTCTGGCAGTTCAACACCTTTTAAGATATAAACTGCTCCGTTAACAGGACTGTATGGTGTTCCATAGATGTACCTGTCATACTTACTACCTGTGCACGTTTCGTCTTTCTTGAGAATAGCTTCCATTTTAGTCTCCTTATTTAATCCCACAGTATGACTTCAACACACCTCTGATCCTTTTAGCATCAGGGTGTCTCCAATGGCTGATGTTGTTTAAGATGTAAAGACACTGAACTCTTAACTCATCACCGGAATATCGCAAAGCGGCACGGCAGTAGTTAACTGCGTAGTTGAGGGAAGTGTTATAACTCTTCTCATCTTCCAGTATGTCTCTGATCGCATCAGCTACTTCGTGGTCTTGGGGCTTAGGTGTTTTCACTCTACCACCTTATTCCTTTCTTCCCGCACGGCCAGCTTCAAATTATGTCGCCGTACAAGTCTGGAGACAGCGGGCATATCAGTAGCAATACCCAACTTCCTGGCCCTCTCAATAAGGGAGTCTGTCTTAATCAAAGGCATCTTTCCATTCCTGCGTTTTCTGATGACTTCATCATCAGCATCTTGAATTGCTTTTCTCCACACTTTTATCATTTTATTACCTCCTCTTTTGTAGGTTTAAGATTCGTCCAATTGTTGGACAAACCTTTGTGTTGTTTAGCAGAGTGAAGATGTTATCATGCTTTCTTCCTACTCAAGCGTAACCACCCAAATAGACCTGCCCACTGTGAGGCAGCTTCAACGAATCCACGAGGGTCTATTAGTAGTACCACTCTTTCGTTGCCACATTCTTTTTCACGTGTTTGCGCGCACACTGATCAATACAAGGTAGCATTAGGATGGCAACTCCATTCACATCTTCACTCTTTCAAAGAACACAATTTATCT
>Ga0172380_10000629_pt1 | contig 65761 bp, 48 predicted proteins | sample Leawe162metaG_FD_119747 | JGI IMG/M metagenome (GOLD analysis project Ga0172380, IMG submission 119747) | Leachate microbial communities from a municipal landfill in Southern Ontario, Canada - Leachate well 162 metaG | ecosystem: Engineered > Solid waste > Landfill > Unclassified | place... | reverse complement strand
GGTCGTCAGACTTGCTGAAGGGCAGGAAGCCCAACAGCCTGCATGATCAACAGAAAAAACCGCGACGGCCTTGCGCATTGGACTGCATTGGATTTGTTCTTGGTGCCCGGGACTGGAATCGAACCAGCACTCCTTTCAGAAACGGTGTTTGAGACCGTCGCGTCTACCTATTCCGCCACCCGGGCAAGGGTCGTGCCGATAACACATCCAACGTGGCACTTTAATCGCTGTAGCTCGCTTAGAATGGCGAGCCGAACTTGCTGCACGAATGCACATTATCCGCGATTCGTCCTTCCGCGACAACTCCAATGCCACTGAGCACTTCCACCCTGGCCGATTTCGATTATGAGTTGCCACCCCGCCTGATTGCCCAGGCGCCTTTGCCCAGGCGCAGCGCCAGTCGTTTGCTTGCCGTCGGCGGAGACGCTCTGGAAGACCGCTGCATCGCTGACCTCCCGCAGTTGCTGCACCCGGGCGATCTGCTGGTGATGAACGACACGCGAGTGCTGCATGCGCGCTTGTTCGGCAGCAAACCCAGCGGCGGCAGGATTGAGGTACTGGTAGAGCGGGTTCTGTCCGAATCCGAAGTGCTGGCGCAAATTCGTGCCAGCAAGCCGCCCAGACCGGGAACGACGTTGCGTCTGGAAGACAGCCTGGATGTCGAGGTCGTGGCGCGTGACGGCGAGTTCTATCGGTTGCGCTTTGCGGGGCAGGTTGCAGCCATCGACCTGATCGAGAAATACGGCCGCATTCCGCTGCCGCCCTACATTGGGCGCACCGCTGCGACGGAAGACGAGGCGCGTTACCAAACCGTGTTCGCGCGTGAAACGGGTTCGGTGGCAGCGCCTACCGCCGGTCTGCATTTCGATACCGAACTGCTTGCCACGTTGCAACAGCATGGATGCGACATCGCCTACCTGACCCTGCACGTCGGGGCAGGAACTTTCCAGCCGGTGCGCTGCGAGAATCTCGCCGAGCATCGTATGCATCGCGAATGCTACGTCCTGCCGGAAGCCACTCTCACTGCCATCAAGGAAACACGGCGAAAGGGCGGCCGCATCGTGGCGGTGGGCACGACCACATTGCGCACCCTGGAGTCGGCTGCGCTGGGTGGGAACCTAAAGAGTGGCGCAGGCGAGACCGAACTGTTCATCCTGCCCGGTTTCCATTTTCGCGTCGTTGACATACTGCTGACCAATTTTCATTTGCCCAAGTCCACCCTCTTGATGCTGGTGTCGGCCTTTGCCGGACCGGACCGGATGCGCCGTGCCTATGCGCATGCCATAAGGCAGGAATACCGTTTTTTCAGCTACGGCGACGCGATGTTGCTGACCCGCTCCGATGACCGAGGGGAATATCCTCTGGGGCACGCGTACCCTCTGGGGCACCCGTGGTCTGGACCATGAAGTTTGAACTGCTTGCCAGCGATGGTACCGCCCGCCGAGGCCGTTTGACGTTGGCTCATGGCGACGTCGACACGCCGACTTTCATGCCGGTGGGTACCTATGGCGCCGTAAAAGCCCTGGCTCCGCAGGATGTGAGTTTGCTCGGCGCGCAGATACTGCTCGGCAATACTTTCCATCTTTGGTTGCGTCCGGGCCTCGAGGTGATTGCCGCACATGGCGGCTTGAACCGTTTCATGGCCTGGGACGGGCCGATCCTCACCGATTCGGGTGGCTTCCAGGTGTTTTCGCTGGGGGCGCTGCGCAAGATTACCGAGGAGGGCGTGAAGTTCCAGTCGCCCATCAATGGCGATCGGCTGTTCCTGACACCGGAGGAATCGATGCGCATTCAGCATGTGCTGAATTCCGACATCGTGATGATCTTCGACGAGTGCACGCCCTATCCAGCCGACTTGCACACTGCAGGCGAGTCGATGCGCCTGTCGCTGCGCTGGGCGAAACGCTCCCGTCTTGAGCACGATCGTCTGCAGAATATCAATGCATTGTTCGGTATTGTCCAAGGCGGCATGCATGAGAGCCTGCGCGACGAGTCGCTGGCCGGTTTGCTGGACATCGGCTTCGACGGTTATGCGATTGGCGGCTTGTCGGTGGGCGAGCCGAAAGAAGACATGGCGCGGATCCTGGCCTATACCGTACCGCGTTTGCCGCAGGACCGGCCACGCTACCTGATGGGTGTGGGTACTCCGGAGGATCTGGTGCATGCGGTGGCGCAGGGCATCGACATGTTTGACTGTGTCCTGCCGACGCGCAACGCCCGCAATGGTTGGCTGTTCACGCGCTACGGCGACATCAAGATCAAGAATGCGCAATACAAGGATGACACGCGGCCGCTCGATCCGAGTTGCGGTTGTCCGGCATGCCAGAGCTTCAGCCGCGGTTATCTGCATCATCTGCATCGCATTGGCGAGATGCTCGGCGCACGCCTGAATACTCTGCACAATCTCTACTACTACCAGACCCTGATGAGAGAATTGCGCAGCGCCATCGGCAGCAATTCGCTGGAGGAATACATTCGCCGTTTCCGGTGGGAACGCAGCGGCGGCTGATATAATGCGCGGCTTGATTTGCTGACTGGAGTTAATCGTGCTGATCTCAAATGCTTATGCTCAAGCCGCCGGTGCGGCCGCCTCCGATCCGCTGGGCGGACTGACTGGCCTGTTGCCGATCATCCTGATGTTCGTGGTGCTCTGGTTCCTGATGATCCGCCCGCAAATGAAAAAGGCCAAGGAGCACAAGACCATGGTTGAAGCCCTCGCCAAGGGTGACGAGATTCTTACCCAGGGCGGCATGGCTGGCCGGATCACCAAGGTCGGCGAAAACTACATGACCCTCGAAGTCGGCACGTTGAAGGACAGCCCGGTCGAGATCATCGTCCAGAAACAGGCTGTCGCCACCTTGTTGCCCAAGGGCACGCTGAAAACGCTCTGAGATGAATCGCTACCCGCTCTGGATCAACATTCTGGTAGCCGTGGCGCTGGCGCTCGGCCTGCTCTACACGCTGCCGAACTTCTACGGTGAAGCGCCTGCAGTGCAGGTATCGAGTGTCAAGGCCACCGTCAAGATCGACAACGCATTATTCGGCCGCGTGGAGGATACCCTCAAGGCGGCGGGTATCACCCATGACGGCGTGTTCACCGACCCCAACAGCATACGCGTGCGTTTCAAGGATGGCGACATCCAGCTCAAGGCCAAGGACGCCATCGAGAAGGCACTCAACCCGGTGGTCGCTGACGCTTCCTACAGCGTGGCACTGAACCTGCTCTCCAGTTCGCCGCTGTGGTTGACCAATCTGCATGCCCTGCCGATGTATCTCGGACTCGACTTGCGCGGCGGCGTGCATTTCCTGCTGCAGGTGGACATGAAGGGTGCGTTGACCAAGCGGCTTGATGCCACCAGCGCCGACGTGCGCAGCCTGTTGCGCGACAAGAATCTGCGTCACGCCGGTATTGGCCGCGAGGGCATGACCCTGGTCATCAAATTCCGCGAAACGGAGACCCGTGACAAGGCACGCGGCGTCATCGGCGATGTGCAGCCCGACCTGATTTTTACCGAATCACAGGATGGCGCCGATTTCAAACTGGTCGGCAAGCTCAGCCCTGCGGCCGAGAAGCGCATCCAGGAATATGCACTGAAACAGAACATCACCACCCTGCACAACCGTATCAATGAACTCGGCGTGGCCGAGCCGGTGATCCAGCAGCAGGGCGCTGACCGCATCGTTGTGCAATTGCCCGGCGTGCAGGATACCTCCAAGGCCAAGGACATTCTCGGCCGCACCGCCACCCTCGAAGTGCGCATGGTGGATGACGAAAACAGCGCCAATGCGACTGTCATGAGCCAGGCAGCCGCAGGACAGCCGCCGCTCGGTACCGAGTATTACACCGAGCGCGGCGGCCGGCCGCTGCTGGTGAAAAAGCAGGTGGTGCTGACTGGCGAACGGCTCACCGATGCCCAGCCTGGTTTTGACAACCAGACCCAGGAGCCGGCCGTGCATCTGACCCTGGATTCGGCCGGGGCAAGAATCTTCAAGGAGGTCACGCGCGACAATGTCGGCAAGCGCATGTCCATTCTGCTCATCGAAAAAGGCAAGGGCGAAGTGGTCACGGCGCCGGTGATCCGCAGCGAAATCGGCGGCGGTCGGGTGCAGATCTCTGGGCGCATGAGCACCATCGAGGCCAACGACATCGCACTGCTGCTGCGTGCCGGATCGCTGGCGGCGCCGATGGACATTATCGAGGAGCGCACCATCGGCCCATCGCTTGGCGCCGAGAACATTCAGAAGGGTTTCCACTCGACGCTCGGCGGCTTTGCCGCGATTGCCGTGTTCATGAGTCTCTACTATCTGCTGTTCGGTTTTGTCTCGGTGCTGGCTCTGGCCTCCAACGTCATGTTGCTGTTTGCACTGCTCTCAATGTTGCAGGCGACGTTGACCCTGCCCGGCATCGCCGCCATCGCCCTGACGCTGGGCATGGCGATCGACTCCAACGTTCTGATCAACGAACGCATTCGCGAGGAATTGCGCAACGGCGAATCGCCGCAGGCAGCGATCTTTGCCGGCTACGAGCGTGCCTTCGGCACCATTCTCGATTCCAACGTCACCACTCTGATTGCCGGCGTCGCCCTGCTGATTTTCGGTTCCGGTCCGATCCGCGGTTTTGCCGTGGTGCACTGTCTCGGCATCCTGACTTCGATCTTCAGCTCGGTGGTGGTGTCGCGGGCACTCATCAATCTCATCTACGGCTCGCGCCGCAAGGTCGACAAGCTCTCGATCGGCCAGGTGTGGAAGCCCGGCGTCCAGGCGAAATAAAGGGAAAACGATATGGAATTCTTCCGCATCAAAAACGATATCCCCTTCATGCGCCATGCGCTGGTGTTCAACATCATCTCCTTGATCACCTTCATCCTGGCGGTGGTGTTCCTGGTCACCAAGGGACTGCACCTGTCCATTGAATTTACCGGTGGCACGCTGCTCGAAGTCAGCTATGCCACGGCGCCCGATGTTGAAAAGGTGCGCAATCGCCTGCTGCAGGACGGCTTCCTCGACCCGCAAGTGCAGAACTTCGGCAGCTCGCGCGATCTCCTGATCCGCGTGCCGCTGACCAAGGACAGCGACACCGCCAAGGTCAGCGACCGCGTGATGGTTTCGCTGAACGCCGTCGGCGACAGTAATCCGCCGCAACTCAAGCGCGTCGAATTCGTCGGCCCGCAGGTCGGTAAGGAACTCGCATCGGACGGTGCGATGGCTTTGCTGCTGGTGGTGATCGGTATCGTCATCTATCTGGCGATTCGGTTTGAATGGCGCTTCGCGATTTCCGCCATTATCGCCAACCTCCATGACGTGGTGATCATCCTCGGCTTCTTCGCCTTCTTCCAGTGGGAGTTCTCGCTGCCGGTACTGGCGGCGGTTCTGGCCGTGCTGGGTTACTCGGTGAACGAGTCGGTGGTGGTGTTCGACCGGGTGCGCGAGACCTTCAAGAAAAAGCGCGGCCTGACCACGCCGCAAGTGCTGAACTATGCCATCACCAGCACGATTTCACGCACCATCATCACCCACGGCTGCACGCAGATGATGGTGACCTCGATGCTGATCTTCGGCGGCGCGGCGCTGCATTATTTCGCCCTGGCGCTGACCATCGGCATCTGCTTCGGCATTTACTCCTCGGTGCTGGTCGCCAGCCCGCTGGTGATGTGGCTCGGTGTCTCGCGCGAGCACTTCATCAAGCCGAAGAAGGAAAAAGAAGAAGCGGTGGTTTAATCGGTCGCGAATACCGGCTTGACGCGCAGCTTGCGGGGTTCTTCGAGCAGTTTGATGAGCCGGTCGATATTGGGGTGCTTGCCGGGGTGTGCACGCGCATCCGCAGCGTGCTCGGCGTACAACTCCAGTCCCTTCCTTGCCGCTTCGGCATTGATTACACCGAAGTACTGCGCCAGATGGTTATACACGGCCAGCGAGCCGGTCTGGCCCGGCTGGTTCTCCACTGTCGCAACCAGGCTGCCATCTTCGGCATCGAGTAGTTGCAGCGCCGCAAGATGCGAGATGCCGGGAAGCTGCTTGAGATTTTCTGAAAAACTCATATCCGCTTGGCCAACTCCACCGCCTTGCCAAGATAACTGGCTGGGGTCATGGCGAGCAGTCGCGTTTTCTCGACTGCGGGAATTGCCAGGCCGCGAATGAATCCTTGCAAGGCTTCGCGTGTGATGGCCTTGCCCCGCGTAAGTTCCTTGAGCTGTTCATAAGGATTCGCCACGCCGTAACGGCGCATCACGGTCTGTACCGGTTCGGCGAGCACTTCCCAGCAGGCATCGAGATCGGCCTGCAAACGCAGCGGATCGGCCTCCAGCTTGCCCATGCCGCGCAGGCAGGAATCGTAGGCCAGCACCGAGTAGCCGATTGCCACGCCCATGTTGCGCAGCACGGTGGAGTCGGTCAGGTCGCGCTGCATGCGCGAGATCGGCAGCTTCTCGGCGAGGTGTCGCAGAATCGCATTGGCCAGTCCCAGGTTGCCTTCGGAGTTCTCGAAGTCGATCGGGTTGACCTTGTGCGGCATGGTTGATGAGCCGATTTCGCCTGCCTTGAGTTTCTGCTTGAAATAGCCGAGCGAGATGTATTGCCAGAAATCGCGGTCGGCATCGAGCAGGATGGTGTTGGCGCGTGCAATGGCATCGAACAGCTCGCTGAGCACGTCATGCGGCTCGATTTGAATGGTGTAGGGATTGAACTCGAGGCCGAAGGATTCGATGAAGCGACGATTGAAGCTCTCCCAGTCAATGTCGGGATAGGCCGCCAGGTGGGCGTTGTAATTGCCGACCGCGCCGTTGAACTTGGCCGTCAACTTGATCGCTTCAATACGCTTAGTTGCGCGCTCCAGACGCACACAGATGTTGGCCATCTCTTTGCCGAGCGTGGTTGGCGTGGCGGGCTGGCCATGCGTGCGCGCCAACATCGGCACTTCGGCCAGGGCATGCGCCAGATCGCGCAAGCGGGCAGCCAGTTGCCGCAGCGCGGGCAGCAGGATCCGGTCGCGCCCCTCCTGCAGCATCAGGGCGTGCGAGACATTGTTGATGTCTTCGGAAGTGCAGCCGAAGTGAATGAACTCGGTCGCCGCCATGACTTCGGCATTGCCGGAGAGTCGTTCCTTGAGCCAGTACTCCATTGCCTTGACGTCATGCTTGGTGCGCGCTTCGATCGACTTGATGGCGTCGGCATCGGCCACCTTGAATCCATCGGCCACGCGGTCGAGTTCATCGATGGTGTTCGCTGAAAAAGCCTTGATCTCGGGCAGTTCCGGATTTGCGGCAAGCACCTTGAGCCAGGCGATCTCGATGCGGACACGGCGTTTGATCAGGCCGAATTCGGAAAAATATTCGCGCAAAGTTACCAGTTTATCGGCGTAGCGGCCATCGAGAGGCGACAGTGCAGTCAAGGCCGAAAGCGCGAGTGAGGGAGTCGAGTTCATGGGAAGAATAACGCGAAGGAACTAAGCATAATTTTATCATGGGAGACGAAGGCTTCGCTCCAGAGCATGCTTCAAGCGGCTGAAAAAACGAGTGGGGGTGATATAATCACGCCTCGTGATTTAGCCAGCACTGAGTAACAGATGAAGCTCATTGGTTCCCTGACCAGTCCCTATGTTCGCAAGGCGCGCATCGTGCTCGCCGAGAAAAAAATCGAATACGACCTGGTTCTTGATTCCCCCTGGCTGGATAACACCAGCGTGCCGCAGCACAATCCGCTCGGCAAGGTGCCGGTGTTGTTGCTCGACGACGACAGCACGCTCTATGATTCAAGAGTCATTGTCGAGTATCTCGATACCGTTTCGCCCAACAACCGGCTGATCCCATCCTCTGGCCGCGAGCGCATCACTGTCAAGCGCTGGGAAGCGCTTGCCGATGGTATCCTGGATGCGGCGGTGGCCGCCCTGCTCGAATCGAGAAGGGCGAAAGGGGAAAAGAGCAACGCCTGGATCAAGCGCCAGCGCGGCAAGGTTTTGGCCGGTTTGCAGGCCATGGCAGATGATCTTGGCGAGCATCCCTGGTGCCACGGCAGCGCTTTCTCATTGGCGGATATCGCCATAGGCACCACGCTGGGCTACCTGGAATTTCGCTTTCCCGACATCGATTGGTGCGAGACTCATGCCAACCTGGCAAAGCTCTATGCCAAGCTCATGCAGCGTCAGTCGTTCATCGACACCGTTCCGCAAGAGTGAATCACCCCGCCGCCTAGGCAAACCCTCGATTCGTATAGCACCACGGACTGACCCGGCGTGACTGCCCATTGCGGTGTTGCGAAAGCGATTTCGCAGGCATCGCCAGTCAGCGCGTCAACCTCGCAAGGTGCGTCGGGTTGGCGATAGCGTGTCTTGGAGGCATAAACCCAATGCGTGTGCGGACGGTTTTCTGCGCCACTGCCGCGAATCCAGGAGAGATCGGTGGCTTTGAGGTGGTCACTGAGCAGGGCCGGGTGGTTGTGTCCTTGCACCACATACAGCACGTTCCTGTCCATATCCTTGGCGGTGACATACCAGGCCTCGTGATCGCCGGCTTCGTCGGCATGTTCTTTGACACCGCCGATGCCGAGTCCCTTGCGCTGTCCCAGGGTATGGAACATCAGTCCCTGATGCTGGCCGAGCAATTGCTCGTCGTCGAGGTTGCGAATCTCGCCCGGTTGTCCCGGCAGATATCGGGCGAGAAATTCGCGGAACGGCCGCTCGCCGATAAAGCAGATGCCGGTGGAATCCTTCTTGGCGAAATTCGGCAGGCCGGCCTGCTCGGCCAATTTGCGTACGTCCCTCTTGTACAAATGTCCGACCGGGAACAGCGTCTTGCTCAGTTGCGCCTGGTTGAGACGGTATAAAAAGTAGCTCTGGTCCTTGGTGCCGTCCTCGGCCTTGAGCAGTTGCTGTGCACCCATGAACTCGCGCACCTGGGCGTAGTGGCCGGTGGCAATCTTGTCGGCACCGAGCTGCAATGCGTGATCGAGGAAAGCCTTGAACTTGATCTCGGCGTTGCACAGCACATCCGGATTGGGGGTGCGGCCGGCCTGGTACTCGCGCAGGAATTCGCTGAAAACGCGCTCCTTGTAGGCCTCTGAAAAATTCACGACTTCCAGGTCGATGCCGATGACATCGCAGACCGAGGCGACATCGACGAGGTCCTGACGCGTCGAGCAGTATTCTCCAGCGTCGTCGTCCTCCCAGTTCTTCATGAACAGGCCGATGACCTTCCAGCCCTGCTGCTTGAGCAACAAGGCGGCTACCGAGGAGTCGACGCCGCCGGACATGCCGACAATGACCGTGCCTGTGCTCATGCGTAATGCCGGATCAGATCCAACGGGAAACGCCGTCCCGCGAGGTAGTCGGCTATGCATTGCTGCACCAGGGGGCTGCGATGGCGCTCTTGCCCTGCCCGGATTTCCTCCTGCGAGAGCCACAGCGCACGCAGGATGCCCGCATCAAGCGCCCGATCCGCCGCGTGTTCGCCGAGCTGGCCGGTAAAGGCAAAGCGCAGATAGGTGAGATCGCCTTGCGGACGCGGCCATTGATAAATCCCGACCAGGGCCGTGGGCGTGAAATGCCAGGCGGTTTCTTCAAGTGTCTCTCGGACGCAGGCTTCGACCAGAGACTCGTCCGGATCGAGGTGTCCGGCCGGCTGGTTGAAGCGAACGCCGCCATCGGTTTCCTCCTCGACCAGGAGAAATTTTCCGTTCCGCTCGATGACAGCAGCAACAGTCACATTGGGTTTCCAGACCTCACGCATGGCCTCATTTTAGCGCGCCAGCTGCTTCAGCGAGCCTGCAAATCGGCTAAAATCGGGCTTTGCGACTGCCCCCGGAGATTTCTCATGTCCATGTCCGACCGCGACGGCTTCATCTGGCACGACGGCAAGCTCGTGCCCTGGCGCGATGCCACGACCCACGTGTTGACACACTCGCTCCACTATGGCCTGGCGGTATTCGAGGGCGTGCGCGCCTACAACACGGTCAATGGCACCCAGATCTTCCGGCTCAAGGAACACACCGACCGCCTCTACAATTCGGCGCACATCTATCGCATGAAGATTCCTTTCGACAAGGCCGTCTTGCTCGAAGCGCAAAAGGAAGTGGTGCGCGCCAACAAACTTGAATCCGCCTACCTGCGGCCGATCGCCTATTACGGTTCGGAGAAAATGGGTGTAAGTCCGCGCGGTGCCACGGTGCATGTCGCCATCGCCGCCTGGCCCTGGGGCGCCTATCTCGGCGAGGAAGGCCTGGAAAAAGGCATCCGCGTCAGGACTTCGAGCTATGCCCGCCACCATGTCAACGTCACCATGGCGCGCGCCAAGTTTGCCGCGACCTATGCCAATTCGATCCTCGCCAACATGGAAGCGATCGATGACGGCTACGACGAAGCGTTGCTGCTCGACGTCGACGGCTTCGTCGCCGAAGGCGCTGGCGAAAACCTCTTCATCGTCAAGGACGGGGTGATCTACGAACCGGAAATCGCCTCGGCGCTGGTCGGCATCACGCGCGGCACCATCATCGCGCTGGCCAATGAACTGGGCCTGACGGTGATCTCGAAGCGCCTGACGCGCGACGATGTGTACATCGCCGACGAAGCCTTCTTCACCGGTACCGCTGCCGAAGTGACGCCCATCCGCGAACTCGACCGGCGCCAGATCGGCGCAGGCAGCCGCGGCCCGATCACGACCAAATTGCAGAGCCTGTTCTTCGATGTGGTGAACGGCAGGTCGCCCAGCCATGCCCACTGGCTCACGCCGGTGGCGTAATTGATTCACAGGAAAAGGAATCGCCATGACCCAAGCAACCGACACCTCCCTTGAGATCAAGCTCACCGCCCACGATCTGCCGCTGCACTGCCCGCGTCCCGACAGTCCGCTCTGGGCGCGGCATCCGCGCGTGTTCCTGGATGTGCTGAAAACCGGCGAGGCGACTTGCCCGTATTGCAGCACCAGGTATCGCTTCAGCGGTGAGGCGCCGAAGGGGCATCACTGAACCTGAATCACGGCGAGGAGGGCGTGGGAAAAAACACCCTGCGCATCCTCTCACGTATCCTCATTGTCGCCCCTTCCTGGATTGGTGACACCATCCTTGCCCAGCCGCTCCTGACGCGGCTCAAGCAGAAGCATCCGGATCTTGCCATCGATGTGCTGGCGCCGGCCTGGTGCTCGCCCTTGCTGGCGCGCATGAGCGAAGTGCGGCGGGTGCTCGACAATCCTTTTGCTCACGGTGAATTCAACCTCGCGGGGCGCTGGCGTCTCGGGCGCGAGTTGTGTGCCGAAGTCTACGATGCAGCAATCGTGCTGCCCAACTCCTGGAAGTCGGCATTGTTGCCATTCTTTGCCGGTATCCCCAGACGCATCGGTTACACCGGCGAGGCGCGCTATGGCCTGCTGAATTGTCGCCACAGCTTGAATCCCGAGGCAATGCCGCAGCTTGCCCAGCGCTACGCGCAACTCGCGGAGCCCCCTGACAGATCGGCAAGCAACGACTTGCCATTGCCGCATTTGAACTCGAGCGCAAGCCAGCAGAGCGAGGTGCGCGAAACCCTCGGTTTGCCGCTGGATGCGCAACCGGCAGTATTTTGTCCAGGCGCCGAATACGGCCCGGCCAAGCGCTGGCCGGCACGTCACTTTGCCGAACTGGCGCAACGACTGGCTCAACCCGGTTTGCCCGTTTGGCTGGTCGGATCGAACAAGGATGCCACCCTCGGCGATGAGATCGCGCAACTGGCGCAAGGCGCAGCGTTGAATCTGTGCGGGCGGACTTCGCTCGGGCAGGCGATCGACCTGCTCGCTGGCGCGCGTCTGGTGGTGAGCAACGACTCGGGGTTGATGCATGTCGCTGCTGCGCTCAAGCGGCCCTTGCTGGCGCTCTACGGCTCATCGAGCCCGATCTATACCCCGCCGCTCTCGCCGCATGCGAAAATCGTATCGCTCAATGTCGATTGCAGCCCTTGTTTCAAGCGTGTTTGTCCGCTGGGGCATTTCAATTGCATGGAGAACATGACAGCCGAGTCTGTGTTGCAAAGAATCGCTAATTGAAACCATGTCCATCAAAACCATTTTCCCCACGCCGCAGGATGCCGAAACGGCCTTTTACGATGCGCTCGAACGTGCCGACCTCGATGCCCTGATGGCTGTCTGGGCCGAGGATGAAGAAATCGTCTGCATTCAGCCCGGCGGCCCGCGCTTGACCGGTTACGCCAGCGTGCGCGAGGCCTGGCGACGGGTTTTTGAAAACGGCCAGAAGCTTACCGTGACGATCTCGCAGCCGGTAGTCCTGCAGGGCATGCTGGTGACGGTGCACAGCCTCTGTGAGCAAATTGGCTTGCGCGGCGGCGAGGCCGATCAGACTGCACCGCTCATCGCCACCAACGTCTATGTCCGTGGTGCCCATGGCTGGCGGCTGCTGGTGCATCATGCATCGCCCGCGCCGCCGGAGTCCTTCGGTGAGCCGCCAAAGATACTCCACTGAGACTAAAGCCCAGCTTGATCTATCGCACGAAATCAAAATTGGAAAGTGCGATAATCTCAGCCATCTCTATCCAGAATAGACAGGCCAGATCATGAACCTACCCGCTCCGGAAATTTTCAAGGCTTATGACATTCGTGGCATCGTCGGCAAGACCCTGACGCCGGAAGCTGTGCGCAGTATCGGCCAGGCGCTCGGCTCGGAGGCGGTGGCGCGCGGGCAACGCACGCTGGCGGTAGGGCGCGACGGCCGCCTGTCTGGGCCGGAACTGGCGCAGGCGCTGGCGCAGGGCTTGAATGCCGCCGGCATCGACGTCATCGACATCGGTTGTGTGCCAACGCCCCTGGCTTATTTTGCGGCGTTCCAGCTAGGTACCAACAGCGCGGTCTCCGTGACCGGCAGCCACAACCCGCCCGACTACAACGGCATCAAGATGGTGCTGGGTGGACAGACCTTGTATGGCGACATGATCCAGAGCTTGCGCCGTCGTATCGAGCATGGCGACCTGGTGCATGCACTGCGTCCGGGCAAGGTTTCCCAGGTCGATGTGCGGCAGGCTTACCTCAAGCGCATCCTCAGCGACGTCAAACTCGCCCGGCCGATGAAAATCGTCGTCGATTGCGGCAATGGTGTTGCCGGCGAACTCGCGCCGCAACTCTTCAGCAAGATGGGGTGCAAGGTGGTGCCGCTGTTCTGCGAGATCGATGGCAACTTCCCCAACCATCATCCCGATCCGTCCAAGCCGGAGAACCTGCAGGATGTGATTCGCACCCTGCGCGAAACCGATGCGGAACTTGGTATCGCCTTCGATGGCGATGGCGATCGCCTCGGCGTCGTCACCAAGGATGGCGAAATCATCTATCCCGACCGTCAGCTCATGCTGTTTGCGGCCGACGTGATCACGCGCAATCCCGGCGCCCAGATCATTTACGACGTCAAGTGTTCGCGCAACCTGGCGCGCTCGATCCGCTACCAGGGCGGCGCGCCGCTGATGTGCCAGACCGGCCATGCCCTGATCAAGGCCAAGCTCAAGGAGACTGGTGCGCTGCTGGCCGGCGAGATGAGCGGCCACATGTTCTTCAAGGAGCGCTGGTACGGTTTCGACGACGGCATCTACGCCGCGGCGCGCCTGCTCGAGATCGTCTCGCGCTGGCCCGACGCCAACTGGCCGCTGAAGCATCTGCCCAATGCCTTGTCGACCCCCGAACTTAACATCAAGATGCAGGAAGGCGAGCCGCATGCGCTGATCGCCAAGTTGCAGCGACAGGCCAGGGAATTGTTTCCCGCTGCCAGCGAATTGATCGACATCGACGGCGTTCGTGCCGAATACGCCGATGGCTTCGGCCTGGCGCGCGCCTCGAATACCACGCCCGTGGTGGTGCTGCGTTTTGAAGCCGATACCAGCGAAGCGCTCGCGCGCATTCAGGGCGAGTTCAAGCGGGCCATGCAGAAAGCCTGGCCGGGGCTCGTGGTCGCTTACTGATCAAAGCGGCTTCTGATCATGAACGACACCAGTGAAGAGATCTTCATCGGCCGCCAGCCGATCCTGGATCGACAGCAGCAGTTGTTCGCTTACGAGTTGCTGTTCAGAAGCAGCAAACAGAAGAATTCCGCCGAGGTATTCGACAACCTCGCCGCGACGGCCAACGTCATCATGCACGCCTTCGCCGACCTCGGCATCGAGGCTGCGCTTGGTCCGTACAAGGGCTTTATCAACTGCGACGAAAACCTGCTCCTCTCCGACATGCTGGAGGCCTTGCCCTCGGACAAGATCGTGCTCGAAGTGCTGGAGACGGTTGAGGTCACACCGCAGATCGTTGAGCGCTGCACCGAACTCAAGTCGCGCGGCTTCACGATTGCGCTCGACGACTTCGTCAAGTTCGAAGACAAGTTCAAGCCCCTGCTCGACCTCGTCGAGATCGTCAAGGTCGACATCATGCCGCTGAGCCAGTCCGAACTGGTGGAGGCGACCAAGGCGCTCAAGCAGTGGCCGCTCATGCTGCTCGCCGAGAAAGTCGACTCGCCGGAGCAGGCCAAGTTCTGCCACGACCTCGACTACGCACTGTTCCAGGGCTATTACTTCGCCAAGCCGGCCATCATCGCCGGCAAGAAACTCAACCTGTCGCAACTGGCCCTGATGCAATTGCTCGGCATGGTGCTCGCCGATGCCGAGGTGCAGCAGTTGGAGAAAGTACTCAAGCACGAGCCCGGGCTGACCATGAACCTCATGAAACTGACCAACTCGGTAGCCACGGGAGCGCGTACCAAGGTCACCTCGATGCGCCATGCCATCACCGTGCTAGGACGCCGCCAGTTGCAGCGCTGGCTGCAGATCCTTCTCTACACCAATCCCGCCGGCGGGCAGCAGGGTGTCACCAGTCCGCTGATGCAGCTGGCTGCGACACGCGGTCGACTCCTGGAACTGCTGGCTGCCAAGCTGTACCCCGGCGACCACAGCCTGGAGGACCACGCCTTCATGAGCGGCATCATGTCGCTGATGCCGGCCTTGATGGGTACGCCGATGGAGGAGATCCTGCGCAGTGTCAATTTCAGCGGCGACGTGCACGATGCGCTCGAGTCGCGCAGCGGTATCCTCGGCACCATGCTGAGCCTGGCCGAGGCGCTCGAAGGCAACGACATTCAGTTGTGCTCGGAACTCAGTCAGCAGCTTAGTGGGGTCGAGGTCGAGACCATCAACAGCTGCCTGACCCAGGCACTCACCTGGTCCAGCAACATCGGCCAGGAAAACAGTTGAATTAGTTTCCGACCGGAAAAGAAAGTTGCCGGTAGTCGCCCTGCCAGTAGAGCAGGGGGCCGGCATCGGGAGACTGTACGAGCAATCCACTGGCCCGTCCAACCACCAGCGCATAGCCACTGTGGCTGTGGCAGGCAACCACCTCACAGGCAATTGCAGCCAGTGCATCATCCAGCAGCCATACGCCATCTGGTGTGCAACACCAGGTTGCGCCGGCGTAGCGTTGCTCGCCCTGTGCCCCGTCCTGGCCCGCGAAACGTCTTGCCACCGCCTCCTGATGGCTGGCTAACACATTCACACCGAAGCAATGGCTGGCCTGGATCAGGGGCCAGGATGAGGCCGTCTGGTTGATCGACACCAGCAGTTCAGGCGGGTCCAGCGCAACCGATATCACCGAGGTCACGGTCATGCCGGTGCGCACACCCTGATCGGCGGCGGTGATCACGCAGATCCCGCCGCCAAGCTGCCGCATCGCCAGGCGGAAGTTGTCTGGCGATGCAGGTGCGGGCTGAACGTTCTCCAAGATCAGCGGATGCCGCGTGCGTGCAGGATGGGCAACACGTTATCGCGGAAGTAAGGAAACTCCGCGACGTAATCCACGAACGACAGGGTCGTGCCGCGGAAGCCCGTAGCGTGCAGGGTGCAGATGCCGTCGGCCACCTGCTCGGGTGTGCCGACCAGCGGGTAGCCGCCATGGCCGGCGGCCATGCGCTCGCGAATCAGTGCCAGAAGATCGTGCGGGAAGGATTGTGCGTGGGCGAACTGGAGTTTCACCAGGTTGTCTACCGCCGCCCAGTCGGCATTGTCGAGGATCTGCTGCCAGCGCGCCTTGGCTTCGGCCTCGGTGGGGCAGCAGACGACGTGGGAGAAAGTCATCACCTCGACCTTGCGGTCGTTCTTCTGTCCCATCGCATGCAGTTCGGCAACCTCTGCCTTGGAGCGCGCCAGGTCGATGGCCGGAGTAAACAGCAAGTTGGCATTGCGGCTGGCGAACTCGCGTCCCAGGCCTGAGCCGGCCGCGTTGAGAATCAGCGGCATCACCGCCGGGCGCGGATTGCTGTAGGTATGTTTCAGTTGAAAATATTTGCCGTCCCAGTCGAAGGGCGCTTCGTGCGTCCACAGCTTTTTGATCACGTCGAACCATTCCTGCGCATAGCCGTAGCGCGTTTCATGGTCGTCGGGCAGCTTCAGGCCGAGCGCCTCGTACTCAGGCTTGTTCCAGCCGGCAACGATGTTGAGGCCGGCACGGTCGCCGCTGATCTGGGACATGGTGGCGATCTGCTTGGCCACGACCACCGGGTGATTGGCGGCAGTATGGATGGTGCCGAACACCGTGATGCGCTTGGTGCTGGCGAGCAGGGCGGTGGCCCAGGTGATGGTTTCCAGCACGCCGCCGTGAAAGTCGGTGTCGCCGCCGTAGCCGATCCAGCGCGCGATCGGCAGCATGAAGTCGATGCCGGCCTCGTCGAGCATCTGGCCGAGCTTGAGGTTGTTCTGCCAGTTCGCCACCCAGCGCTCGGGCAGCTTGGAGACGGTCATCCCGCCCGAACAATTGGTCGAGAAGGTGCCGAGCAGAAATCGGTTGTGCGCGAGGAAGGGATGTTCGGACATGTCGCGTACTCCTTGGACGTGAACTGGAACAGGTGGGCGCAAGCAAATCGCGCGGACGATAAGTATTATAGGTCTAAACTATTTGACCTACAACCGAAGTGCAGCCAGCGAGGCACTGCCAGCTGTTCTGCGACATCGGATTATCTGCAAACAGGCAGGCAGAAATTAAAGCCGCGCTTCCACCCAGGCCGGCACGCTCGCCAGCGCTTCCGGCAATTTGGCGGGTTCGGTGCCGCCGGCCTGCGCCATGTCGGAACGGCCGCCACCCTTGCCGCTGACCTGCTTTGCCACCGCATTGACGAGTTCGCCGGCCTTGACCTTCGCCGTCAGGTCCGCGGTGACGCCGGCGATCAACGCTACCTTGCCGTCGACCACGCTGCCCAGCACGATCGCTGCGCTTTGCAACTTGTCCTTGAGCTTGTCGAGCGTCTCGCGTAACGCCAGCGCATCGGCGTTCTCGATCTGGCAGGCGAGCACCTTGACACCCTTGACGGTGACCGCCTGACTGGCCAGATCGTCGCCCTGCGAGGCAGCGAGCTTGGACTTCATGCGCGCGAGTTCCTTCTCCAGCGCCTTGACGCCGTCGAGCAACTGCACTACGCGCGCCGCCGCCAGGTGCGGCTGGGTCTTGATCTGTGCCGCCACATCGCCGAGCTGATCGTCGACCTGCTGCACATGCATCAACGCGTTGTCGCCGGTGAGCGCCTCGACGCGCCGGATACCGGCCGCGACGCCGCCCTCGGCAACGATCTTGAACAGGCCGATGTCGCCGCTGCGCGCGACATGCGTTCCGCCGCACAGCTCGGTCGAATAATCGCCCATGCCGATGACGCGCACCTCGTCGCCATACTTCTCGCCGAACAGCGCCATCGCGCCGCAGGCGATGGCGGCGTCATAGCCCATGACGCGCGAGGTGACGGCGACATTGCGCTGCACCTCACGGTTGACCAGCTGTTCGACGCGCGCCATCTCCTGCGCCGTCATCGGTTGCGGATGGGAGAAGTCGAAGCGCGTCCGCTTGGCGTCGACCAACGAGCCCTTCTGCTGCACATGTTTGCCCAGCACCTCGCGCAAGGCCGAGTGCAGCAGGTGGGTGGCCGAGTGGTTCCAGGCCGTGTGCTGTCTTGCCGAAATGTTCACGCGTGCCGTGACGCGCTCGCCCACCGCCAGGGTGCCGGCTTTCATGACGCCCTGATGGCCGAACACGTCGGCCTGAATTTTCTGCGTGTCGCCGACCTCGAACATCGCGTTGCCACCTGCACCACGCACCAGCTCGCCGCAATCGCCGACCTGCCCGCCGGACTCGGCATAAAACGGTGTCTTGTCGAGCACCGCGATGCCGGCTTTGCCCGCCTGCAATTCATTGACCCGGGCGCCGTCACGGTAGAGCGCCAGCACCGTGGCTTCCTCCTCGAGCGTTTCGTAGCCGCAAAATACCGTCGGCTGGCCGTCGTAATCGACGCTGCCTTTCATCTTGAAGGTCGAGGCTGCGCGCGCCATCTCGCGCTGTTTCTCCATCGCCAGCTCGAAGCCGGCGGTGTCCACCGTCACGCTGCGCTCGCGGCAGATGTCGGCGGTGAGGTCGAGCGGAAAGCCGTGGGTGTCGTAGAGCTTGAACACCGTCTCGCCGTCGAGCGTCTGGTTGCCGCCGGCCAGCGCCGTGTTGAGGATTTCCATGCCGTGCTCGATGGTTTCGCCGAAGCGTTCCTCCTCCTGGCGCAGCACCGCATCGACCTGGGCGTGGGCCGCGACCAGTTCCGGATAGGCGCTGCCCATTGCGGCACACAGGTCGCCGACCAGCTTGTGGAAAAAGGGCTGCTTGCAGCCGAGCTGGTAGCCGTGACGGATGGCGCGGCGGATGATCCGGCGCAGCACGTAGCCGCGCCCGTCGGAGCCGGGAATCACGCCGTCGACAATGAGGAAGGAACAGGCGCGGATATGGTCGGCGATCACTTTGAGCGAGTTGTCGGCCAGATCCGTGCAATGCGTCTCGCGCGCCGCCGCCTTGATCAGCTGCTGGAACAGGTCGATCTGATAATTGCTATGCACATGCTGCAGTACTGCCGCGATGCGCTCCAGGCCCATGCCGGTATCGACGCTGGGCTTGGGCAGCGGATGCAGCACGCCGGCCTCGTCCCGATTGAACTGCATGAACACCAGGTTCCAGATCTCGATGTAGCGGTCGCCGTCCTCGTCCTTCGAGCCGGGCGGGCCGCCCCAGATCTCCGGGCCGTGATCAAAGAAAATCTCGCTGCAGGGGCCACAGGGGCCGGTGTCGGCCATCTGCCAGAAATTGTCCGAGGCATACTTGGCGCCCTTGTTGTCGCCGATGCGCACGATGCGCTCGGGTGGCACGCCGATCTCCCTGGCCCAGATCTCGTAGGCCTCGTCGTCCTCGGCATACACAGTCGCCCAGAGCTTTTCCGCAGGCAGCTGATAGACCTGGGTGAGCAGTTCCCAGGCATAGTGGATCGCATCGTGCTTGAAATAATCGCCGAAGCTGAAGTTGCCGAGCATCTCGAAGAAGGTGTGGTGGCGCGCGGTGTAGCCGACGTTCTCGAGGTCGTTGTGCTTGCCGCCGGCGCGCAGGCTGCGCTGCGACGAGGTGGCGCGGGTGTAGGCGCGTTTGTCCTTGCCGGTGAACACATCCTTGAACTGCACCATGCCGGAATTGGTGAACAGCAGCGTCGGGTCGTTGCCCGGCACCAGGGGGCTGGAGGCGACGACGGTGTGTCCCTTGGAGGCAAAAAAATCGAGGAATTTCTGGCGGATTTCGGCGCTGTTCATGGCGTGCTCAGGCAGTCTGGCGAAAGCAGGAATTGTAGCATCACCCAATCTGGGAGCTGGCCGCAAAGACTACTGCCAACAGCGTGGAATCGAGCTATGCCTGAGTAGCGTCGAACGGTCGCCTCAATTGGTGCTCGAATGAATCAGTTCACGGCGAAAAAAATGGAGAACCGCAAATAGTGCGGTTCTCCATGTAATTACCCGGGGGCAGCGCTACAAGCTATAGCACGTAGTTCGCCGTATCGGCCTGAGCGAGCGACTGGCCGATGAGTGTCGCCACCGTCATATAGGCATCGCCACCACCGTTCGAATCGATCTGCACAAGAGTATCGGCACCGGACTGCTGGAACCGAACGAATCCGCCACCGAAGGCGGTATTGTCATGCGGTGCTCCGATTGAGGTCAGCAGGCCACTCAACTGAAGCACGTCGCCTCCCACACCCTTGCTGAAGTTGTTGATGGTCTTGTTCGAAACAACGACGACTTCGTCGAGCGCCGGGCCTTCGGCATAGAACTGCCACGGTTGACCGGATACAGTATCATTAGGGTACGTGCTCGCGAAGTTCAACGTGGTCGTGGCACCGGTGGCCGTGAACGTGAATGCTTGCTGCGACCACATCATGTTGCTCGCCGAGTTCCCGGCGCTGAACGTGTACGACTGCGAATTGCCAGCCGCCGACACCTGGACGGTCGCGTGGTCCGCATGCCCCCCCGGGTTCTTGGACAGATCGAAGCCAACTGTGTATTGCACACCCGGGGTCGTCTGCAGAATCTGCTGTACCCCACCAGGATGAAACGCGTTGAGATCCACGCTGTACGTGCCATCTCCCGGTTGCCAGCCAGCGGATGAAACAACGTCGACGCCGTCTCCCGTAAGAGTCCACCCGGTGGTGGCCCCCTCGAACGACCCGTTGTTGGCGAGATTCGACAACACATAAGTGTCGCTGGCGCCGTTGACGGCAACCGTCACGGTCTGAGTCGCTGTACCGCCCAAACCATCCGAGACTTGAACCACAAAGCTTTCGCTCTTGTGATCGGTGGCACTCAATGACTGCACTGCGGCCGAGCTGTTGTTTAGCGTATAGGTCCACTTGCCCGTGCCATCTACTAACAGACTGCCGTACGCACCCGTGTTCGAACCCGCTGTACCGTTGGCGCTAAGCACGCTCCAGGCTAACGTTGTGCCCTGGTCAGGATCGGTCGCGCTCAACTGGCCGCTTGAGGTCGAGGTGACATCTTCCGTTACGGCGCCGCTTCCTGCCGCGGAGGTCATTGTGGGTGCATCATTGACTCCGGTGACCGTAATCGTTGCCGTCGCCGTGTTGGTGCCGCCGTGGCCGTCAGAGACGGTGTAGGTGAAATTGTCCGGCTTGGTCTGACCCTGTCCCAGCGAACCAAACGCACCATTCTCGTCGTAGAGATAGGTGCCGTTCTTGTTCACGGTGAGTTCCGCGCCGGAGGTCAGGTTCAGCGTAATCGAATTGCCGACGATCGCTTGGTTGTTCACCGCAGTGACGGTCAAAGGATCCGACTCGAGATCGCTGTCGTTCGCAAGCACTTGGCCGGTCGCGGTCGCGGTCAGAGACTTGCCGTAGGTTCCGATGGTAAAACCGTTCCAGGTCTCCGCCGCCAGGCTCGTCCAGGTGAGCGACTGGACCGTGCCGTCGATCTGCACGACACCATGCAACTCCCTTGACGCGGCATTGTTGTTGTACGTGCTAAGAAGTTCGAACCTCCCGTCGGGCAAGGCTACTTTTGTCGCCGCGCCCTGGCCGAAGTAGCCGGGGCCGGAACTGGCGATCTGAAAATCGTGGTCGAATAGATAACCATTGTTGATGCCACCGGCCATTCCGTTGAGGCTCACGACCGCGAAGAACAGGTTGTCAACCGGCTGCGTAAAGGTCAGGGTTTTCTGCGTCTGCTGGTTCAGCGCGATGATGTCGGACGACCCGTTGGGTCCGTTAGCGACAGCCGCGCTGGTGTAGGTTCCGACAGGCACCGTGCCGTTTTGCAGGTTGTAAAAGTTGGGGCCGCCATTGGTCTGGGCAAAGTAGTACTCGCCGCTATAAGTGACGCCAACGGTCTGACCATTGCCCAGATTGATAGTCCCGGAAACAGTCCCTGGCGCGCTGCTGGTCCAATCCACCCAGCTGACGACGTTGCTATGTGCCTGGCTTGCCAGCGTCGTGGCCGTGAGTGCGTTGCTGTCGTTCACCGCGACGGGTGCATCGTTGACCGGATTCACGTTTAGGTTAACGTGGGCGCTGCTTTGCTCCCCGGCGGTGTCCCTCATGGTGTAGCTGAACGCATCCGGCCCGTTGTAGTTAAGTCCTGGCGTGTAGGTATAGTTACCGTTGCCGCCGTCAACCAGCGTTCCGCGTGTCGGTGAAGTAACTGACACGACGCTCTTCGTATCGCCAGCATCCGGATCGGTATCGTTGGCCAGCAACGCGGCGGCGTTGAACGCCAATGGCGTGTCTTCGTTCGTGGTCAGCGTGTCTGCAACAGCTGTCGGCGGCGTGTTGGTTCCGATCACCGTCACAGCCAATGTCGAACTGGCCTGCGCGCCGTGATCGTCGGCTACGGTGTAATCGATGTTCACGACCGTGGTGTCGTTGAGCCTGAGTGTCTTGAAATCCTGACCCGGATCGAACTGGATCTGGCCCCCGACAACATGCACGCTGCCCGATCCTGCGGCGACCGAGGCTCCTGCGAGACTCAATACCGCCCCGGTGTCGACGTCGGTGTCATTGGCAAGAACGGCGTAGCTCTTCACCTCGTTGTTTTTTTGCGAACCGCTGTCGGCAACGGCTACCGGCGCGTCGTTGGTGCCGATAATGGTGACATCGATCTGCTTGGTGATCTGCCCGCCGTGCTGATCGTCGATGGTTACGTTGAAGCTCTCGCCCCTGGTTTGGCCTGCTGCCAGGTATTCAACCGCAGTATCGGCCACCGTGTAGTTCCACGCGAGTTTGCCGCCGGTTCCGGCACCGGTGGTGTCGCTGTTTCTGACTGCTGTCAGGGAGCCCAGCACGTCACCCGTCGGCGCAGCAGATACCAGATGCACATCACTGAGATCCGCATCGGTGAATGCAATGGCGCCACTGGCACTGAGGTTCCCTGCAGGAGTGATCTTCTCGGTCAGGGAAGCACTGATGGGACCGGTGTGCTGGATGGAGATGTTGTCGAGCACGCCTCCGGCACCATTGCTGTCATCTGAACGGAACTCCAGGCGATAGATCCCGTCCGCCGGGGCGGACATCGCATAGCTGAAGTGCTGCAGACCGCCCGTAGTGCCGTTCAAGTGGCCGATAAGATTGTCGCCCCAGAAGACGCTGATGGCAGATGTAGAGCCAGGGCGCGGCGAGTAGTCGAACGACACGGTATAAGCTGTTCCCGCCCGGGCTGCGATATCCGTATACAGATTGGGAGGGCTGCCCGCGTCTCCTTCCAACTCGATAACGTGTGAAGCGGTGCCGGCTCCGTATATGGTACCGACACCGATTTCAACCATGTTGCTTGGGTTGTCGGTGTGCCATAGACCGCCAGAAAGACCGGTCGTCGACACAAAGCCCCAGCCGGATACGGTGACTTCCTCGAAATTCGTAACTGCGTCGATCGCCGACGCCTCCGGCGCGTCGTTACTGCCGGTGATTGCCACATTCACCACGCCAGTTCCAGTGCCGTCCTGGCTGGTTACCGAGAAGCTGTCGCTGACTTGCTGACCAGCCGCCAATTCATTGTGTGCAGAACTTGCAGCGTAACTCCAGTTGCCATTGGCATCGACGTTGAAAGTACCGTAGTGTCCGGCGGTGTTGGCCTGCGCCACTACATGCGCCTCGCCGGTGTCAACATCACTTACGTTCAGCGAGCCGTGGCTGCTGAGGTCCGCTGCCGAGTTCGTCTCGGTCAAGGCCCTGTTGTCTGAACTCACCGTGGCCACGTCGTTGGTGCCGGTCACCGACACGATCACGGTCTGATCGGCATAAGCGCCCTTGTCATCGGTGACGCGCACGGTAAAGGTTTCATTGTGGGATTCGCCTGCTACCAGAGACTGCACTGCGGCTGAAGCGTTGTTCAGCGTGTAAGTCCAGTTGCCGGTCGATGCATTCACGGCCATCTGTCCATAAGCGCCAGTGTCAGAGCCAAGTACGCTCCAAGCCTGAGTTGCCCCATTGTCGACATCGCTTGCGAGCAGGTTGCCAGTTGCTGTGGGCTTCGTATCTTCTTGCGTTGCCCCAGTGGCTGCAGCGTCATTCGCAGTAATGACCGGCGCATCATTGGTGCCGGTGACGGTGATGGTGACAGTCTGGTCGGCAGTGGCACCTTTGTCATCGGTGACGCGTACAGTGAAGGTTTCGTCGTGCGTCTCGCCCGCAGCAAGCGCCTGCGTGGCGGCAGAAGCATTGTCAAGTGCATAGGTCCATTGACCGCTCGCTGAGTCGACATTCAGGGAGCCGTATGTGCCCGTTGCAGCGTCCTTGACGCTCCAGGTCTGTGTCGCGCCATGGTCGACGTCGGTTGCACTCAGTGTGCCGGTTGCACTCAGTACCGTGTCCTCCTGTGCCGCCCCCGCAGCTGCCGCCGCGTTCGAGCTGATCATCGGGGCATCGTTGGTGCCGGTGATGGTGATCGTGATCACTTGGGCTTTGCCGTCATGATCTTTCGCTGAGGAGACCTTGTAGGCCAGGGTCAGGGTTTCGCCGGATGCCAGAAAGTCGAAGGTTGGGTCTGCCGCACTGAATTGCCACGCAATGTTCTTGTCGCTTTCGCCACCCTTGCTGGTGGGCACCGTCGAGGTTGACAGCGCGGATGCCAGAACCGCCGATGCCGCTGCCGGGATCGCGCTGCCGGCGGACCAACTGGCCATGACCAGTGCGGAGGTCAGCGAGCCTTTATCTTCCAGGCCAAGATTCTTGCCGGATATGACGCCCGATGTCTGTTCGATGGCGGCAGATCCCTCCGTCAGGCTGGCTTGCGCGGCGACGGAATACACCTTCGGCGTGCTGCCGGTGCCGACGATCAAGAGGCCCAAATCTTGCGGCGCCGAGGCGCCGCCGTGATTGTCGGCGACGCTCAGTTGATAGTTCGCCAGCACGGCTTGGCCAGCAGTCAGCTTCGGCGCGGTGGAAGGCAGGGCGAAGTCCCATTTAAGGGCGCCCTTGCCGTTTTCTCCCTCGTCGTTGATGCTCGTGCGCAGTGCCTGGCTCAGACTCGCCGACAGATCGGGCGCTCCAGCCGAGGCCACCAGCGGCTTCAGAGCGAGGTTGGACGTGTGCTTGTCGCCCCGGTCAGGATCTGTGTAGAGCAACGTGCCCTTGACTTTTCCCGAGCTGCTGTCGCCGTCGATGGTCAGTGAATTCTGGCTGATCACCGGCGCGTCGTTGGTTCCACTGACCGTGACGGTAACGAGTTGCTCGGCGGAAGCACCCTTGCTGTCGGTGACGCGCACGGTGAAGCTGTCTTTTTTCGAGGTTCCCTCTGCGAGCCCTTGGACCGCAGTGGCACTGTTATTGAGGGTGTAAGTCCATTTGCCGGTGTTGTCGATGGCGAGGCTGCCGTAGTTGCCCTTGGCGTCACTCTTGACGTTCCAGGCCTGCGTGGCGCCGACATTGGTATCGGTTGTGCCCATTTGTCCCGAAGCGCCGAGTGTGGTGTCTTCCTGAGCTGTTCCCGCGGTGACTGAAGTCGAGTTGATCACCAATGGACCGGGTTTGCTGCTCGAGGGTTTCTCGCTGGAAGAACTGTTCTTGCTGTCGCTGGAGTTGTTGCTCGACATGATCGATCCTTTCGGGAATTCTGTTCAGTTTTAAGTCAAGAAATTTGAGAACTGTTGCGAGGACTCAAATGGCATTCGGGGGCCTCAGTCGGAGAGTGGGAAAGTGCAAGCGACTGAGCGGGTCTTTTTCATGGCGCCAACACCTTTAAGTATCTACAATACGTATTTCAGCAACTTAAATATAAACTGTTTAGTGATAAAACGCACGCAATTTGAAACAATTTATATGGCATGTCAACAGATATTTGATTACATGGGGTTAATGGCTATTGCATTCGTATGGAATTAGGATGCCAAATGCATAATTTCATTCGCTTTTTGCCTGGTAGTTTAGTAGATAGAGCTTCAAATCCGGGCGATTTTGTGCTGTGCAGCATGCGCTGGCACGCCGTGGCGCGTCAAAAACATCAAGCAGACGAAGTCGAGGGAGGGGGCGCTACAGGTGCGGTGCGAACAGGTCGAGGCGGTCGGTAAAAATGGCGCTCACACCTGCGGCGAAGAACTGATTGGCCTGCTCTTCCCGATTGACGGTATAGCAGGCCAGCGCATAGCCGGCAGCATCAATCGCAGCGGCTCGCTCGGGATGGAAATGTTCCGCTGCGCAATGCAGTGCCTGGCAGCCGAGTTTCTCCTGGTGTGTCTGCCAATCGTCAGAAATTTCCTTCACCAGCAGGGCGCGCGGCAACTCATCTGCGACTTTCCGCGCAGCAGCCAGTGCAGTTTTGGAGAACGATGAGAGCAGCAGTGAAAGTTGCGGCCATCTGATCGACACTTCCTGAGTTTGTCGGGTGACTGCCAATCCGGTGCCATGCTCGGTACCCGGACTGGGCTTGAGTTCGATGTTGGCAGCCAGGTTCAGTTTGCGGCATAAGACCAGAGCTTCATCGAGCGTCGGGATGGACTCGCCGGCGAAGGCAGGGTGGTGCTTGCTGCCCGCATCAAGTTTGCGCAACTGCGCCAGCGTGTGTTCTGCAAGCTTGCCGCGGCCGTCGGTGGTGCGCTCCAGGGTCTCGTCGTGGAACAGCACCGGCACGCCGTCGGCGCTCAGCATCACGTCGAATTCGATGGCACGGAAGCCCAGGCGGGCTGCGAGCCGGATGCCGGCCAGAGTGTTCTCGGGTGCCAGGGCGCCGCCGCCGCGATGTGCGATGTAACGCGGGTAGCGCCAATCCACGGTTCAGCGTTCCGGTTTGGCAATCAGGCTGGGGGTCCCGCCATTGAGGCGCTGCATGGCGCTGTCGAGGGCTTCCTTGGCGGGCTTGGTGTTGGCCCAGACCGTGGCGATTTCCTCGTTGAGGATGTCGCGCATCTGGTCAGGGTTGCTGCCGTACTTGATGCGCGTGGTTAATCCCGGACGTTCGGCGAGGCGGCGTGTTGCTGCCGCCAGCAGGGTCGGTGCGACACCGGCGCGCTTGAGCATCTCGATGGCGACCGGTGTCATCGGCAGGTAGCCGGTGGCACGCACCCATTCGAGTTGCGCTTGCGGTTGCAGCAGGAAACTCACGAAGCGCGCTGCCAGCTGGTACTCGTTTTTCTTGAAGCCGGCGAGGATCCACAGGCCTGCACCGTCCGGCAAGAGCCTGGTCGGCGTGGCGCCGCGCACATCGTCGTAATAGGGCAGTTCGGCCACGCCCACGGCCAGCCCGGCATGCACGGCATCGGCATAGAGTTTCGAAGGGCCGGTATACATCGCGCATTCGCCGGAAATGAATTTCTCGTCCGATTCATTGCCCGGGCCGTAATAGCGGAAGTAGGCGCTCTTGTACCAGCTTGAAAGCAGCGCGATGTGCTTGACGTCGATAAGCCGGTTCAGGGCGATTTTCGTGACGCCGTTCTTTTCCTTTACGCCGATGGGCTCGCCGTGCTGTGAAGACAGATTCTCGAGGTGCACCCAGGCAAAGCGCGAGGACGTGACTGGACACTTGATGCCGACGTCGAAGAGTTTGCCAGCATGTTGCTGGACTTCCCACCAAGTCTTGGCCGGCATTGCGGGATCAAGGCCGGCCTTGCGGTAGGCTTCCTTGTTCCATAGCAGCACCGGCAGCGACATGCCCAACGGCAGTGCCTGGATGCGCCCGACCGGATCATCCACAGCATCGACGAGGAGAGGGAACAGGCGTTTCGCATCGAACTTTTCACCGGCCTGTGCCATGACTTGAAAAAGGGGTTTGAAGCGCGGCCGGTTGCCGAAGAACTCCGTGCTGTCGTCGACATCCAGCAGCGCCAGTTGCGGCAACTCCTGCCGCACGGGTTCGCTGATGCCGCGCAGATCCTGCAGGATGACGCGCGCCTTGCCTTTCTGGGTATCGTTGAAGCGCAAGACCAGGCTGGTCAGTACTTCCTGTGCCTTGCCCGCCAGCGCATGGCGCAGGATGATTTCATCGGCTGCCTGCGTCGGGGCGGCCAGCGCCAGGAGCAGCAGCAACATCCATCCGGCTTGCGCCATGTTTTCTCTCCACGGTTGTCAAGGTTCGAGGTCGCTATCTTACTCGGTGGTTTGCAGCATTTGATTTGCGGGAGGCCTGTTGCTCTTGCCAAATAGGGCAAGCCATGATATTTTACACATGAATATATAATTTCACTTGTAAAAAGGAATACAACATGCGCATAGCTTGCCTCGGCGGTGGTCCCGCCGGACTTTACTTCAGCATCCTGATGAAGAAAGCCGACCCGAGCCACGACATCACCATCTACGAACGTAACCTGCCGAACGACACCTTTGGCTGGGGCGTGGTCTTCTCCGATGCCACGCTGGGCAATTTCGCCAAGGCCGACCCGCAAAGTTATGATGAGATTGCGCGCAGCTTCCATCACTGGGACGATTGCGACGTTTTCTTCAAGGAGGAGCGGATTGTTTCGGGTGGCCACGGTTTCTGCGGCATCGGCCGCAAGCGTCTGCTCAACATCCTCCAGGCGCGTGCTGCGGAACTCGGTGTCAAGCAGGTGTTCGAGAGCAACGTCACGGACGACGCCCAGTTCGCCGACGCCGACCTGATCGTGGCGGCAGATGGTGTCAACAGCCTGATCCGCAACAAATACGCCGAGCATTTCCAGCCCGACATCGAGGTGCGCAAGTGCCGCTACATCTGGCTTGGCACCCACCTCAAGCTGAATGCCTTCACCTTCATCACCGAAGCCACCGAATGGGGCTGGTTCCAGGTGCATGCCTACCAGTTCGACAAGGACACCAGCACCTTCATCGTCGAGTGTCGCGAGGAGACATGGCTCGCCGCCGGCCTCGACAAGGCTGACCAGGATGCTTCCATCGCTTTCTGCGAAAAGCTGTTCGCCAAGTATCTCAAGGGCAACAAGCTGATGAGCAATGCGCGCCATTTGCGCGGCTCGGCCTGGCTGAATTTCAACCGCGTGCTGTGCCACCGCTGGCATCACAATAACATTGTGCTGATCGGCGATGCGGCGCACACCGCGCATTTCTCCATCGGTTCCGGCACCAAGCTGGCGATGGAGGACGCCATCGCCCTGAGCAAGACCGTGACGGCCAATCCGACCAATGTGGAGCTGGCGCTGGAGTTGTATCAGCAGGAGCGCGAACTCGAGGCGCTCAAGCTGCAAAGCGCGGCGCGCAACCGCATGGAGTGGTTCGAGAACGTCGCACGCTACACGCACCTGCCGCCCGAGCAGTTCGCCTACACGCTCTTGACGGGCAGTCAGCGCATCGGCCACGAGAACCTCAAGCTGCGCGACAAGTCCTATGTCGAGGGTGTCGAAACCTGGTACGCGCAGCAGCAGGGCTTGCCGGCCCAACCGCTGCCGCCGATGTTCACGCCCTACACGGTGGGCGGCCTGACGCTGAAAAATCGCGTTGTCGTCTCGCCCATGGCGATGTATTCCTGCCAGGACGGCATGCCCGGCGATTTCCTTCTGGTACACCTCGGCAGCCGCGCGCTCGGTGGTGCCGGCCTGGTCATGACGGAAATGACCTGCGTCGCGCCGGAAGGGCGCATCACCCCGGGCTGCGCCGGCATCTGGACCGACCAGCAGACTGCAGGCTGGCAGCGCATCGTCAATTTCGTGCATCAGAATTCCGACGCCAAGGTCGGCGTCCAGCTCGGCCACTCCGGTCCGAAGGGTTCGACCCAACTGGGCTGGCAAGCCATCGACGAGCCTCTGCCGCAGGGCAACTGGCCGTTGCTGGCGGCTTCGGCGGTGGCCTACGGTCCGCAGAACCAGGTACCGAAAGCCATGACACGCGCTGACATGGATCGCGTCTGCGCCGACTTCGTCGCCGCCACCAAACGTGCCGTCACCGCCGGTTTCGACCTTCTCGAACTGCATTGCGCCCATGGTTACCTCCTGTCCAGCTTCATCTGCCCGCTCACCAACCAGCGCAGCGACGAGTATGGCGGCACACTGGAGAACCGCCTGCGCTTTCCGCTCGAAGTGCTGCGCGCCGTGCGCGCCGCCTGGCCGGCCGGCAAGCCCCTGTCGGTGCGTATCTCGGCGCATGACTGGGCGCCCGGCGGCAACACGCCCGACGATGCCGTGGCCATGGCCCGGCTCTTCAAGGCTGCGGGCGCCGACCTGATCGACGTCTCCTCCGGCCAGACCACGCGCGCCGCCAAGCCGGTGTATGGCCGCATGTACCAGACGCCGTTCGCCGACCGCATCCGCAACGAAGTCGGCATCGCCACCATTGCCGTCGGCAATATCTTCGAGGCCGACCATGTGAATAGCATTGTCGCCGCCGGCCGTGCCGATCTCTGCGCAATTGCCCGCCCGCACCTGGCCGATCCGGCCTGGACTCTCCATGCAGCGGCACAGCAGTGCTACAACACGGTCGCCTGGCCGCCGCAGTACCTGAGCGGCAAGGATCAGCTCGAGCGCAACCTGGCTCGAGCCGCGCAACTCGTCTTGAACGCCTGAACTTCCACGCGGCTTTTTTTTGGGGAAACACGCCATGAGCAAGAAAAAAACTGTTGCAGCGCCGTCGGATACCGAAACCCGTGCGACCAGTAGCCATGCCCAGGAACTGCGCCTGTGGCTGCGCATGCTGGCATGCACCAACCTGATCGAAGGCGAGATCAGAACCCGGCTGCGCAACCAGTTCAGCATCACGCTGCCGCGCTTCGACCTGATGGCGCAACTCGAGCGTGCGCCGGACGGCATGAAAATGGGCGAGCTGTCGAAGCGCATGATGGTTACCGGCGGCAATGTCACGGGCATCACGGATCAACTGGTCGCAGAAGGCCTGGTGGTGCGTCAGGACAACCCGAAAGACCGCCGTGCCTACAACGTCAAGCTGACTGCGGAGGGCCGCAAGGCCTTCATGAAAATGGCCGCTGCGCATGAAAAGTGGATCGTCGATCTGCTCGGGCATCTCAGTGAAAAAGAGAACGAGCAGCTCTATCAGCTGCTGGCCAAGCTCAAGTCGCATGTTTCTTCCTTGCCTGTAGAGGGTTATTGATGATGAATCAGATTTTGCAGCCGCCCCACTGGGCCAAGCCGATCGGCTATTCCAACGGGATCAAGGCCAGGGGCGCCATGGTATTCACCGGTGGCATCATCGGATGGGACAACCAGTGCCGTTTCGCCGGTGCCGATCTGACCAGCCAGGTGCGGCAGGCGCTACGCAATATCGTCGAAGTGCTTGCTGAAGGAGGGGCGGGTCCGGAACATATCGTGCGGCTGACCTGGTACGTCACCGACAAGCGCGAATACCTGGCGCAGGTCAAGCAGATCGGCGCGGCGTATCGCGAGGTGATGGGACGCAATTTCCCCGCCATGGCGCTGGTGCAGGTGGCCGCCCTGGTCGAAGACGAGGCCAAGGTGGAAATCGAAGCCACCGCTGTTGTCCCCGATCCGGATTGATTCAATTTCACGTAGAATCCGCCTACCTGTTTTGAGAGCGATTCTGCGGATAGTCATGCAATTACGTTTGCCTCTGCTGCTCATTCCGCTGGCCTTGGCCGCCTGCGAACAGCTTGGCCTCGACGACCAGGCCAAGATCGCCGCGGCGCGGGAAGCCGATGGCCGAGCCATCGGCAATGCCTGCAGGCAAACCGGCCGCGTTCTCGAGGAGTGCTACGCGCTCAATCCGAAGTACCAGAAAGCTGCCATATTCAATGGCTGGCGCGACATGGACGGCTACATGCGCGAGAACAAGATCGAAACCTCCGAGCGCCCGGGAGAGGGTAAAGAGGGTAAATCAGCTGATGGGAAGTCCGGCGATACAAAGTCCGGCGATGGCAAGTCGTCGGCCGCAGACAAATCCAAGGATGCTGCTTCTCCAAAATCTGCCGCAGCGCCCGCTGCAGCGAAGCACTAATGTCTAGTGCCCCATGCTGATGCCGGCGCCCTGGCGCGGCCGGGTCAGCCAGACCACGCCGGTCAGCAGGAAGAACACAACCGCGCTGTAGAGGAAAAACTGATTCGTGGCGACCATGTAGCTTTGCGCGAAAAGCGTGCGCTCGATCGCGGCGTAGGATTGCTCGCTGCTCAGGCCGGCGTCTTGCAGACGCTCGATGTACAGGGTACTGACCGGATTGTAGCTGCTGATGTTTTCCGCCAGCCGGGCGCGGCTCTCCAGCGCCAGGTGTTCCCAGGCCGTGACGCTGACCGCGGTACCGATGGCAGCGCCGAGCGTGCGCAGAAAGTTCGAGAGGCCTGACGCGGCGGCCATGTGGTCGGGCGTGATGCGGGAGAGCATCAGCGCCTGCACCGGCAGAAAGAAAGAGGCCAGGCCGATGCCCTGCACCAGACGCGGACTGATTACGTCCCAGAAGGTGACGTCGAGTGTCATGAAGCCATTCCACAGCGATACCGCACCCATGATGAGGAAGGCGCACGTGGCGAGAACACGCAGATTGAGGCGCGCGATATTGCGGCCGATGATGGGCGAGAGCAGCAAGGTGAACACGCCTACCGGTGCGTACGCCATGCCGGCCTGCGCCGCGGTGTAGCCCATCACGGTCTGCAGCCAGAGCGGGAAGATGACGGCCGAGGCGAAATAAGTCATGAAGCCGATCGAGAGCAGGATCACGCCGTAACGGAAATTCACTTCGCGAAACAGATGCAGGTCGACGATGGGATGTTCCGAGAGCCAGGTCCAGGCGATGAAAAAGGTCAGCGAGACCAGGGCAGTCACGCCGAGGGCCGTGATGAAATTCGAGGCGAACCAGTCGTAATCCTTGCCGATTTCCAGCATCAGCTGCAGGCAGCCGATGCCGCCCATCATCAGGGCCAGGCCGATGCGATCGAGCGGGACACGGGTGATGACGGAATCACGGTGCCGCATCAGGATGGCGATGCTGATGGCACCAAACAGCCCGATCGGAATGTTGATCAGGAAAATCCACGACCAGTGATAATTGTCGCTGATATAGCCACCCAGCAAGGGGCCGCAGATAGGGGCGAGAATCACCGTGATGGCCCACAGCCCCATTGCCACGCCGCGTTTTTCCGGAGGATAGCAGCGCACCAGCAGGGTTTGCGACAAGGGCACCATGGGACCGGAGACAAAGCCCTGCAGCAGGCGGAAGCCGACCAGCGTGAAGAAGTTCTGCGAGAACGCCGCGCAGGTGGACATGAAGGTGAATGCCAGCACCGAATACACGAATAAACGTGCCTCGCCGAGGCGGCGGGCGAGCCAGCCGGTGAGCGGGATGGCTACGGCCGCGGCGACCGAGTAAGCGCTGATGATCCAGGTGCCCTGGTTGGTCGACACGCCCAGCGCGCCGGCAATTGTTGGCACCGAGACATTGGCGATGGTGATGTCGAGGATCTCCATGAAGGTGGACATCGCTGCGGCTACCGTCAGCAGTACCAGCGCCGGGCCATGCAGCGGCTCCAGCGGTGCCTTGGGAAGCGCAGAAGCTTGAGTCACTTCAGGTTGGCGGCAATGACGGCCTGGATGCGCGCCAGCGTCTTGTCGTCGGGCGGACTTTCACTGCTGTAGCCGGTTGCCTCGCGCGCTGCGGCTAGCGGCAAGCCGGCCTGCTCATGCAGGTCGACCTCGACGTGCATCGACAAGCCGATGCGCAAGGGGTGCTCGGTCAATTGCTGCGGTTCGAGCGCGATTCGCACCGGCACTCGCTGCACCACCTTGATCCAGTTGCCGGAGGCATTCTGCGCGGGCAGCAGCGCGAAAGCCCCGCCCGTGCCGGCGGCCAGTCCCAACACCTTGCCGGTGTATTGCACATCGCTGCCATACAGATCGGACGTCAATTTGACGACCTGGCCGACGCGCATGTTGCGCAGTTGGGCTTCCTTGAAATTGGCGTCCACCCACAGCCGGTCGAGCGGAACGATGGCCATCAACGGCGCACCGGGGTTGATGCGCTGACCCACCTGAACATTGCGTTTGGCCACCTGGCCGCTGACCGGTGCGAGCAGTGCGGTGCGCTGCTGGGCGAGCAGGGCCTCATGCAGGCGGGCGGCGGCGCGCATGACGTTGGGATGGTCACGGACGCTGCTGCCTTCGGTCAGTGCTCGGCCCGAGGCGAGTTGTTCGCGGGCGGCTGTCACCGCTGCGCGTGCCACATTGAGAGACGCTTCGGCATGACGCAATTCTTCGCCCGAGACGGCGCCCGTGCCGGCCAGGTTGCGCCTGTGGGTCAGGTCGTCTTCGGTGCGCGCCAGTTCGGCCTGGCGCTGCGTCAGCACTGCGGCGGACTGCGACTGCGTAGTGTAGAGCGTGCGTACTTCCCGCACCGTTTGCGCCAGTTGCGCTTCGGCTTGCTCCGCCGCAACCCGGGCATCGGCGGGATCGAGGCTGATCAAGACCTGGCCGGCCTTGACCAGGTCGGTGTCATCGGCGTGGATCCTGACGACAGTGCCGGCGATTTGCGGCGTCACCTGCACCACATTGCCTTGCACATAGGCGTTGTCGGTGTCCTCGTAATGGCGTGACACCAGCAGCCAGTAGAGGGTGAAGCCAAAACCCAGCAAGAGAAAAACACTGGCGATGCTCATCATGACGCGGCGGCGCTTGCCTGAGGTAATGTTGGTGTCGTCAGTTGCGGTTTGCGGCGAGTTCATGGCTTCTCCGGTGTCTGCATTGCCGGTGCGGTCGCTACGTCGCGGGTGTCGGCGAATCCGCCACCGAGGGCACGCACCAGGGCGATTTGCAGTTCAAAGCGGCGGGCTTTGAGATTGATCAGCGTGCGTTGCTGGACGAGCAACTGGTTTTCCGCGGCGAGCACCGCCAGCCTGGAAACCAGCCCTTCGCGGTAGCGCAACTGTGCCAGGCGGTAGTTTTCCTGGGTAGCTGCATGCGCCGCGGCAGTGGCTTCCGCTTCCCCGGCCAGGGCGGCGCTGCGCGTCAGTTGCTCGATGGTTTCCTGCGCGGCGGCGACGACCGCCTGGTTGTAGAGCGCAATCGCTTCTTCCAGTCTGCTCTGCTTGAGCCGGTAATTGGCGCGCAGCAGGCCGCCGTCGAAGAGCGGCAGATGGATGGCCGGACCAATGCTGGTGGTGAAACTGCCCCCGGCCAGCAATTGACTCACGCCGATGGATTGAAAGCCCACCAGGGCATTGAGATTGAGGTTCGGATAGAACTGCGCACGCGCCACCTCGATTTGTTCCGTTGCCGCATTGATCCTGGCGCGCTGCACGGCAATCTCGGGGCGCCGGCCGAGCAGGTCGAGCGGCAAATGATCCGGCAGGTTGAAGGCGGGCAAGCGCATGTGCGGCCGGCTGATCTTCTCGGCGGCATCCGGCAGGGCACCCGAGAGATAGGCCAGCTGCAGGCGGGTTACAGCGATGGCCGTCTGTGCCTGAATCTGCTCCGCACGCAGCGAGGCTGTGCCGGTTTCGGCCTGGCGAATTTCCGCTTGCGTATCCAGCCCGGCCGCGCTGCGCTGGCGTGTCAGATCGGTGATTGCCTGGCGCTGCTTGAGGGTGGTCGTGGCGAGATCGAGCAGTTCATGTTGGGTAGCCAGTTGTGCATAACTGCGCACCAGGCTGGTGGTCAGGGCCAGGCGCGCGGCCGCATGATCGAAGCCGGCCGCATCCACGAGATCCTGCGCCGCACGAATTTGTGCCGCATGTCGTCCCCACAGGTCGATCTCGTAGCTCATCCCGATCCCGGTCGAGCCCTGGCTGATCCATTCGCCACCCTTGCCCAGCGGCGGCTTGGGGATCATGTAGTTTTCCGACTGGCGGCCGTAGCTGGCGTTGAGGTCAGCGCCTGCTTTGACGGACGCCTCGCCACGCGTAATGCCTGCAGCCGCTGCGGCTTGCGCCAGACGGGTGCTGGCCGCGCCGAGCGTCGGGCTGTTCCTCAGGGCGTATTCGATGAGCGCATCCAGTTGGGGATCGCTATAACTTTTCCACCAGTCTTCCGCAGGCCAGGCAGCCACCGCATTGGCCGGCGCGGGCAGGTTCGTTAGCGACAGGCTGGCCATTGACGAAGGTTTCGATTCTCGCTCGGGAACCCCGGCGCAGCCGAGCATGACCAGGGCCAGCAGCGCAGCGCCAATTCGCCCGCAGACATGCAGCCGACTCATGGGCAGGCCCGCACCGCAGGAAAGCTTTGAATTGCGTCACTTCGTCGGCTGAAAATCATTGCAACCGTTGATTGAGAGCTTTGATGACGACCGCTGTGATGCGTTTGATTGGCAAGCGTGTAGCGAAATTGCATCGCCGGACTATGCTTGCCTGGGCAGGTATTGTCAACGCAGAAGGACACGCAGAAGGTCACGAAGAAGGTCCGCAGGAAACACGCAGGATCGCACGCAAGAAGCCCGAGAAACGCATGATTTCCATGTGGTTGCCGGCAGTTGGCCCGCTTCTCGAATAGCCTTGCGGCAGCGGTTTTGGACGTGCAGTATCGGCTATACTACTGGCCTCACTGCCTTGCCGGTTAGCGGTGTGTCGCGCCGAAGGACATTCCGTCCCGGCCAAACTACCGAACCATAAGTTCGCAGCCTGTACCGGTACCCCGCGAGGGGCAGGCCGAATCAGGAGCAGACATTGAAATTTGAAGACCTCGGGCTGATGCCCGAATTGTTGCGTGCCGTGACCGATAACGGCTACACCGAGCCGACGCCGATCCAGGCGCAGGCAATCCCCGTCATACTGGAAGGCAAGGACATCCTCGGCGGCGCCCAGACCGGCACCGGCAAGACGGCGGGGTTTACCCTGCCGATGTTGCAGCGCCTGTCGCGCCACGCCAACGCCTCGTCGTCGCCGGCACGGCACCCGGTGCGAGCGCTGATCCTGACGCCAACGCGTGAACTGGCGATGCAGGTGTTCGAGAGCGTCAAGACCTACGGCAAGCATTTGCCGCTGCGGGCCATCTGCCTCTATGGCGGCGTGGATATCAAGCCGCAGATCGAAGAGATGCGCCAGGGGCGTGAAATCGTCGTCGCCACACCCGGCCGGCTGCTTGATCACGTCCAGCAGAAAACCGTGGCCTTCACTTCGGTCGAGATGCTGGTGCTGGACGAGGCCGACCGCATGCTCGACATGGGCTTCATCCCCGATATCAAGCGCATCCTGGCGTTGCTGCCTTCAGCGCGGCAGAGCCTGTTGTTCTCTGCAACCTTTTCCGAGGAAATCCGCAAGCTCGCCGACAGCATGCTCAAAGCGCCGCAATTGATCGAAGTGGCGCGCCGCAACACTGTCAGTGAAACCGTCAGCCATCGTGTCTACGCAGTGGCACAGGAGGACAAGCGCCACCTGCTGGTGCATATCCTGCGCGCGCAACAGTTGCGTCAGGTGCTGATTTTTGTCGGCACCAAGTTCGGTGCGAGCCGTCTGGCGCATTACCTGCAACGCCAGGGTATCGAGGCCGATGCCATTCATGGCGACAAGAGCCAGCAGCAGCGCACCGAGGCGCTCGAAGCTTTCAAGGCCGGTCGCATCAAGGTGCTGGTCGGCACCGATGTCGCCGCACGCGGACTCGACATCGACGACCTGCCGCACGTTGTCAACTATGAACTGCCGCATGTCGCCGAAGATTACATTCACCGCATCGGTCGTACCGGCCGTGCCGGCAAGCAGGGCGAAGCCACTTCGCTGGTCTCGCCCATGGAAAAGCAGCATCTGGCCGACATCGAGAAGTTGATCAAGCACAAGATCGAGGTGGTGGTCGCACCCGGCTTCGAACGCGTCAGCGATCATGATCTGAAAGCCGATGTGGACAAGTCACGACGCGGTCGCGACAAGGGAGATTCGGAGTCCAGCGAAAAGCGCGAGGAGCGCAGTCGCAAGGCCGATCGTGAACGCGCTCGCGAGAGCATCGCACGTAGCGAACGGCCGCACCTGCCGGAGCCTGTGGCGCATTTGCCGAAACTCGACTTCGATCCGAGCAAACCCTATGTGTCACGGATCGCTCCCGGCGAGGAGGTCAGGAGCAAGGAGAAAATCGCACCGCCGCGCCACCAGAAACCGGTGGCGGCCCTGCTCGGCGGCTTCGGAAAAAAATCTTGAAATTGGTGCGTTACGGTCCGCGTGGCCGCGAGAGACCGGGCATGCTCGACGCATGCGGCCAACTCAGGGATTTGTCGCATGTCGTGGACGATATCGGCTGGAACGAGTTGTCCGATGCCGGCTTGCGGCGCTTGCGCAAGCTGTCTGCTGACAGGCTGCCTCGGGTTGCTGGCAGGCCGCGCCTGGGCGTGCCGTTCACCGGTATTTCCAAGATCATCGGCATCGGCCTCAATTACCGGGTCCATGCCGAGGAAGCGGGCATGGCGATTCCCACCGAGCCGGTCATGTTCATGAAGGCCACCACCTGCATCAGCGGTCCGTTCGACACCTTGCGTTTGCCGCGTGGTTCGCAGAAGACAGATTGGGAAGTCGAACTGGGCCTGGTCATCGGCAAGGAGACACGATCGGTGTCCATGAGCAAGGCGCTCGAGCATGTCGCCGGTTACTGCGTTTTCAATGATATTTCCGAGCGCGCCTTCCAGCTTGAGCACGGCGGGCAGTGGGACAAGGGCAAAGGTTGCGACGGTTTTGGACCGATCGGCCCGTGGCTGGTGACGCGCGACGAGGTCACCGATCCGCAGAATCTGCATCTGTGGCTGGATGTCAATGATGAACGAATGCAGGACGGCAATAGTGCGCTGATGATTTTTGGCTGCGCCGAGATCGTCAGCTATTTGTCCCGTTTCATGACACTGCTGCCCGGCGACGTGATCGCCACCGGCACACCGCCCGGTGTCGGCATGGGCCGCAAACCGCAGCGCTTTCTGCGCGCCGGCGACCGGCTGCACCTGGGGATCGACGGTTTGGGCGAGCAAAGGCAGCGGGTGGCGGCGACAAACGTTTAGCTGCCAGTCTATAATCGGGAAAACAACGGGAATGTGATCAATATGGCTGCACGCCCCCCGAAATCTCCAGAAGGTGAACACGCGCTCAAGATCGCGACGATCTATGCGCTAATCGGCAGTCTCTGGATTGTGCTGACCAGTGGTTTCCTGACCACATTTTTCAGCCAGAACATCTCCATTTCGGATTTCGCCGGCGGCCAGGTGCTGAGCGGCACCCTGGTGGTGTTTTCCTCCAGCTGGATGCTCTATCTGCTGGTCAAGGGCAAACTCGAGGACGCACGCCGTGCAGCCGAAGCCATGCGCCTGCGCGATCGTGCCATCGAAGCCAGCGTCAATGCCATTATCATTACGTCCGACTCTGCCTCGGACAATATCATTGAGTACGTCAATCCGGCGTTCAGCAGGATCACCGGCTATTCCTCGGAAGAGGTGATCGGCCGCAACTGCCGCTTTCTGCTTGGTGAAGATCGCGACCAAATGGATCTTGAAGCTCTGCGTGTCGCGTTGCGGGAGAACACCGATGCCCGCGCCCTGCTGCGCAATTTCCGCAAGGACGGCACGCAATTCTGGAACGATCTGCACATTTCCCCGGTGAGCGACGATAGTGGCAAGGTGACGCATTTCATCGGCATTCTCAACGATGTCACTGAATCGAAGCGCTATCAGAACGAACTGGAGCATCAGTCAAATCACGATACGTTGACCAACCTGCCCAACCGCAACCTGATGAAGGACCGCATCGCCCAGGGCATTGCCTATTCAATGCGCTACAAGCAGACGCTCATGGCGGTGGCGTTCATCGGGCTCGACAATTTCAAATTCGTAAACGACAGCATGGGCCACCAGGCGGGCGACCAGGTGCTGAAAATGGTGTCGAAGCGTCTCAATACCTGTCTGCGCAGCAGCGACACTGCCGCGCGCCTGGGCGGCGACGAATTTGTCCTGATCCTGTTCGAGAACCCCGATGAGGAAGAATCCTACAATTCCTCGATCAATGCCATTCTCCAGCGGGTTCTGCGCGAAGTGGCTCAGCCTTACCAGATCGGCACGCAGGAATTCTTCCTGACCTGCAGCATCGGCTATGCGATGGTGCCGGGCGATGGCGACAACGCGGACGTTCTGCTCAAGAATGCCGATATCGCCATGTTCAGTGCCAAGGAAAAGGGGCGCAACAACATTCAGCGTTACGTTCCTGCGCTCAACGACAGGATCACGTTGCGTCTGTCGCTGGAAGGCGATTTGCGCAAGGCGCTCGACAACAACGAACTCTTTGTCTGCTACCAGCCACAGATCGACCTGATCCACCGCCGCATCGTCGGCATGGAGGCCTTGATCCGCTGGAAGCATCCCCAGCGCGGCCTGATTTCACCTGCCCAGTTCATTCCCCTGGCAGAAGAAACCGGACTGATCATTCCGATCGGCCTGTGGGTGCTGCGCACTGCCTGCACCCAGGCCAAGGCCTGGCAGGAAGCCGGCTTGCCGCATATCAAGCTGTCCGTGAATCTTTCCGCACGTCAATTCATGCAAAAGGACCTGGCCACATCGATCAGGCAGGTCCTGGACGAGACCGGTTTTCGCGCCGAGAATCTCGAGCTGGAGCTGACGGAAAGCCTGATCATGCACAATGCCGAGTTGTTCATCTCCACGTTGCGCACGCTCAAGGACGTTGGCATCGAACTGGCCATCGACGATTTTGGCACTGGCTATTCCAGCCTGAGTTATCTCAAACGCTTTCCGATCGACCGTCTCAAGATCGATCAGTCCTTCGTCCGCGACATCGTTGCCGACAACGACAGCGCATCGATCTCCCAGGCCATCATCACGCTCGGCCACAGCCTGGGTTTGCGCGTCATCGCCGAAGGCGTGGAAACTCCGGAGCAGCTCGATTTCCTGCACGCCAATTCTTGTGACGAAATCCAGGGCTATTATTTCAGCAAGCCCCTGCCGCCGGACGAGTTCCAGAAAAAGCACGAAGAGAACCTGGTATCCGGCAAAGCCGTGTAGCTCGAAACGCGCTCCCCCTTCCCCGGGCGGTCAAATTTGTCGGCCGGGTGCTGCCGGACACGGATGATATAGTCTCCCCATGGACTTGCTCAAAATCCGCGGTGCACGCACGCACAACCTCAAGAACATCAATCTCGATCTGCCGCGCAACCGGCTGACCGTGATCACCGGCCTGTCCGGCTCCGGCAAGTCGTCGCTGGCATTTGACACGCTATATGCGGAAGGCCAGCGCCGCTATGTCGAATCCCTGTCGGCCTACGCGCGCCAGTTCCTGCAGCTCATGGAAAAGCCCGATGTCGATCTCATCGAAGGCTTGAGTCCGGCCATCTCGATCGAGCAGAAGGCCACCTCGCATAATCCGCGTTCGACCGTCGGCACCGTCACCGAAATCCATGATTACCTGCGCCTGCTGTATGCCCGCGCCGGCACGCCGCATTGCCCGGATCACGGCCAGCCGCTCGAAGCGCAGAGCGTGGCGCAGATGGTCGACCATGTGCTGGCCTTGCCGGAAGACACCAAGCTGATGATCCTTGCCCCGGTGGTGGCGAACCGCAAGGGCGAGCAGCTCGATTTGTTCGATGAGTTGCGTGCCCAGGGTTTCGCACGCCTGCGCGTTGACGGACACATCCACGAAATCGATGCGCTGCCCAAACTGGCCAAGACGCGCAAGCACAACGTCGATGTGGTGGTCGACCGGCTCAAGGTGCGTCCCGATGCGCGTCAACGCCTGGCGGAATCCTTCGAGACCGCGCTGACCCACGCCGAGGGACGTGCCATCGCGCTGGCCATCGACACCGGCGAGGAAACCCTGTTTTCCGCCAAGTTTGCTTGCCCGGTGTGCAACTACGCCCTGCAGGAACTCGAGCCACGCCTGTTTTCGTTCAACAATCCGATGGGTGCCTGCGCCGGATGCGACGGCCTGGGCGTGATCCAGTTCTTCGATGCCGGGCGCGTCGTTGCCTACCCGCATCTGTCCCTGGCTGGCGGCGCCATCAAGGGGTGGGACAAGCGCAACCAGTTCTACTTCCAGATGCTCGAAAGCCTGGCGGCGCATTATTCGTTTGACATCGCCACGGCATTCGAAAAGTTGCCGGAAAATGTCCGCCGCATGGTGCTGCACGGCTCCGGCAAGGAGCAGATTCGCTTCAAGTATCTCAATGAGAAAGGTTCGCGCTACGAACGCACGCATGCCTTCGAAGGCGTGCTGCCCAACCTGGAGCGGCGCTATCGCGAGACCGACTCGCCGATGGTGCGCGAGGAACTGGCGAAATATCTCAACAGCAAACCTTGTCCGACCTGCGCAGGGACGCGCTTGCGCCGGGAAGCGCGCCATGTCCTGGTCGGCGGGCGCAGCCTGCCGGAAATCAGCCGTCTGTCGCTGGGCGATTGCCGCGCCTTCTTTGCCGGGCTGAAGCTCGCCGGGCACAAGGCGCAAGTTGCCGAAAAGATCGTCAAGGAGATCGTCAGCCGCGTTGCCTTCCTGATCAATGTCGGTCTCGATTATCTGTCGCTCGACCGTTCCGCGGAGACCTTGTCCGGCGGCGAATCGCAGCGCATCCGCCTGGCTTCGCAGATCGGCTCCGGGCTGACCGGTGTGATGTATGTGCTTGACGAACCTTCGATCGGCCTGCATCAGCGCGACAACCTGCGCTTGCTGGAAACCTTGATGAACCTGCGTGACATGGGCAATACCGTGATTGTCGTCGAGCACGACCAGGAGGCCATCGAAGCCGCCGATCACGTCGTCGATATGGGACCCGGCGCCGGCGAACATGGCGGCCGTGTCGTGGCAGAGGGGACTCCGGCTGAAGTCGCGGCAAATCCCGCTTCGCTGACCGGCGACTATATTTCCGGCCGCAGGCGCATCCAGATACCTGCGATGCGCACACCACCGCAACCGGAGCGCTGGCTCACCATAGCCGAGGCCCGTGGCAACAATCTCAAGAACGTCAAACTGGAATTGCCGGTAGGATTATTCACCTGCATCACCGGCGTCTCCGGATCGGGAAAGTCGACCCTGATCAACGACACGCTTTACGCTGCCGCTGCCCGTCACTTGTATGGCTCGGCTTTGGAGCCGGCTGCGCATGGCGCGATCGAGGGGTTGGAATTTTTCGATAAGGCCATCAATGTCGACCAATCGCCGATCGGCCGTACGCCGCGTTCCAACCCGGCCACCTATACCGGACTGCTGACGCCGATTCGCGAACTGTTCGCCGGTGTGCCGCAGTCGCGCGAACGTGGCTACGGCCCCGGACGCTTCTCCTTCAACGTCAAGGGCGGCCGCTGCGAAGCCTGCCAGGGCGACGGCATGATCAAGGTGGAAATGCATTTCCTGCCGGACATTTTTGTGCCCTGCGATGTTTGTCACGGCAAGCGTTATAACCGCGAAACCCTGGAGATCCGCTACAAGGGCAAGACCATCCACGAAATCCTTTGCATGACGGTGGAGCAGGCGCGCGAATTCTTCGGCGCAGTGCCGGTCGTTGCGCGCAAGCTGCAGACCCTCATGGATGTCGGCCTCTCCTACATCACGCTGGGCCAGAGCGCCACCACGCTGTCGGGTGGCGAGGCGCAGCGCGTCAAGCTGGCGCTGGAGCTTTCCAAGCGCGACACGGGACGCACCCTCTACATCCTTGACGAGCCGACCACCGGCCTGCATTTCGCCGACATCGAGATGCTGCTCAAGGTGCTGCACCGGTTGCGTGATCATGGCAACACCATCGTGGTCATCGAGCATAACCTGGATGTCATCAAGACTGCCGACTGGCTCGTCGATCTCGGTCCCGAGGGCGGTGACGGCGGCGGTCGCATCATCGCCACCGGCACGCCGGAGCAGGTGGCCGGGATGAAGGAGAGCCCCACAGGGTGCTATCTCGCCAGGTTGTTGTTACCCGTCAAGCCCAAGCGCAAGAAGACAGGCGTACGTTGAGAGGCAATGCCTTCCTCCCGACAGAAGACGATTCTGATCCATGCCGCGGCACCGGCCAAGCCGGTGCTGGGCCAAGCTTGCAATGGTTGCGGCATCTGTTGTGCGACCGCACCTTGCCCTGTCAGCATGGTTGCGCTGCTGCAATTCAAGGGGGCTTGCCGAGCCTTGCTGTGGCAGGAGCCGGAAAAACGTTATGTCTGCGGCATGGTGATCCGGCCGGCCGCTTATCTGCGCTGGCTGCCCGACAGCTTGGCAATGTGGGTGGGACGCCTGGCGGCAAAAAAAATTGCCGCAGGTCAGGGCTGTGATGCGAGCATCGACGTGGCAAAGGAGTAGTACACCGAACTGCCGCCTGTTCAAATCGCAGTTCCGACTGCAAACAGGGGAGTTCCATGATATGTTGATGCTTCAAGTGAAAATCCGATTGTTTTCAGCGGAGGTATGGCGCTCATGCCCGGCATCTTCTCGGTCAGTCTCGGTGTTCTGCTCGCGCTTGTCTTCGTTGTCCTGGTCATCTATGTCTACCTCAGGGACATTACCCAGAAGAAGCACTCGATCCTGCGCAACTATCCGCTGATAGGCCGCCTGCGCTACTTCTTCGAGCAGCTCGGCGAATATTTCCGACAGTATTTTTTCCTCGGCGATCGCGATGAGCGCCCCTTCAATCGGTCCACGCGCGCCTGGGTCTATCGCATGGCGAAGAACGAAGGCGGAGTTCTGGGATTCGGTTCGACCTACAACCTGCATGAGGCAGGTGCGCTGATCTTCGTCAATGCACCGTTCGCCGTTCTGGAGGATGACCGCCTGCCGACGCCGCCCTTGACGATCGGGGAAGGGTATTGCGCGAAGCCATTCATCGCCAGATCGATCGTCAATGTCAGTGGCATGAGCTTCGGCGCCATTTCGAAGCCCGCGGTGCAGTCGCTGTCGCGCGGTGCGGCCAAGGCGGGATGCTGGATCGACACTGGCGAGGGCGGTCTTTCGCCCTACCACCTGGAAGGCGGCTGCGACGTCATCATGCAGATCGGCACCGCAAAGTACGGCGTGAGAGACGCCGACGGCCGCTTGTCGGATATCAGGCTGCGGGAGATTGCCGCCCACGAATCGGTGCGTGCCTTTGAAATCAAGCTCTCGCAGGGCGCCAAGCCGGGCAAGGGCGGCGTGCTGCCGGGCGGCAAGGTGACGCCCGAGATCGCCCGCATCCGCGGCATTCCGGAAGGCGAGGACTCGCTCTCGCCCAACCGGCATCCGGAGATCACCAACATGGATCAGTTGCTCGACATGATTCTGCGCGTGCGCGCCGTGACCGGCAAGCCGGTGGGGATCAAGACGGCTATCGGTGGCTGGCAGTTCATGAAGCTGCTGACCGAGGCGGTGGTCCGGCGCGGTATTGCCGATGCGCCCGACTTTATCGCGGTGGACGGCGGCGAAGGTGGCTCCGGCGCCGCGCCCCAGGCGCTGGCGGACCACATGTCGCTGTCGATTGAGGAGGCCTTGCCACGCGTGGTCGACGCCCTGATTGAGGCCGGGTTGAAAGAGCGGGTGAAAGTGGTGGCGGCGGGGCAACTGGTGACTTCGGCGCGGGCCGCCTGGGCGCTGGCCTGCGGCGCCGATTTCGTCAACAGCGCGCGCGGCTTCATGTTTGCGCTGGGGTGCATCCAGGCTCTGCGCTGCCACACCAACACCTGCCCGACCGGCATCGCGACCCATAACGCTCGCCTGCAGCGCGGGCTGGTGGTCGAGGAAAAGTTCGAGCGCGTGGCGAACTACTGCCTGAACATGAACAAGGAAATCGACATGATTGCCCACAGCTGCGGCCTGCGCCACGCCCGCGAGTTCCGCCGCGAGCACGTGCGCATCGTTCAGGCCGACGGCCGCAGCATGGCGCTCAACATGCTTTATCCCTATCCATTGGTTTCCGCCGGGATCAGCGCTTAGCGTCTGATTCCTTCCCGTGATGCATCAGAGCAGCCGCAAGCTGCCATCCGGTGCCAGTTGCGGAACGATATCGAAGACGCTCTTGAGCGTGGCGAAATGCACTTCTGCTTCTAGATTCCGCGCCAGCATCAGGCGGCCGACGCGGGAGCGTTGCAGGCAGTCGGTGGCGTCGGCATGGGCATGCAGCATCTCTGCGGCCAGGGCGGCATCGGAGAACTCGTGCGTGCCGCCAATCTTGCGAAACAACGAAACGATATAACCGGCACCGTAGAAATCTTCCAGGTTGAAGTTGTCCGCCGAGCCCGAGCATACGACCAGTACCGTGCTGTCCGGGTGTGTCCGGACGATGTGCTGGACTACGGCTTCGCCATTGAGCAATGCGGCGGCGTAGACGTGCGCGGCATCGCGCGACTTGTTCAGTGCCACCGTGCCGTTGGTGGTTGAGTAGATCAGGCTGCGGCCACTGATCTCCTCCTGCAGCAGCGCAAGCGGCATTGGATGGGCGAATCCGGGCAGGGTTTCCGCATTCAGCTCACCCGCCAGCAGGTAGCTGCCGGCAGGGCGTCTTGCGGCTTCGGCCGCTGCCGCCGTACCGTCGGGTGTCGGCACAACCTCGGCTGCACCGTGCGCCAGGGCTGCGACGATGCTTGACGTGGCGAAGAGGATATCGAGCACCACCACCACTTTGCTCGCCAGCCTTTCGTTGTCCAGTTCTTCCTTTTTTAAAAGGACATGTATTTTCGACATAAGCTCAGGTAACTCTTGCGTAGGGAAATATGGCGTAGCAATCGTGGATAGAATACGGTAATCACCTTGCCCAGACAAGCTGCAGGCTTGCGAACTTCACATCGGGCACGCGATTTCGAATCGCATGGCCAAGGCCAGGAAGCTTTAAACTGATTGCAGTAAACAAAGGAGACTACCAGCATGAGTGCATCCGAATACCAGGTTCATGGCGAAGTTGCCGTGATCACTCTCGACAACCCGCCGGTGAATGGACTCGGGCATGCGCTGCGCAGTGCCATCACCAGCGCCGTGACGCGCGCCAATGATGACAAATGCATCAAAGCGATCGTCTTGATCGGCGCCGGCAAGGCCTTTTCGGGCGGGGCCGACATTACGGAATTCGGCAAGCCTTCGGCGCTGGCCGAGCCGAACCTGCATACCGTCATTAATTTTGTCGAAGCCAGCGACAAGCCGGTGATTGCGGCGATCCATGGCGTCGCCATGGGCGGCGGCCTGGAACTGGCGCTGGCCTGCCATTTCCGCGTGGCGGTGGCGGATGCCAAGATCGCCCTGCCGGAAGTCAAGCTCGGCATTCTGCCGGGTGCTGGCGGCACGCAGCGCCTGCCCCGCGTCATTGGCGTCGAGGCGGCACTCAACATGATCGTTTCGGGTGCCGATGTGCCCGCCGAGCAACTTGCCAAGACCGCGCTGTTTGACCAGATCATCAGCGGCGACCTGCTGCAGGGTGCACTGGTTTTCGCGCGAACTTTGGTGACGGAGAACCGTCCGCTGAAACTGGTGCGCGACATCCGGATCGATTACCCGAATCATGCGGCTTTCCTGCAATTTGCCCGCAATATGGTCAAGCCTGTTGCCGGCCCCTTCCCGGCGCCGCTGAAATGCATCGATGCCATTGCTGCGGCGATCACATCGAGAAGCTTCGATGATGGCCTCAAGGTGGAGCGCGAAGCCTTCCTCCATCTGGTGCAAACTCCGGAATCCCGGGCCTTGCGTCATTTCTTCTTCGGCGAGCGGGCGGCGTCGAAAATCGCCGATGTGCCGTCAGACACGCTCTTGCGCAAGATTGAAAAAGTCGCCGTGATCGGCGCCGGCACCATGGGCGGCGGCATCAGCATGAATTTTCTGAATGCCGGCATACCCGTGACCATCCTGGAAACCAAGCAGGAAATGCTCGACAAGGGCGTGGCGACGATCCGCAAGAATTACGAAAGCTCGCTCAAGAAGGGCAAGCTGACGCAGGAAAAATTCGACAGCCGCATGGGACTGCTCAAGCCCACCTTGGCCTATGACGATCTGAAGGATGCCGATCTGATCATCGAGGCGGTGTTCGAGGAGATCGGCATCAAGCAGCAGGTGTTCCAGAAGCTCGACGCAGTCGCCAAGCCCGGTGCGATCCTCGCCTCCAACACCTCGACGCTGGATTTGAATCTCATCGCCAATTTCACCAAGCGGCCACAGGACGTGGTCGGCCTGCATTTCTTCAGCCCGGCCAACATCATGAAGCTGCTGGAAGTGGTGCGAGGTTCGGCGACCGCCAAGGATGTCATGGCGACGGTGATGCAGACGGCCAAGAAAATCAAGAAGACCGCCGTGGTCTCGGGCGTCTGCGACGGTTTCATCGGCAACCGCATGATCAACCAGTACAGCCGCCAGGCCGGCTTCCTGCTCGAGGAGGGCTGTCTGCCGCAGCAGGTGGACCAGGCCGTCGAGAAATTCGGTTTTGCCATGGGTCCTTTCCGCATGATCGACATGGCGGGCAACGACATCAGCTGGGCGATCCGCAAGCGTCATTACAAAGACTGCCCCGAAATCACCTACTCGAAGACTGCCGACCTGCTCTGCGAAATGGGCCGCTTCGGCCAGAAGGTCGGCGCCGGCTGGTACGATTACAAGCCCGGCGATCGCAGCGCTTATCCGAGCCAGCTCGTCAATGACATGGTGATCAAGCACTCGGCCGATCTGGGTATTACCCGGCGCAAGATTTCCGACAAGGAGATCGTCGAGCGCCTGGTGTATGCCTTGACCAACGAAGGGGCAAGCCTCCTCGAAGAAGGCATTGCCCAGCGCGCTTCCGACATCGACATGGTCTATCTGACCGGCTACGGTTTCCCCCTGCACCGCGGCGGCCCGATGCTCTATGCCGATATCATCGGATTGCCGAACGTCCTGAATGCGATCCGCAAGTATGCCAAGGGACATCACGGCGAATGCTGGCAACCCGCGCCCCTGCTCACCACGCTTGCCGCTGAAGGCAAGACGTTCAACTGACTGAACAGTATTCTGGAGAAATGCAATGACTGATGCCGTAATCGTTTCCACCGCCCGCACCGGACTGGCCAAGTCCTGGAAGGGCGCTTTCAACATGACCCACGGTGCAACCCTGGGCGGCCATGTGGTGCAGGCCGCCGTTGCGCGCGCCGGCATCGATCCCGCCGAAGTCGAGGATGTCATTTTCGGCTGTGCCACGCCCGAGGGCGCCACCGGCGCCAACATCGCGCGGCAGATCGCGCTGCGCGCCGGCTTGCCGGTGACCACCGCCGGCGTGACAGTCAACCGCTTCTGTTCTTCCGGCTTGCAAGCCATCGCCATGGCGGCGCAGCGCGTGATTGTCGATCAGGTGCCGGTGATGGTGGCCGGCGGCGTCGAAGCGATCTCCTGCGTGCAACAGGAGATGAACCAGCACATGCTGACCGAGGCGTGGCTGACGCAGAACAAGCCGGAAATCTACTGGACCATGCTGCAGACCGCCGAGCAGGTGGCCAAGCGCTACAACATTCCGCGCGACAGGCAGGACGAATACGGCGCGCGCAGCCAGCAGCGCGCCGCCGCCGCCCAGGCCGCAGGTAAATTCAACGACGAAATCGTGCCCATGACGGTAACCATGGGTGTCGCCGACAAGGCCACCAGCCAACTCTCCACGCGTGAAGTGACCATCGCCGCAGATGAGGGTATCCGCGGCGACACCACACTGGAAGGCGTGGCCAAGATCCGCACCGTGTTTCCCGGCGGCGTCATCACGGCCGGCAATGCCAGCCAGTTTTCCGACGGCGCCGCCGCCTGCGTGGTGATGAACGGCAAGCTCGCCGAGCAGCGCGGCATCAAGCCGCTCGGCATCTTCCGCGGCTTCGCCGTGGCCGGCTGCGAGCCGGATGAAATGGGCATCGGCCCGGTCTTCGCGATTCCGCGTCTGCTGGAACGTGCCGGCCTGAAGGTGGCTGACATCGGCCTGTGGGAACTCAATGAAGCGTTCGCGGTGCAGGTGATCTACTGCCGCGACAAGCTGGGCATTCCCGACGATCGCCTCAACGTCAATGGCGGTGCGATCGCCGTCGGCCATCCTTACGGCGTTTCCGGGGCGCGTCTGACCGGCCATGCGCTGATCGAAGGCAAGCGTCGCGGCGTCAAGTACGTGGTTGTCACCATGTGCATCGGTGGTGGCCAGGGTGCTGCCGGATTGTTCGAGGTGTGCTGAGATGGGGGTAAAGAAACTCTTCGATCTCACCGGCAAGGTCGCCCTGATTACTGGAGCGTCGCGCGGCTTGGGTTTGCAAATGGCCACAGCCCTGGGCGAGATGGGCTGCCGTCTGGCGATCACGGCGCGCAAAGCCGACGAACTCCAGGAAGCCACGGAGCATCTTGCCAAACTGGGCATCGATTGCCTGACCATCGTCAATGACCTGTCGAAGTTCGACGGTATTCCCGCCATGGTCGATGCCGTGCTGGCCAGGTACGGCACCATCGACATCCTCGTGAACAACGCCGGCGCGAGTTGGTCGGCACCGGCCGAGGATCATCCGACCGATGCCTGGAACAAGATCATGAACCTCAACATCAACGCAATGTTCCTGCTCTCGCGCGAAGTGGGCAAGCGCGTGATGATCCCCAAGCGAGCCGGCAAGATCATCAATATCGCCTCGATTGCCGGCCTCTCCGGCGGCCCGCCCGACATGACCACCATCGCCTACACGGCGAGCAAGGGCGCAGCGGTCAACTTCACGCGCGGCCTGGCTTCCGAATGGGGCAAGTACAACATCAATGTGAACGCCATCTGTCCGGGCTTCTTCCGCTCCAAGATGTCGCAGGTATTGCTGGACAGGATCGAGGAGAAAATTGTCGAGGCGACGCCGCTGCATCGTCTTGGTGGTGAGGAGGATCTGATGGGCGCGGTGGTGTTTCTTGCCAGCGAGGCTTCACGGCACATCACCGGACAATATCTGGCGGTCGACGGCGGCGCCATCACCGCCGCATGAGGTAGGGCTTGTCATGACCGAGAGCAATCACGGGACACGGCCGATTGCGCCGCAGAATACCTTCGACACGCAGCGGCTGGAAACATGGATGCGTGAGCACGTTGCGGGCTTCACCGGCTCGGTCGAGATCGAGCAATTCAAGGGCGGCCAGTCCAACCCCACCTTCCTGATTCGCACCGGCAAAGCGGCTTACGTGCTGCGGCGTAAGCCGCCCGGCAAGTTGTTGCCTTCGGCGCACGCGGTCGACCGCGAGTATCGCGTCATCACAGCGCTGGCAACTACCGATGTGCCGGTGGCAAAAACATTTGCCCTGTGCGAAGACGAAACCGTCATCGGCACTGCCTTCTACATCATGGATTATGTCCAGGGACGCATTTTTTGGGATCCGGCCCTGCCCGGCATGACGCCGTCTGAGCGGCGTGCGATTTTCGACGAGATGAACCGCGTCATCGCTGCCTTGCATTCGGTCGATTACGCGGCGGTCGGTCTCGGCGATTACGGTAAACCGGGCAATTACCTGGAGCGCCAGGTGGCACGCTGGAGCAAGCAGTACAAGGCTGCGGAAACCGAGCGCATCGAGGCGATGGACAACCTGATCGCCTGGCTGCCACAGCATATTCCGGTGGGTGATGAAACGCGTGTGGTGCATGGCGACTTCCGCCTCGACAACGTGGTGTTCCATCCGACCGAGCCGCGCATCCTCGCAGTACTCGACTGGGAGCTCTCCACCCTGGGGCATCCGCTCACCGATTTCGCTTATCACTGCATGGCCTGGCGCTTGTCGCCCGGACAGTTTCGCGGTCTGGTGGGCGTGGATTACCTCCCGCTCGGCATTCCCAGCGAGGCCGACTATGTTGCGGCCTATTGCCGTCGTACCGGACAAGCGCCGATCGCACCGGCAGACTGGGAATACTACATGGCCTTTAACATGTTCCGACTCGCCGGCATTCTCCAGGGCATCATGGCTCGGGCGCTGCAGGGCAATGCCTCGAGCCAGGAAGCCGTCGAGATGGGCAAGCGTACCCGGCCTCTGGCGGAAGAAGCCTGGCGGCAGGTGGAGCGGATCATGAAGCTGGGTTGACGCTCTTCCCTCAACATCTCTTTCCATGAATGGATTGATGGATTGCTCAATTGCCGGTAATCTCCTTCATGTGAGTGAGGCATTTACAAATACAATCAATCCATCATGCTGAAAAAAATCAATGCCAGGCAGCTTTGTCTGGGCATGCATATCCATGAGCTTTGCGGCTCGTGGTTGAGCCATCCGTTCTGGCGCACCAAATTTGTCCTCGAGGATCCTGAAGACATTCGCAAAATTCTTGGGAGCGGCATCAAGGAAGTCTGGATCAATACAGACAAGGGGCTCAATGTTGAGGCAGAGCCGGATCGCGAAGAAGTGATCGCAGCAGCTGGAAAAGTCCTGAGCGAGTCCAGCAGTCGTGTTGAACTCCCCAAGCAAATCACGCTCTCTGCGGAAGTGAAAATGGCTGCCAAGACCTGCAACAAGGCCACCGAAGCGGTGCGCTCGATGTTTCAGGAAATCCGTATGGGCAAGGCTGTCTGCCCCGCGGCCGCGAATGAGTTCGTCAGGGAAATCTCAGCCTCCGTGCATCGAAACCCGGGCGCATTGATCAGCCTGGCCCGTCTCAAGACTGTCGATAACTACACCTACATGCACTCGGTGGCCGTTTGCGCCTTGATGATCGGACTGGCGCGGCAGATGGCCTTTGATGAAGAGGATGTGCGGGAAGCCGGCCTGGCCGGCCTGTTTCACGATATCGGCAAAGCCAAATTACCGATGAAGGTGCTCAACAAACCTGGCAAGCTGACCGATGAGGAATTCGCCATCGTCAAGGCGCATTCCACGACAGGCCACCAAATCCTGGAAGAGGGCAAGGATGCCAACGAAACCCTGCTCAATGTTTGCCTTCATCATCACGAAAAAACCGACGGCAGCGGCTATCCGCATCACCAGACGGGTGACGAGATCAGCCTTTACACCAAGATGTGCGCGGTCTGCGATGTCTATGATGCGATTACTTCGAATCGTCCCTACAAGCCAGGCTGGGATCCTTCCGAATCGATCCACAAGATGTCGGAGTGGAGCGCCGGACATTTCGATAAGGAAGTGTTCCACGCATTCGTCAAATGCATCGGCATTTACCCGACGGGATCGTTGATTCGCCTGACTTCCGGCCGGCTCGGCGTGGTGCTCGACCAGACCGAGAAATCGCTGCTGACACCCATGGTGAAGGTGTTTTATTCGACCCGGTCGACGGCTTACATCAAGCCGGAAATCGTCGACCTGTCCCGCCATGGCAGCATGGAAAAAATCATGGGCGTCGAAGAAGCCGCCAAATGGGGCATCAGGAATCTTCAGGATTACTGGACACAGCCTGCATAGCTGTTGGCTGGAACGCGATGCTGGTGTTCAGGCAGAAGATTTGAAAAGACAAAACTCCCGGAAAGTGTGAGCTGGCTCACTGCTTGCCCGGTGCTGCCGGGGTATCTTTGCGACATGAGTGTTGATGAAATGTCGATCATGGAAGCCGGTGCTGTCAGAAAATCAGGTTCGTTCGGAAAATGGCATCCTGCATTTTGGGGAATGGCCGTGATCTTCAGCATCGCCATCCTCGCCTGCCTGGTTTCTCGCGACAGTTGTGTTTCAAGTTCCATTCCTGAACCCATCGAGAAATCTCCGGCAGAGCGAAGTGTGCCGGATGCCAATCGTCGCTTCGACGAGCGCGTTCGTGCCACAGAGGCTGGGTTTAATGCGGCTTTCCCGTTTCACAGGTAATTCGATATCAGGCAGAGGGCACCCGCGATGAAGCATTTCACCAATATCGCATGCAAGGCATGCAGTCTCCTGATGTTGTGCACTACCGCAATGGCAGTGGACATGCCGGAGCTGGCCAAGCGCAATGATTGCGTGAATTGTCATGCCATCAATGAGCGCATCGTCGGACCGGCATGGATGGATGTCTCGAAAAAATATGCCGGCGATCCACTGGCAGAAGAAAAGTTGCTGGTGCGAGTATCCAGGGGCAGTTCCGGTTTCTTCGGGCTCATCCACATGCCGGCAAACGACCCGGAAGGGAAGAAGCAGGCCGAGATGCAGGAACTGGTGAGATTTATCCTGGCTTTGGCGGGTTCAGGGCACTGATCCGGGCAGCAGCCTGAGCGTGCCGAGCTGGTGCGGAGCGATGTCTGCGCGGTTCATGCTCATCGGCAAATACGCCATTGCCGCCCAGGGCGGGTTTAAGTCGCCGTAGAGTGACGAGAAAAGGTTGCCCGACTGTCCGCTGGAATGCATGTAGAGCGAACGGTCGGGATCGGCCAGATCGTAAATGCCGCGCAGGCTCGCTGCATGACGCGTGGCAAAGGGTTGCGTCTGATGGTTCGGCGCAGTGCGGCCTACGTCGAGCGTCCAAGTGTCCCCCGAGACGCGCTGACGCAGTTCGAACCAGGGCGCCAGCAATTCCTGCTGGCTGAATGGATGGTGTTCGGAGACGGCCACATGGGCGTCGCCCCAGCGCCATTGGGCCATATCCGGGCCGAAGCGCCGGCTGAGGTCGGCCAGTGCGAGATCGAGGGCGCGCGCGATCATCCCGGCGCAAGTTTCCGGTTGCGGAGTTGCCACGTCATCGCACCAGCGTCCCTGGCCCTCATGATTGCGCAGTACGTTGAGCATGAAGATCGGACGCTCGGCCCAGTTTGCAACAAACAACTCGCCCAACTCATCGGCATACACCAGACGGGTCAGCTCGCGCAGCCAGGCGCTGACCAGCAATGGTTCGACCAGTTCGCTTGCCATCGTGCCATCCCAGTTGCGCAACAAGTCCGCGGCGCGTTGGGCAGCGGCATTGTTCAGCGGTGCCGCGAGCAGTAGTGGTAGGACTTCACGCACATACAGCGAGCGGATGTCGGCCTGCATAGCGGCAAAGCTGGCCAGGTCATGCTGCTGCCGCGCTGCCAGCAATTCGGCAATGCGCATGGCGCGGAACGGCGGTTCCCATTGCGAGGTAATCCAATACTTGTAATCGGGCGGCGTGATTTTTTCGTTGGCCGTGGCTATCGCTCCGGAAGCGGGATTGAATTGTTGCGGCAGTGCCTCGAAGGGAATGAAGCCCTGCCAGTCGTATTGCGCAAGCCAGCCCGGTGCGGGGGCGAGGCCGTTCAGGTCGTTGTCGGTGCGACGCAGCGGTACGCGGCCGGGAGCGATGTAGCCGATGTTGCCGGCGACGTCGGCATACACGATGTTCTGCTGCGGGGAATGGAAATCGCGCATCGCGTCGATAAATTCATTCCAGTTCCTGGCGCGGCCGAGGCGGACCAGCGCTTGCACGCTGAGGTCGTCTTCACGCAACGTGGTCCAGGCGAATGCCAGCGCGTAACCCTTGGGCGTGGCGCGCGCAGCCTCGGCAAACGCATCGGAAATCATTGGGCCGTGGCGTGAGATGCGCACCGTCATGAGCGTGTCCGCTTGTCCCTTGACCTTGATGCGTTCGCTGACCATGACGAAACGCTGCCTGCCTTCGGGCGTGTCATAGAAGGCCGCATCAGCGGGGTCGAGACGCTCGATGAACAGATCCTGGACATCCGGTGCCGTGTTGGTGAAGCCCCAGGCGATACGGTCATTGCGGCCGAGCACAACCATCGGTACGCCAGGCAGGGTGGCGCCGATTACGTGCTCGGTCGGCGTATCGAGATGCGCGAAGTACCACACGCCCGGTGCCGTCAGGCCGAGATGCGGATCGTTGGCCAGCAGGGGTTTGCCGCTGGTGCTGCGGCTGCCATCGACGACCCAGTTATTGGAGCCGATGCCTTCCGGCGGCTGCGCTGGAGCGGCAGCGGCGATTCGGGTGGCGGCTGTGGCGAAGCTGGCATAGAGTGCGCCGAGGTCGGGCAGGGCGGGTGCCGTATCACCCGGATAGGGCGGCAGGAATTCCTGGACTTGCCGGGTAGACAGCCGGCCGGCCAATTGCATGCGCAGCAGTTCCGGCCGCCAGCTGCTGTTGAGATCCCAGGCCATCATCTTGATCCAGGCGACAGAATCGATCGCGGACCAGGGCTCGGGGCGATGCCCCAGCAGAATGAACTCGGGCGGCAGCGGCTTGTCGTTGATGGCGAGGAAGGCATTCACGCCGTCGGTATAGGCTTCGAAGATGCTGCGCGTATCGGCATCAAGCTTGTCCCAGGTGGCCAGGCTGACCCGGCGTATGCCGAGGGTACGCAGAAAGCGGTCGGTGTCGAGTGACACCGGGCCGAACAACTCGGCGAGACGCCCGGCACTGATGCGCCGGTTCATCTCCATCTGCCACAGGCGATCCTGGGCATGCGCAAAGCCCAGGGCAAAATTGGCATCGCGCAGGGTTTGCGCATAGATGTGAGGAATGCCGTGGTGGTCGCGCTGGATTTCGGCCGGCGCCAGCAGGCCAGGTAAAGACAGGGTGCCGGAGATTTGCGGCAGAGAACTTTTCAAATACTGGAAGCTGACCAGACCAGCAAGAGTGACGAAGCTTAGTGCGTACAGCGGGACGCGCCACCAGCGCCACGCGGAAGACTTCATTGTTCCTCTGTGAGCAGGGAAATCCCAAGCAGTGCGCGTCGTTTCAGCCAGGGGCTGGGACGGTAGCGCGGATCGCCATAGAAATCCTGCATGGCGGTGAGGATGGCGAGGATCTTGTCTGCACCGAGGCTGTCGCCCAGTGTGAGCGGTCCTTGCGGGTAGCCCAGGCCCAGTTGAACCGCGCGATCGATGTCGGAAGGTTTGGCGATGCGCTGCTGGGCGATTTCGCAGCCGATGTTGACGATGCAGGCGACGATGCGCTGGGCAATCAGGCCGGCGCTGTCGCGAATCAACGAGACCGGCACACCGTCAGCGGCAAACAGACCGTGCGCGGCATCGCGCATTTCAGTTGTCGTCACTGGCGTGCTCATCAAGGTTCGGTGACGCTCCAGTCCGAACAGGCAGTCGATTGCGATGCAGCGGCTTGCGTCCAGTCTTTCGGCCTGGCACAGCGTGGTTGCATCCGAGCCGAGCGGCGTCAGGATGCACAAGGCATCAGGCGCTGGCCTTGGGTTGTGGTCGACCTGACCACCGAGATGTTGCACGAGTTCTGTCACCGCTTTGTGCCAGACCGGATGTGCCGGGCTGATCCAGACTTTGCTTGGGCGCTGTGTCGGTACCGGCGGCAGGGCGATCGGCTGCACCTGCTGTTCGACGTAGGTATAGAAGCCGCGCCCGGTCTTGCGGCCGAGTACGCCACCCACCAGCCTTTGCGCCGCCAAGGGCGAAGGGCGGTAGCGCGGCTCTTCGTAGTATTGATGATAGATCGACTCCATCACCGGCTGGGAAACGTCGAGCCCGGTCAAATCCAGGAGTTCGAATGGTCCCATGCGGAATCCGGCAGCGCTGCGCATGATACGGTCGATGTCGTGGAATTCGGCAACCCCTTCGCCTAGGCAGCGCAAGGCTTCGGTGACGAAGCCGCGTCCGGCGTGATTGACGATGAATCCGGGCGTGTCCTTGGCGCGCACCGCCAGGTGCCCGAAACGCTGGCCGAGTGCCAGGAGCGCTTCGCTGACCCAGGGTGCGGTGAGCAAACCGTCGACCACCTCGACTATTTTCATGAGCGGCACGGGGTTGAAGAAATGGAAACCGCAGACGCGTTCGGGGTGCTTGCAGGCGGCGGCGACAGCCGTGATCGATAGCGACGAGGTGTTGCTGGCGAGGATGCAGTCGACAGCAACAATTTCCTCGAGTTGCTTGAAGACTTGACGCTTGACCTCGAGGTTCTCAACGATGGCTTCGACGACAACCTGCGCCGGTGCCAGTTGTTCTTGGTGAGAAATGATTTCCAGCCGGGCTCTCGTCTCAGTCAGCGCCTCTGCGGAAATCTTGCCCTTTTCGGCGAGTCTGGTCAGGGTGGCGACGATGCCGGCATGGGCGCTTGCTGCGGCTCCCGGCAGGGCATCGTAGATCAGGACGCGAATGCCGGCCTGGGCGGCGATCTGGGCGATGCCGCGCCCCATCGCGCCGGCACCGACGATGGCGATGCACAGCGCCGGGCTTTTGATATCAAAAGGCATGATGCTGACCTACCAGAGTTTCCACCAGGGATCGGGCAGGTCCAGTCCCTGGGCAAACAGTTCACTCTTGGGAAAATTCTTGCGCAACACGCGCTCGGTGTCATCGCGCAAATCCTTCATCCCCATGTTTTCGTAGGATTTCATGACGACATACAGGGCCTGCTCGTTGGCCGGTGAGCCGGGGTAGTTCCTGAGCGCCGTCTGGGCGCGGTTGATTGCCGCCACGTAGGCCCCGCGCTTGTAGTAGTAGCGCGCCACATGCACATGATGTTGCGCCAGGGTATTGGTCAGGTAATTCATGCGCGCTCTGGAGTCTTCCGCGTATTTGCTGTCGGGAAACTTGACCACCAGTTCCTTGAACGCGTCGAAGGATTCCCGGGCAGCCTTGGGATCGCGTTCGCTGAGGTCCTGCATGCTGAGCCTGCCCATGATGCCCAAGTCCTCGCCGAAGTTCGCCAGTCCCTTGAGAAAGTAGGCGTAATCCACATTTGGGTGGTTGGGGTGGAGGCGGATGAAGCGATCGCAAGCCGTCACCGCGGAGGCGGGTTCCTGCTGCTTGAAATAGGCATAGGCAATTTCAAGCTGGGCCTGTTGCGCATAGCGTCCATACGGGTAGCGCGCTTCGAGCTTTTCAAAATTCTTGATGGCCTTGTCGTAGGCGCCATCATTCATCGCATCCTTGGCTTCGGTGTAGAGCTTCTCAGCCGACCAGCCGGCGGTTTCATCCTTCTGGTCGGGCAACAGGCCGCAACCGCCCAGAAGGGAGAGGAGAAGCGCGAAAAATACTGCTTTAGCCGCTACACTATGCATGATGAATGCCCCGCAATCGAACCCGTCGGATTATAGCGCAAGCGCCACTGAGCCCCCCGCTGCGACGGAGACCCTGACAGTTCCGTCCGAATACGCCGGATTGCGTCTCGACCAGGCGCTGGCGCGCCTGTTGCCGCAGCATTCGCGCAGCCGATTGCAGGCCTGGTTGCGCGAAGGTCGTATCGGCATTGAAGGCGTGCCCAGCCCTGACGCAAAGCACAAGGTGTGGGGCGGCGAGACAATCCGCGTGGCTGCAGCACCTGACCCCGTTGCCAATTCCCATGCGGCAGAGGAAATAGCGTTGAGCGTCCTCTATGAGGACCCGGATCTGCTCGTCATCGACAAGCCGGCCGGACTGGTGGTCCATCCCGGCAGCGGCAACTGGCAGGGCACCCTATTGAATGCCTTGCTGCACCGGGCGCCGGAGCTTGCCGAGATTCCGCGTGCCGGCATCGTGCATCGCCTCGACAAGGAAACCAGCGGCCTGCTGGTCGTCGCGCGGACCCTTGCGGCACAGACCGACCTGGTGCGGCAGCTCCAGGCGCGCAGCGTCAAACGCGAATATCTGGCGCTGGTGCATGGCATGGTTGCCGCAGCCGGCAGCGTCGATGCACCGATTGCGCGTCACCCGACCCAGCGCACCAAGATGGCCGTGGTGGCGGAGCATGGCAGCCGGGGCAAGGAGGCGCGGACGCACTTCAGCGTGCTGGAGCGGTTTGCCGATGCCACCTTGCTCGAGTGCCGGCTTGAAACCGGACGCACTCACCAGATCCGGGTGCATATGACATCGATCAAGCATCCGCTGGTTGGCGATCCTGTCTACGGCCGCCGCGGTCGCGGGGACTCGCTGCTCTCGGCTTTTCCGCGCCAGGCCTTGCACGCCTGGCGGCTGACCTTGCTGCATCCGCGCACGCGTGACGAGATGAGCTGGGAATCAACGTTGCCGAAGGATTTCGCCGACTTGCTGGATGCCTTGCGTGTGAGCGCATGAACTTCGACTGGATCTGTCCCGACTGGGATGCGCCTGCCGCCGTGCACGCCCTGGTGACCACGCGCGACGGCGGCATCAGCCTTGGCCCCTATGCCGGACTCAATCTCGCTGCGCATGTTGGCGATGATCCCGAGGCTGTCGCCGCCAATCGTGCACTGCTGCGCCTGCCCCCGTTCCATGTGCCCGCCGAGCCGCTCTGGCTGCAGCAGGAGCACGGTATCCGGGTGGCGGTTGCGGAGCATGCCATTGCCGGGATGGTTGCCGATGCCTCCATCGCGCGCAGCCCTGGCCGGGTCTGCGCTGTGCTGACGGCCGACTGCCTGCCCGTGCTGTTGTGTGCCGATGATGCCACCGTCATCGGCGCCGTGCACGCCGGCTGGCGCGGTTTGGCGGCCGGCGTGATCGAGTCCTGCATTGACGCCATGGCCATCGAACCGACACGCATGCTGGCATGGCTCGGGCCGGCAATCGGTCCACGCGCTTTCGAGGTCGGCACCGATGTGCGCGATGTTTTCTGCCGTCATGACAGTGCAGCCGAACAGGCATTCGTGACGCATGGCCAGGGCAAATGGTTGTGCGATCTGTATCTGCTGGCCAGGCAATGCCTGGCAGGATTGGGGGTACAGCGCGTCTCGGGCGGCAGCTGGTGCACTTATGGGGATGCGCAGCGTTTCTATTCCTATCGCCGCGACGGTGTCACCGGACGCATGGCGTCCTGCATCTGGCTGGAATAAGAGCCTATTTCAGCAGGGAGAGTGGCATGCGTTGCGGCCAAATGCGGATGATCGCGCGAAGCGAGCCGCAGCGAATGGTCGATCCCTTCGCAAGGCGAGTGACGCCCAAAGGAAGTCCCCTTGGGGGACAAAGCGAGCGCCACATTTGGCCACAACCCGAAGGGCAGAGGCAAATTGGGCGCGCTGCGGCGTTACGGCTCCTAGCGAGGCATCGAGCATCGCTTCGTCGCCGTGCCTTGCATCGCATCCCAATTTGTCTCTGCGCATACCGATCTCCCTGCTGAAATAGGCTCCAGGCCTTCCCGTATAATCGGACCCATGTCAGTCCTTCTCTGGATCATCGTTACCTCTGTTGCCGGCGGCGTCTTGTCGGTACTCGCTGCAGCCTTGTTCGCACTGGCCTTTGGCGCGGCCTGGGTCTCGCAACTCGTCAGCTTCGCCATCGGCGCGCTGCTCGGCGCAGCATTTCTCGAAGTCCTGCCCGAGGCCATCACGGCCACAGCCGACGCTTCGACCACGTGCGGGATTGTCCTGGGCGGCATCCTGGCTTTTTTTGTTCTGGAAAAACTGGTGCTGTGGCGTCACTGCCATACCGAAGCCTGCGAGGGGCACGAGTTGCAGGACGCCCACCACCATGAATCTTTCGATGGCGGCCGTAGCGGCCTGCTGATCCTGATCGGCGACACTTTCCATAATTTTGTTGACGGCGTGCTGATCGCCGCCGCTTTCATGGAAAGCATCCAGCTTGGCATTATCACGGCGCTGGCCATCATCGCCCACGAGATCCCGCAGGAAGTCGGCGACTTCGTGATCCTGCTGCATTCGGGTTATTCGCGCGCCAAGGCGCTGGTCTACAACCTGATTTCAAGCCTCGCAACGCTGTTCGGCGGACTTCTGTCGTATTACGCGCTGTCACAGGCACAAAGCGCCGTCCCGGTGTTCCTGGCGCTGGGCGCGGCGAGCATGATTTATGTCGCCGTCGCCGACCTGATTCCCGGCTTGCACAAACGCACCGAACTCAAGGCGACCCTCCAGCAAGTGCTACTGATTGGCGCCGGCGTTGCGACGATCTATGTTTCACACCGAGTCGTCGATTACTTCGCGGGCTAGACAGCCTGCCAGGCTAAATTGCTTCGACACTCGGTTTCAATAGCGCTTCTGCATCAACGGAACATTGTCCGTACCATCAATAGGGATTAAACTGGGCAGAGCGCTGGCTGGAGTACGCGCTGTGCCGACAATTTCCCGGGTAAGCAGTCATGAGACTCCTGCAGCGGCTCTTCCATGTAGTGGGAAATGTGTCGACGCATCCGTTGGCGACGCTTGTTTTCCGTGGTCATCACAAGCGTGACTGGTCACTTGCAGTAATTGTCCTTCTGTGTGCACCTATCATCGCTGCAGCACAGCCTCTGATTCAATCCATTAATCCAGCGCAAGGCCCGATCGCCGGCGGCACCCAGGTCACGCTGACCGGTAGCGGTTTCACCGGCGCCGCGCTGACGCTGGATGGGACCAGCATCACCCCGACTTCCGCTTCCGACACGCAGATCGTGTTCCAAAGTCCTGTCCACGAAAACGGTATCGCCTCGGTGCAACTCAGTGGTAATGGCCCCAATGCCTACGCCGAGTTTCTTTATCTGCCGCCATCCTTGAAGAGCCTGCCTCCCGGCTACATCACGACCGTCATGGGAATTGGCGTGTTTCGAGGAGATGGCAGACCGGCCACACAGGCGATGCTGGAGCCCAATGAACCCGGATTCGCGCTGGCTAATGACGGATCGCTGTTCTTCAGTGAGCACAATCAAAACGTGATCCGGCGCGTTCGCACCGACGGCGTCATGGAGCGCTATGCTGGTACCGGCATGTTCGGGTATTCCGGAGATGGCGGGCCGGCGCACAAGGCCCAACTCCAAAGCCCACGTGGCCTTGCACTCGATCCCAGCGGCAATCTGCTGATCGCCGATGCCAATAATCATTGCATCCGGCGCATTGATGCCTCGACAGGCATCATCACTACGCTCTATGGTAGTTCCGTTGCGGGCTTCTCTGGAGACGGTGGACCCGCCGCCAATGCACAGTTCAATCAACCATTGCAAATCGCCTTTGACGGCGCGGGGAATCTGTATGTGCTGGAGTTCGCAAACCGCATCCGCAAGATAGACACCCGAGGGATAATCACAACCATCGCCGGCAACGGGACTGCCGGTTTCTCGGGCGACGGTGGGCCTGCCACACAGGCCACTTTGAACGTCGGCACCAATGACTGGGGCGGGCTCGCCGCGGATTCGCAGGGCAACGTGTATCTGGCGGACACTGCCAACGCCCGTGTGCGGAGGATCGACGGGACCACGGGAATCATCACGACCTTCCTTGCCGACGCAGTAGTCGATGCGGGACAAGCTGTCAGGGCGATTTTTGCCGATCGCAACGATAACCTGTACGTCGGTATCGATCTGATTGACTCGACCTCGCTGCGCATTCTCAAGCTGTCGCCGACAGGCCAGTTGCTGCAGTCCTGGGGCAAGGGCTACGGTTTCAGCGAAGATGGTACGGCGATCGCGAACGCGCCGCTGTGTCAGATTCACCGACTGGTGCTGGATCCGTCCGGCAACATCCTGTTTGCCGACGCGTGTTCCAGCCGCATACGGCGCATCAACGTCACCACCGGGCTGCTCGACACGATTGCCGGGATGGGACCGCACATCATCGGTGAAACCGGATCGGCGTTATCGACCATACTGGCCAATGACGGCCCAGACCTGCTCTTTCTTCCCAGTGGCGATCTGCTTGCGGCTGATCCCATGAACTACCGTATTCGCAAGCTGGACAGCCTAGGCAACATGAGCACCATCGCCGGCAATGGATTGATGGGGATCGGCGGTAATGACGGCGTGCCTGCACTGGAAGCTTTCATGTACCCGGTCGGGATCACGCTTACGCCGACAAACGACTTGCTGATGGTCAATATCGCAGGTATCTCCCGGATCGACGGCGCCGGCATTATTCATGCGGTAAACATGCTCCATAACTACGGGTTTTCCGGCGACGGCGGCCCGGCCAGCGCCGCGATCACCAATGAGCCTTGGGACGCCGCCACCGATGCTGCAGGGAACATCTTTATCGCCGACAGCAACAACAACCGTATCCGTCGTATCGATGCAAAGACCGGAATCATCGATACGGTTGCCGGCAGTGGTCCCGGGAATGGTTTTGAAAACTACGGCAAGGGCAGTTATTGCGGCGATGGCGGCCCGGCGACGCAAGCCTGCCTGAACACCCCCTATGGCGTCGCCATCGCACCCGACGGCACCATGTATATCGGCGAAAACGACGAGCGTATCCGCAAGGTGACCCCGGACGGGATCATTTCGACCTTCTTCTCCGGTCGCGGAGCGCACGTCAGGCTGAGTTCGACCGGCAACCTGTTCACGGGCACGTCCCGCATCCAGCCCAACGGCCATGCGTTTACATTCGTTTTTAGCAATCCGGAAATGTTTTCCAACAATCCCAACAAACCCGGCATCGGCGATGGCGTGTTAGCCAGATCCGTCCAAGCGGGTTACTACGGTACTGGTCAGAATAAGGGCATCGCCATAGATGGCGAAGGCAACCTGTTCTTCGGAGATCCCGGAAAACGACGAGTTCGTGCCATTCGTTACGGCGCGGTGATGGCGGAGCCGGGCTCAACGGTTTCCATCAGCAGTGGTTCTACTCAAACCGCTCTGACCGGAACAAGTTTTTCCACTGCCCTGGAGATCAGTCTGAAGTCGCCCGAAGGTACTCCAGAGAACGGCATCCGCGTCGATTTTTCTGCACCAAGCTCTGGGACTTCCTGTACGTTTCCCGACGGGAAAACATCTTATTCGACACTGACTGACATTGCCGGTCATGCCAGTGTCACATGCACCGCCAATACCCAGGCGGGCTCCTACCGTGTGACGGCAGCGCCTCTGGCACTTGGGCAGTCTGCCAGCTTTTCGCTTACCAACAGCAAGACATTGATGATTGCCGGAGTCGGCAATGTGACGAGTTCATTGCTGGGATTCGATTGCAGCAGCAGTTGCTCTCCGAGCGTCAATGAAGGCAGCAGCGTGACGCTTGACGCCCATCCGGGAACCGGTGAGAGCTTCCTCGGCTGGAGCGGCGCCTGCTCGGGCACTGCATCGACCTGTACATTCACCGCCAGCACATCTGCGTGGGTTGGCGCGACGTTCACTGGGATTACGCTGGATCTGGTCAAGGGATGGAATCTTGTCGGCAACAGTTTTACAGCGCCAATCACGGTCACGGACAGCTTCAAGGATGCCACCCGGGTAACAACGGTCTGGAAGTGGGTGACGACTGGAACAACAGCGGGAGTGGCTTACCCCGCCTGGGCGTTTTACGCACCGGCCCAGAGCGATGGTGGCCAGGCATTCGCCGCGAAAAACGGTTACGAATTCCTGACCATCATCTCGGGTGGCGAAGGATTCTGGGTCAATGCGAAGTCCGCTTTCACGGTTCAATTGCCTGGCGTCACTGCCGTTGCTTCCACATCGTTCAAGAACATGTCTTCAGGCTGGCATCTGATCGCCACGGGAGAGCAGCCCACTCCCGGCGAATTCAATGCGGCATTGAGCGTATCGCCACCGACAGCCGGAACGGTTCCGCAGAACCTCACGTCTCTATGGGCGTGGGACAGTGCGCGGTCAACATGGTATTTCCATGCGCCCAGCCTTGAGGCCCAGGGAGGAAGCGCGCTCACGGACTACATTGACGGCAAGGCCTATCTCGACTTCGTCACAACCGGAAAATTTCTGGAAAAGGGAACAGGGTTCTGGGTGAACAAGCCCTGATGCGACACGATGTTCAAAACCTGGAATCTGAGTCACCTCGAATGACGGCATAAAAGCAACATCAGGATTGATTTTGAACTGGATCGACTTCCACCAAACAGACATAGAAGGTCGGTCCGCTGTGTGCGTACCGGAGATACGGTGTCCCGCCTTGCCGGCGCCAAATCGATGCGCCGGCTGCGGACTCTTTTCAGGCGCTGGACCGGTCGCGGCCGCCGGGTACGGCAAGCTGAGGATGGGTACGCAGGGCGGAACGGAAAGCCGGCAATTCCCCGGCCGGCATTGGGCGGGCGAAGAAGTAGCCCTGGGCCTCATCGCAACCGAACTCGCGCAGCAGTCTGAGGATGTGCTCGGTTTCGACGCCCTCGGCAATCGTCTTCAGCCCAAAACTGTCCGCCATCTGGATGATGGCGCGCACGATCGCTGCGTCTTCGGCGTCAGTCGCCAGGTCGCGCACAAAGGACTGATCGATCTTGAGCTTGTCCACCTGGAAGCGCTTCAGGTAGGACAGAGATGAGTAGCCGGTGCCGAAGTCGTCGATGGAGAGTTTGACGCCGAGCCGTTTCAAGCGTTGGACGGTGGCGAGGACGTTCTCGCTGTCGTTGATCAGGATCGATTCGGTTAATTCCAGTTCGAGCAGGGCAGGGTCGAGAGACGAGGCTTCGAGGGCGCGGATCACCGACTGCTCGATATCGCCGCGCCGGAATTGCACGGCGGACAGATTGACGGCAATTACCAGGCCCTGAATGCCCGCTTTGCCCCAGGCTGCCGCCTGGCGGCAGGCTTCGTAGAGAACCCATTCGCCGATCGGGACGATGAGCCCGCT
>Ga0172380_10000628_pt1 | contig 65969 bp, 50 predicted proteins | sample Leawe162metaG_FD_119747 | JGI IMG/M metagenome (GOLD analysis project Ga0172380, IMG submission 119747) | Leachate microbial communities from a municipal landfill in Southern Ontario, Canada - Leachate well 162 metaG | ecosystem: Engineered > Solid waste > Landfill > Unclassified | place... | reverse complement strand
TGGCCACGGATGTTCTGAAGTGGGCGGAGCCGATAATGGGATCGCACTGGTAGAGATAGTAGGGTTTTACCCGCATGCGGACCAGGCCCTGCATAAGTTTTTTCATGGTGGGCACATCATCGTTGATGCCGGCCAGCAGCACGGTCTGGCTGCCCAGCGGGATGCCGGCGTCGGCCAGTTTCTCGCAGGCCCTTTTCATTTCCCTGGTCTGTTCCGCCGGATGCATGGCGTGGATGCTGATCCACAGCGGATGGTAGCGCCGCAGCATCCTGGTCAGCTGGGAGGTGATGCGCTGGGGCAGCACGGCCGGGGTTTTGGTGCCGATGCGGATGAGCTCCACGTGTTTGATGCCGCGCAGCCGTTTCAGCAGGTAGTCCAGCGTTTCATCCGGCAGGGTCAGGGGGTCGCCGCCGGAAAGCAGCACATCGCGGATCTCCTGGTGGCTCTCGATATAGGCAAAGGCCTTTTCCCAGCGCTCCTTGAAGCCTTTTGTTTTCTTGGACTTGCCGACCATGCGGGAACGGGTGCAGTAGCGGCAGTAGTTGGAGCAGTAGTCGGTGACCAGAAACAGCACCCGGTCGGGATAGCGGTGCACCAGGCCGGGAACCGGGGTGTGGCTGTCCTCTCCCAGGGGATCATGGGCCTCGCCGCTGGATACCATGAGTTCGTTCACCACCGGCACCACGGCCCGGCGGATGGGATCCTTGGGATTGTTCGGCGACACGAGGCTGGCGTAATAGGGGGTGATGGCAAAGGGCAGGGTGGAGCTGTGACGCTGCAGGGCCTGGCGCTCATTGTCGGTCAGCCGGACAAATTTTTCAAGCTGGGATACGGTGGTAATGCGATTTTGCAGCTGCCAGTGCCAGTCATTCCATTCGGCTATGGTGGCGTCGGGAAAGTATCGGTTGCGAAAGGCTTTGGCGCGTGAGATCGCGGGGAATCTTGCCGGAAGGGCGGAAGCAAAGGAGGGGGCGCATGCGGATGCACAACTGCCTGGAGGCTCCTCAGCTTCTTCGAGGGGAATAATTTTTAATGTCATGGTTTTTCTCCTGATTTTTATCTTTTTTTTACGGGGCACACAGAGTCGAAATGACTCGGTAAATAACAATATAAAACCTTATATGCCGCCTAATATATTTAGCAAGAAAAAATGTCAATAAATAATGATTTTTGATGAAAAAAAATGAAAAAAAATCTGCCCTGGCTCAATGCAGGGAGAGAAGGTAAGTCCGCAAATTTGATGAGGTATTGCTGAGGCCCAGTTTTTCCCTCAGCTTCTTGCGATGAAAGTCCACGGCGCTTGCGGTAACCTGAAGGGCATCGGCAATTTCCTTGCTGGTTTTCCCGGCGCGGACAAGGGCGGCAACCTTTATCTCCTGCGGGGTGAGCAGCTGATGGATGGAGGACATCCGGGTGAGAAAGGGGGAGATGATTTCCTGCAGATGGGTTTCTATGATACCCAGCAGGGTGAGTTGGCGCGGGTCCAGCGGCGTCTGCTGCAATTTCTCCACATAGGGCATGATCAGCCCCACCACATTGGCCAGCACCTGTTCTTCGGTTTTGACTTTGTCCTGTTCCCGATGCTGCAGCAGCACCTTAAGGGCGACATTTGTCTCCTCGAGCTGTTGTTTGCCGGCGGAGAGTTCCGCCTCCTTTTTGATGAGAGCCTCCTGGGCCTCCATGACGGGGGTGATGTCTTCATGGGTGATAATGACCTTCGGCAGGCCGGCGGAGCGGTAGCCCACCACCCGCAGCGTATACCAGCGTTTCTCCGTCCGGGAGCGGCAGGGATAGCGGGTGACATATTCTTTCGCCTCGCCGGCGATGACCCGCCGGATGCCGTCGGCCAGCTCGTGAACATCCAGGCACGATGCTGCCGCCCGGTCGCAGATGGAGAGATAGTTCATGCCCTGCCAGTCAAGCGCTGCCGGCAGGCCGTTTTCGCGGGCAAATTCCTGCCAGGCCCGGTTGGTTGCCAGGATAACCCCGTTCTCGTCGAGAATGGCGATATGGGCGGACAGGGAGTTGACGATGTCTTTATAAAGATTTTCGCACAGGGAGAAATCTTCCATGGGGGCGTGGCGCTTATGGGACAAGGATTTTGGGAAAAATTGATAGTTTATGCTACTATTTTTCTATCAATATTATCCCATTGTGTCAAGAGGTTTGCGGTCTTAATTTCTGACTTAACGAAGCAGTGAAAGTGAAGATAAAAAAATAATACTTTAAAGTTTGAAGATATGGAGGTTTGCCATGAAAGGTGGATATGAATCAATGGTATGGCTCAATGATGAAGAAGGAAAGGAATTCGTCTGCTATCTGGAGGATGTCGGAGGGGATATCACCAGTCCGAGAAAGCTGAGCGCGGACGAGAGAGCAAAATGCCTGAATGTCAATGAGATTGTCGGAACGGAACGCTGGTAGTTCATCTGTCAGTGCATAAAAAAAACCGGGCTCCCAAATGGTGCCCGGTTTTTTTATGTGCTTTTCCCGCCGGGTCAGCGCGGAAAAACCTGGCGGGCAGCTGAACGGACGGCGGTGGCGAGGGTGTTTGCCGCCCTCATTTTTCCACGGTGATCCCCAGGTCTTTCAGTTTGACCAGCACATCCTTGATCTGCGCCTCGTTACAGTCATCAATATGGTAGACGTTTTTCATGCCATCCACGAAGTGCACGACAAAATGGCCCTGTTCATCAAGTAAGGCCTTACGGATATGATCTCTGTCCAGCCACGGTTTAAGCTCTTGCATAAAATCATTTAAACTGCAGGTCTTCATTGCTGGTCCTCCATGGGTTGGTAATTGGTAAAAAGATAATTGCCGCTTGCGGGGCAGCCGGCCGGCTGGCGTATTTTTTGTATTATATAACACAACTTGCCCGGTGAGATAATTTTTCTGCATTTTTTCATGCACCGCCAGAGAGGATTACCAGCCGCGGCCCCGGATTTTTGGGTCGATAAATCATGGTTTGGCATGCACCGCGGGCCTGCCAAGAGGGTTTTCACCCTTGAGGGGCATAAATTACGGGTTCATCAAACTTTTATTGTATCATCCGCCCTAATTATGCTACCTTTTGTCCGGTGGCAATGGCCGGTTTTCCGCCGGTGGTAAAAAGGCCCACCCGTAGTTTCAGGCAAGCGATATTGGAGATTTGACATATGAAGCGCCCCCCCCTGCTTACGGAAGACGGTTATCTGCTGGTTGACCAGCAAACGGAACCCACTATTGATGAAGTACTCGGGGTGCCTAAACTGGCCGGGGTCATGCGTCTGGAGGATACCAGCGATACCCTGCGCGGCGTTATCGGGGATTTCGCCGCCGCCGGGCTTCTCCGGCAGCACTGCTGCCTGATCGGCAGGAGCGGACATTCCCAGATCGGGCTTGACGTGGATTTCGGCGATGGCTTGCCGGAAATCGACACCCGGCGCAAGCGCATTGATCTGCCCGTCCAGCTCACCTCGCTCAATCCCAATATTCCCGATACCCTGTTTGCCGAGATCAAGGCCATGGTGGAAGGCAACAGACGGCTGACCATCGGCCGGCTCTTTGTCCCCATGGCCCCGCCGCTCTCCCGTGAGGCCATAGAGCAGGCCGCGGCCGATAACCATATCCTGCTGACCGCCAAATCGAAAATCGACGGAAACGGGGTGGTGACCATCCCCCTGGAAAATATCCGCTACCTGCTGTCCAACACCCTGCTCACCGCGGGCCAGAACGGCCAGATCGTGCTCTACGAGAGCAAGCAGGGGCTGGGCCTGATCCAGTATTATGCCCACAGCGGGCTGCCCGCCACCCTGGAGCCCGGAAATTTTTTGTGCGGGGCCATCCGCATTTCGCTTGGTCCCTATAGTGCCTTGATCGAAAGGGTGCTCAATGCGCCGGGTGTTTTTCATCTGGCCGCCCGGCTGCTTGATGCGGTGCGCACCAGCGGCATCAACATCCCGCGGCAGGTGGAACTCTATAACGGCAGTGACCAGCCGGTGGCCACCCATGATCTGCAGGTGCGTCTGCGTCTGTTCCCGGCCGATCAGACAACCGCGCGGGTGGCCACCCGTCTGCTGTCAGGCAGCCGAGCCCGGAAAATCATGCTGGACGGCGTTGATTTCGCCGACGCCACCAGCATCTTTGATATCAATGTCTGTGACGCCCTGTTTGACAGCCTCAGTTCGGAGCCCACCCAGCGCGGCAATTACGGCCGCATTCTTACCCGCAGCAGGTGCATTGACATCCAGCGGGAACTGCTGGAAAACGAGTGGCATGAAAGCTCCCAGAACCGCATTGTCTACGAGGCGGCGCGCGGCACCATCACCTCCGGCGTGCACTTCGGCGAGCAGATCAGCCCCGATTTGCGGGGTTTTGTGGAGAGCCTGGAGCTGGTGGGCGGCGCCCAGAATCTGCGCAAGGTTTTCGTCTCCCACCAGTTCCCGGGGACGGACACGCTGCGGGTTCTCAAGCGCAATAATGTCGGCGTCTTTATCGGCCGCAGCATCCGGCGGAGCGAAACCCTGGACAACGGCGGCCATGAGCAGGCCCTGGCCGCCCAGAGCAACATCTACTTCGGCCAGACCACCTATGAAACCTTCTGCGACCTGTCCAGCCGGGAAGATGCCCGTTTTTACATGGTTGTCGGCGACGGGGGCGAGAGGCATGTGCGGGAGTTCCACCGCGGTTTCTGGATGACCCGGGAGGGCAAGGAGAAAATTGCCGATGTGCACACCGTGATCGCCATGTTCGGCTCCCACGTGGAGGGCACGGATGAGGTGCTCACCGAACAGATTCATCAGTTTTTTGCCCGGCTGAGTGAGGTGCCTGAGATCGGCGGCTGTTTCGCCGTGTGCCACGGCAGCGGACCGGGAGTGATGCGCATCGCCGATGATGCGGCCGCCGACCAGGGCATTCTGCGCATCGGCATCGGCATCGACAGTGAAAAGATCGGTCAGCGGGCCAACCTGCGGCCCCCTGTTCTGCTTAATTTCAACAACTCAGCCCGGCACATGCGGCAGAACATCCTTGACCGCACCTCCCTGTTCAAGATCTACAATATCGGCGGCATGGGCACCTTTGAAGAGCTGCTCATCGCCATCACCAATCTGAAGCTTTTTGAGAGCCTGCCCGCTCCGCATATCTTTGTCGATCCCTTTGGCCTGGGGGAAAACGGCGCCCATCTCTGGGAGTCCACCCTGGCCCAGCTGAAAACCGCCTCCAGCCTGAAAACCATCGGCAGCCACATTGTCCGCCTGGCGCCGGCTTGGGTGCCCAACTTCTGCCATGTGGTCCGCGACTACGATGCGGTGCTGGAGATCATTGCCGGTTTTGCCAGTGACCCGGCCACTTACTGGGAAAAGGCCGGCATCGCCGACCGGGATCTGCTGCACGCCTTTGACAACGCGGAGCGGGCCGGGGTCATCATCCCGCCCTATCTGCTGGATGCGATGCAGTCCGTGCGCAGCCGCTGTGAATAAAGGGAACTGAGGCGGGGCCACCTGCCTTGATCGGTGAAAACCATGCTGCCCAGTCTGGCCGCCATATTTTTCTCTTCGTTTATGATCGCCCTGTCCGGCGCCCTGATGCCCGGCCCTTTTCTTACCGTGACCATCAGTGAGAGTTCCCGCCGGGGCGCCGCGGCCGGCCCGCTGATGATCCTGGGCCACGGCCTGCTTGAGCTGGTGCTGGTGGTGGCCCTGTTGTCCGGCATGGCCCCCTTGCTTGCCCGCGACGGCGTCTTTATCGTCATTGCCCTGTTTGGCGGCGGGATTCTCCTGTGGATGGCTGTTTCCATGCTGCGCAGTCTGCCGACGCTGCGCCTTGATCTGGACGTTCGCACGGAAAAATCGCAGAATCTGGTGCTGGCCGGCATCGTGTTCAGCCTGGCCAACCCCTACTGGAGCATCTGGTGGGCATCCATCGGGCTGGGCTACATCATCCATTCCTTCAAGTTCGGCCTGCCCGGGGTGCTGTCGTTTTTTAGCGGCCATATCCTGGCCGATCTGTTGTGGTATTCCCTCATCTCCTTTGCCATTGCCAGGGGCAAGCGTTTTTTCAGCGACCGCTTCTACCGGGGCCTGATCGGCACCTGCGCCTCCCTGCTGGTGGTCTTTGCCTGCTACTTTCTCTACAGCGGTCTGGAGAGACTGGTGTAGGGGCGGTTCGCGAACCGCCCGCAGGATGAGGGCGCACGGCGGGGCACCCCTCGTGGGTGTCCTCCTCCCGGACGGGTACCCGATTGGCCATCATCGGTACCCCCCCCCGAAATAGCGGGACCAGGCAAACAACGGGCAGCCCGATCCAGGGCACCTACTTCAGGGCACCCACAAGGGGTGCCCCTACAGGAATTATAATCTCAAACGCTTATTTTTTTCTTTGATATCCCGCGGCATGATGCCCTCTCTGTGGCACGTAGGGGCGGTTCGCGAACCGCCCCTGGCATGGCGGGAGTCAGAGGTGAGAAGCTGGTTTTATCCCCGCCCTGGTTCACTCCGCCAATACGCTGGCGGCCTCCCTGGCAAAGATGGCATGGACCGCCCGGGTGGGGTGCACCCCGTCCCAGAACAGGTATTCATCCGGGTCGTGGCAGGCAAAGGGGGCAAGATTGGGGGTAACACAGGCTGCCGCAACCTCGGTCAATCCGAAACCGCCGGGATCGGTCGCGTATGCATTGAGCTGGCCGTACATGTCAAGACGCCTGATTTCAATATCCGGCAAGGTTGCCTCCAGATTCTGCAGCAGGTTTTCAAGCCCGGTATTGAAGGTAATACTGAGTAATCGCGCAGAGAAGGCGGCACCCGGCATGAGGGTGTCCAGCTGCCGTACCGCCGGGGTGAGGCTGATATCCGCCCCGTTTAAAACCAGAAATTTCCGGGCTCCGGCATCATAGAGATCCAGCATGGCGGTGGCAATGGCGGTCAGGGCCTCCTCGAGCACGCCGGCAGGGCCTGGTTCACTATGCGGGTCGGCCAGCAGCGCATCGCGGATGTCGTTTGACCCCATCTCGACAGCATAGAGGGCGTCCGCCGGGGCCTCCGGGAACCGGACAAAAAAGGCCTGTACCTGGCTGGCCAGGTTCATATTGAGGTCATCCTCCCGGGCCCTGGCTCCCCCCACCGCATAGTTTGCCGCCAGGCCATCGGCGACCTGGAAGGCGGGACGGGTGCTGCCGGCCAGGCCGATTGCGCGGGCATACTGCTCGACCCAGGTGGCGCCGTTGCTGAAATGGTGCCCACCCCGGGCATAGGGTGCGTCCGGCACCAGGAGGCTGTCCAGGGTGTCGTAGGGAGGCCTGGAGAGCCAGCCGGTCAGGGCATAGGCATTGCCCGGGTCCGACAGACTGGTGCCGAAGACCACCATCCGGTCAAAGGTAAGGGCTCCTGCCAGGACCGGGGCCAGGACCGAGCTGACCACAGCCATAAAAATGACCAACCTCTTTGCTTTTCCTCTCATATGTTCTCCTCCTGGGTCAAATTCAGACAGTCCCGGCCGCTGTTTCATTATTGTCATTTCAGCCAAAAAAACCAAAGGGGCAGACCCATGGTCGATGCTGCGGCTGCAGGCGTTTTCCAAGGCGCCGGGAACGGACCTCTATGGAAAACATATCATCGAGCTGAGCTGCCCCGTTGGTCTGGTACTCTTTGTTGCTGGCCGCGCAGCAGCCCTGCCCTCTGCTGAGGACAAGACTACCTTAAAACAGCAGAAAAATGAATGAAATTCTCCTGTTGTGCTTTGGTTACTTCTCTACCAGGGCAAAGGCCCCCACATCGGAGGCCTCATAATCCCTGATCCGGTCATAACCGTCCCGGGTCCTGGGGAAGGTATGCAGCCTGACGGCAAAGGCGCAGCGGCTGTTCGTATCGAGCAGCTCGCCCACCGTCACCGCCGGGAGCCCTTCCGCCACCGGGGTGGTGACGGGCGGGCCGGCGGGATCGGTGACATTCAGCCAATCCGCAGGCGACTCCAGGGTGCCGGACATGCCCCGGTTGATGGCCAGATCGTATTCGGCAAGGAAGCCGTGGGGGTGGTAGGCCTGGTATCTCACCTCGATCTCCTGGTCCAGATCGGCATATTCCAGGAACTGGCATTCCTTGGGAATGGTGCCGGTAAATCCCACCGATTCGATGGCGGCCACGGTATCGCAGTTGTCCACATGCACGGTGAACAGGATGCTGCCGTCCGGCTCCACATGGGGCGCATCGTCCACCGGCCATTCGTCATCCACCATGGAGCCCTGGGCCAGGAAAAACTTGAATCCGGCCCCGGCAGGCGTCACCTTGTTGCCGGCCGCATCAAACATCTCAAGCCTTAAGGTATATTTAGCGTCCGCATCATCGGGGTCCTCGGCCAGGGTGGTGGTGTCCCATTTGGCAAAAGGCCGGTCATACCGGTCGTTTTCCACATACCAGTCCAGCTCTGGCGGCGGCACCTCGAACAGGTTGTCTTCACTGCTGGCCGGGTTGGGATTGGGGTTGGGGCCCAGCTTGTAGGTCTTGATCTTCGGGTGCAGCGGATCGGTCTGGTCCAGGTAGCGATGGACAATGGGGGTGTCGATGTTGGTCCAGCCCGTTTCCCCCTGCTTCTGATAGGACCAGCGGTAATACATGATATTGGGCCCGGCCGGGTCGCGCAGGCCATCATGAAACTGCATGTTCAGATCAAGGGTCTTGCCGTAGGGGTCATAGGTGTCCCCGGCGGTGGGATGATACAGTCCCTGATTGGCGTCGGCAATTGTTGGGGGTTTGAGATGGCCCTGATGGATCTTCCACCAGCCGTCATTGCCGATGCCGATGGGCATGACGTAGATGCCGGGCTTGTCCACCCCCGGATTTTCAAAGTGGCAGCGGGCCTGCGGGTCGGTGACCACCAGGTGCACCTCCTCGCCGCTCGGGTGGTTCCAGTAGGTATGGCAGGGCACCGGCGTCGGGGCATAGACATATTTGAGACAGCCGGAGATGCACTGTTTGACCTTGAAGTAGAGATCCGGCTGTTCGGTTTTGCAGAAGAAAATGACGGAGGTGCTGAAATGACCGTTGGTGTCGGTGTTGGCCGTGGCAAGCAGCGACTTGGTGTAAAGACCCGGCAGGTAGAGGCAGATATATGGCCTGAATACCGCGATGTTGTCCACAACGAATCTGCGGAAACTCTCGGCGGGCAGATTTTTTATGGCAACCAGGCTGACCTGGGATGCCAGCTGGTTCGCCGCGGATGCCGTTGCCGTGGTCGTCATGGCCATGCTCACATCGGCGGTGAGGGGCCGCCGCGCCAGTTTTGCCGTGGCTGCCCGCGTCGCTTTTACCGGCAGCTGCTCTTTCAGGTACGGCCATGGCGGGTCTGGCCACGGCCGCGGCGGTACGGGAAATTCCTCGGGAATGCGCAGCAGCTCTTCCCGGAATCTCTCCAGCTCAAAGGGCGGCAGTTGCAGGATGTAGCCGATAAAGTCCACCTCGTATATCTCCACGATGGAGGTGCAGACCGGGGCGTAGAGGGTGGTGTCGGCATCGGGCTTGATCCGCTTTTTGACATCCCCGGCAATGTGGTAGAAATAGCCGAACCAGCATTCCCAGTCCGGCCGGGCGACGCTGATGCCCAGGTCAACGGTCTTGCCCAGCTGGGCCACCACGGTGGTGCTGCGGGCCTTGGCCCTGGTCAGCCGGCTGGTCTTTTCAAGCTCCGGGCCCACCGTGATTTTAAACTTGCCCTGCTCGCCGAAACCGTAATCCGTTTTCAGGGTGGCGGCCCCGTTGGCGCCGACCATCTGCGCATCCAGCAGTTCCCCGGAGGGGCTGAGCAGATATGCCTTGACCGGCGGGCTTTTTTCCCCGGCCTCCATGTTTCTCAGGTCAAGCTTCACCCGAAATATGGTTTCCACCTCTCGCTTAGTTTTTTTAAGAATGTTTGCCATCCCAAGTCTCCTTTTTCCTGTTTTTTCATTTCATCCTTCCCATAGCACAAAAAGAACACCACATTTGGAATTATCCGGATCAATATTTATGCCATCATGGGGTAATGGTATAAAGCGAAATAAAATCAGCAGATTATGAAAATTGTGGCAGCCCATTCCCTGGGCGCCTCCTGATGAATCTGTAACCTGAAACAGCGGGGAATGGATAAACAGGGGAGATGAAAGAGAAGTATTGGCGAAATTCCTTCAGGATGTTAGGTAGGTGCTCGATAAAGCCGCCAGGTAACACTATTCTGTCACTGATCGAGGTTACAGATTGCCCTGTTTTTTCATCGATGGCCGGGGTGAGGAGATTGCAGAATGGCCGGGGCGCGAGAAGAAGGCAGGCGGCAGGCGGGTTGTATTGCCTTGGTCTGCGATAAAAATTCCGGCAGCAATAAGAGAGCTGCCCGACTGCAGAAAAAAAGGGAAAAAGGTCAAGGCGGGGTGTCACAGGGGGGAGCACAGGGGCATTGCGGGGGTGCAGCCAACAAAAAAAGCGAATTATGAAAATCATAACTCGCTGAAATTTCTCATATTAATGGTCGGGGCGAGAGGATTTGAACCTCCGACCTCCTGCTCCCAAGGCAGGCGCGCTAGCCAGGCTGCGCCACGCCCCGACATAAAAATAAATGAGAAAAACCAATTAGCATTAAGTAGGGCAACCGTCAAGAAGAAATCAAAAGTATAAGCAGAATAACCGGCAAAATGTGAAATTTTATTATTTAAAATTGTTGACGGGCGAAAGTCAAGTTGCTATATTTGCCGCTTCGTAAGGGCACCAACTAATCCCCGGTAGCTCAGTCGGTAGAGCAGGTGGCTGTTAACCACCTTGTCGGCGGTTCGAATCCGTCCCGGGGAGCCAATAAATTCAAAGGGTTAGGCGTTTTCTGCTTAACCCTTTTTTGTTTGTGCCGTAGTAAATGCCGTAATAGATTTTTTTGTCTTCAATCTTTGCCAGTTGCCGTAGTTGGTGCTGTAATAAAAAATCCTGGTACTCCCTCGTTCTTTTCGTAACTCCCCAGCGCATAAAAAAATCCCTACAGTGGAAGTAATGGATTACCAGCCACGCCCCCTATTATGGGGGCTTGCTCGTTACAGACTGAGGACGTCGGCCACACTGCTGGCCTTGATGTATTTCGCCGGATTCGCATTGACTGCCAGGGCCTTGAAGTGCGCTGCGCCGCATTTCATCTTGGCCGCTTCCTTGGCCCGCACGTCATCAGCAAAGAGGCCGCTCTTAGTTTCCACTACAAAGTATAGTCGTTCCTCGCCGTCCTTTTCCACCAGCACGGCCCAGTCGGGGTTGTAGCCACCCAACGGCGTCGGCACCTTGAACCAGCCTGGGAGCTTGGCATAGACCTTGATAGCCTCGTTCTTTTCCAAGGCATCGGCAAAATTGCGCTCAGTGTCGGAATCATACACCACATGCTCATAGATCGATTTCTTTGAGTCCATGAGCATGTTCTTCAAATAGCCGGTAAGTTCTTCCTGCTCGAAAAGTTCCTGGGCATAATATTGTCCATCACCGAGTCGTTGGTATCTGATGCCGTCTACCAGGGCCAGGCGCTTGCAGCGATTGATGGCCTCGGCGGCCAGTTCGATAAACTGCTGCGGATTACGCTTGAACTCATCAAGGCGCATACTCTCGGAGAGAATACGAGCAATGGTGCGCCGGGTAAGTTGGGTGCGGTCCTGTAAATCCGTCAGCAGATCGGGGAGTTCAATATCCCCCTCATCCAGAACAACCGTCGTCGCCCCCTTTTTTTCCGTGGCCTCGACCCCGGCCTTGCCAATGGCGATATCCGCCTTGCGCCACTCAAGGCGGGCCTTGGCAATGCGCGGCGCATCCTGCAGGGCGCGGATACAGTCTTCAATGAGTTTTTCGTTGTTAAATTCCACCCGGTAGGTAGTCTTGTGCTTGATCCGATCCCAGAGCGCCTTGAACTCCGGGCTTTGCAGCACAGCCTGCCGTGTGCGCACCTGCTTGCGCTCGTCAGCATTCTTGATCTCCAGCCGACCGGATACCTTGCGCAGTATCTCGACAATCTGGCCGCGCTGAGCCACGAACTCCGCCGGCAAAGCCAAGGTGCCTTCCTTCAATGCCGTTTTCAGAGAATTCTGTACCATGCCCTTGGCGTTGATGTGCCCCGCGGTCTTGAGATGTTCCCATAATGCCTTGGACTGCTCGATCCCCAGGGATACTGGTTGCCCATCGGCACCCATCACGGCAATGGCGGCAAACTGGTGCTGTTCCAAGATACCGAAGCGGATGCCGGTATCGGCCTCGATCTCCTTTTGCAGGTTCTCGGCGAACAGCTCATAGCTCTCGGTGGCGATCACCGTAAGGGTGTTGACATCAAAGCCGCGTAACCGCTCGCCATGCTGATTAACGCAGAGGCGCAGGCCCCGGCCAATGGTCTGCCGCCGCTCGCGTTCAGTCTGAATGTCACGCAGGGTGCAGAGCTGGAAGACGTTGGGGTTGTCCCAGCCTTCGCGCAGAGCCGAGTGGGAGAAGATGAATTTAAGCGGTGTCTCGAAGCTCAAGAGCTTTTCCTTTTCACGCATGATCAGGCTGTAGGTATCATCATCCGCCTTGGTGTTGCCCCGGGTGTCTTTGAAAACCTCCACGGTTTTGCCCGCCACCCTCCTCTTGTCGATGGAGAAGTAGCCGTTGTGCACCTCCTCGGCAGCGCGGCTCAAGTCCACTTCCTTGAAAAGAGTCTGATAATCTGGGTGCTTGGCCAGGTGTCGGTATTCTTCCTCAAAGATGAGGCCGTACTCACCCTTCACCGGATTGCCGTCCGCATCGTACTTGCGATATTTGTCCACCGAGTCGATGAAGAAGAGCGACAGCACCTTGATCCCTTGGGGCCGCAGTCTTTTCTCCTTGTCCAGATGCTCCTTGATGGTGCGGTGGATCATCTGCCGTTGAATCGCCAGCGGCTCAATATCCCCGTATGCCTCGCCCAGGCGCAGATAGCTTTCGCCGCCGGGGTAGCGCAGTTCCATGAACTCATCACCCTTGGCCGTGCGAATCTCACCAATGCGGCAATCACGGTACATCTCCCGCCTGGTGGTCTGCTCCAGGTCGTCACTATCCTGCACCATTAGCTCAACCCGTTTGACGCCACCGCCGGTCATAGCCATGTCCAGTTCCACCCTGGCTGAGATTCCTCCCCTCTTTTTATTCTCTACCTTCAGCAGCCGGACATAGGGTTTGTTGTGGGCCGCCGCCACCGTGGCCGAAGCCACCTCGATCTGCTTGACCAGCCCTTTTTCGTAGGCATCCACCGCATCCAGACGATAAACCATGTGGTGTTTGTCCACATGGGTAGCAGAATAGCGCAGGGTGCAGAGGGGAGCCATGGCTTCGAGCGCCGCCTTGCCCGCCCCAGAAAGACCGCCGTCCACGCTCTGGGGCTCGTCCACGATGACGATAGGCCGCGTGGAACGGATCAGGTCGATGGGTTTCTCGCCGCCGGTCTTCTCGCTGTCCTTGTAGAGGTTATTGACGTCCTTCTTGTTGATGGCACCGACAGTAACCACCATGATCTGAATCTGCGGGCTGGTGGCAAAGTTACGTACCTGGCCGAGCTTGGCGGAGTCATAAAGGAAATAGTCGAAAGGCACACCGGCATAGAGACCCTTGAAGTGCTCCTCGGTAATTTGCAACGACTTGTACACACCCTCCTTGATCGCCACCGAGGGCACCACGATGACGAACTTGGTGAAACCATAGCGGCGGTGGAGTTCAAAGATGGTGCGCAGATAGACGTAGGTTTTGCCGGTGCCGGTCTCCATCTCCACCGTGAAATCGCCGGAGGACAGCGAGCCGGAAGGCGGCAGGCCGCCACGTAGCTGGATATCGCCAAGATTCTTGTGCAGCTGGTCGTCCAGCAGGGTCAACCGGTTGCCGATGCCGAGATTGCTCTCTATGCCGGGCAGTCTTGCCCCGCCCACCGCGCTCTTGGTGACGGTAAACTCCGTCCGGCACGTCTCCTGGCCGCGAAAGAGGTCGCATACCGCCTCGATGGCGGCGAGCTGGTAATCCAAGTTTGGTTCAAAGTGGAGTTTCATCACGCTGTACCGTTATTATGCTGCCTTATTGAGCCTCTTGCAAAATGAACATCTACTCCGATCGGCTAAAAATAACCTGTGCGGCGTCTTCCTGGTGAAATCGTCCTCAACGTAGCACTGCTACGCTTCCGGGCGATTTCACAACTCATCCTTGCACAGAATATTTTTCTCTCGATCTCGCTACGACGTTCATTTTGCAAGAGGCTCTTATTGATAATGAAAAAACATCGGCAGTTATAAAATTTGCAATATTAACAAATGGATGCTCACATTTGTCGCTAGATTTTATTGCTAACTTTTATCTGCCTTGGGTGCGTTAGCAATAAATTTGTCCCCCATCAGCACCCAGATCGGAGCCTTGTTTGAGCCCTTGTTGCTGATAGCACCGCTGCCGCGCAGGGATTGGATAAGGTTTCTCACCTTATGCCGCTTTTGCTCAGGGGTGAGCACTTCGGATAGTTTGGGCAGCAGCAATTCATCCAGCTCTTTACGGCTGGCCCGTTTGTATTTCTGGAGATACTCGATGATGAGGCGGCGATAATAATCGTCATCCAAGGCCCGATTATGAATGTAGCTGGCCTTCTGCCCGGTCCAATCAGCCACCATGGCGGAGATGAAATAATTGGGAGAGCGGCCCTCTATCAGTTTTTCCGCCCGTAGCCGTTTGGCGTCTGCCTGGGGGATTTTTTTGTGTTTCTGTATCTGGTCAAGCATCACCACCTGCGAAAGGGTGAGATCCCGCCTTTTCATCAGCACCTGGGTGTATTTCGCATCCAATATTTTGCCGCTGATGGCCACCTCCACCCTGGGCTTTGCGGGCATATCAGCATCGATTGTATAATCAGGAAGAGGGAAAAAGCGCTCGCGCTGGGTCTCGAACATCCGGCGGATGCCGCTGCCGATCTGGTCAATCATGCGCAGCCGCACCATGCCGTCGATCAGCCACTGGTTGCGGTAATGCTCTGGAGGTGACTGATGTTCCAGCATCCACTCGACACTGGGCGGGATAAAGGCCCCAAGGTTGGCAAACACCAGTTTGTCCGGATGTTCCACCACGTTGATCTTGCCCCCCAGCCGGTAATCCTGATGGGCAATGCAGTTATGCAGCGCCTCACGAATGACCCAGGGGTCATATTGAGACACCGGGGTGGGAAACAACGTGCCATCCGGCATATATTCCAGGGGGACATTGCGGATGCGTTTAAACAGCGCGCCTGTTGACAGAATCAGCGGCATGCCGAAGTGCTGGCTGCCGACGGCCCGGTTCTGCCCGTCGCGCAAAATCCAGCTGATCTTGATGTCGGCCGGCGTCAGAAAATGTGCCGACTCATCCCGGCCAAGCAACAACAGAGCAGAGCGGGTGACCCGGCCCTGCTTGGTGATCCGCGCCTTGTTCAGCAGGGTCTGAATATCCCAGGCATGGGCCTCGTGGTGAATCTGTTCATGCCGGGAAGGGTCTTCCTCGCTTTTGATCAGATATTCCGTGAATTTGGCGCGGGCGAACTCAATGGCCTCCTGGTCCAGATCATCCAGCGTGGCCTCGGCCACAATCTGTCCTGTCCAGTCTTCTGTCCCGCCCAGCGCCTCCCACAGGCGCGCTTCCTTGTCCGGGTGTTCGGAAAGCCTGGTTTTATGGCTGTCAATGCGAATGTAGCGCACCCCCTTGAATGCCAGGGGCGCGGTCCGGGGTGGATGTATTTCGAGCATCACCACCCGCCCGTCCGGATGTTCTACTTCATGGAACTGAAAATCCGGGCGTGGTGAGGTCTTCTGCGTCAGCCACATGGTAAGTGACTGATTGCCTTCCCCCTTGGTCTTGAAGGGATTGAAGGTCGTGCCCTGCACGGCATGGGTGGTGTTATCCACTCCCCACACCATCCAGGCCCGGTCGTGCCGATCCAGCACGGCGGCGTTTGCCAGGGCGGATAGATATTCCCCGATGTCTTCGGGGTAATCCCAGTTAGACTTAAACTCCACCGTTGCGGCTTCCCGTGGCAGGGCGCGAAGCTGTTCCAGGATATTCAGCAATAGAGCGGTATCCGTAACCATGATTACTCCCTACAGGCTCCGCACGTTGGTGATACCGTACTGGTTGAGAATAGCCGTGCAGTTGGTCTTGGCCACGTCGTCGGCAAAGGCGGAGTCGCGGAAGACGCAGGTGGTGTCGACCGCCGGGGCGAGGGCCTTGTGCCATTCCACGATGCCTAGGGCCAGCGGCTCCACCTCGGTGCTGGTGATGGTTTCCGCCAGGCAGGCCATGAGCACGCCGCCACCGATGGCATGCACCTCCTTGCCGGCAATGGTGCGCTTCTCCATGGGTACGCAGAGATCGAGGCCGAGCTTCAGCAGCAGCTCGTAGAGGATGTCCGCCTCGCTGCGACCACTTTTAATATGTTCCAGATGGTCGAGCAGGGTCTTGCCCAGGTTATCCCGGTCCGGCTCCCAGGCGCGGATATTGGAGGTGTCGAGCTTGAAGACGCGGAAGCCCAAGTCGCCTTGGTAGTTTGGGGCATCGGATTTTATTTTCTCTCCAGCCCTGCGGAGACGTTCTACTGTGATTGCTGAGATTGTGTTCAAAGAATTTACCGCCCCACCCGAAAGAGGCTCGGGTAACTGAACCAAAATGAACTGCCTATTGCCCCCGTCTTCTCTATTTAGATTTATTGTCGCGTGCGCAGTTGTCCCAGAGCCGGCGAAGAAATCAAGAACGATGTCCCCTTCTGTTGTAAAAGTTGACAGTCGCAACATGCGCTCAACTAGTTTTGTAGGCTTTGGGGTATCGAAGGACTCATTTTCAGGAAACAGAGTACGCATTTCATTTTTTGATGTTCGGTTGCTGCCTACATCTTCCTTCTTCCATAGAGTTCGAGGAGTAAGGTCTGCAACCTCTGTCAGATAGCGTTTAATACTTGGACGGGCGTTACCATTTGGACCCCACCATATCCGACCTTTCGTATCTAATTCTCGAAGTTTTTCTTCTGATATTCGCCAGAATCTGCCAGGCGGCGGCGAGAATGTTCTCCCTGTAGGACCTGTAATGGTGTATTTACCTTTAGAGTAAGGTTTGTTTGCATATGGGTCGCCTGGCAACCATTCGCCACGCGGATCATTGTCTGGGTTAGAATATATAGAGTTCGCCGCCTCTGTTCGTGGCAAACGATCTGGTGCCCAATTTGGAATCCGCGAGAAAATTAATATGAAGTCGTGATCCTCAGAGAACTGTCTTGCAGAGTTCCTCGGTGAATCTGCTTTTTCCCAAATTGCAGTCGCAACGAAATTCTCATCACCGAATACCTCAGTCATTAATGCCCGTAGATGATGAACTTCGTGATCATCGATTGAAACGAATATCACCCCATCCTCCCGCAACAAAGTCCTCGCCAACTTCAAACGCGGATACATCATGTTCAGCCAGTCGGTGTGGAACCGGCCGCTGGCTTCGCTGTTTTTTGCTAAGGAACTGATCTTTTCCCCCTTTTCGTCACGCCACCCCATTAATTGTTGGTAGTTTTTGATATTGTCCTGAAAGTTGTCGGGATAGATAAAATCCTTGCCGGTGTTGTAAGGCGGGTCGATGTAGATGAGCTTGACCTTGCCGGCATAGCTCTTTTGCAGGAGCTTTAATACCTCCAGATTGTCGCCCTCGATCATCAGGTTCCGGGTGGTATCCCAGTCCACACTCTCCTCCGGGCAGGGACGGAGCGTGCCGGTGGAAGGAGTCAGCGCCATCTGCCGGGCCTGGCGCTTGCCGTGCCAGTTGAGACCATACTTTTCGTCAGCATCGGTAACGGTCTTGTCGCCCACCAGCGCCTTGAGCACATCCACGTTGATGGCCGCGCCATCTGTCCCTTCAGTGATGAGTTCGGGGAACAGGGTCTTGAGCTGCTCAATATTTCCTGCCACGATGTCGGTGGATTTGGCTTCCGGGTCTTGAGCGGTAATTTTCTGCATTCTTCTTCCTTTATTATAATCTGCCGCGCGCATCAGCCAATTGCGTCAGCAGCCGTTGCAGTTCCAGGTTCAGCTCAACCTGGCGAGCCATTTGTCTTTCCTTGGCTGCGGTCTTGCGCAAAGCGACTATCTGCGCTTCCAGCTGCTGGACTTGCTGCAAGGCCATGCGGCGAGCCAGAGAATCTTCTATCGAGGCCGTCGGGGTGAATGTACCAGTAATACTTGCAGCCTGCACGGCCAATATGGCGTCCAGCCAGCCCTGATACAAGGCAAACAGGTGTGGCCGGGACTGGCGCCCCAGGGAAAGGGAGGCCAGGAACGTCTGTTTCAGCGTGGTGGGCAGTGGCGGAGTTGTCATATGCGCACCAACAACCTCATCTTCCAGCACCACCTTGTCCGCTTCGTTCTGCGCCCATCGTTTGTGGGCCAGGGAGAGGATCAGGGACTGATCATGCGCCGTTGTGACCAGAAATACCGGATAGGGCACGGCCCGGTGGATCAACTCGGTAAGTCGCGTTTCCTTGGCTCCAGGACGCAGCATAACGGAAAGCACGGCGATTTCCAGGTACTCGCGCACTTCATCCCGGTACTCGGACACGCCGATGGTGGTGGGCTTGAGGGCTGCCAGCCAGCGGATTTCCTCGATGCCGTCATTGATCCCGCACTTATCGGCAGCAGTGGGCGCGCCCTTTTCCACCAATAGTTTCTTGGGCACCCGCTGATCCACGCGACACTCGACCGGCAGGTCAAGGGCGTCGATCAGGTCGGTCGCATTCATGCGTCTTCCTCCGGCAGCACCACCAGAAACGCTATCACCTCGAAATCGTTATTCCCGGCAAACTCGCCCTTGAGGGCATGGGTGCCGCCAGGGGTAAACAGGCTGGCCACGGCCCGCTCTTCATTCTTGCCCGCAACGGAGGCGATAGCCGCCCCCAGCAGACGCTGCGCATGGCGCATGTCCTCCCCCTGGCGGGTGGCCTTGTCAAAACGGGAGCCGGCTGCGATATCGGGCAGTTCCCGGCCGAGACAGATGCGTTTTACACGGTCGAGAATACGCTTGGCCTGGGTGAAGGGCAGCAGCACCACGCCATCATTACCCACATGGACCAAATAATGGGGAGCCAGGGGATAGCCTGTTTCCCCGATCTTCTGCGCCGCATCCCCTACGACCCGCAGGCAGAAGATGATGCCCGGCGCAATCTCTGTTTCAGGCGTGGTGGTGACAGCACAGGTGCCAAGCGGCAGTGATTCGAGGATGCCGGGGTTGGCCTTGATGTATTGGGCCAGGTCGATGCGGAAATCAGTGAGGGTGAGGTCGGTGATGGATACGCCGGAGGAAAGGTCCTCCAGGTCGATAACCGTGTCCTGCAACTTGAGCAACTGCTTGCGCCGGTACTCCAGGTCGTTCATCTGGTTGCCGGATTGTTGTTCTATCAGGTTTTCCTCGCCGGTGGCGGAAATATCCAGGAGTACCATGCGGCCGCTGACTCGCTGCTCCAGGTTGATGTACTCCTCCAGCTCCATGTTGGGCCAGAAATTGACGAGCTGGATGCACTGGTTCGGAGAACCGATCCTGTCGATCCTGCCGAAACGCTGGATGATCCGCACCGGGTTCCAGTGGATATCATAGTTGATGAGCCAGTCGCAGTCTTGCAGATTCTGGCCTTCCGATATGCAGTCGGTGGCAATCAGCAGGTCAAGCTCTCCCTCGCCGGCCAGGTCCTCGGGCCGTTCCTTGGAGCGGGGAGAAAAGGCGGTGAGGATGGAGGCAAGGTCTTTGCGCTGGCCGGGCAGAGTGACCTGGTTGCTACCGGTGCCGGTAACCAAAGCGGTTTCCATGCCAAGGGTCGTCTTAACCCACGGGGCGAGCTGTTCGTAAAGATAGGCGGCGGTGTCGGCAAAGGCGGTAAAGACAATCACCTTTCGGTTTCCTGGATTGATCGGATTGCGGCTCTTGCTTGCGATGATTTCCTTGAGGGCGGCAAGCTTGGCGTCGCGGGCGGCATTCACCTCCCTGGCTGCGGCATGCAGGGTCGCCAGCCGGTTGCGGTCTTCGATGAGATCCTGCTTCCAGCGAATCAGATCTACATCCCCGAGCAGTACCTTGACCTTGCGGCCAACCAGCAGGCTCTCAAAGGCCGGGTCCTCGATGTCCACATCAGTGATGTCAAGCTCTTCAATCTCTTCGGCGTGCGCCTCTATGCGGGCGAGGGTGTCTTCCACATCCCTGAGTTGCCGCTGTACGGTCAGGGCAAAGGAGGAGACCGCACTTTCCATGCGTTTGAGCACATTGACGCGCAGCAGATGGATCAGGCTTTCCTCGCGGTCAACCTGCCGGAAAAAGCCCTCGCCGCCGCGAATCTGGGTGCTGTATTTTGCGTCGTAAGCAGCCTGCTTATGGGGCAGCACATAGCGGAGCGGCGCATAGCTGGCCAGGTTCAGGCGGCGGATTTCCTGGTTGATGTCGCGGATGGAGCGGAATTGGTCGGCGGAATCCACGTCTGGTTTGATGTTGATGGGTGGCAGACGGTCGGGGAAACGGCCTGTTTCGCTGAGCCCGTAATATTTTTCGATGTGGCGGCGCGAGCGGGCAATGGTGAGGTGGTCGAGCAGGGTGAAGTAATCAAAACCCAGCATCTCCACCAATTGCGCCGGGGTTTTCTCTGACTCATCAAGGTTCAGCCAGCGATTAAACTGCTTCTGGGCCAGCTGGGTGGTGGCTTCGATGCTGGGAATGCCGTGCTCCAACAGGGCGGTGTCGTTGCCCTCGGTGACAAAGGCAATCTGGTTGCGCAGATCGGCCAGCCGATTATTGACCGGGGTTGCCGAAAGCATGAGCACGCGGGTTTTGACGCCCTCCCTGATGATCTTGCGCATCAGGCGGTCATAGCGGGACTCTTTGGTTTTGTGGGTGGTTTTGTTGCGGAAGTTGTGCGATTCATCGATGACCACCAGGTCATAATTGCCCCAGTTGACATGGGAGAGGTCAATGTCACCTGATGTGCCGTTATCACGCGACAGATCGGTGTGGTTGAGCACGTCGTAGTTGAAGCGGTCGGAGGTCAAGATGTTGCGTCGGTCATTGGCCTTGTAAAGTGTCCAGTTATCGCGTAACCGCTTGGGGCAGAGGACCAGCACCCGGTCATTGCGCAGTTCGTGGTATTTGATGATGGCCAGGGCCTCGAAGGTTTTTCCCAGGCCCACGCTGTCGGCGATGATGCAGCCGCCGAAGCGGTTGAGTTTGTCAATGGCGCCGACCACGCCGTCTCTCTGGAATTTAAAGAGCTTTTTCCAGACCAGGGTGTTGCGGATGCCTGTGGCGGATTTGACAACCTGATCCTCGTCAAGTTCATCGGCGCGGTGCCGGAAAAGATGATGCAGGATGAGGGAGTAGATGGTGAAAGGATCACGGGGAGCAGTAAGGGCCTGCATGGATTCTGCAAATGATGCCCGTATGCCGGGTTGGCCTTGCAGGCCGGCCCATTGCATGTCGAACCATTGGCTGAGCAGCTGGCTTTCTTCCTGTGTTTCAGATGCCTGGATCAGGCTGAGCGGGTTGCCGGCTGTAAGCCCCAGACCGTCGGTGCTGAAAGAAAACGAGCCAAGCACAACCTGCTGAGGATTCGCTTCACGATCCCGTATGACCATAGCGCCTTGCGGGACTGGGCCATTGGCGCGGCGCAATTCAACCTTGTTTGTTATCCACTCAGCACAGCGTCGGGCAAGCCATCGGGTCTGCAAGCGGTTGCGCGCGGCCCTGTCGGCCTCGGTCCCCAGGAGAGCCAGATCTGTAGATTTCGGCGGCAACAGCAGGCGTGTCTTCGCAAGTCCGGAAAGAGCCTCCCGCATCTCGGCAAAGGCAAATAACGAAAAGGTAGGTGTTACAACGTCAAGCTGGCTTTCTCGCTTGAGTTGCGGACGTATCAGATCAATGATCCGGTCTGTTCCGGAGTTGTGGATGAGTTTCATGCGATGGCACGTGGATGGTTATTATCGTGCAGATTGTCGCCCATTGTCCTCACTTCTGGCAAAAATATCCAGAACCTTTTGCCTGGAACCGGGCGCTTGGGTCGCTATACAAACGTCGGCATTATCTGACTCGGCTTTTTTTTGTTTGCCCGGCATGGCGGGCAAATCCAACTCGATGCATGGCGATTATAAGGCTGATCCTTGTCGCTGCCGTTCTCTATTGCCGGTTTGTGGTCACATCCCCGGCGGCGGGGAAGGAGGGGGGCCGGGCGGGGGCGGCGGGATTTTATAGCCTGGCGGCGGCGGGGAAACAGGCGCCGGGGTGGGCGCTGGTTGTGTTTCTTCCGATCTCTGCCATGTGTTGTTCATCTGGAAACGGCCAGCCATGGGAACAAGGTGGCCGTTGGCATACATGCACTGAATATAGGCATTATCATACTGCTGCTGGCTGTAATAGGCGGAGGTTTGCGCGGTCTCGGTCCCGGCCATGGTGCCAACCAGCAGACCCGTACCGGCCCCGACGGCGGCCCCCTCATGCCCACCTATCAAGGCGCCGGCCGCAGCGCCCACCGCAGTGCCGGTCACGGCGCTGGCTACCCCGCTCTGGGTGGCGTTCTGGCTGGGGGAGGCGCCCCCCACATACTCAAGGGCAAACTGTCTGCACCTCATGTCATCGTAGCGGAACTGATCAAACGTTTTGCCGGTCCCGGGATACACCATCACCGATGGACCGGTGGGCATGGTGGCGCACCCTCCCAGCAGGAGGAGCAGCATGGAAAGCGGAAGCCATTTCAAGGTCGCGGAGGTCATGTCTTTATCCTCCTGGTCATGGGGTCTGTTCGGTTTGGGGAAGAACCTTCAGCCATCCCCCTGGGCACTCCTTGACCGTGGGATAGTATCCCTCCGGATCGGTGCAGTAGTACCAGTATGCTTGCGGAGGTTCGACCGGTTCAGCCGGGGGGCGCTCAATATAGACCGGAGGCTGGGGAGGGGGTACGTAAACAGGAGGCGGCGGATAATAATAGGCCGGGGGGTAGTAATAAGGCGGGGGATAATACCGCCAGCCCAGCAGGGGAGGGGCAAGGTAGATGCCGACATTGCCGTGCCAGCCGTGGCTGTGCCGATGAGCCAGGGCAGCCTGGGTCATGCTGAGTCCCATCAGGAAAACCGCAACCGTCATCGTCATTTTTTTCCAGTTCATCGTCGTCCTCCTCAAAGGAGCAGTTCTGCCCGACGGCAGCTGCTGCGCAAAAGGATGAATCCTATCCAACCGGGGAAGGTTCTATTCTACATCACTCAAAATAATTGTGCAAAAAATATAAAAATGATGATGTGGGACAAGCAGAGCGGCTGATAGAGCCTTGAGTGTGTTCTGGATGCTCGGCCCGCGCCACGCGGGTCAGCGGCCGAACCAGTCCTTCATCTTGAGCGCGGCCTTTTCCTTGACTTCCTTGTTGATGAATAGCACCACGATTGCCACCGCAGCCGCCAGCACCCCCAGGTCATCGACATAGCCGACGACAGGGGTGATGTCGGCTATGGCGTCAAGCGGAAAAATAAAGTAACCGAGGGCGCCGTAGATGACACTTCTGGCCCAGGCCGGGGTGGCAGGATTCTGCGCCGCAAAATAAAGCCACAAAGCCTTTTCAATGACCTCTCTGCCGGCAGTCTTGGCATGGGTGATGACTTTGCCCCAGAACCCTTTGTCGGAATATGCGTTTTCAAAGCCATGCTTCTCTTCTGTTGCCATGCTGTCTCCCGTTCCACATTTTTCTTACCGGCGCGGCTGCCGGGGCCGGCAGAAATTTCTTCCCGCAAAGGTTTTATACCCGGCTCCGTCTTTTATTCCTATCATTTTCCTTATCCGGCCGGCGGGCGATCAGCTCCTCCCTTGCGGAAAAACCGGAATGACAGGACGAGGAACAAGCCATTGGCTGGAAGATGATTACGGTCGCTTGAGCTTGATGCGCAGTTCGATCTCCTGCACGTCGTCAGTGGCCTGGAGGGATTTGATAAAATCGCTGACCATGCCGGTCAGGGCGTCTTGCCCGGATTCCGAGAGAGGGATTGTGGCGCCGTTGACCAGCAGGGAGAGTTTCCCCTCATCTTTCCCGGCATCCGGCAGAAAGCGTTTTTCGATAAAAGAGGCGATGGCGCGGCTTTCATCCAAGCGGAAGATATAGTCGCCGGCAATATTCTGGTCGGTGGCCACGGCGATGACGCCGGTCACCTGGCTGCGCAGCAACTCCCCGGCGTCGCGGATCACCTCGATCTTGGCGACATGGTCCGCCCTCTTGAACCCTTCGCCGATGACAATGTCCGCCTCCGGGAAATAGCGGTGGGCAAGGGTGGTGAGGGGCAGATTGCTGTTTTTGGCCATCAGCACCATCTGGTCAGGGGCGACAAAGAGGATGGAATCGGCGCCCGCCTGCCGGTGTTTATCGGTGTCGCTGCCCGGCTTATCAAAGGTGAGGCCGGTCTCCTTGCTTGATTTGATGACCGCGACCCGGTAGCCGTCATCTTTGAGATGTTGCACCACCTGGGTGGCCAGGGTGGTTTTGCCGCTGTTGTGCCAGCCGATAAAAGTAACTATCTGGGGCATGGAAAATCCTCAAAAACGTGAAGAGACCCATAGTGAATTCGTCAGATGATTGCTGATTATTAGCAGAGTCGGCGCTGAACTGCAACAGTTAGATTTCCAAGCGGCACCAGATGTTCCAGGCCTTGTCGCGATCACGCACAGGATGGCGTTGAATGATAGGCGCGCCAAGGGTTTTCAGGCCGGGCATGGAGCTAAAAGGTGTTCCAGGCGCACACCGCCATGGGCGTGAAACCTTGGTTTTGCAAAAGCAGATCCAGGTGGGCAAGGCTGATTGCCGTGATGTCCAGATCGCTTTTTTCCAGATTGGCCGGCCGGTTGATGGTGATCAGATATTTCCGGCATTTGCCGCAGGTAAAGGCCTGCTCATTCTTTTCGTTGTCGACATACTGGTAGTTTGTTTCCTGCGGATTCTCATGGTCACAGGATGGGCACCTTAGCCGGGGGAACAGCCACTCATGGCTGCACTGCGAACACTGGAGCCATTTCTGCCCCTTTTCTCTTGTCACGGCCAGCATGGGAAAGCTGCCGCAGACGGGGCAGTAGCCCTTGTCCCAGGGAAGAGGGGCAATTGCTGCGGCCGCCTCCCTGGCCCGCTTGGTCAGGATGATCCTGGCCATGATGCTGATAAAGAAGCGCAATGCGCCGGGATCAATCGGGATTTTCTCCGCCCAGGCCTTGATCTGGTTCTCGTCAGGGTCCGCGGAAGAGCGGAAATAATCGTAAGGGTCAACCAGGCCGCCCTTGAGCTGTTCCGCCAGGCGTTCCATGTCCCCGGCAAGATGGGGAAAGCCTGTCCGGATTGCGCCGGTGACCGCCAGGGCCATTTCCTGCCAGGGGTCCTCGGGGAAGAAAAGCCGGCACTGCCGGATCAGGGGAATGCCCCCCCGGTATTTTACCTCGTCAACCGCCAAGGTTGTCCTGCTGTCCGCCATTTCCCGCAGCAGGCGGTTTTTTTCCAGGATAATGGGGCGGAAGGCATCGAGCATGGCCGCGATGTATGGTTTCTGCTCAATGATCTGGTCAATATCCCGGTTTACGGCAGATATCTCGTTGTTGTTTTTTCCCATGGTGCGGCAACCTTTTAATTTGTGGATGGAGGAAGTAATAAGGGAGGAACCGGAGCGCGTTTGAGGCACGCCCCGGTTGCTGAGGAATGAAAAACGTTACAGGCCTTTTTTCGGGTTTATCCCGGCAATGGGGTCTGCATCAGTGATGTCCACGCTGCTTCTCCTCGTCATAGACCACCAGTGTTCCGTCTTTCTCCATTTCTTTCAGCCATTTGGGGTGCTGATTTTTCAACCAGGCCCTGGTCACCCAGCCGGTGAGCATGGCCGGGGCGGAGCCAGGTACGCCAATGGTTGCCATGTACAGATGGATAAAGAAAAAGGGCAGGATCAGGACAAAACCCAGGGCATGGAGGACAAACATGATCCGCACCAGGCCGGTCGAGAAGCTTAAGGGGAACCACATGATCAATCCGGAAACAACCATGATCATCCCGTAACCCGCCACCACCAGGAAAAAGATTTTCTGTCCGAAATTGTACTTGCCGACCTCGGGCATCTTATCGACCCGCCACAGATAGCCGCCGAAGGCCTTGAGCCATTGCAGATCCTCGGGAAAGGAAAAAAGCCCGGCTTCCTTCCACCACATGCCGAAGGCAAACAACAGGGACACCCCGAAGAATAGCCCGCTGAAGTTATGCACGTATTTCAGCACGATCATGCCGCCCATGAGCTCGCCGATGAAATTAAGGGAATGATACATCATCCCCATGCCGGTGATACAGAGGAGGAGGCAGAACAGCGCCATGCTCCAGTGAACGACGCGTTCAAACGCGCTGCTTGCCTTTATCATGTCTTTTTTCATATCTCACCCCCTTTTTCGTTGCCATTTCCCTCATCCGGATTCTTCGGCCCATGCGTGATGTAGTGGAGGAACACTCCGGCCACCACGCCGCCGGTGGCAATAAGCCCCATTGGCTTCAGGACATCCTTCCAGGCAATGATGGACAGGGGCACAGCCGGCTTCTCCGGCAGTTTGTCATAAACCGCTGCTTTTTCCGGCAGCACGTAGATCACGTGGGTGCCGCCGACAAACTTGTCGCCATACACCGCCGCGTCGCCGCCCAGTTCCTTGGCGCGCTGATAGGCCTTCTTGAGCATCGCGTCCTTGGCGCCGATCTGCAGCGCGCCAGTGGGGCAGGAGAGAACGCAGGCCGGGGGCTGATTCGCCCGGAGCCTGGTCTGGCAGAGGTCGCATTTGTAGATCTTGTTGGTCGCGCTGTTAAATTTCGGCACTCCGAAAGGACAGGCGGTGATGCATTCCTTGCAGCCGATGCAGCGGTCATAGTTGATGCCCACGGAGCCGAAATCCGTGTGATACAGGGCTTCGGTGGGACAGACCTTGACGCAGGCCGCATCGGTGCAGTGCATGCAGCCATCCTTGCGGAACAGCCATTTCAGCGTACCCTTCTGATCGACATACTCCTGGAAGCGGATCAGCGTCCAGGTGTTCCACTGCAGATCCGGCGGGTTCTGGTAGCTGCCGGTGTTGCGGGTCTTGGAGGCCGGCAATTCGTTCCACTGCTTGCAGGCGACCTGGCAGCCGCGGCAGGCGGTGCAGCGGGAAATATCAATTAACTTTACGAGTTCTAATCCGTTCATATCCTTAATCCCCCTATATCTTAGCGATGTTAACCATGAATGCCTTATACTCGGGGCAAAAGGTATTAGGGCAACCGACGGCTATGGTCAGAAAATTGGCCGAATCGCCGGAATCTTCCGGGTAGAGCCAGCCGTAGTTAAATGGCAGCCCTACCTGATGCACAACCTTGCCCTCCACGATAAACGGCTGGAAACGTTTGGTGACCATGGCCACACACTTGACGCTTCCCCGGATGGAAGTCACGTTGACCCGTTCGCCGTTTTTGATCCCCAGTTGCCCTGCCAGTTTCTCGCCCACCTCCACATAAGCCTCGGGCTGCATCTCGGAAAGCCAGGGCTGCCAGCGGGTGAGGGCACCGGTGCACCAGTGTTCCGTGGCGGAATAGCTCGTGCAGACAAAGGGATACTTCTGGTCCGCATTGGCGACCTTGTCCAGATCGCTTTTGAAGATGGTGATGGTCGGATTGACCAGCTGGCCGGACAGAGGATTCTGCGTCAGGGGCCCTTCCAGGGGTTCATAGTGCTCCGGGAAGGGGCCCTCGACCATGCCGGCCCCGAAGATCGAGGCCACGCCGTCCGGCTTCATGATAAAGGGCAGCTTGCCTTTTTCCAGATCAGCCACCGGCGGCCAGGGGCCGTCGGCCACATCGCCGACCCACTTGTCACCCGTCCACTCCAGCAGTTTCATCTTGGGATTGAAAGGCTTGCCGGTGAGATCGCAGGAGGCCCGGTTGTAAATGATCCGCCGGTTCAGGGGCCAGGCATAGGACCAGTCGGGGTAGAGGCCGAGCCCGGTGGGGTCTGCCTTGCCGCGCTTGGCCATCTTGTTTTCTCCCTTCTGGTCGAAGCTGCCCGACATGACCCAGCAGCCGCAGGAGGTGGAGCCGTCGGCCATCAGCTTGCCGAAGGTCGGTACCAGATCACCTTTCGGATTGATCTCCTTGGTGCCCTTGGCCGCGTCTTCAATGACCACCTCTTTGACAAAGTAACCGTTGATCTGTTTGGAGGTCTTCAGCACGTCAAATTTACCCTTGGGGTCCCGGTAATCCCATTTCAGGTTGAGGATGGGTTCCGGAAACACGCCGCCTTCCTTGGCATAAAGCTCGCGCACGGCATCCATGATGCGCATGGTGATGTCGCCGTCCGACATGGCGTCTTCAGGAGGGTTGCCGGCCTTGTTCTTCCACTGGATCCAGCGGCCGCTGTTGCTTTGGCTGCCCTCCTTTTCCGGGCTGGCCGCCGCGGGCAGGAGGAACACCTCGGTTTCGTTTTTGTGGGGATCAACGCCCGGCCCTTTCCAGAAGGAGGAGGTTTCGTTGTCAAAGATATTGACGCAGACCAGCCAGTTCAGCTTTTCCAGGGCCTTGCGGGTCTTGGTCGTATTCGGGGCGCTGCAGGCCGGGTTGGTGCCATAGGCGAACATCCCCTTGATGCCGCCCTCGTACATCTTGTCGAACAGGTGCATCAGCGAGTAATGCTTGCCGTCGTCTATTTTGGGCAGCCAGGAGTAACCGAAGTCGTTTTCCGGCACGGCCTTGTCCCCGAAAAAGGATTTAAGGAAACTGACGGTGTATTTCGGATAATTCTGATACCAGTTGGCCGACTGGGGGGCGCTGGTCTTGGTGGTATACTTCTCCATATACTTCGCCAGGGTATCCAGTGAACCGGATGGCATTTTCAGATAACCGGGAAGGAGATTATAAAGAATGCACATGTCCGTCGAACCCTGCACGTTCGGCTCGCCGCGCAGGGCGTTGACCCCGCCGCCGCAGATGCCGATGTTGCCCAGCAGCAGCTGGATGATGGACATGGTGCGGATATTCTGGCTGCCCACCGTATGGTGGGTCCAGCCCAGGGCGTAGCAGATGGTGCCCGCCTTGTCCCTGGCGCCTGTTGCGGCGTATTCGTTATAGACCTTGAGCAGATTTTCCTTGGAAACGCCCGTGACGGAAGAAACCTTGTCCAGGGTGTAGCGGGAGTAATGCTGTTTCAGCATCTGGTAGACGCAACGGGGATTTTCCAGGGTCAGGTCTTGGACGGGGATACCCTTTTCGTCTTTTTCCAGGGTCCAGGAGTCTTTGTTGTACTGCCCTTTTTCCTTGTCGAATCCGGAAAAGAGCCCATCCTTGAATTCGTAGGTCGGATTGACCAGCATCGCTGCGTTGGTATAATGCTTGACGTACTCTTCCTGGATGAGATTGTTCTCGATAATATATTTGATCATACCGCCGAGAAAGGCGATATCCGTGCCCGAGCGTAGGGGGACATGGTAATCGCAGCGGGCTGAAGTTCTGGTGTAGCGCGGATCGACATGGACGATCCGGGCATTTCTTTCCTCTTTGGCGCGCAGGATCCATTTGAAGGCGATGGGATGATGCTCCGCCGCGTTACTGCCCATGATGAGGATGCAGTCACTGTTTTTTAAATCAATGTAATGGTTTGTCATCGAACCCCGACCGAACGACTCTCCCAGAGCCGCAACAGAGGGGCTGTGTCAGACGCGGGCCTGGTGGTCGATGTAGACCAGCCCCATGGCCCGGCAGGACATGCTGAGCAGCCAGCATTCTTCGTTGTTGATGTTCGAGGTGCCGAGATGGCCGATGGTCTCCACCCGGTTCACTTCCTGATCCTTGGCATTGCGGGTGATAAAGTCCTTATCCCGGGCATCCTTGACCAGGCGGGCGATTCTCTTCAGCGTCCAATCCCAGTCCTTTTCCTCCCACTTGTCGCTCTTCGGCGCCCGGTAATGTACCTTGCGCAGGCGGTGTTCGTTGGCCTCGGTCAGCCCGAAAAGGCCCGCTCCCTTGGAGCACAGCGATCCTTCGTTGATGGGATGGTCCGGGTCGCCTTCGATGTTGAAGATTTTCCCGGTAAGTTTGTCGGTGCTGCAGATCAGGCCGCAGCCGACGGAACAGTAACAGCAGATGGTGGTCGTCTGTTTGGCCGTGCGCAGACGGTCCATCTTGGTCACTTCCGCGGCATGCGCCTTCAGGGCAGTCAGGTCCAGGCCGAGTGTGGATAGAGCCACCCCCGATCCAATGGCGCCGGACATGGATAAAAATCCTCTCCTGCTGATTTCCATAAGTTTCCCTCCTTATGTTATGGATATGTAATTGCTGTTTTTTTTAATAGGTGCAAAAAAAGCAATTACGGATTGCTCAAGGCAGATCCTGTTGCCCGTCGGTTGCGGAGAAGGTGAGCGGAATCCGCGAAAGCCTGAACAGCATTGGCTTTTGGCTGGACTATTCTCACAGGGGCGGGGTGGGGAAGAGCACTCATACGCTTCCAAGGTTTGGCTGGCTGGTACAAGGTGAGCATTGCGGGCAAATCATTATGTCCAAACCTGCTGGCCGGTCAATTTGTTCAAATATGTTCCATTATGCGCGCAGTAAAAGACGAAATGCAATTATAAAAAAAATAATCATGTTCATTTCTGATGGGCTGGCCGTTATTAACAAGTGTTAAGTCTGGGCAGGATTAATTGTATAAGTAGAAATACCTAAAAAGCAAATAAAATATGTTTGAAAATAAAAGAATTTTATTTATCGCCTGTTATAATAGGTGCGTTGCAGCTGTTGTCAGTATGGCTGTTACAGGATTTTTTGACAGAGATACATTGTGATAGTGTGCTGGAGCTGCCTCTTTGGAGCGGTTGAGCGCGCATGTCCGGAAAGCGCCGGCGCGGGTTCTCCATCTGCCGGCACTGGTATTGGGGAGAAAAGAGAAATGACCGAGCGGGATTTGCGGCAGCAATACCTTGATCTCGTCTGCAGGGTTGACGAAGAGATAAAAAAAACAGCGGAACTGCATGGGGCCCGGCTGCATTGCGCGCCCGGCTGCTCACAGTGCTGCGCCATCTCATCCGTGCTGCCCCTGGAGGCGGAGCTGCTCCGGCAGGCCGTTGGCCGGCTGGATGGACAGGTAAAAAAGAAGGTACAGGCCCGGGCGGGGGCCCCCTCATGCCCGCTGCTGGTTGACCGGCTGTGCGTGGTGTATCAGCGCAGACCAATCATCTGCCGCACCCATGGTTTGCCCATTGCCTATGTGGATGATGAGCGGCAGGCGATAGAGGTTTCCGCCTGCCCCCTTAATTTTGCCGATGATTATGCTTTTGACCAGCGGGAGCTTTTTTTTATTGATCCCTTTAACGGGGAGCTGGCCAGGCTCAATGAAGAATACTGCGCCGTCCGGGGGATAAACAGCCGCAAGCGGGTGCCGATGGGGGAACTGCTGGATTGCGAAGTTGTGGAGGGAGGCAGTTGAGGTGCTGAAGCGGCCGGAGTTCGGATTGAAAGAAAGGCCCGGCCCTGCAACAGGCCGGGGCGGCTGTGCGTTTCTGATAACGCACAGCCGCCCCGGTAAAATTCCCGGCAAGGCCGTGGGCCTTATCTCAATCCGGGGATCTGATAGGTGTGGATGTAACCGATGACATGCAGGTCATCATCCCCCATGGCGGTGAAGCCTTTCATGTTGGAGCCGACGAAATCCCCACCTCCCTGGTAATGGGTGGCGCCGAAGACCTTCTCGTTTATGTTCACATCCGTCTCCAGCCAATCGCCGGAACCTGCCGAGGTCTCCACCAGAACCCGCACCGTGCCGTCATAGGTGGCCGGCTGGCCGCCGCCGCCCGGGGTCACGGTTTGACCGCGCTGGCGGAAGGTGTCGAGCCGGTGGTAGGTATTCATGTGGCTGTAATCAAAATAAACGGGATTCTTGCTGTAATTGATGGCATCCGGCAGCGGGTTGCCATCGGCGTCGTAGGCGCTGTAACCCACCACCTTGTTGATGCCCAGGATGGAGTTCATATAAACGATCTTGTCGGTGGTGATGGTGCCGCTCTTGTCCGCCGCTGAGGCGAAGAAGGTGGCGGCAAAGTCAAAGTCCTCAGCCGCGCAGACGTCCGCATCCGAGCGGGTGGTGATGCCGCTCCACTCTTCGCAGCCCGCGCACGGTTCAGCGGAAACCACCAGATTGCCCTCGGCGTCCGTGGTGGTGTAGTAGGTTGTGATTCCCGTGGCGTCCACCAGGTAGCCGAGCCCGAAACTTTTAACGTGTTCGATATCGATGGTCGGCCGCAGGTCCTTGGACGGCCCGTCTTCCAGCTCAACCTGTTTCCAGGCCGGGATGCCGCCGTTGAGCGAATGTTCAACCGGCATCCGGTCATCGGCCGGGGTGATCAGGTGGCCGTCCTTCATCAGCTTGACGTAGAGGGCGAGATTTTCTTTCGGCGAATCGATGGCCTTGACCACGGTTTCCAGCAGCAGCGGGTCGCCGTTCTCGTCGGCCAGGAATTCGTCGTAGATATCGGTGGTCAGCAGCAGACGGCCTGAGGCATCGATTTTCATGTCCTTGGCATTGTTGATGGCCCGGATGGCCTCGTCAAAGGAGTCATCCAGCACGGCATCCGGCGCCCTGCTCAGGTTGAGCCGGCCGAAATCAACTTCCTCGATCAGATCATCCAGGTAGACATCCACGTAAAAGGTGTTGTCGTTCCATGTTTCCGTCTCCGCATCAATAAAAAGCTCGTGGGGCACCTCGCATTCGGTGCGCTCCCAGGTGGCGTCATAGGTCATCAGCAGCGGCAGGCGGTTATTGTCGAGTCCGGTTTTTGCGGAAATATCCCCCCAGCGCTCATAATCGGCCACTGGCTGAAGGCATTGGCTGGGATAAGGGGAGGCATAGTAGATGTCGCCGGTCAAGGGGTTGGGGACATAGGCGCCGGTGTCCTCATCGGTGACGGTGTAGGTGGCGAAATCCTCGGTCAAAACTGGTTCGCCGCCCACCGCGGTGGCGGTTGTCCATTTCTGGCGCTGCACCGTGCAGGTGTTGCCGTTGGGATCGACCCACTCAACTTCTTCAAAGACGGGGTTGCCAGCCGCGTCAACCTCCGGCACCTTCTTGATCTCCCCGCCCTGGTAGCGGTAGAGCATATACAGGTCGCCGAACAGAGTGCCGGAATCAGACATTTTGTCCCGCAGGGGTCCTTCAATATCGCTTGGCATTCCACCGGATGACCCTTCTTCGCTGACTTCACTGGTTGATCCGCCGGAGGCCGGGGCAGTGACGGTGGTGCCGCTGGTTGTCCCGCTGGTTGTCCCGCTGGAAGTCGACACGGTGGTCGTGCCCGTGCTTGTTGAGCCGCCGGAAGTCACCGCAGTCCCGCCGCCAGTCCCCGCGCCTTTTCCGGCAAACACGGGTGCGGCAAATCCCAACAGGGCAAGGGCGGCAATGGAATAGGTCAGTCGATGCTGAATTCTCTTGATTTTCATACGTTTTCTCCTCTCTTGTCAATTCCTCGAATATTACTTTTAGTCATTTCCGTGCTACACGCGGTCTCTGTTTTTTCGGCATATCCGGACAAGTTGGCTGCCGGTAAAACCTTCTCCTTGAAAATACAGAGACATCTTTTGTTTTCTTTTCGCTCACGCTGAGAGCAACTCAGCCATCCGGCTCCGTTTCTCCGGCGCGGACCAAGTGAAATCCGCCTGGCCGCAGGGCCGTGGAGGTTTTGGCTTCAGTTATGTTGCCGTTGATAAAAAGGGTTGTTTGGGTAGTGCGATTTAACACAATGGGTGAAGAATTTGCCAGATGGAAAAAATTGTCCGGCAGAAAAACAGGAGAGATGAGGAGGAATGATGGCGCATTTCCACTACCTGTGAATTCGAAATGAAGGTAACTGCGCAGTCCCATTCCCTTCATGCATTGCAGATTTTCCTCCCCTTCCCGTTTGAAAAATCTGAAACAGTCATGAACCCTGCGGCGCAGCCCTTTACCGGTCATTCCCCTCAATTCTCCTTCCTTTTCCGCCTTCCCTGCGGAAAAGAAAATGGTGACGGCCTGTTTGAACACGCTCATCAACTTGTCAACTTCTTTATTGAGCAATAATCCTGCCAAACGGATCAGGGGGGCATTTTGTCAAGAATTTTTTCTGCTCATTCTTTGCCTGGCCTGTTATGTCAAGGGGTGCGCGGCTGCGGGGAAATATTTTTCTCCTTCTTGCGCTGGGGGCGGTCAATCTTCTTTTGTGGGGTGTTTTCCAGAATTCTGGAAGTTGATGTATTTTTTTCCGTTTTCCAGGATTTCCCATAAGGGTTACTTCGCATAACCGCTTAAGACATAAACAAAAAGCGGTCAAGCGATTTCTTTTCACTTCACCTTCACCTTTGCCGCCGGCATATGATAGAGTTACATTTATGGCAGAGCGTTCCGCCAGGCCAGGATGGTCATGGGCACCTTGCGGAGATAATTTTCGAATAAAAAAGGAGGGCTGGGGTTGACATGCGAAACATAGCCGGGATCTTCACCGTTTTGTGGATTTTGTTCTCATGCCCTCTTGCCGGCGCCCATACCGGCCCGCATAAAATCGGCATCCTGATGTGGCATGAGGCGCCCCATGATGAAAAGGCCCTGCAGGGGTTTATTGAAGGAATCCAGCTATCAGGAATTTCCTGCAAGATCGACCTGAAGCGGGCTTACGGTGATGAGGCCAAAACCAGGGAGTTCATTCGCCGCTGGAAGGAGGAAAAGGTGGACCTGATCTTCACCGTCGGCACCAAGGGGACCCTGTGGGCCATGGAGGAGATAACCGATATCCCCATTGTCTTCTCCGCCGTTACCGATCCGGTGGCCACGGGAATAGCCAAAAGCTGGCAGTCATCGGGCCGCAATATCACCGGCAGCAGCAATTGGATTGAGTTCAAAAATAAACTGAAGATCTTTAAAGAGGCAATCCCCCACCTGAAAACCCTCGGGGTCATTTTCCGCTCCAGTAATCCCGTTCCCCTTGCCGAAACCAGATGTGCCCGGGACTGTGCCGCTGATATGGGGGTCACCCTGAAAGAGGCGAGCATTGATTCGGCGGAGCAGATCGAAAGCGCCGTCAAACAGTTGCTTGACCAGGGCGTTGATGCCCTGTGGGTGCCGATCGAGGACCAGGTTTATAAAAATATGTCGCGGGTGGGCAAGGTGACCCGGCCGGCCAGATTGCCCGTGGTCTCCAGTACGGTTGAGGGGGTCGAAGATCCGCAGGAGGGAGGTCCGGTTGGCATGGTTTCCGTGACGGTGGATTATGCGTCCCTGGGCAGGCTCTGTGTTCCGGCGGCCATTGAGATACTGACCAAAGGCAAGAACCCGCAGGAAATTCCGATTGTGACATCGGACCGTTATTATATCACCATCAATGTCAATGCCGCCGATGCCATCGGCTACCGGCTGCCGCCGATTTTTCTGGCCAAGGCTGACATGGTCCTGCGGGGCTTTGCCGGACAAAAGATCGTGGTCAGCGGCACCGGTGACAGTCAGGCCTTGCTGCGGGAGGCGGCCAACACCCTGGAAGGCAAGCTTGGCGGCGGGGAAATTGATATCCCGGAAAGTATCGGCTCAGGCGGCGGGGTGAGAGCGGCGGCAGCCGGTGAAATTGATCTGGGCAGGGTTGCCCGGCAATTAACCGAGAGTGAAGAAAAACTAGGCCTCAACTTCAAGCCGTTCGCCAAATGCCCGGTTGTCTTTGTTGTCCATCCCAGTGTCACTCGGGTTGACAATCTCACCTCCGCAGAAATTGTCGGCATTTATTCCGGTAAAATTACCGACTGGAGTCAACTGGGTGGCGAGACGGGAAAGATTTATGCGGTGGGCCGGGAACCGGGGGACTCCAGTCTGATTGTTTTAAATAAGCAGCTTGCCGGGTTTAAGGACATTGTCAATCCCACGGCCAAGATCATCTATAACACCCCGGAGGCGGTGAAAACGATCATGAAACACCGCCGGACCATCGGCTATGTTCCCATGTCCATGGCGGTTGGTACGGATATGCGTATCCTGAAGGTGGACGGCATTTATCCCTCGGCTGAAAATGTCAGCAACGGCACGTATCAATTCGTCGTCCCCTTTGCCTTGGTCTACCGGGAGGACATTTCCGGCTTTGCCAAAAGATTTGTCGATTTTCTTGATAGCGATGAGGGAAAAAGAATAGTCAGATCCTATGGGGTTGTCCCCGAGTAAAGGGCTCTATAGGCATAACTCTCTATAAGGGCATGGGCGTGTTTCGATCAATCAAGACCAAAATTCTCGTATCGCAGATAGGGCTTGTCCTGCTCGTCTGTACTCTGCTGGGCTTTTCCAGCTATGTCCTAATGGTTGATTCCCTGAAGAAAACCCAGGAACAGCGTCTACGCAACATCGCCCAGGACCAGGCCCAGAAGCTCAGCGCCATGATTCAGTACAAGGAGGAAAAATTCAGAACCATGGCGACCAGTGAGGCCATCGAGGCCTACACCCGGGAATATCATGAGCCGGTACTGATCCAGCATTTTAACGGCTTTATGACGGAATTTCCCACCCTCGCCTATGTGCGCGAAGACGGGGTTGAGGAGATGAAGCTGGTCAACGGGGTTGAAAGGCCGGAAAAACTTGTTGACCTCAGCACAACGTTTCTCTTTGAAGAGGCAACCTGGCTGCCTAACGAGGTGATCTCCGTATTTCCCACTGCCGCTGGCCTGCCCGAGGAAATGGTGGTGCAGTTTGCCTACTGCCGGCAGAATTTTTTCGCAGAATTTGAAGGAGTGATCGTCGGTGGTATTCCCCTGATGGATTTCCTCAAGGATTTTCAGCAGTTCACTTTTGACGAAACAGGCTTTCTCATCCTGCTGGATGCTGCCGGCAGGATTATCTCCCATCCGCAACAGGAGAAAATCATGGGGAAGATAGCCGGCGATAACCCCCCGTCGGAAGAGCTGATTAGCCGGGCCAGGGAAATGCATGCCGGATTCCACCGGGCCAGCCTGCTGGGAGTTGATGGCTTCGTGGCTTACTCGCCGGTGCCGGGCGGAAAATGGCTGGTCATGGCCGTCCTGCCCTATGATAAATTCATGCGTGCGCCCAGCAGATTGCGCAATATGGTGTTTGCCATTTCCCTGGCTGTTCTCCTTGCCGCCATTCTGCTTTCCCTTTTTCTGGCCCGGGGAATAACCAAGCCGATTCTGCAGCTCAGCCGGGCGACCAGCCGCCTGGCCCAGGGTGACCTGCAGCAAAGGGTGGATGTCCGGGCAAAGGATGAAATCGGCCTGCTGGCTGAATCCTTCAACAACATGACCCGGGACCTGCATGATGCCATTGTCCTGCGTGACCGGGAAACCAGCGAAAGAAAATGGGCCGAGCAGGAAAGGCGGAAACTGGAAATCCAGGTGCAAAGGGCTCAGCGCATGGAGGCCCTGGGCACCCTGGCAGGCGGGGTGGCCCATGACCTCAATAATATTCTCGGGGCGATCATCAGTTATCCTGAACTGTTACTGCTTGATCTGCCCGCGGACAGCCGCCTCAGGGCGCCGCTGCTCGCCATCCAGCAGTCCGGGCACAAGGCCGCCGCCATCGTCCAGGATCTGCTGACCATGGCCAGGCGGGGGGTGATTGAAAGCACGGTGATGAATCTCAATCAGACGGTCAGCGAATACCTGCGCAGCCCGGAACATGAAAGTTTACGCGCTCTGCACCCGCAGGTTGTCTTTGCCACCAACCTGGCTCCGGATCTGCTGGATATCTGCGGTTCTCCGGTCCATCTGTCCAAAACGGTGATGAATCTGGTTTTTAATGCCGCCGAGGCCATGCCCGACGGCGGCGAGGTCATGATCACCACCAGCAACCGCTATGTGGACAAACCGCTCAGGGGCTATGACCATGTGGAAGAGGGCGAATATGTGATTTTTACCATCTCGGACACGGGAATCGGCATTTCCGCCCAGGATCTGGGCAGGATATTTGAACCTTTTTATACGAAAAAGGTGATGGGCAGAAGCGGAACGGGCTTGGGCATGGCGGTGGTCTGGGGCACGGTAAAGGACCATCACGGCTATATCCAGGTGGAAAGCGTTGAGGGCCGGGGCGCGACGTTTACCCTCTATTTTCCCGTAACCAGAAAGGGCAGGCCGGAAGATGAACGGGATTTAGCCCTGCGGGATTACATGGGCAGCGGCGAGTCCATCCTGGTGGTGGATGATATTAAGGAACAGCGGGAACTGGCAGCGGAAATGCTGGGGAAACTCGGTTACTTGATCACTGCCGTGGCAAGCGGGGAAGAGGCGATTGCCCATATGCGGGACAATCAGGTGGATCTGCTGCTCATTGACATGATCATGGAGCCGGGCATGGACGGTCTTGAGACCTACCGGAGGATTCTGGAAATGCATCCCGCCCAGAAGGCCATCATTGTCAGCGGCTTTTCGGAAACGCATCGGGTCAAGGAAGCAGAGAGGCTGGGGGCCGGGGCCTATGTCCGCAAGCCGTTTGTCCTGAAAAAGATAGGTCTGGCGGTGAAGGCGGAATTGATCAGCGCCCGCAGCTGAAGGCCCTGGAGAAGTAATGGTTATTTTGCGGCCGTGCCTAACGCCTTTTCCAGGGCCTCGGCGATGTGGTTCATGTTGGTGAAGTAATCCTTGGCCAGGTCATCGAGGGGAACCACCGCCCCATTGATAGCCTGGGCCACAGTCAGGGCGCTTTTCTGCGAGAACTGGGGCTGCACGAACAGCACTCTGACCCCCTGCCTCTTGGCCAGATCGATCAGGCTGGCCAGATGCCGGGCGCTGGGCGCCTTGCCTCCCGTTTCCACGGCAATCTGTTTCAGCCCGTACGCCTTGGCAAAATAGCCGAAGGCCGGGTGAAAAACAAAAAAACTCTTGCCCCGCAACGGGGCCAGGGCCTTGCTCAGTCTGGCATGCAGCGCATCAAGGTCGGCGCAGAAAGCGGTGAAGTTTTTTTCATAGAGCGGCTGGCCCTCCGGGTCAAGCTGAACCAGTGTGTCCTTGATGGTTTCCGCCTGTTTTTTGACCAGCAGAGGATCGAGCCAGATGTGGGGGTCGAGCTCCTCGCCGTGGTGGCCGTGGCCGTGTTCCGCCTCTGCTTCCTCATCCTGGGCCGTCATTTTTTCCAGGGTGATCCCATCCCTGGTGTCAACGATGGGCAGCGCGGGCATGGTGCTATGCAGTTTGGGCAGCAAACCGTTTTCAAAGGCGATGCCGATGCGGAAATAAACCCTGGCCTCGGCCAGCCTTGCCATCTGCCGCGGCGTTGGGGCATAAGTGTGCGGGCTTTGTCCGGGCTGGACCAGTACTTCCACCGCAACCCTGTCCCCGCCGATTTTCTCCACAAAAAAGGCCTGGGGAATAATAGAAACAAACACCGGGATTTTTTCCCGGCCGGCGGCCTGGGCCACCGGCAGGGAGAGGAAAAAAATAAGGGGGAGACAGCAGGCAATAATTTTTTTCAGGCAGGGCATGGCTGCATGCTAGCTGTTGCCCAGAAACGTTCTGGCGCCAATGAAGTGGGAGGCGAAATATTTGCTGGACAGAGAAGAGGTCTCGATTTGTTTTCCCTTGCGCGGGGCATGGATGAAGGTGTTGTTGCCGGCGTATATGCCCACATGGGTAATGCGTTTGCCGCCCCTGGTGGCGAAAAAGACCAGATCGCCTTTTTTGAGTTCGTCTTTGTCGACGGGTTTGCCGGAGTGAAACTGACTCTTTGAGGTGCGGGGCAGGTCAAGACCGTTCAACTGATACACGGCCATGGTCAGCCCGCTGCAGTCAAATCCATCTTCCTGGGATACCCCGCCCCATTTGTAGCGGATGCCGACGAATTCTACGGCGGTGTCGAGCAGTTGATCCCGAAGATACTCCTCGCCCAGCTCATCTCTCTTGGCCAGGGCGTAGGATTCCGGCGCGACGAGATAGTAGTCGCTGATGATGCCGGCGCGCAGAAAGTTCTCGGCCTGGCGGGTGGCCTCCTGCAGTGAGGGGTAATTGCCGAAGCGTACCTTGTAGAGGCCTGAACTGTGCCGGAAGAAGTAGGCGTTAAGCCCCTGATTTTCCAGTGTTCTGCTCAGGCGGGCAGCATGCTCCACATCGGTAAAGGCGCCGGCCTGGATGGTATAGCCGAGCCGGTAGCAATCGGATGATGGCGGGGCAAGGGCTGTTTTGACCGGGGTTGGTGAAAGGGTGCTGCAGCCGGTTGTCAACATGAGCTGGACAAGCAGCAGCAGGAAGAAAGGCCACAGGAAGGCCATATGCAAGGAGTGGTGTTTGCTTATCTTCATGATCCTCTTTTTTTTAAGGTTTACAAAAACTCTTATAACCGTTTGAATAAGTGTTCGTAAAGATAAAAAAATGCTATCAGTAAAAAAAATGGGAGAAGAGATGGCGGCTGACCTCCACGCCGTGGCAGCACAGTTTTTTGCCGCCCCGGCAATCAAAGATATACGGGAATACGGAACCGGCAGGGTCAACGACACCTTTCTGGTGACCGTAGCCGGGCAGGATGAACCCCGTTTTATCCTGCAGCGCCTCAGCTCCGCGGTTTTTGCCCAGCCGGAATGGGTTATGGAAAATCTGCGGACCGTCTGCGATCATGTGGCGGCTGAGCTGGCGGCCGAGGGCAATCCCGGCAGCTGGCGGATGCCGGTCATCCGGCAAACCCTGGCGGGCAGGGATTTTTACCGGGACCGGGACAACGGCTGCTGGCGGGTGCTGCATTTTATTGCCGGCTGCCGGAGTTTTGCCACGGTGCAGAGCCCCTTCCAGGCCGGTGAGGCGGGGCGCGCTCTGGGCCGTTTCCACCAGCTCATCAGCGGTCTTGAGCCGGCCCGGCTCCATGATACCCTGCCAGGCTTTCACGTCACCCCGCTCTATCTCGCCCAGTATGACCGGGTGGCGGCCGCGGCAGGCCGGCGGAACCCGGCGGACATCCGTTTCTGCCATGATTTTATTGCCCGGCGCCGGGCCTTGGTCCACGTCCTGGAGGATGCCAGAAAAGAGGGGAAGCTCTTCAGCCGGCCCATTCACGGCGACCCCAAACTCAGCAACATCCTCTTTGCCGAACGGACGGGCCGGGCGGTGAGCCTGATTGATCTTGATACGGTGAAACCCGGCCTCATCCAGTACGATATCGGCGACTGTCTGCGTTCCTGCTGCAACGGCCAGGGGGAAGAAGGCCCGTTGCCCGTTTCTTTTGACACGGAGCTGTGCCGGGAAATTCTGCGGGGTTACGTGGCAGAGGCCCGCGGTTTTCTCACTCCCCATGATTATGACTACTTTTATGCCGGGGCACGGCTCATCGCCTTTGAGCTGGGTCTGCGTTTTTTTACCGATTATCTGCAGGGCAACGTCTATTTCAAGACAGCATCGCCTGAGCAGAATCTTCAGCGGGCCCTGGTCCAGTTCTCCCTGGCCGAGAGCATTGAAAAACAGCAAAGGGAGATTGAGCGCATCATCGGTGATCTGACCTGACATCCTGGCAAAACATCTCTTGGCAATCGCCTGGCAAATTTGCTAGTCTATAAAAATGGTAAAATTCGGTTGTCAAAAGCGGAGGTGGCCCATGCATCGTATTGTGATTTTTTTGTTGCTGTTTATCCTGGCCGCATCCTGGCCGGTCTTTGCGGCGGATGATTTTGCCGGCAGCGTGAAAAATGTCCAGGGCAGTGTCTTGGTCAAGCGGCAGGATATGACACTCAGCGCCGAAAGGGGGATGAAAATCTATGCAAATGATGTGATCAGCACCGGCAAGGATGGCTCGGTGGGCATCATTCTGCGGGATAATACCATTTTTTCACTGGGGCCGGAAAGTGAGCTGGAGTTAAAGGAATATGTCTTTGTCCCGGATCAGGGTAGTTTTTACATGCTGGCGAAAATGGTCAGGGGGACATTCGTTTATGTGTCCGGGTTGATAGGCAAACTCTCGCCGGATTCCATCAAGATCGAGACGCCGGTGGGCACCATTGCCATCCGGGGCACCAGATTTGCCGCCAAAATTGCAGGTAATTGACAAGTATTGCCTCGTAAATGGTGATTTCATCAGAATTTCGTTATGAAGAAGGGGAGCACTTATGAAAGGTTTTGTTGCAATTGTGTCCTGCCTGGTTCTGCTGCTTCTGTTGTCCGCCTGCGCTTCGCAAAAAAGCATGATTGTTCTGCTGCCGGATCAGGACGGTAAGGTGGGGAGCATCGAGGTAACCAATGCGCAGGGCAGCCAGGTGGCGGATAAGTCGGGTGAAGGTGTTACGGTGGACGGCAGCGGCAAACCCCAGGCTGCCCCGCCAATGAGCGAGGAAGAGATTAAAGCGACCTTCGGCGCGGCCCTTGCCGTTGAACCCCTGCCGCCCCAGAGCTTTCTTCTCTACTTCAAGACCGACTCCTTTGACTTGACCAATGGCTCTGCCGCCCTGCTGCAGCCGATCCTGGATGTCATTAACAAAACCCAGTCGACGGATGTCAGCGTCATCGGCCATAGCGACCGGTCCGGATCAAAGGAGTACAATCTCACCCTTTCCACCAAACGGGCCCAGACCGTGCGCGACCTGCTGGTGGGAAAGGGGGTCGACCCCGCCATTCTTGCGGTAACTTCCTATGGCGAGGCGAATCCCCTGGTGCCCACGCCAGACAATGTCAAGGAGCCGAAAAACAGGCGGGTTGAGGTTATCATCAGATGAAATCCCCCGGCCGGCCCAGCCGCTGGCAGGGGGTTGTTTTTCTTTCCGGTTTTCTTGTCACCCTTCTTTTTTCCCTCGCCTCCATCTTCCCGCCGCCCTTTCTGTCCCTGGTCGGGCTGAAGGTTTACGACTCCATGGTGCGTTCCCTGCCGAAAAGCGAACCCGGCTTACGGCCGGTGATCGTTGATCTGGACGAAAAATCACTGGCCGGGTTCGGGCAGTGGCCCTGGCCCCGCTACCGGGTCGCCCTGCTGCTCGACAAGCTGCAGCGGCTGGGGGCGCAGGCCGTCGGTCTGGATATCATTTTTGCCGAAGCGGACAGGACCTCGCTGCTGATCCTGCAAAAGGAGATGGAGCGCGATCTGCGGGTTCGATTTTCTCTTGCCGGCCTGCCCCAGCCCCTGCTGGATAATGATCTGGCCCTGGCCGAGGTGCTGCGGCAAGGCCCCTTTGTCCTGGGATACAAATTTACCTTTGCGGAAAATCAGGCTCCGGACAAAGAGGAGTTTCTCCAGCCGCTGGATGCCGTCATGCCCCAGGGCAGTAAGGCTGCCGGCTATGATTTTCTCTTTGCCGCCCGGGACGCCACGGTGAATATCCCCCAACTCAGTGCGGCGGTAAATGCCTCGGGCTTTGTCAACTATCCGGCCGATGCCGATGGGGTGCTCAGGCGGGTTCCCCTGCTGCTGCGTTACCGGGACAAGGTTTATCCCGGTCTGGCCCTGGCCACGGTGCTTAAGGCCTGGGGCGTAAGGCAAGTCAGCCTGGACATACAGGCCGGGGGGCTTGCGGCAGTGGTCATCAATGGCCGGCGCATTCCGGTTGATGCGGTGAGCAATCTTCTGCTCGCCTATCAGGGGGCAGGCCACTTTTTTGATTATCTGTCCGCCGCGGATATCTTAAACGATGCCGTGCCCAGGGAGCGGGTGGCGGGCAGGATCGTGCTGGTGGGCACCTCGGCCGCCGGCCTGATGGACAGCCACCCCACCCCGCTTGATCCCCTCTACCCTGGCGTGGAGGTGCATGCCACCATCATCGACAACATCACCAACGGGCATTTTCTCGTCCGGCCGCTGTGGGCCGGAGGCTTTGAGTTCGCCGCCCTGATTGTGCTCGGCGCTCTGTCCACCCTGCTGCTGGCCAGGGCCAATGCCCTGGTCAGCGTCTGTTTTCTGGCCATTGGCTGCGCCGGGTTAGGGTACGGTTCCTTTATCCTGCTGGAAAAACAGGGGATTTTTATTAATCCGCTTTATGGCCTGCTGGTTCTCGGGGTTAATTTCGCTGTTTTGAGTCTGCTGAAGTTCTGGCGGGAGGAAAGGGAGGTCAAGAAACGGGGCCGGGAACTGCTGCTGGCCCAGGATACCACCATTCTCAGCCTGACGTCCCTGGCCGAGACCCGGGACAATGAAACCGGGGGCCATATCCAAAGAACCCGGCACTATGTGCGGGTCCTGGCCGAGCAGCTGAGCAAGCATCCCGGATTCAGGGAGCGCCTCGATTGGTCCACCATTGAGATGCTCTTCCGCTCCGCCCCCCTGCATGATATCGGCAAGGTGGGCGTGCCCGACAGTATCCTGCTCAAGCCCGGCAGGCTATCGGCTGAAGAGTTTCGCGTGATGAAAGAACATTGCCGTTTGGGTTATGACACCCTGGTCAAGGCGGAGTCGCTGCTGCAGGATGGCAACGGCTACTCGTTTTTGCGCCTGGCCGGGGAGATCGCCTACAGTCACCATGAGAAGTGGAATGGTACGGGTTATCCCCTTGGCCTCCAGGGCGATGCCATTCCCCTTGCCGGGCGGCTGATGGCCCTGGCTGATGTCTATGACGCCCTGATCAGCGCCAGGTGCTACAAGCCTCCATTCCCCCATGCCGAAGCGGTGGAAATCATCAAAAAGGGGCGGGGCAGCCATTTCGACCCGGATGTGGTGGACGCCTTCCTCGCCCTGCAGGAGTCATTTCAACTCATTGCCCGGCGTTTCTCCGATGATGAGCCGGGCGGTCAATTCTCCGGCCAGGCCTCTGCCGCCGGCAGGGCCAGGGACGGCGCCGGCCCGGCGGAGCAAGGGGCAGGGCCTATTGCAGGGCCTGGCTGATCCGTTCCATGGCTTTTGTGACGTTTTCGTGGCTGTTGAAGGCGGACAGCCTGATATAGCCCTGGCCACATTTGCCGAAACCGGCCCCTGGCGTGCAGACCACGCCGGCCTTGCTCAGCAGCATGTCAAAGAATTCCCATGAATCACGGCCCTGGCCGTCAATCCAGATGTAGGGGGCGTTGTCGCCGCCCACCGACGCAAAGCCCAGGGCGGTCATTTCCTTTTTGATCAGGGCCGCGTTGCGCAGGTAATAGTCGGTGAGTTCCCTGACCTGTCGCTTGCCGGCGTCACTGTAGACTGCCGCGGCCGCCTTCTGCACCGGGTAGGAGACGCCGTTGAATTTGGTGCAGTGGCGGCGGTTCCACAGGGGGTGGAGGAAATGCCGGTTGCCGGCGCGGTCGTAGGCCACGCATTCCTTGGGCACCACGGTATAGGCGCAGCGGGTGCCGGTGAACCCGGCGGTTTTTGAAAAGCTCCTGAACTCGATGGCCACCTCCCGGGCGCCTGCTATCTCAAAGATCGACCGGGGCAGGGACTCGTCGCGGATAAAGGCCTCGTAGGCGGCATCAAAGAGGATCAGCGCCTGGTTGGCCCGGGCGTAATCAACCCAGGTCTTGAGCTGCTCTCTGGTAATGGTTGAGCCGGTGGGGTTATTGGGAAAGCAGAGGTAGATGAGGTCCACCGGCCGGCCGGGCAGGTCCGGCACGAAGTTGTTGGCCTTGACCGAATCAAGATAGCAGATGCCCTGGTAACGGCCGTCGGCAAACACGCCGGTGCGTCCGGCCATGACGTTGGTGTCGAGATAAACCGGATAAACCGGGTCGGGAATGGCGATTTTCACCTCGGTGGCGAAGAGTTCCTGGATGTTGCCGGTGTCGCATTTGGCCCCGTCGCTGACAAAGATTTCATCTGCCTCGACATTCGCCCCCCGGCTGCGGAAATCGTTTTCAGCAATGGCCTCCCGCAGGAAGGCATAGCCCTGCTCCGGGCCGTAGCCGCGGAAGGTCGCCTCACTGGCCATCTCGTCAGTCGCTGCATGCAGGGCCTCGATACAGGCCGGCGGCAGGGGGCGGGTCACGTCGCCGATGCCCAGTTTGATGATCTCCCGGCCGGGATTGTTCTGCTGAAAGGCTGCCACGCGTTTGGCGATATCGGAAAACAGGTAGGAGGCCTGCAGTTTGAGATAATTTTCATTAATGGTGATCATGTTTTTCCCCGTGTGTTTCGTTGACTGACGGATAATGAAAGGCAAACTGCTGATCTATAAAACAAAGTCCTTTTTCTGTCAATTGCGGCATTGGAAAACGTGTAAACGATAATTTCAGACAACATGACCTCGGTATATATTTTGCCGGGATATCCGAATTGCAGTTCGCGAAGAGTGCCTAAAGTACTTCAAGTATTTTATACCCGCAAGGGGCACAAGGGCACATTAATGGTAGCAGGACAGAATCCCAGCCGGTGGCATAACCTATTGAAATTACGTATTGGCAGTCAAAGAAAGTTGCGGTGAGGAAAAAAGGCAGGTATGCTGGCGGTTTCGATTTTTTATAGGGGCCGCCATGCGGCAGATTCTGTTTAAGCAATCAGGTGTAGAGAGATGATCACATTACTCGATTACGGGGCCGGCAATGTGCGCAGTGTGCGCAATGCCATCAGGAAACTGGGCTTTGAGGTGCAGGATGCGACCTGCCCGGAGGATATCCGGCGGGCGGAAAAGCTGGTCTTCCCAGGGGTCGGCAGTTTCGGCAGCGCCATGGAGCGGCTGCAGCGCATGGGCTATGTGGAGCCCCTGCTGGCCCATATCAGGGGCGGCAAGCCCTTTCTCGGCATCTGTCTGGGCCTGCAGACCCTGTATGAGGGCAGCGAGGAGACCCCTGGCGTGGCCGGGCTCGGCATCATCCCCGGCCAGATCAGCCGTTTCCGGCCCTCCAATCTTTCCGTGCCGCAGATCGGCTGGAACGGCATCAAGGTCAGAAAACAGTCACCCCTGTTTACCGGCTATGCCGGGGAAAAACTCTATTTTGTCCACTCCTTTCGGGCCTCAATGGCTGAGGAGAGCCGCGACTGGGTGCTGACCACCACCGATTACGGCGAGGAGTTTGTCAGCGGCGTCCAGAAAGGCAATGTGGCGGCCTTCCAGTTTCATCCGGAAAAAAGCGGCGAGGCCGGCCTGCGGATTCTGCAGAATTTCCTGGAGCTGGCGGATTTCACCGCTGCCGCACCGGGCACGGTTGCCAATGCTGCCGGCGAGACCAAGCTGGCCAAGCGCATCATCGCCTGCCTGGATGTGCGCAGCAATGACAACGGGGATCTGGTGGTGACCAAGGGCGACCAGTACGACGTGCGGGAAGAGGGCGAGGTGCGCAACCTGGGCAAACCCGTGGAGCTTGCCCGCCGCTATTTCGAGGAGGGGGCCGATGAGATCACCTTTCTCAATATCACCGGCTTCCGGGATTTCCCCTTAAAGGACCAGCCCATGCTGGAGGTGCTGCAGCAGACCTCGGAAAATGTCTTTGTGCCGCTGACCATCGGCGGCGGCATCCGCGAATTCACCGATACCGAAGGCCGCCACTATTCGGCCTTGGACGTGGCCTCGCAATATTTCCGCAGCGGGGCGGACAAGATCTCCATCGGCAGCGATGCGGTCTACACGGTGGAGGAGTATCTAAAGAATAGGACCAAAACCGGCAAAAGCTCCATTGAGCAGATCTCCATTGTCTACGGGGCCCAGGCCGTGGTCATCTCCATTGACCCGAGAAGGGTCTATGTGAAAAGCCCGGAGGAGACAACACATCATACCATTGAAACCGCCTTCCCCGGACCAGAGGGGGAGCGCTTTTGCTGGTACCAGTGCACGGTGAAGGGCGGCCGGGAGGGCCGGGACGTGGATGTGGTGCAGCTGGCCACGGCCTGCGAGCAGCTTGGGGCAGGCGAGATCCTGCTCAACTGCATCGACAAGGACGGCACCAACAGCGGCTTTGATATCGAGCTGATCAACCAGGTGCGCCGGGCGGTCTCCATCCCGGTCATCGCCTCAAGCGGGGCGGGCAAGGTGGAGCATTTCTCCGAGGTCTTTGCCGCCACCGATGTGGAGGCGGCCCTGGCCGCCGGCATCTTCCACCGCCGGGAGGTGCCCATTGCGGCGGTGAAGGAACACATGCGAGAGAAGGGGATCGAGACGAGGTAAAGGGAACCTTGAAACAGCTAGTGGCTTTGCCTTTTGCATGATTCATGCAATATAGAATATGATTGGAAATTCTTAACGGCTGAAGCAAAAGCCGACTCATCAACGGATGGAAAAATGCAAATGTGGATCATTCAAAGAAAATTTATCATGAGCCTACGGGCGATTATAATTCTTATTTGCATCCTGCTGTCTGGGTTGTTTATCCCCAGGGAAATTCGGGCGGACCTCAATAAGGACCAGACCCAACTCCAGGTATTGCAATCATTAAACCTGATTGCGGTCTCTTTGACCCATATCATGACGTATAATGACAAGGTGGTTCTTGATCAGGAATACAATACCATCATCAATAACTTGAATTTGAGCAATATTCCAGACGCCGACATCATAACATTGCTTCAGGAACTCATGGACCTGCTCATAAGTTCGAAAATTCAAGATCATGAAAGGGATTACATCCTGACCCGCTTTGATAAAAATGTCCAAAACGAGCTTAAAAATAGAGTGAGGTCGCGCATTTTCAATACTGACATGGTTCTCAACCCTTATGCGGGCGTTTTAACTGCAGTACTTTCCACTGGGTCCTTTTACTTTAATTACCGATCCCAAATGGATGCATACGCTAAAGAGAAAGAGGAAGGAAAATGGGCAATTGAGGCAAAAACCATGCAGGACATCAACAGTTTTTACAAAAAGCTGCTGAAATATTCCTGGGAGTTGATGCGGCGATATAATTTGCCTGACGAATGGAGATTGAATGAAAAACAGCTCATCGATTATACTGATATTTTAAAGGAATCCGACCTTGAACGGCGGTATCGCAAATTGAAGCGGATTGAAAATAGTTTCCAAAAATTCCCGCCCTACTGGTATTACCGTGGTCAAGCGGCCCAGGAAATTGGTAAAAATGACGAGGCGATTGATTGTTTCAATCAATTTCAGCAAATCAATCAGAGGATCTTGAGAAAGGATCCGTATGCGGCCTCGGTTGCCATGTGCAAAACCATGTTGAAAGTGGAACAGTCAGATCCTGCCATGCTTAAAAGCGATTTGGATCTGATTTTAGCCAATTCAGATGATGCCGATTGGGGGAATATCCTTTTTGCGGCCCTTCAGTATGGACGGATGGGCGATTCTGACGCGGCGGGCAAGCTGATTTTACGCAATCTGGATAACGGGCATATCGCATTTATCGACTCTCCTGATATGATTCGGGCAGTCGGTCCGGCTTTGCTGCTTAATGCTCGAGTCGATGTTTTCAATCGCATCATGGATATGGTGCTGAAAAACGATAAGGTGAAGAATTACGATCTGCTGTGGCTCTATGGGCAAATTCAAAACAGTGATATCTTAAAAAAAATACAACCTGAATTTGACCGTGTGTTGCTACAGGTTGCGGACAAGTCCCTTCTCAACCCCCTCAATGTTTTTAAGGGCGACAATATTACACTTTTTTTGCCTACGCGCTGGATGGCTGAAAATTCCCTGGTGACGTTGCGTTTAAAGAATGAGGACGGGGAGAAAGATTTCTATCCTGCCGATGCGGCCGTGATGCCCGGCCTTCCGGAAATGAGTGTGCTGACCTTTAAAGACGTATTTCCGATCAAATCTTTTATAAAGAAAAAACGTTCTGCGGAGATCTCCATCGCTCTTATTCGCGAAAAGCTTGCGGCGGACAAAACCGAAACAGAAGGCTACGATATAGAAATGGTCTTCAAATCCCAAATCATTCGATCCGACGAGCAATTAGCCAAAACGATAAAGTATACCAATAATCTCTTCAAAGTTGGCACACCTAGCATCGAAGCTGAAAAAAAGAAAGAGGATTCAGACGACTTGACCGTTTGGTTCAATAAAGAAAAAATCATCCTGAACGGTGAGACTTTCGGGTGGAACGATGACGGTATCACCAAAATCAACACCGAAGGCAATCTGCCGAGCTCCTCATCCCTGCTGCCCCCTCCGATATTAGAGCATCATCTCTCCCCTGTGCCAGCCCGCGATGAAATACAATCACAGGCACTGGATGACAGGAGAAAAGAGGTTAAAAAAAGACTGGTTCAAACTGGGATTTAGGGAGCAATGGAACGTTTTTGTGAAGCTTCGCATAAATGAAGCTTCGCATAAATGTAGAGAAGTGGCTCTGAAAATTTATACAAGGCCACAAGGTGGAAATTCTACTACGAGCACAGACAACGAAAGGCTTCAAGCAGGAGCAGAAGATAGCAGAATGAGGTTGGTTGACAGTGAGGATACGATAGTAAAATGGTGCGCTGTTACAGTGGCCCCTCACTCGGGGTGGAGAGAAGATTTTTTGACTTCGAATGGACAGTAGACACCTCTCCCTGAAGTCAGTTTGACTTCTTCAGAGGTTCGGTGTGGCAATCTTAGGGACTGGAAGGCAGCGCTCAATGGCATTTCAACTAAATATTGGGCCCTTTTTTTAGGTTACACTTTCTGCACAATATCTGAATATTATCCTTTTGATTTGATCCTCCTTTTGAAAAAGGAATTTTATGGTCATATTCTAAATATTCCCTAGCTCCACATTTTACGCATCTGCGTCCATCTCTAGTCATAACAATTTTTTTTACCTTTTGGGGAACATGCCTACTTTGTGGCGCTGTTTTTTTATTTTGAGCTGATGGCTGGGAAGGAATTGAATTTAATCTTTTCTTGTGTACATCTAGATCTGAAATTGTATCTTTATATTCCTCAAAAACTTTTTCCTTGATCTCTTTTTTTTGTTGATCTGATAGTATATACCCTTGACGACGTCGTAAACTTCGCTCTTGTTCCTCTATTACATGAAATATTGCAATATTTCTTTTTACTTCTTCCAGTTCATCAATATTTTTTTGATTACGCATTACATCTTCTTTAATATCTTTTTTTTGCTGATCTGTTACCTTGTATCCTTGTTTAAAGCGTAAATCTCGTTCTCTTCGCTCTATCTCATGGTTTATTTTAATATTTTTTATTATTTCATGAGGTTGATCATTTTTATTATTATCTCGAAGTGCTTCTTCTTTCTCATTTTCCGCCCGAGCTACCATTAAATTTGGTGTTTCAAGCGATTTCATTTGATCAGGATTCTCACAAAATTCAGTTTTATTTTGATTGATCAATGCATTATTTTTGCTTGTATTATTTCCATTGCTCTTATGAAAAAGATTAATCAAGCTTAACATATGAAAATGTTTCAATATTCTGGAAATTTTTTCTAACACACTTTTAATCATTGAGCAGGATTCCGAGGCTAAAACTCTATGTCAACTTATTTTGTTTTTTATCCATCCGTGCCTAGGCCTGCTCATTACCCACAAATATTTATATACATAGATATCAATTGGTTACGAACATTATGCAATACCGCCATGCTGGTCTCACTTTATATAGAAACAAGCACTTACGGGTTAGATTCTTTTTGACTTTCGACTTATTGGTAATGGGCAGGGCTAGGCATGCTATTTTCATAATTATATTCCTACAAATGTTGATGACTAGTTGCAAAAAACAAATGTTGTTTAGAACAATATCAACCAGTTATACTCATGTCAAGAAACCAGAAGGACAATCAATCTTGGAACGTGCACCACTTTCCACCTGCATAAGAGTCTCGACAAGGCTATCTAGGTCGAGTATAGACTGGATCATGTCAACGAGGGCAAACAATATCACTGGCAGGCCATTCTGATCACGACCGAGAATGCCCAAGTCCTGTTCTACTGCCTTCCGCTTGTTAGGATCTCGGTGGTACTCGTAGGAATTGAGCCAATCCATTACCATTGCCACGGATAGCGGCGATCGCCCTTGGCCATCGAAGCTGATCTTACACTGCATTGACTTAAGTGAGAATCCGTCGTCAAGTAGACCGATATGCATGCAAAACGCTCGATGATCGAGTCTCCGCTTCAGGATATTTTTAATCTTATGGAAATAGTATGCTTCCTTGTTCAAAACGAAAGGACGAAGCCTCAAAAGCATCGTCCCTACTTCCTCGAAGTCGACTAGCTTTGCATTTGACCGAAGCGGTTCTCTAACACTACACGTGAAAGAAATCTGTCCCCCACGTTCATTTTGCACAAACCGTGTCGATCGTAGGCGCTCAACTTCGTCGTGAAAAGACACAAGTTGGGTCCATTCCTCTTTGGGAATTTCAAACGACACCGATTCGCGTTCAGGACCATCCGACGATATGAGAGTGACTTCTATTTTTACCATTTCAGCCAGTTTTTACTTGTGAAACGTAGAGCGCACCAGCGCACTTTAGTGCGTCCGAGTGGCGCGGTTGGTTAAATGCATAAGGCCCTAACCTCAAATTCGGTATTTAGTTTTAGCATACTGAATGACCCTGTCCGCAACTGGCTTGCACGCTGCGGCAGATACCCCACTACACCGAAGATTTGCACTTGACCAGTTGCAACCGTTTTCATCCGTATCTGCAAGGGCCTGTACGCTAGTGAACCTACAATCCGTGTAGTCACCCTCCTTATGCAACTCGGCGTTCAGTATTTCTAGCAGTTTTGACTCAGACACTTTTTCTAAACTCATAGTTCCCTCCTTGGCATTTAAAACGAATTAAGAGTTTTTACGGCGCGTAGCCGACGTCAAAACTCTGGTAGAACTGAACCGCCGAAGCGGGCCTCGGACCCCCATCATTATAAAGGAATTTTTACCCCGATTTGCTCTTGTCAAAAAAAAGGAGTAGCACTTTTATCGAGAGGTGACAAGCAGGAATAACTGTACTTCAATTGAGATTTGTCATGGCAAGGAAAAGAGTGGAAAGAATACAGCAAGTAAACATTATTCCTGATTCATTTTAGGTTGCGCCGGATTAAATTTTACAAAAACGATTCGGATTAATGCCATTCAAAGGGTAGTATCAGGAAGGGGTCAACTCCAAAAAGGCTAACAAAAGACAAAAGCAGACTCTGACCCCATTTTCCCCTCGGTGCCGCATGGGTTGCATCATGAAGTTGCGTGCCGAACTCATAATGACCTCCCGGGGTAAACATGCTGCTAAAAAATCGCCAGGAGGAGCTGCAATCCGACACAGGCCAGGGCTATCGCCAAGCCGCGGATAATCAACATTCCTTTCACCCGGGCGGAAAGCATCGCTCCCACTTGCGCCCCAAGCAGAACACCAATGGAAAGGCCGATGGTCCGGTGGATACCGCCATGCGTAAAGGAACCGCTGACGATATGGACAATTGTCCCGGCCAGCGCCATGATTGCCAGAATAAAGTGTGAAGTGGCGGTCGCGATATGCACGGGGAACTTCAGAACACGAACGAGTATCGGCACATGAATGATGCCGCCGCCGATACCAAGCAAACTCGACACATACCCGACAAACAGGCTCAACTCCACTCCGAGCCGCAGATTACAGGAAACCTGATGCGCGGTTTCGCTTGTGGCAACCTCATCTCCGGCAATGTGTGGCTTGTTTTTTTCCCGGGAAGCTTTCCCATGCTCGATGGTCTGAAACAAGAGATAGGCCGCCGCCGCGATCATCATCACTCCACTGACGGCATCAAAGATGTGGCGAGGGATATAGGCGGTCGACAAGGCGCCGAGGACAGCTCCCGGCACGGCGGCGGCGGCAAACAGCAGCCCGGATTTATAGTCGATGCGCCTCATCCGCGCATAGGCCCACGAGCCTGAAAGGGCATTGAAGAACACGACAGCCAGCGAGATGCAGGTAAGTGTTTCCGGACTCGTGTGGGGATACATCAGAAGCAGCACGGGCATCAAGACAAAACCACCGCCGGCCCCGATCAGCGTGCCAAGGGCACCCAGCACCAACCCCATCGCAATAAGCCCAACATATGATTCCATTGATTGACCCTCGTCTATTTTCTCATCATTTACGCTGTACTGTTTTCAGGGCAGAATACCTGCGTTTGTTGTCTGTTAATACTTGCCCCAGCTCTATATCAGCTGCAGGCTTATCATTCGGACCTCCATTGAATGCAGAATATAAATCAGATATAGATCCGAATTTAATATCTTTCAAGCAAATCCCGGTTTCAAGAGCGACCGGAACTCAGCTGAAAATGAAGCGGATCACCTTGCCGCGATCAGCCGTCTTTGCCGGCGATGGTCCGTGACCGCCGATAATCGCGTTTATCGGAAGAGCAGGCGTTGATTTCTGCGATGCTTGACGCTATAGAGAGAGAAGGTTTAGGGAAAAGCAATGAAGCCACGGCTGCTTCTCACTGATTTTAATCTGCCGGGAATGAACGGCGAAAAACGATACATGAAATGAACCCGGATCAGAAAATAATCTCAGGCGCCACGCGCTCATTAGCGGATTTTTATCCTCATGCTTTATAATGCCATGGTGACAAAAGGAGACAACCCCGCTTTTGTCCGGGTTATAAGCGGAGCTTTGGCATCGGGGGCATCCTCGTCTTTCTTGACCGTTGACTCCCGGGAAATCCATCAGCAGGTAAGAGAATTGGAAACTTTGGCCTCAGGCCTGGCAGGTTGTTATAAAAATAATGATAACGCCGGGTTCATCGGGTTGATAGATAGATTGCTGGTTAAAATAAGAAAAGAGTGGAGGCCGGCGGAAGGTGAGGGCAGGTTTTGGGCGATCTGCGCGGATACATTTGCTCCGACGGAAAATATCAATGCGCACCGCGACGCCTATAAAAAAGTGGACATCGTGGCAGCGGCCTCTAATCTGCTCGGCTGGTTCTCGGATAACCCCGAAGATTTTGCCCAGGAAAGGGATGATTCCTTCGGCAGGTTTCTCGGGGTATTGGCTGGCATCGCCCAGTTGTTAACCCGCGTGGCTTACGCTGCGCAGGTTTACACTGTCAGCGACGGGGGCATGGAGTTGCTGGCATCCGGGTTGACAGAGCCGGTTCCCGCGCCATGGCCGCCTGCCGGGCATGTTGGTTTCAGTAAAGAATTCAGGCAGGTCATCGTGGGGCGCTTTATGCAGTTATCGTCTCAAGAGGGAGGCCTAAGCCCTGAGGAGCGGGAAGCCGTTTACCGGATTGCCGCGCCGGAAGTCTTTAATGATGTGGATTGGCGCACGCAGGACAGGCTGCAGCAATCCGGTTTGCATAAGATGGAGAAATTTCTGGAAGATTTGGCGCGGCAATTAAACCCGTCGAAAGCGGCCATGAAAAAAATCCGGCAGGATATTATCAGCCACATTTTTTCCCTGGGGCCGTTGGTTTTGCGACACGGCATCAAGGGGTTGGCGGATGAATGCAGGGATTTTTCCGTCAAATCAATAAAGAAAAAACCGGCAGGCAAGGATGCTGCGGAAAAGAAAGGGCGATTGCCGACTGTTTCTTTGGATGTGGTGGAGAAGGCCAAGGGCCATCCGGTTGAGTCATTAAGCGAATTAAGGGAGCTTAAAAAGAATGTGAGAGTGGTGGTACGCCACCTGGCAGCCAAGTATCCGCGCGGAGGAAAATCCGTTTTGCTGCACCTGGAGGCTGTTTCAGGGCTTGCCAAGAGGCTGGCGAAGGCATATGGATTTGACCGGAAAACGGTGCTTATTTTTGAGATAACGGGCTTGATACATGACATCGGCAAATTGCAAAGCGAAGAGATACAGGCGGTCCTTGTCTTTGGCGAGAATCTGAAAAAGGCGGATTTTACCCAACGGCAGTATCGCTTCTGGGACAGGCATGAGATCATTTCGCTGAAGATGCTTACGAGTACGCACGAGGACTGGGTGTGGCTGAATATTCCCCTGCGGTGTCATATCCTTATGCTGGGCGTGGATAAATTCAGGGCCATCATGCCGGAGATAAGCCAATATTGCGAGTACTCGGAAGAAGAGCTGAAGATGATGGCTGCCTCTTTTCGCATATGCGACAGCTTTGCCAGTTGCACGGAAAAGGTGCATCCAAGCGATAATAAAATACAAAGTACGGAAGATATCCCGGCGTGGGTCAGGGATGCCATGACCAGGCCGGGGCAGTGGGCGGAAGGAATGGATGAGGAATTTATTATCCGGTTTTTCCGGAAAGAGTTTGCCCGCAGATCGGCGGGAAGCGCGGACCGGGAAATCGGTGCCAGGGGTGCCATAAAATGAGTGTCTGGGGTTTTGACGATTCCGTCACCATTGGCCTGATATGAATAAATTGCGGCCGTATAAACGGTTCCCATGGCATGAAGGGAATCAGGGGTATTTGCACTGTAACGGCGATACCTTTTTCCCGGTTATGCTGCAGGGCATCGCCGAGGCCCGCGAATTTGTCCTGCTGGAGATGTATCTGGTGGAGTCGGGCCGGGTGGCCACCGGCTTTATTGATGCTTTGCTTGCGGCGGCCGGGCGGGGCGTTAAGGTGTGGCTGCTGTTTGATGCCTTCGGCAGTCTGGGCCTGGCGAGCCAGGACGCGGCCCGTCTGTCCCATGCCAACCTGCGGCTGGTCTTCTTCAATCCCTTTCATCTATGGCGGCTGTTCAACGTGGACAGGCTGTTCCGCGATCATCGCAAACTGCTAGTCATCGACGGCAAGCGGGCCTTTATCGGTGGCACGGGCCTGGCCGATGATTTCGATCCGGCCGTTTCCCCGCAAGGCTACTGGCGGGAGACCATGGTTGAGATGCGCGGCCCGGTGGTGGCCGACTGGGTGGGGTCGTTTAAGCAGATCTGGCGTCGCGCCACCCGCACGGAGCTGCCTTTGCCTGAAGCGGTTCCCGCCTCCGGGGGAGGGACTCTGCGCGGCCGGGTGGCCATCAGCTGCGCCCCGGTCCACCGGGAAATCAAACGGGCCTTTTTCGTCTATGCCCGCCGGGCCAGGGAGCGGGTGTGGCTCGCCACCCCCTATTTCGTTCCCTCCGCCAAAATCAGACGCACCCTGCGCAGCGCCGCCCGCAACGGGGTTGATGTGCGGGTGCTGGTGCCGGGCGCCTTCAGCGATCATCCGGTGATGACGCTGATCGGCCGGCGGTTTTATCCGCGCCTGCTGCTTTCCGGGGTGCGCATCTTCGAATATCAGCCGCGTTTCCTCCACTACAAGGCAGTGCAGTGCGATAACTGGATGTCGCTGGGCTCATCCAACTTCGACCGCTGGAATATGCGCTGGAATCATGAGGGCAACCAGGAAATTCTCGATGCGGAGTTTGCCGGGCGCTTTACCCGGATGTTTGCGGCGGACTGCGCCGAGTCGGTGGAGATTAAACTGGCGGATGTGGCCAGCCCCGGCTGGCCGGGACGTTTGCGGCTCTGGTTCTGGAGCCGGCTGGATCAGTTCATCGCCTCGCTCAGCCACCGTCTTTTTCAGTGGCGGGGGCCCCTGGAGTGAGTCTGGCGAAGATTTTTTACTGGTTTACTGAGCCGGCCGCAAAAAAACAGGCCCCCCGAAAATTCGGGAGACCTGTTGATGGAGCCAGCGGGGACGCCTGGGTAAGGAGTTAGAAATCGCTATCTTGGCTGCTGTGGTTCTTTACTTTGAATGCACCCTTGATTTCTGCCGCCCCTGCCGGCTTCCCTAAAAAAACATGGCATCTAGCGCAGATCAATCGTGGCTTCCGCTACCGATATGCTGGTAGCCTTATACTTGAGTGTACCGTCGTCCAGGCATACGTATTCGTAATATTCAACGTTTACGTCCACGTCCTCATCAAGACAGATGTTGTATTGGTTGCACAGGTAATCAACCTTCACACCATAGATATCGATACTTGAGCCGTCCTCGCTTGTGATCGTGACCACACTGGGTTCGCTTGCAATTTCAGTAATCGTTCCCACCACAGTCTCTGCGCTGACGCTCTGCGCTGCGGCGAAACTCAGGCCAATTGCCAACATTACAACTAATTTCTTGATGGAATTTTTCATGGTACTCCTTAAAATGAGTTCAGGTTTTTTTTATTTTGCTCAGCCTCGGGTTGAGGGACTCAAAATCGAAGGTTGTGCTGTTTCTTCTACCGTTTTTTCGGGAATAGCGGTGAAACGGCAATTCCCGGTTTTGTTCTTTCACGCTTTTCTTGTCATTTTCCGGTCGACCGAAGATCTTCTCTCTCGCCTGACGGCTATTGGGTAATTATGCTCAATGGCTGTTAGGTGTAATTGCGCAACATGCATAGGTAGATATACGAAAAATAGCGGCAAAAGGTTGCATGCCGGGGCAATAAAGATTTCAGCGCCGCGGGTAAGCCATGGAAAATCGCATCAGGGCCGGGAGCTCACGCCTGAGGAAAAGCCCGGATTGCCCCCCTGGGGAAAGGGTTTACCGGCCGGGCCTGCGGGGATCTTGGAATTTTGACCGGAGACGATTTAGCGGTTTTGCCGGCGGCCCATCTGTGGTAAATGGTTACCCATGGTCAAGTATTTGCAGCCGTTACGAAATAACATGGCCATTTTCCAATTTCGTTACGGCTCCTTATACCCAGTGCCGTTGGAGCGCATTTCTCTGGCCATGTTATTTTTTTACAACGGCTTATTGCCGCGAACCAGGCCAACGTGACCCCTACAGGAACTTTCCATGAAAAAAATACGCGCCGCTCTCTGCAGCCTGCTGGTTGTCTTTCTCCTCTCCTCCTGCGCTGCCATGCAGCCCGTGGCTCCGGAGATCAATCTCATGGGCCTGGTCGTGGATGAGGTCACCTTGAGCCACGTCAATATGGTGGCCAGTCTCCGCCTGTTCAACCCCAATGACGTCACCCTCCAGGTGGAGGATGTCGAGTATGAGCTGGAGCTCAACGGCATCAAGGTTTCCTCCGGCAAGTCCTTGCGCAGCCTGGACGTCCCGGCCAACGACTTCGGCAGCCTGGACCTGCGCCTGTCCAGCGCCTACTGGGACCTCTTCCGTTTTGCCAGCAACATCCAGCAGGGCGAGGAGCTTGATTTCCGGCTCACCGGCAAGGTGCGGGTCGGCGGGCTGGGCCTTATCGGCCACACCTTCAACTTTGATCATGAGGGGAAAATTCCCCTGCTGACCAAGGAGGGGCAGCCGTCTCCGCTTTTGGATCCTCTCAATATGACCCCCCGGCAGAACTGACCGTTTTTTTGGCGCGGCCCCTGCAACCTGTATTGGCGGCGCTTGCCTTGACTTGCTGAGCGTTCTCCGGCGGTGCCCCGCATTGCCTGGGATAAATCCCTTTTACTCACCTCTCTGTAAAGTCTGTCCGCCATCCTTTTTTGGGGCAAATCCGTCCGTCGCCAATTCCTCATGCTGTCATGATACGGGGATATTGATTTAAAAATATCTTCGTAATTTTCTTGACATAATCATTCCTGTGTTTATTATAGTTATGAACATATGCACAAAATAATGTCGCAGGTTTTACCACATGTCAATGCAGGTTGCAGAGGAGGATGGGCCATGAAAGTAGCTGTCAGTGCAACGGGGAGAGAGCTGGATTCCACAGTTGACCAGAGATTCGGCAGGGCGCAGTATCTGCTGATCGTTGATACCGAGTCGGGTGCCATCGTTCAGGTCATCGACAACCAGGAGGCAAAAGATGTCGCACATGGGGCGGGCATTAATACCGCCAGCCTGATCGCCCAGGCAGGGGCCCAGGCGATTCTGACCGGATACGTGGGGCCGAAGGCCGCCGCGGTCTGTGAAAAGGCGGGCATTACCATGGTCAACGGCGCTGCCGGGACCGTGCGCGAGGCCGTGCATCATTTTGTCAACCAGGGAATGGCGGGGAAAGACGCCGCCCGGCCGGAATGTCTGCCTGACTCTGCGGCTGCCCAAACCGGCAGAGGCATGGGCCAAGGAGGAGGTATGGGGCAGGGCCGGGGCCTGGGTGGCGGACGCCGCCAGGGGCAATGCGGCTGCCAGGGAAGAAACCGGCAGGGTTGATGAGGAGGCGATGATGAAAATTGCGGTTGCCAGCGGCAAGGGAGGCACGGGCAAAACCACGGTTTCGGTGAGTCTGGCCCTTGCTGCGCAGGGGAAGGTTCAGTATGTTGACTGCGATGTGGAAGAACCCAACGGCCATATTTTTCTGAGTCCGGCCATTGCGGCAAGCCGGGATGTTCATCTCAGCGTGCCCCGGGTGATTGAGGAGCGGTGCAATTACTGCGGCAAATGCCGTGACCTGTGCCGCTTTCATGCCATTACCGTGTTCGGCCGGACCATCATGGCCTTTACCGACCTCTGCCACTCCTGCGGCGGCTGTTTCCTGGTCTGTCCGGAGCAGGCCCTGGCGGAAGAAAAACGGCTGGTCGGCGTGGTGGAAAAGGGGGATGCCGCCGGCATCGCCTTTGTGCATGGCCGCTTGCGGGTGGGAGAGGCCATGGCCGTGCCGCTGATCCGGGCGGTGAAGGAAGAGTGTGCCGCGGATGGGCTGGTCATCCTCGATGCCCCGCCGGGAACCTCCTGTCCCCTGGTGGCCACCATCAAGGATTGCGATTATGCGCTGCTGGTGACCGAGGCCACGCCTTTCGGCCTGCATGATCTGCAGCTGGCCGTGGGGGTGCTGCGCAAGCTTGAGCGGCCCTTCGGGGTCATCATCAATCGTGCCGACATGGGGGACAAGGAGACGGAACGGTGGTGTGACCGGGAAGATATCACGGTACACATGCAGATTCCCTTTGATCGGAAAATAGCGGAAGGATATGCCATAGGAGAGCCGCTGATCGCCAGCCGGCCTGATTTGCGCGATTCCTTTGCCCTGCTGCTGGAGGAATTGCGGCCATGAAAGAAATTCTTTTGCTTTCCGGCAAGGGCGGCACCGGCAAGACCACCATCACCGGCGCTCTGGCTGCCCTGCTGGCCAATAAGGTGATGGCTGACTGCGATGTGGATGCGGCGGACCTGTACCTTATTCTTGCCCCCCGCCTGCGGCAGGAAAACGAGTTCTGGTGCGGGGTGGAAGCCGAGGTGGATGCGGCGAGGTGCAGCGGCTGCGGCACCTGTGTCGATCTGTGCCGTTTCCATGCCCTGGAGCTTGCGGAGACGGCCCGGCTGTTGCCCTTTTCCTGCGAGGGCTGCGGCGTCTGCAGTCATTTTTGTCCGGAGCAGGCCATCAGCCTGCGGGACAAACTGAGCGGCAGCTGGTTTCTTGCCGATACCGATTATGGGCCGCTGGTGCATGCCCGGCTCGGCATCGGCGAGGAAAATTCGGGGAAACTGGTCAGCATGGTGAAACGGCAGGCCAGGGAGCTGGCGGAAGGCCAAAAAGCCGACTGGCTGCTGGTGGACGGTCCCCCCGGCATCGGCTGCCCGGCCATCGCCTCCATGTCCGGGGCAGACTATGTGCTGCTCATCACCGAGCCCACCCGGTCAGGTCTGCACGATCTGCTGAGGGTGGCGGATCTGGTCAGACATTTCAAGATAGCCTGCGGGGTGTGCATCAATAAATGGGACCTGCACCCGGAAACCAGTGCGATGATCAGCCAGGTCTGCGCCCAGGGGGGCCTGGAGCTGGTTGGCCGGATCCCCTTTGATCCGGCGGTGGCGGAATCAATTGTCCGGGGTGTGCCGCTGCTTACGTATAAGCCTGCTTCCCCGGCCTCGGGTGCGGTGAAAAGGATGTGGGAGAGCCTGCAGAGTGTGGTTGCCGGCTGAGCCGGCTGCCAGGGTATTTTTTCCTGTCCGGCTGAGCCCGGCAGATGATGATAAAAAAAGGGAGACCAGGCCGGTCTCCCTTTTTTTGTCGATGCGGCGGGCGCTTAGAGATCGCTTGCGCGGATAAGCAGCAGCGGGCGGTCAGCCCGGTGCAGGATGCCTGCCGCCACACTGCCGTAGAAAACCCTGGCCAGACCGCTGCGGCCATGGCTGGCCAGGGCGATCAGTTCCGCGTTCTCCTCTTTGGCCATGGCGATGATCGCCTCAACCGGCGGGCCCTGCATGATCCGGGTGGTTACCTGGATACCCTGCTGTTCCAGTTTTTCCTTTACTCCCTTGATATAGGATTCGGCGTTTTTGATCTGTTTGGCAAGTTCTGCATCCACCTTGGCAGAACTTGCTGAGATTTCCAGATCGCCGGTGTAGGCGAGTTTCTGCTCCACCGCCTCCAACAGAATAACCTTTGCCGTGAATTTCTTTGCCAGTTCGATAACATGGGTTAAAATGATTTCGGCTCGCTGGGAGCCGTCAAGTGGGACGAGGATGGTACCGTACATGTCTGTCTCCTTTCTGTGCTTCTTAGTCGGGGGGAAATTGTTGGTAATAAAAATAACATATTATGAGTTATTTCTCAATAAATTGCATGATGATAAGGTCATACGGTTTCGTTCTTCTTTATCTATCCCGCTATGAACTTTCCGTTCTGATGCCGGCCCAGCAAAGAGTTGACTCCTGCCCATGGGATTTGGCATAGTGGAACTATTGGTTACTTCAGGGAAATAAAGAGAAAACGGCGGGTTGACATGAAGAGAAAATCCATCACCAGAGAACAGCTTGAGCAGCAATTGGCCGGCATGCGGGCCTCGCTGCAGGACCTGGAAATGTGCCGCGAGGCGCTGGAGAAGCGAAAGGGCGAATATCAGAAACTGCTGGAAACGGCCCCCGATGCCATGGTTTTTGTCAACCGGCAGGGCACCATTGTGCTGGTTAATGCCCAGCTCGAAGAAATATTCGGTTATGGCCCGGGTGAACTGGTGGGCCGGGATTTAGGCTGTTTGATCCCTGAGCGTTTCCGCGACAAGCATCAGAGGCTCCTGGCCCATTATTTTGAGCAGCCCGGTTCCCGGCCCATGGGCCTGATTTATGAAATCTACGGTCTGCGCAAAAACGGCACGGATTTTCCGGCTGATATCAGTCTCAGCTGTCTGCAGATGGACGATGAAACGGTGGCCGCGGCCTCGGTCAGGGACATCACGGAACGCAAACAGGTTGAGGAAAAGCTGGAACACAATTATCATATCCAGCGGGTGACCAGCTCGGTGCTGAAAATCGCCCTGGAGCCGCTGACCCTGGATGAGCAGTTTGACCGCATCCTTGATCTGACCCTGACCATCCCCCATCTTGCCCTGCAGTCAAAAGGCGGCATCTGTCTGGTGGAGGAAGGGACCGGCGACCTGGTGATGAAGGCCGTCCGCGGTTTCGGCCAGTCGGAACGGCCGCCATGCATGCGTATTGCCCAGGGCCAGTGTCTGTGCGGCAAGGCGGTGGCCACGGGCAAGGTCATCTTCAGCAACTGCCTGGAGGAGGGCCATGAAACCGATCCGCTGCCGTTTCCCCACGGCCATTACTGCGTCCCCATTGTCTCCGGCGAGCGGACCCTTGGGCTGGTCAACGTCTTTGTCAAGGAGGGGCACAAGCGCAAGGAGTCGGAGGAGGAATTCCTGGTGGCCATCGCCAACACCCTGGCCGGCATCATTGAGCGGCACAGGGCGAACCAGGAAAAAAACCTGCTGCAGGAGCAGCTCATGCAGGCGGAAAAAATGGTGGCCCTGGGCCGTCTGACGGCCAACGTGGCCCATGAGATCCGCAACCCGCTGACCGCGGTGGGCGGATTTGCCCGGCGGCTGCATAAAAGCGCGCATCTGGGCAGCAGGGAAAAGGAGTATGTGGAGATCATGGTCTCCGAGGTGGACCGCCTGGAAAAAATACTCAACAATGTGCTGCTCATTTCCAAGGGGGTGGAGCTGGCCAAGGAGCTCCATGATATCCACCTGCTGCTGGATGAGGTGCTGCGGCTGTATGAGTTCCTGTGCCGGGAGCGGTCCATTGTGGTCACCAGGACATACCGCCTTGCCCATCCGCATATCCTTATTGACGTGGAGCGGGTGCGGGAGGCGGTCATGAATGTGGTGGCCAATGCCATCGATTCCATGGCCAGGGGCGGCGGGCTGCTGGTCAGTACCGGCGAGGAAAACGTCGGCGGGCAATCCTTTGTCGATATCGCCATCCGGGACAGCGGCGAGGGGATCCCGGAGGAACAGCTGAAAATGATCTTCGAGCCCTTTTTCACCACCAAGGGGCCCCAGAGGGGGACCGGGCTGGGGCTGGTGCTGGCCAAAAAGGTGGTGGAAGAGCATGGCGGTTTCATCCGGGTGAAAAGCAAGGTGGGTGAGGGAACCACCTTGAATCTGCTGTTTCCGGCCGGACCGGGGTGATGGCAACAGTCAGGTAAATGACTCCGCCATTACAATAGGCAGCAGCGTGCAGGGGGGACGTAGGGGCGGTTCGCGAACCGCCCCTACACGAAACGTCCCTGCAACGTTCATAGCAACAGTGGTACGAAATGATGGACGGGTTTTCTTTCCCGTCCTGTTGTCACGTCGGGATTTGGAATTTACCATGAGGAAAGGGTTGATCCCATGCAAAAAAATGCGGATAAAGGTGACAGTCTGATGGAAATCAGCATCCTACAGGGTGCGGTGGAAAATGCCAACGAGGCCTTTGTGACCATCGATGCGCAGTCCACGGTTATTTTCTTCAACCGGGCCGCGGAGCGGATGTTCGGTTACAACAGGTGCGAGGTCATCGGCCGCAATCTGGCTGATATCCTGGGGCCGGGCTGCCGGGAAGGCCATCAGCGGGGGGTGGCCCACTATGTGAAAACAAAAAAGGCGAATCTCTTGGGCCACGTGAGCGAGTTTGACGCCATGCGGCGCAGCGGGCAAACCTTTCCGGCCTCCATCTCCTTTTCCGTCACCGAGGTGAACGGCGAGAGCTTTTTCACCGGCATCGTGCGGGAACTCACCGAAACCAAGGCCCTGCATGCGCAAGTCCTGCAGGCGGAGCGGCTGGCGGCCCTGGGCCAGATGGTGGCCGAGATCAGCCACGAGATCAAGAATCCCCTGGTGATGATCGGCGGTTTCGCCCGGCAGTTGCTGAAAAAGGTCAGCGGCGACAAGGAGCAGGCCAAGCTGGGGGTGATTGCCAGTGAGGTGGAACGGCTGGAGAAGCTGCTGGCTGATCTCAAGGATCTTTACCGGCCCCGGCAGCTCAATCTGCTGGACTTCGATATCGACGAGCTGCTGCAGGAGGTGTGCAATCTCACCATAGCCAATCTGCAAAACGACGCCATTACCATCCGCTGCCAGGCAGAGCCGGGCGCCAAGATGATCAGCGGCGACCGGGACAAATTAAAGCAGGTGCTGCTCAATCTGGTCAAGAACGGGGCTGAGGCCCTGGCCGGGCCGGGCACGGTTGCCGTGGCCTCAAGTCTTGCGGCCGGCAACATCCTGGTGACCATCACCGACGGCGGGCAGGGCATCCCGGCCAGTATCAGGGAGAAGATCTTTTCCCCTTTTTTCACCACCAAGGAGCATGGCACCGGCCTCGGCCTCTGTATCTCGAAAAGAATTATCGAGGAGCACCCCGGCGGCCTCTTTACCCTGGAAAGCGAGGAGGGCAAGGGCACCACGGTGACCATCACCCTGCCGCAGCTGGCCGGCTCCTGCCTGCCGCAGATCGTGCAGACAAAAGAATAAGGGGAAGCAGACCATTGCCAGATGACGCTCCGGATAAAGGCGGGCCGAGTTTTTCCCTGCAATCCCTGCGGCTGCTGTGGCCGTATTTCAAACAGTATGCGGGCAGGCTGATCGGCGGCATCAGCGCCCTGCTGCTGGTGGATTTCCTGCAGTTGTGGACCCCGCGCATTATCAAACGGGCGGTTGATGAGCTGGGCAGCGGCACCGCCACCGGGACCGGGCTGCTGCGCTACGCCGGCCTGATTCTGCTGCTGGCGGCGGGCATTGCGGTCTGCCGCTTTACCTGGCGCTATCTGGTGCTCGGTTTTTCCCGGCTGCTGGAGCGCGACCTGCGGGATCACCTGCTGTCCCATCTGCTGACCCTGGACCGTATGTTTTATCAGCGCCACACCACCGGCGAGATCATGGCCCTTACCACCAACGACCTGGCCGCGGTGCAGCTGGCCGGCGGCATGGGGCTGATCGCCTTTGTCGATGCCGTGGTCATGACCATGGCCGCCCTGGCCTTCATGGCCTATATCCATCCCATGCTGACGCTGATCGCCGTGCTGCCCATGCCGGTGCTGGTTTTTTCCACCCGGCTGCTGTCGGCCAGCATGCACCGCAGATTCCAAAGGGTGCAGGAGCAGTTTGAAACCCTCACCGAGTTTGCCCGCAGCACCCTGGGCAACATCCGCCTGATCAAGGCCTATACCCAGGAGGCCCCGCA